>Ga0181516_10000922_pt1 | contig 24140 bp, 17 predicted proteins | sample PEATcosm2014_Bin_25_FD_121104 | JGI IMG/M metagenome (GOLD analysis project Ga0181516, IMG submission 121104) | Peatland microbial communities from MTU Mesocosm Facility, Houghton, MI, USA - PEATcosm2014_Bin01_10_metaG | ecosystem: Environmental > Terrestrial > Soil > Wetlands > Peat | place... | reverse complement strand
GGTCCGCATGCCAAAACCAAACTCCGCGTTGTCCTCAAACAGGGAGTTGGCCCATGTCGGTCCGCGTCCCTGCGCGTTCGAACTGTACGGCGTCGTCGGCAGGTTGCCGCCATAAATCGACGAGCAGCCTGTCGCATTGGCAATGTAAAGCCGGTCGCCAAACAGTTGCGTCAGCAGCTTGATATAAGGCGTCTCGCCGCATCCCGCGCACGCGCCAGAAAACTCAAAGAGCGGCTGCAGCAGTTGCAGATCCTTCACCTGCCCATGCGAAAGCTTGTTGCGATCCACCTCCGGCAGTCCCAGGAAGAACTCCCAGTTTTCGCGTTCGCTCTCGCGCAACGCAGCTTGCGGCGCCATGTTGATGGCCTTGTGGCTGGCGTCGCTCTTGCTCTTCACCGGGCAAACTTCGACACACACCGCGCAGCCCGTGCAATCTTCCGGCGCAACCTGCAGCGTGTAGTGATCCTGCTCCATTGCCTTCCACTTCGGCTTGGCCCATTGGAATGTCGCCGGCGCCTTGTCCGCTAGTTCTGCGCTGTAGACCTTCGACCGAATCACTGCGTGCGGGCAAACCATCACGCACTTGCCGCACTGGATGCAGAGATCCTTGTCCCACACTGGAATAAACTGCGCGATGTTGCGCTTCTCCCACTGCGAAGTCCCCGTGGGGAACGCGCCGCCCGCCGGAATCGCGCTCACCGGAAGCAGGTCGCCCTGTCCCGCCGCGATCTGGCCCAGCACATCGTGCACAAACTTCGGCGCCTGCGTTGAGATCGAGGGGATCAGATCGAACTCCGATGTCTGCGCCGCCGGAATCACTACTTTCTCCAGATGCGCCAGCGCATGATCCACGGCGGCAAAGTTCTTCTGCACCACCGCCTCGCCGCGCTTGCCATAAGTCTTCTTGATCGCCTTCTTGATCTGTTCGATCGCTTCATCGCGCGGCAGCACGCCGCTGATCGCAAAAAAGCACGTCTGCATGATGGTATTGATGCGCGTGCCCATCCCGGCTTCCCGCGCCACCTTGTACCCGTCAATGACATAGAACTCAATCTTCTTCGCGATCATTTCTTTCTGAATCGCCTGGGGCAGCTTGTTCCACACCTCATCTGCCGCATACGGCGAATTCAGCAGAAACACCGCGCCGGGAATCGCTGCCTCCAGCACATTCATCTTTTCCATGAAGCTGAAGTTGTGGCACGCCACAAAGCTCGCCCGCGTAATCAAATACGTCGAGTGAATCGGCTTCGGTCCAAACCGCAGGTGCGAAGTCGTCATCGATCCCGACTTCTTCGAGTCGTACACAAAATAGCCCTGCGCAAAGTTCGGCGTCTCGCTGCCGATAATCTTGATCGAATTCTTGTTCGCGCCGACCGTTCCATCCGACCCCAGCCCATAAAACAGCGCCCGCACCGTCTTTGCATCCTCGGTCGAAAAGCTCGGATCGTACGTCAGGCTCGAGTGGCTGACATCGTCATCGATGCCAATCGTGAAGTGGTTCTTCGGCGCGGCGTTGCTCAACTCGTCGTAGATGCCCTTCACCATCGCCGGCGTAAATTCCTTCGACGACAATCCATAGCGTCCGCCCACCACCGTCGGCATCGCGGCAAACGGCAGCTTCGCCGCATTCTCCGCCAGCACCGTGATGATGTCCTGATAAAGCGGCTCGCCCGTCGCGCCCGGCTCCTTGCAGCGATCGAGCACCGAAATCGACTTCACCGTTTTTGGCAAAGCCGCCAAAAATGCGCTCGCGTCAAACGGACGATACAACCGCACCTTCAGCAGTCCAACCTTTTCGCCCTTCAGGTTCAGCGCATCCACAGCCTCTTCCGCCGCTTCCGCACCCGAGCCCATCATCGCAATCACGCGCTCCGCATCGGGAGCACCCACATAGTCGAACAAGTGATAGGCGCGGCCCGTCAGCGTCGCAAAGCGGTCCATCACCAGCTGCACAATCCCCGGCACCGCCGCGTGGAAGGGCGTGCACGCCTCCCGCGCCTGGAAAAATACATCCGGGTTCTGCGCCGTTCCGCGAATCACCGGCCTGTCCGGGCTCAGTGCGCGCTGGCGGAAATCAATAATGTACTTGTCGTCAAGAATCGCGCGAATCGTCTCATCGGATATCGGCAGAATCTTGCCCACCTCGTGCGACGTCCTGAATCCATCAAACATATGAATGAACGGAATCCGCGACTCCAGCGTCGCAATCTGCGCCACCAGCGCCATATCCGCCACTTCCTGCACCGAATTCGACGCCAGCATCGCCCAGCCCGTCGACCGGCACGCCATCACGTCCGAGTGATCGCCAAAAATCGACAGCGCGTGCGTCGCCAGGGTTCGCGCCGTCACATGCATTGTGGCCGGCGTCAGCTCACCGGCGATTTTGTACATGTTCGGAATCATCAGCAGCAGGCCCTGCGAAGCAGTGAACGTGGTCGCAAATGCACCGGCCTGCAACGCTCCATGCAACGCGCCGGCGGCTCCGCCTTCACTCTGCAGCTCTTCCACCACGGGCAATGCGCCCCAAATGTTTTTCTTTCCTTCCGAGCGCCACTGATCGGCCCACTCGGCCATCGGCGATGAGGGGGTAATCGGGTAGATCGCAACCACTTCGGAAAGTCGATAGGCTACCGAAGCCGCAGCCTCGTTCCCATCCATAATGACCATTTTCTGTTCACTCATTCGCTTTGCCTCATTGCGCGGCCAGAGGAGAAAGAAACCGCTAGGCTGAGTCTCTTCTGCAAGGGTTTCACCCGCTGTGATGAGTGACACACGGAGGTTAGGGTTATTCATAATGCGGGACAAAAAGCCGCATCGTGCCGCTCGCATCTCCGGCACCAGTAGACCCGCTCATTTTCTGTATGGATGGGCGACTATTTCGTGCTTAGGTGGCTCGCAGAGGGTTCTGCACACGCCCTTCTTGCTGGTTAGAACTTTGATTCCTTACCCGCGCTACTTCGCCTTCAACAATCCTTCCGCCAGCGCATCCCACTCCGCCTCGAGCGTGTCCCGGTGATAGCCCCGTCCCGCGCGCGCGTACCAATACTCGGCGTTCGAGGTCGCACCCTCTTTGCGATGCAGATAGGCGTGCACCGCCATTCCTTCCGGAGTCTCCAGTTCATCCACCAGCCCGTGCGCCTGCACCCACTCGCCCTTCGCATCCCACCACAACGCCGACAGCGGAGCGCCCAATCCCTCCGGCGGAATCTGTCCCTTCACCGATTCGCGAAACTCGCTCGCCTTCATCGCCTCTCCCATCGCATCCCATTGTCGTCCAAACCCCGCCTTTTCTCCACAAATGAGTGATTCATGTCACATCCTTCAAATCCGCCCGCTGATAAGAATAGGTCGACGCTCCGATAAGTTGGCAAGAGGTCCTGAATCAGGTCATGGCGGAGGGCAAATCCGCCGATATTTCCCCTGGGGTCTGCTATGTTTGGATGGCTTTTCGAGACGGTTCCAACCAGTATTTGCAACTCAGACCGAATTGGTCCTATACTTAATTCAGACTATTCCGGTCGTAGTTTCAGGGTCCTTCCTTTTCGGCGGCCCTCGGGAGTCCGGCGGTTGAGCGTGCTAAGTGAATTGAACGTTGGCGAGAGTGGCGTGTTAGTCGCCCTCGACCTCCCAGAATCCGTCCAGAACCACCTGATGCATATGGGCTTTGTCCCCGACGCTCACGTGACTGCCCTGCGCCGCGCTCCGGCCGGCGACCCCACCGTCTACTCCATCGACGGCATGGAAATCGCCCTCCGCGTAGAAACCGCCAAGGCCATCCGCGTTAAAGAAATTCAAGCAATTGAAACAGAATCCAAGGCCGATCGGCCGCTCCTCGCCGAGGCCCGGCGATGAACGCCTGCTGCGATACCCCGGTCTTTGAGCCTCCCGTAGCGCCCTCCAGCGGCACTCTGCAGACCGTCGTCCTCATTGGCCCGCCCAACTCCGGCAAATCCACCCTCTTTAATCGCCTCACCGGTCTGCGCCAAAAGGTCGCCAACTACCCCGGCGTCACCGTCGAACAGCGCATGGGCCTCATGGCCGGCGTCGGCCGCGACGACCTCACCCTCATCGACCTCCCCGGCGTCTACTCCCTCACACCTTATTCAGAAGACGCGCGCGTGGCCGTCGACGTGCTCAAGGGCAAGATGCCCGGCACGCCCAAACCCGATGCCGTCCTCCTGGTGCTCGATTCGCTCCACCTCACCCGCCAGCTCATGCTCGCTGCGCCCGTTCTCGCCCTCGGCCTGCCCACCCTGGTTCTCCTCAACATGAGCGATCTGATGGAGTCCCGCGGCGGCGAAGTCGATCCTCTTCGCCTGGCCCGCGAACTCGGCGCTCCCGTCGCCCTCATCAGCGCCGTGCACGGCACCGGGCTCGATTCCGTCTCCCTCTTCCTCAATCAATGCGCCGTGCCTCATGCCGCGCAAAGAGCAGAACAGCGCCTCACCCTCCCCGTCCTCGGCAACGCCGCCAGCGCCCACACCTGGGCCGCGCAGGTCAGTCGCCGCACCGGTTATCGCGCCCCGCTCTCTGCTGAAAACAGCCGCAAGCTCGACAACGTTCTCCTCCACCGCATCTGGGGGCCGCTCCTCTTTCTCGTCGTCGTCATCGGCGTCTTTGAGGTCGTCTTCTCCATTGGTCAGCCGCTATCTGACGGCTTCGGAGACATCCTCGCCCAGATGGGAAATTTTGTTCGCCCCATTCTTCCCGCCGGCTGGATCCAGTCCCTCATCCTCGATGGCGCATGGAAGGGCATCTCTTCGGTTCTCGTATTCCTCCCCCAGATTCTTCTCCTGTTTCTTTTCATCGGCGTACTCGAAGACTCGGGCTACCTGGCCCGCGCCGCGCTCATCGCCGATCGCGTCATGCGCACCATCGGACTCAACGGCAAGGCTTTCATCCCCCTGCTCTCCGCCTACGCCTGCGCCGTTCCGGCCATCATGGCCACGCGCACCATAGAGAACAAGCGCGATCGCTTCGCCACCATCCTCGTCACGCCCTTCATGACCTGCTCGGCGCGCCTGCCCGTCTACATGCTCCTCATCGCCGCCTTCATTCCCAACATCGCCTTTCTTCATGGATTCCTCGGCCTGCGCACCATCGTCATGCTCAGCCTTTATCTCGCCGGATTCGTCGCCGCCATGACCACCGCCTGGCTGCTCAAGAGCTCCATCCTCAAGTCCAGCGAAACCCCCTTCATCCTCGAGCTCCCCCAATACCGCATGCCCACGCTGCGCTCGCTCATCACCCGCCTCATCGATCGCTCCCGCATCTTCCTCCACAACGCGGGAACCGTGATCCTCATGGTCACCCTCGCCCTCTGGGTCCTCGCGCACATTCCGCCCATTCACCTCTCCGGCGGCACATGGACAGCGCCCGAACTCGCCGACAGCATGATCGGCCGCCTCGGCCACTTCATTGAACCCGCCATCGCACCCCTCGGCTTCAACTGGAAAATCGGCATCGGCCTGCTCTCCTCGGTCCTCGCCCGCGAAGTCATGGTCTCCACCATGGGCACTCTCTACGGCGCCGACCCCGCTACCCAGTCCATGCACCTCCAGACCGCCCTCCACCACGACATGACCCTCGGTGGTGCTCTCGCCCTCATGATCTTCTTCGCCTTCGCCATGCAGTGCACTTCCACCATGGCTGTCGTTCGCCGCGAAACCAATAGCTGGCGCTGGCCCGCCCTCCAGTTCGCCTACATGCTGGTCCTCGCTTACGGCGCCGCCTTCGTCGTCAATCACGCCGTCAACGCCATCTTCGGCTGAAGATCCCTTTCCCTCCCCAAAAAACAAAGGGCGCAGCAGCCGAAGCCGTCGCGCCCTTCCATCCTTACTCCCTTCGCCCTAGAACAGGAACTTCCCTCCGAACTGCATCACGCGCGGATCGTACGTGCTCGTAACTTGTCCGAATTGCGTGTCCGTCTTTCCCGTATCCAGGTTCTGAAATTCGGTGTGGTTGAACGTATTGAACGACTCGAATCGAAGTTCGAATCGAGGCCCTTCATGCCCGGTCAGCGGAAAGCTCTTGAACAGCGAGAGATTCCAGTTGAAGAGGCCGGGGCCTACCACGGCATCTTTCCCCGCGGTGCCGAATCCCTGGGTTGTCCCTCCATTCCATGGCGCAGTCGGATCGGCGAACGCCGCCGTGTTGAACCACTCCTTCTGCGTCTTCGGTCCGCTCGCGGATGCCACCAGATTGGGCCGGTTCACCGTTCCGCCGCCCAGGCCCAGCGTGTCCGGACCGTTGTAGAACGTCTCGACCGGCGATCCAACCTGTGCCACCGTCACGCCTGAGAGTTCCCATCCGCCCAGCAGCTCGTGCGCCATCAGGTTGCTTCCGCTCCCGAAGAACGGCAGCACATAGTCGTAGTTCGCGCTGAAGATGTGCCGCCGGTCGAGCACGCCCGATCCACGGTCATACTTCAGGTTGAACGGGTCAGCGACGAAGCTTTGGCCGCCCGAAAAATTCGTTGAGCCTTCGTCGCCGCTGGCAATGTCGATTTCATGTGACCAGGTGTACGAAAGCTGTGCCGTCAGGCCATGCTTGTTCTCCACGCGCAGTCCCGCCTGCAGGGAGTTGTAGTTGGAGTTGGTTTCGCTCTCCGTCTGAGTAATTCCTGCGTAACCGGGATAGATTCTGTAGAGGTTGGTCTGCGAGCTGTTGCCCGCCACCGTCTCGCGGTCCGTCAGATCATTCAACGGCAGCGTGTTGATGTTGCGTTCGTCGTTCTGGACCCACCCGATCGACCCAACATACTGCAGCACTGCCACGATCGCCGGCTGCAATTGCTGTTGAATTCCTAAACTGTACTGGGCCGTGCCCGGATTCGGATAATGCGTGTCGAGGTTCCCCAGGCCCGCCGGGTTCAGCGGCTGCGTCGCCTCGGCGCCGGTTTTGGCGCTGATGTTCGGGTTGGTGAAGTAGACGCCATTCGCCGTCGGATTAAAGGCAAACGGCGGATTGGCGCTCAATCCGTAGATGTCGTTTCCTTGAACGCGCTCATAGAAGAGGCCGCCTCCTCCACGCAGCACTGACTTTCCGTTCCCGAAAAGGTCGAGGGCGAAACCGAGCCGAGGCTCAATCGTTTCGTAATCATTGGTCACAAGACCGCGCGGGGATCCGTTCTGCCCGGCGATCACAAGGCCATTGGTATAAAACGTCTCGCCGTTGATCGTTTGCACTCCCGGTCCGTTCACGTTAAGTGAGCCCGTCGTCGGATCGGGAACCTGCGCGTTGGCGTACGAAAAGTCTGCCGGCACAAAGTTCGCCACTCGATTGTTCTTTTCGTAGGTGTGCGGCAGTGCGTCGTAGCGCACTCCGATATTCACGGTCAACCGCGGCAGCACATGCCAGTTGTCCATGCCATAGAAGGAGTACGTGTTGGCCAGCCAGTGTGAAGTTGTCAAAGCCTGCAGTTCCTGGAAGCTGTCGGCAAATCCCAGCAGGAAGTTCAAGTAGGAATCTCCTGACCAGTCCGACCCGAAAGAATATTCCCCTTGCACCAGGTTCTGCTGCTGTTGGTTTTTGTCCACGCGCATATACGAGAAGCCAAACTTCAGCCCATGCTTCCCCTTGTTCCACGACAGATCGTCGCGAAGCTGGTAATCGAGAAACGCGTTATGCCACGGATCGTAGTTCTCCGTCCACGTGGTGCTGAGCACACCGGAAAATCCAACCTGGGGCAATTCGTTGATCCCTGGGAAACCCGTGAAAGGTTGCGCGCTCCAGCCGGATGGCTGTTGGTAGATGCCCACCGGCGTCCAGCCAATCGTGTTCCCGTTCACGTTAAACGCCGTTTCGTTGAGCACCGAGGGAGAGAGTGTCTGGGTCAGCTTGACGACCGACGCCCACGATGGATTGGCAAATTGCGTGCCGACCGTGTCGTAGCTGCTTCCACTCCATTCGCTGGGAATAATGGTCTGCGACATCTGGTCGTGGATCCAGTGACCCATCAGATGCAGCTTTGAATTGATGTCATGATCCGCGCGCACCACATCTTCGCGAACGTACGTCGGCTGTTTAGGCGCTCCCACAACCTGCGGCGAAGTGGTGCTCGTATTTGTCTGATGCGGAATCGCCCCTGTTCCCATAAACAACACCGCGTTCGGGTCCAGCAGGTTCGCGGGAATCACGTTGCCGGGAAATGAGTTCCCCGGCGTCAAACCATCCGTCGCATAAAGGGCAAGCTTCGCAGGGTCCTGAGTGATCGGCACGCAAGGCCACGCTTGACCCGCATTGCACACACCGTTGGCGAGACTCGCCGGCTCGTTCCAGGGCTGATAGTCAAGGTCCGCTCCCGCCGTCGGAAAGTCCGCGTTGGGAACCGTGGGCGTGGCCGTCGGATTGACGCCGGAAATGTAACGCCGCCATTCCTCGCTGTAGAAGAAGAATGTTTTGCTCCGGTCCTTGGGATAGATCCCCGGAATGAAAACCGGTCCGCCAATTTCGCCGCCGAAAATGTTCAGACGCAGTTCCGGCGTAGGCGTGTCCGACTGCTTCGAAAAGTAGTTCTTCGCATCGAAGTCATCGTTGCGGTTGAACTCCCACAATCCTCCATGAAACTGCTTGGTCCCCGACTTCAGCACCACCGTCACCGTCCCGCCTGAGCTGATTCCATAATCGGGGCTGTAGTTGCTGCTCAGCGTTTGAAACTCCGCCAGCACATCCGGCGAAGGCATAAGGTCAAACTTGCCGCCCGATCCGCGATCGTAGGCTTCTCCACCGTCAATCAGCCAGTCATTGTGGTCCGGCCTCATGCCGTTGAAGCTGAGTCCAAACCCGCTGCCCTGCGCCGTGACCCCGTTAAACGACGACAGATTGTTTGAAACGCCGGTGCCCAATGTCGTCAGCGAAACCATGTTGCGGCCGTTAGTCGCCAACTGCGTCATCTGTTCGCCGGTGATCAGGTTGCTCACTTCGTTGGTTTCCGTCTGCAGATGCAGCGCATCGGCCTCCACGGTCACCGTCTGGCTGCCCGCGCCCACTTGCAGCACCGCATTCTCCTGCACCGTTGCCGCCACGTTCATCACGATATTGGCCCGTTGAAAGCTGCTGAACCCCGCCGCCTCCGCCTTCAGCGTGTAAACGCCGTGATTCAATCCTGAAAAGTCGAACAGCCCCGCTCCGTTGCTCGTCGCCGTTCGCGTTTCGCCTGTTGCCGTATTGGTGATCGTGATCTTCGCGTTGGGAATCACCGCCCCGGTCGGATCCGTCACGGTTCCCGTCAGTTCTGCGTTTTCCTGTGCCGCTGCAATCGAAACCGATAGCAGGGCGAGCAGGATCATGCCAATGAAAAACTTGGCCTGTCTCATGTCTCGGTCCTCCAAAATGACCCGTACTCTTGCGCTGGCTTTCGTTGTTTGACGATTCGCTTCTTGAGCGCTCAAAGCGAATCTGAAGACGGAACTCCCCCTCTGCGCGAAATAGCTCCGCACAGTGTCAGCCGCAACTCACAGCCGCGACCGGCTTCCTTTCGAGCAACTTGCTTGTCCGCTAAAGCGCTTCCACTTTTACTTCAATAAGAAGCCACCGCAACGTGTCGCCTTCCTTGAGAAAAGGCCACTTTGCACGATGCTTCAGACGGCAACTAAAGAATGGAACCGCTCGTGTTTTCTGCATGGTACTTAGGAGAGCGAATGCATTAGATCAAATCGCGGCGGACCTGCCCCGGCTCGTTCCTTGCAATGCCGGAATCCAAAATTCATTCGCTTTTCAAGGTGGGTGATCAGACACGCGAGCCGCGCGCTTCACGCTGCGCACGCTTCGTTGTTTGCGAGATTCGGCCAAAAGGGGGAAGGCTGGATTTGCTTTTCCCGTGGTCTTCATGAAGGCGCACCTCTGGGGGACACTTGCCGTCACTGCCACGTTCTGCCTCCTTAGACGCACGTCCTCGCTCTACGGTTTCCTTTCTTCAAATGGAAAGAAAAATCGTTTCACCATTGCCTGTTCTGCCTTCGAGCTCCTCTAACCAGAGCCCTCCACCTCTGCCCGCCGCCGCCCGCCGTCTCCGCCTCATCGGTATGAGAAACTAGAAGAGTAGAAGCTCTCCGGGGCCGCTCGCACCGGTGCCCCAAAATCACGCTTCAACCCACTTTGAATTGGCATGCCCGGCCCTCGCCGTGCTGCAATGCGCGTGCCACGCCAGACCGGGTTTTAGGAACAAGGTTCGAATGATCAGTGTCAGCAATGTGACTATGCGCTATGGCGCCAAGGTGCTCTTTGAAGAAGTCAGCACCGTCTTTACGCCCGGCCGCCGCTACGGACTCACCGGACCCAACGGCTCCGGCAAATCCACCTTCATGAAAATCCTTACCGGCGAGCTCGAGCCCCAGAAAGGCACCGTCGTCCGCCCCCGCAAGATGGGCGTGCTCCGCCAGGATCAGTTCGCCTTCGACGATTTTCGAGTGATCGACACCGTCATCATGGGCAACCGGCCGCTCTCGGCTGCGCTCTCCGAGCGCGATCGCATCTATGAGAAACCCGAGATGACCGACGAAGACGGCATGCGCCTCGGCGAACTCGAAGGCATCATCGGCGACGAAGACGGCTACACCGCCGAAGCCGACGCCGCCATCCTCCTCGACGGCCTCGACATCGTCGAAGCTCTCCACGACCGCAAAATGGGCGAGCTTCAGGGCGGTCAAAAAATCCGCGTGCTCCTCGCCCAGGCCCTCTTCGGCAAGCCCCAGGCCCTCATGCTCGACGAGCCCACCAACTACCTCGATCTCGACTCCATCCACTGGCTGCAGGATTTTCTGCTCAACTACGACGGCACCCTCATCGCCATCTCCCACGATCGACACTTCCTCAACAGCGTCACCACCCACACCGCCGACATCGATTACCAGACCATCATCACTTACACCGGCGGATACGACGACATGGTCATGGCCAAAACGCAGGTCCGCTCCACCCTCGAGTCTCAAAACGCGCAGCGTGAAAAAAAGATCGCGCAGCTCAACGAATTCATCGCCCGCTTCGCCGCCGGCACGCGCTCTTCCCAGGTCACCAGCCGCCGCAAAGAGGTTGAACGCCTCCAGACCAACGAGCTCGCCCGCTCCAACATCCAGCGCCCCTTCATCAAGTTCGATCAGGTGCGTCCCAGCGGCAAGCACGTCCTCGAATTCAAGGGCATCACCAAAATCTACGGCGACACCCGCGTCATCGACGAATTCTCCGCCAGCCTGCTGCGCGGAGAAAAAATCTGCCTCATGGGCCGCAACGGAGCCGGCAAAACCACCCTGCTCAAGAGCCTGCTCGCCAACTATCCCGGCCTCGCCGATCCAGAATTCACCCTCGACGCAGGCTCCGTCTTCTGGGGCCACGAGGCCCAGGTCGGCTACTTCCCTCAAGACGTCGGCGCCACCATCGAGCATGGCCTCACCGTCGCCGAGTGGCTCCATCGCTGGAACCCCGCCGCCCACATGGAAGACATTCGCGGCATCCTCGGCCAGATGCTCTTCTCCGGCGAAGAAGGCGCCAAGCCCACCAAGGCTCTCTCCGGCGGCGAACAGGCCCGCCTCGCCTTCTGCAAGCTCATCCTCACCAAGCCCAACATCCTCATCTTCGACGAGCCCACCAACCACCTCGACCTCGAAGCCATCAACGCCCTCAACATCGCTCTCCAGCGCTACGAGGGAACAGTCCTGCTCGTCACCCACGACCACGACCTCATCGATGAAGTGGCCACTCGCCTCTGGAACTTCAAAGACGACGGCATAGAAGACTTCCAGGGCCCCTACTCCGAATGGAAAGGCAAGCACAACTAATCCCTCAGCCGCGAATCCTCGTGTGATCGCGCACCCTCCGGCGCTATTCCCGCACCCAAGCCGACTTCGCGGTACGAACCAAGCGCGCTAACGCGAATTATTGCTTAAGCATTCCAAGGGGGGTAGTACACTCCAAGCGTATGAAAAACCAAGACCAAACACCCAACAAGCCAGTGCTTCAAAACTTGAGAACCGGTGGAACGGCCGCGAAGAAAAAGCCCACCGCTCCCCGCAAAAGTACCCCACCCGAAGCCTCGTCAATCGAAATTGCTGATGCTGCAGAATCAGAGGAAGATCTCCAAGCCATAGACCCCTCGCTACTTGGACAGGCGGTCGTTTTCGGAACCGACTGGACTGCGGCGACGCTCATCGACCAGCTTAGACGGGGGAACATCAAACTGGACCCCATCTTCCAAAGGCGTGATGCATGGGACCCGAAACGGAAAAGCCGTTTCATCGAATCAATTGTCCTTGGCCTTCCCATCCCTCAAATCGTGCTCGCAGAGGCCAAAGATGAGAAGGGGGCGTTCCTAGTTATCGATGGCAAACAGAGGCTCCTGAGCCTAGAACGGTTTGCCGCGATTGCTACGGACGCACCGCTTGTGCTGACGGGTCTCCAATTCCGCGCAGAACTCAACGGGAAGACCTACGAGGACTTCCAAAACGACGCGAGACTCCGGAATCATAGAAACGCTTTCGACAACCAGCCCATCAGAACGGTGGTCGTAAAAAACTGGCAAAAGGAAGATGTCCTCTATCTAATCTTCCACCGTCTCAATAGCGAAACCCTCCCGCTCTCGCCGCAGGAACTGAGGCAGGCGCTTCACCCAGGGCCGTTCCTCCGTTTCGCCGCCGAATACACCCAGGCCCTTGGCGGCATTCACAGGGCGCTTGGAATCACCAAAGCCGACTTCCGAATGCGAGATGTGGAGCTGTTTGTTCGATACATCGCGTTTAACGACAGCCTCGCCGAATACAAGGGGAACTTAAAGGCATTTCTAGATAATGAATGCAAGCGGCTCAACGGCAGATGGGCAAGCGACGAATCGGATATCCGCCAGAAGGCGGGGCAGATGGAGGAGGCAATTAACGCCTCCTACGAAATTTTCGGGGACGACGCATTCCGAAAATTCGACGGCCATGTATATGAGTCGAGATTCAATAGAGCAATCTTTGACATTGTGGCCTTTTACTTCACCGACAAGATCGTCAGAAAATCCGCCCTGACCAAGAAGGCTAAGGTGAAAAGCGCGTTCGAATCTCTGGGCACCAATAGCGCATTCGTTAAGAGCGTGGAAACAACCACAAAGAGCGTTGACGCAACGCGAACCCGCTTCCTGACGTGGGCACAGGCTCTAAGCAAGGCACTCGGAATTAAAGTCACACCACCTAGCATTGGCAACGCCTGAAACGGAGCCGTTTATGTCGACACCAAAACGGCTCCAGCGTCTCCTTACAAGAATCGGCACGCTAGAAGCGCACCTACTTCCGCCAATATTCTCGCTGACCGGTCGCTACTCGCCGCAACAGCACGACTACACCAAAGCATTCCTTCTGCTTGTGCACGCAGAGCTTGAAAGCTATTTCGAGGATCGCGCAAGAACACTTGCAACGAACGCACAAGCACAATTCCAGCGTAAAGGCGTTTGCACCCCGGTACTCTCGCGGCTAGTTGTTTATCACCACGCTCAGAAAACTGAACTCGGGCCTATTTCGACTGACGCCGTCAGGAAGGCAATCAATTATTACCTCGGTTGCCTCGACACTAACCATGGAATCCGGGAGAAACATCTCCGAGCGATATTCCTTCCCCTCGGGCTAAGCCATCAGGACTTGGACGCATTACTGATTGCAGCCTGCAATCAGCTTTCGCAGAAGCGAGGAGATTTCGCGCATGCAAGTTTCAAAACTCACCAACAAGTAGATCCCAAAACAGAACGCGAGAACATCAGGCTCAACATTCTCCCCGAGCTCCCAAAGCTCGAAAAGCGGCTCAAGGCACTCCGCTAATGCCGTTCGTGCCGAGCCCATAGGCCGCAAGAGAGCGCCGGGTCCAGAGGGCGCGACTCAGAGGACAACGACAGCGCAGCCGGGTGCCCCCGGTCTCGCATCCGCCGCGGCGGAGAGACCGGGGAAATCCAACTCCACCGGCCCCCCGGCGCGAAGCGCGCACTGCAGGTGCCGCGTAGCGGCCGCCTGAGCTACCGGCTACGAGCTACAGGCTACCGGCTCGCCCTTCAAATTCTTGTCAAGAGGTAAACCCCAAAAATAATTTTCCCGATTTTGTAACCGCCTTTATCCCTATCACTTGCAGCAAAAGATTTTTTGATCGATTTTGCGTATTAATTAGCTCGATTGGCGCACAATAGAGAGGTAGTCAAAAACAGCCAAGGGCATGGGAACCAATTCCCATGCCCTTTTGCTTTTCAGGAGCGGACCATGCCCAACAACACCCAAAACCCGGCCAACAGCGTGAACGAACCCGGAATCCCCGCGGAAAGCTCCTCGTCCGTGGCATGGGAAAGAAAAGGGCGCATCGCAATTTCCGTTAAAGCTGTATCGCTGTATGCGAGCCCCTCGCAAGTCCTTCAGCACCACCAGTTGCCGCACCCCAAATCCCAAGTTAGGAACGACATTTATTCCTGTATTCCCGTACGAAGCGCGAAACGCAGTCCCCGCAGTTGCCGGCGCCGGCACAACCCCCGGTCCCAATCGCGCAACTTACTGACAGCACGGGCTTCTGCCCCGCCAACGCCGATAAACGAAAGGAATAAAATATGTTTCTCGCCATCGGAATTGTCTTGGTCATCATCTGGCTGGTGAGCTTTGTCGCCTTCCACACCGCCGGCTTCCTGATTCACCTGCTGCTCGTCTTTGCGCTCATCTCCATCGTCTTCCATTTCCTGCGCGGCAAAAGTTAGGCGCGACCTGCAGTCGCCGTGACCCTGGTTCACCCTCCGCCGCAAAGTGATTGACACCGCACGTTGACCCGTTTTTAATAAGGTTCAGCGGCGATGGAGTTCGCCCTGCCGCAATTCCGGATTCGGCAATTCCCCGGTTTTGCCTCAACCGCTGTCTGATCCAATAGGTGTGACAGCCGATGACTCCTGACAGGGTCCCTGTCGTGGAGTCATGCCTCACCGCGATATCCCTGCATAATTGAATGCAACCCCAGCTTGCTCATGACATGCGTGCGCAACTTTTAGCCGAAGTTTTGCCTTGCTTATCTCGTTCGGAGGAAGAATCAGCTTGCAGAAATACCTGCTCATCGCCGCCGGCGGCGCCCTCGGCTCCATCGCCCGCTACTGGGTCGGCTCCACCATCGGTGGCCGCATGGGTTCGCGCTTCCCTTACGGCACCTTCGTCGTCAACCTCACCGCCTGCATCATCATTGGCTTCTCGCTCACTTATCTCGGCCGCCGTGTCGAACTCAATCCAGCATGGCGCTATTTCATCCCCATCGGCTTCATCGGCGCCTACAGCACCTTTTCCACGTATGAATGGGAAACTCTGTCCACGCTCCGCGCCGGAGCCTTTGCCCTCGCCGCAGCCTACGCCGTCGGCAGCCTGATTCTCGGCCTCGCCGCCACCTGGCTCGGCGCCATCCTCGCCGAAGCAATTCCCTAACCCCGTCCCTGTGTCGCCCTCGCTCGACGAACCCTCCCATTCGTACTAGAATCCTCAATTCGGAGACCGCATGTTGAATCCCGGCAAAGCCGTGAAGGTCACCATCTACCTCAGCGGGGGCGCAACCCATCACGGCGTCCCCGTCTACTCCAGCATCCTCGACTTTCTCTTCTACCGCGGCGTCGCCGGTGCCACCGTCCTCAAAGGCATTGCCGGATTCGGCGCCGACCACCACATGCACTCCGCAAACCTGGTCGACCTCTCCGACCACCTCCCCGTCAAAATTGAATTCATCGAGTCCCGCGAAAAAGTCGATTCCCTCCTCGGCAAGCTTGAGGAACTCTGCGGCTCCGGCCTCATCGAACTCCAGGAAACCACCGTCGCCAAACCCGCGCAGATCTCCAAACCGAAAAAGCCCACGCCCCCCGCGCATCTCAAGATCGAAGGCAAAGCCCAGATGATGCGCGTTTATCTCAGCGAAGACGATCGCTGGGGCGACAAGCCTCTTTTCAAAGCGCTCGTCGAAGCCATGCGCGCCAACGATATCGCCGGTGTCACCGTCTATCGCGGCATCCTCGGTTACGGCGCCCGCCATCGCGTCAACAAAGACAAGACCGCCTCGTCTCACGCATCCGTGATGCTGTCCGCCATTGACACCGCTGAAAAACTCGAGGCCTTCCTGCCCACCGTCGACAAAATGATCGAGCAGGGTCTCGTCGTCTTCTCCGACGTCGACATCATTAAATACGCCTATCGCGCCGCCGGCGATCCTGACCCATCTGCGCCGCAACGCAGCGATGGAGGCCCCGCATGAAAGAACGCATCGCGGGCCGCATGCTGCGCATTCATTTCGGTGAAGACGATCGATGGCAAGGCAAGCCCCTCCACGAAGCCATCATCGCCAGGTGCAAAGAGCTCGAGATTGCCGAAGCCATCGTCTTTCGCGGCATCGAGGGCTACGGCTCCGGCAGCCGCATCCGCCGCTCCGGCCATTGGACCTTCTCCAAAGACGCACCCATCCAGCTCAGCATCATCGACACCGCGGAGCAGATCGCCCGCCTGCTTCCCTTCCTCGACGCCATGGTCCAGGAAGGCCTGGTTGCCACTTCGTCGGTCGAAATGATTCGCTACTGGCGTTCAGCCGAGCCCGAACCAAAGTAGTTGGCACCAGACTTATTCGCTTGAGGCGAGTGTCTCAATTCGAGGCACTTTGACCCCTTACTTTAGTGTGTGAGTTTGATCACAGCCCCAGCCGCAAATCCCTCCTACCTTGGGATGAAACCCCAGGGAGAACCACTCATGCCAACTACGTTGTTCGCTTCCGCAGTTGACTTCACTGCAAAAAATCTCCTGGCTGCGTACCAGGGGGAAATCAATGCAAGGGCCAAGTACCTGGCATTCGCCGCTAAGGCTGATGCCGAGGGGCTTTATGGGATTGCCAGCCTGTTTCGCGCCGCGGCCCGCGCCGAACAAATTCACGCCAATAGCCAGGCTCGCGTGCTCCGCCAGATGGGCGCCGAGGCTGCTGCCGAGGTCTACGCATACAAAGTGCGCAGCACCTTCGAGAACCTTAAATCGGCTCTGGCCGGCGAAAAATACGAGATCGAATCCATGTATCCCGCCTTCATTGATGAGGCCCGCGCACAGATGAACTCTAACGCCGCGCGTTCCTTCCTCTGGTCGCTGGAAGCGGAAAAAACGCACTCATTTCTCTTCCAGGAAGCAATCGACCTTTTCGATAAAAAGCAACCCAGCACATGGATCGGCAAAGCGCGTGACTTCTACGTCTGTCCGGTTTGTGCTTGCACATCCGAACTGGCGGAAACCGACAACTGCGCCATCTGTCAGTATCCGTCCGATCGCCTCGAAGCGATTCGCTGATTTAATCAGCACACGCATTTTAGGAATTGATGTGTCCGAGGCCTCAACCCTCAAGTCGACGCGACCACCAGAGAGCGGCGACCCGGCAATGGCTATCGCCCGTCGTTCATTTTCCTAAAATGCCGTAAAGCAGGGGTTCGCACACATATTCGTATGCGTCCCCTGCCGTTTCGAGCCTGCCAAATGAAATCCCTTACCGCGCTGAAGTAAACGGTGACGCCGGCAATCCCTCGCCATTGAAGAGATTGCATTGCGGGCTGTTCGCCCACCCATATCGCACAAAACGCGGCTCCGCCACATCGGGGCTCGTGGCCACCACCGTCTCGCCCTCGATCTTCGCTGTCGCCGGCGTCCATTTTCGATCCGCGCCTGCGACTTCAAAGCCTGTCACTTCGCCGCCCTTCGCCGTCAATCCCTTCGCGTCGTCAAACCACGCGCGTATCGACGCGCCCTCCGGCGTTGCCTGCCTGTACATCGGCCCGTCGTACTCAACCTTCTCGCCATAGCTCAGCGCCCGAGCGGCTCGCGCCATCCTCAGCCCCACGTCAACCTTGTCCGTCGGGTGCACGTCATCGGGATTGCCGATGTCAATCGTCACCGCCATCGCCGTGTTCCGCATCTCCAGCGTCTTCAGCTGCTGGTCGCGCAACGTCGCCCAGTCCTCCCCCGGCGTCGATTTGAAATTCGAAATCTGCACGTAGAGAAACGGAAAATCGCCGATCCCCCATTCGCGCCGCCAATCCTCAATCAGCGCGCGAAAAATGTGGTTGTAGAGAGGCGCACGCTCCAGCGCGCTGTTGCTCTCGCCCTGGTACCAGATCACTCCGCGAATCGGAAACGGCGTCAGCGGCGCAATCATCCCGTTCCACAACAGCCCCGGTCCCCAGCTATCCAGCGGCGCATGCCACGGAAACTGCGGCACTGGTTTGCCCTCCGCCTTAGCCTCGTCGCGCTGCGCCTGCTCGTCCTTCTCCTCGAGCGCAGAATACGCGCCACGATCCGTCATCTTTCCCCGTGAAATAAAAAGCGGCATCAGCGATGCATCTTCCCCGATCGCCGTCAGCCGCACCCACGACTCGACCACGGTCCCGCCCCACGTCGAATCGATCACGCCCACCGGCACCTTCTCGCGTTGCTCCAGGTCGCGCGCAAAATACCATCCAATCGCTGAGAAATCCTTCGCCGTAGCGGGGCTCGAAACCGTCCACCCATCGCTGTCCACATCCAATTCCGCATACTGCGATGCTCGCTTTCTCACCATCATCAACCGGATCTGCGGATTGTCGGCATGCGGCAAATCCTCGGCCGCCGTCGCTGCCCGGCTCATCGGAAATTCCATGTTCGATTGCCCCGACGCCACCCAGACATCGCCCACCAGCACATCGTCCAGCACAATCTGTTGCTCCAGCATGTTCGTCGCTGCCATGGGATGAGCATCGCCCGCCGCATTCCCGGCGATCGCACCCGGTCTTCCCTTTACGATCATCTGGAACGGCCCGCCAGCCGCTCCCGGCGCAAGATAAACGCTCCACCGTCCCAGCCTGTCCGCCGTCGCCGAGCGCGTCTCTCCGCGAAAAGTCACTGCGACATCCTCGCCCACTCCCGCCATCCCCCACACATGCACCGGCAGATCGCGTTGCACCACCATATGACTGCTGAGAACTTTGGGCAGGCTCACCTGCGCCTGCAGCAATCCGCAAGACAACAAACCAAACAGCAAAAGACAACGAAGTTTCACTTGGATTCCTCACCAAAATTAAATTCCGGCCCGCTCCCACCACTTGCCAGAAGCCAGATTTCCGGAAGGAGAAACTTAACAGAGCGAGCCATTCGACGCCAACAGCATGGGCATCATTCCTCCATCCCCGCGCACAACTTTTTACCGGGCTTCGGTGTCCAACTGGATAGGTTTGTGGCGTTTAGTTGATCTCTCTCCGTCTACGGCTGCGTATCGCCGATCGCTGCTTTTGAGCCAACTCTAACCGATCCGCAATCGCATTTGTGATCGAGACAACACGCTGTAATTGATTCGATTCTTTGCCGCATACTCGTTCCAGAGGTAAACGACCCTAAATTCGACCTGGGAGCAACGTCACCTATGCGATCCCTGCGCACAGTTGCCTACTTTCTCCTGGCCATCGCGCTGCTTACCGTTGCCGCTCAGCGCTGCCATGCGCAAGCAGCTCTTTTGATGGAAGAGCCTTACGGCTTCTTCGGGGCCCTCAATCCCACCGGCCACACCGCCATTTATTTCGAACGCATCTGCGCCGAGACTCCGACCAGGCTGCGCCGCTGCCAACCCGGCGAGATGGGCGCCGTGGTCTCACGCTATCAAGGAATTGATGGCCTGGACTGGGTCGCCATTCCCCTTGTTCCCTATCTTTATTCCGTCGAAAACGCGGCTTCCGTGCCCACGCAAGTTGACCGCGTCACCGTGACCCGGCTCCGCGATCAATACCACGAAGCCCATCTGCTCAGTCTCGGCGACAAAGTCCCTCCCGGCGATTTCCTCCATGGCGGCTGGACCGAGTTGATCGGAGTCGCTTACGAACGCCGCATCTTCGCCTTCCGCTTCAACTCCACCGAGCAGCAGGACGACAACTTCATCGAGAAAATGAACGACAAGGCCAACCGCACTCACTTTGAGCTGCTCTTCAGCAACTGCGCCGATTTCGCCCGCGTCATTCTCAACGAATATTTTCCCGGCACCTTTAAGCGAAGCATATTCCCCGATGCCGGCATGACCACGCCCAAACAGATCACCTACAAACTCGTTCGCTACGGCCGCAATCACCCCGAAACCGGCGTTGCGGTCTTCGAAATTCCCCAGATCCCCGGCTATCGCCGGCTCAGCCGCGCCAACAAAAGCATTGACGAGTCCCTCATCACCACCATCTATGCCGTGCCCATCGCGATCGCGAATCCCTACCTCGCCGGCGGCCTCTTCGTCGACTACCTGGTGCGCGGACGCTACCACCTCGTCCCCAAAAACCCGCAGATGCTCAGTCCAGAAACTCTAACTGCATTGACATCCCCGCCCGGCGGCAAGCAAAATCCCCTCAGCGCCAATGCCCAGGCCACACGCGCCGCTGTCAGCCGCATTCCTACCGAGGTCCCGGTCTCGACTGCCACTCCTGGCCTGAAAGAAATCACGGACGAGCATGAGTGATTCACCCCAGAGCTTGAAGAACCACGGCCGCCTCGACCCTCTCTACCACATCTTCATGAGCGCGGTCTTCCTTGCCAACCTGGTCTACGCCTCGATTCACCTTTACCATCAGCACACCGTCAGCGCCGCATGGTATCTCGCGCTTTCTCTTTTCATCCTGGCCCCATGGGTCAGGTTGCGCACCTATCCCCTCAAAATTCAGGATCGCGTCATTCGCCTCGAAGAGCGCCTCCGCCTCCAGGCCCTGGCTCCTCAACAGTGGCATGCGCAAATCTATCGTCTCAGTGAAGATCAGCTCATCGGCCTGCGCTTTGCCGCAGACGACGAAGTTGTCGAGCTCGCCAAGCAGGCGCTCGAATACAATCTGAATCGCAAACAGATCAAGGAACGCATCAAGGATTGGCGCCCCGACAACTGGCGCATCTGATCCTGCATCTTCCGCGTCTGATTCAGCGTTTTTTTGCAGAGCCCAGCGGTCGCCTACGAGTGCGGCCGCTTCTCGCCCGAATCACTTTCGCCCGAGCCATTGTCGCCCGAGTCAGTCTTGCCCGAGTCATTCATATCCGGTCCAGCGCCATCACTCTCCGCCTGCTGAACGCTCTCCGTGTCCAGCGCGTGCTCTTCCTTGTAGTGTTCCACCGGCATCTTCCCGTCCCACCACGCCATGTTGATTGGATAGACGTCGGGATCGAAGATCACCTGGTAGAAGTGCCACACCACAATCGCCAGCGTGGCCAGAATCGCCTCGTAGTAGTGAACCGCTGTCGCCGCATCCACCCACCAGCGCGCGAACAGATCGCCAACCCACACCTTCGCCCACAGCATGATGCCGGTCGCGCCCATCAGCGCCGTGCCCCACACCAGCGCCCAGTATTCAGCCTTCTCTCCATAAGTGAAACGGCCGAACCCCGGCTTCTCCTTGCGCAGCCCAAGATAAAACAGCATCGTTCCCCAAACGTCCAGCACGTCTTTAGGCCCAGGCATCAAATCGCGAATCAGCCGCCGTCCATCGCGCGTCGCCGCCACATAGAACATGTGGTAAATTCCCGCGCTGATCAGCACCACGCCCGCGACGCGATGCACCAGGCTGCGCAACCTCTCGCCCATGCCCAGCAGCTCGGCAAACCACGAGTCGGGGAATTTGAGCGCAAACCCGGTAATCACCAGAATGATGAAACTCAACAACAAGATCAGATGTTGCCAGCGCTGATTCGCCGTCATGCGCGTCATCATCGGGTTCATCATCCTGCGCTTCCGCACCAGCTTGCCGCGCCAGATGATCGCGTTGTGCAAGAACATGCCGCCAATAACCGCAAAGATCAGCGCAAGGTAGATGATCCGAATCCATCGCACCGCGACAGAATCGATATCCTTCGAACGGCTCCCGCTCTCAAGATGCACTCGGGTCTGCGTGAACTTCTGCGTCACGCCCTGGTGGCACTTGCCGCAGGTCGCGTCGAGATTGGCCTTATTGACCGTCGAACGGGGATCGCTCGACGGCAAAATATCGTGTACACCATGGCAGCTTGAGCAGTTCGCGGCCACCAGCGATCCGCCTTCCGAAGCCAGACCGTGGTAGCTGTCCATGTAACTCGTTACGCGATTGCCCGGAACTCCAAACTCGCTCGACAGCCGCACGCCCTCGTGGCAGCGCGCGCACGTATCGCGGCTGATATTCTGCTCCGCCACCGGCGACTTCGGGTCCTTGTGCGAAAGAATCGAGTGAATCCCGTGACAATCCGTGCACACCGGCGACATTTCGTTTCCACGCGCAATCGCCTGCCCGTGAATGCTCGCATCAAATGTCTGCGCAATCGCTCCATGGCACTTTCCGCACGTTGCCGGCACGTTAAATTTTGAAATCGGCGACCGAGTATCATTCGCCGGCAACACCTCGTGCGATCCGTGGCAGTCGGTGCAAACCGCTGCCTTCAACGAGCCATTCTCCACCGCCCGTCCATGCACGCTCTCCTGATAAGAGACAAACGCCTGCGCGCTCTGTCCATTCGATTCCATCAGGAACTTCTGCCCGTGGCATCGTCCGCACGTGGCAGGAATGTTGGCATGACTCACCGGCGACTTGGGATCGTCCGCCGCCAACACTTCGTGCGCTCCGCCGTGACAATCCACGCAATTCGCTGCCGGTCCACCGGCCTTGCTGGCCTTCGCATGCATGCTGCGCAAATACGCGTCCTGCGCATCGCTGTGACAATCGGCGCAGGCAATTTTCTCCGGCGTCGTCTCGTGAACCAGCCCTTTCACATCCTTATGGCAGTCCACGCAGCCAAACATCGACCCATGAATGGAGTGCTTCAACTTCTTCGCGTCCACATACAGGCTGACCTTCTGCCCATGTTCTTCCGTCGTCAACGTCGAGTCGGAGTGACAGGCAAGGCAGTCTTCGTCCTTGAGCTTCTGCGCGGCACGCCCAGTCAGGGCGCAGCCAAACAGCAACAGAACGAGCGTACAAATCAGCTTTCTGCTGGAAACATTCACGCCTTCGAGGAGACGCTTTTGAGGAGAATCCTGCCGTGATAGGAGTCACGTTCGACCAGGAAACATGCCCAGCTCGCGCAATTATTCTTCTGCTCGGCGACTCCTCGCCGCTCAGGCCCGCGCACACGTTCCGCTCAGGCGCGAGCGCCTTCAAATTCCCGCCCGCCCCCGAATCGCCCGCTGTCCGCCTGCCCGCTTTCCGACTGCTTCGACGCGGTTACTTGAAATACGCCGTCAGCGTCAGCACCAGCAGCGTCAGCCCGATAAAGATCGCCGTGAACCCCACGATCTTCGAGAAGTTCACATACCACGTCGCCGGAGCCGTTCCCACCCGCGCTTCCAGCTTGCCTTCCCTCTTCAGCCGCGCATATTCCTGCGGCCGCTTGTGTTCGAATTCCTTCTCGCTCTCCACACCCGTAAAAATCACCATGTCCATCGGAAAGCTGTCCGGCCGCAGATGCGTATTCACAAAATGAATCGAAAAAATAAACAGGATCGCCAGCAGCCCTTCTTCGCTGTGAATCACCAGCGCCGCATTCAGAGCCCACCCCGGCAAAAACCGCGCAAAGAATGGTGCGAACCACATCGCGTAACCCGAAAATCCGATCACGATCATGCCCCAGAACACCGCCCAATAATCGAACTTCTCCCAATACGCGTAGCGCTCAAACTCCGGCTTGGGCCCCAGTCCCAGAAACCACCGCATGTGTCCGAACAGATCCTTCACATCTCTCCAGTTCGCCACCATCGAGGTCGATCCCCAGAAGATGCCTTTCTCCCGCCGCAGAATTCCCCGCGTGAAAATCTCCTTCACGTGAATCAGGAATGCCACCGACAGCACCAGCGCGCAAAATTTGTGAAAGAACAGAATCGCGCCGAATCCGCCCACTGCACCGGCCAGTCCGCGCGCCCAGATGCTCTCGCTGAATCGCAACGGAAGCCCCGTCGCCGCCAACCCTAGAAACGAGCTGAACAGTGCCGCATGCATATATCGCTGCTGGGGCGTGAATCGTACGAAAAACCGCCCCTCTGCTGGCTTTTGCTGCACGCTTTCCGTCGGTACTTGCTCCAGGTCAGGCATCTTTCCCTCCATTGGCCGCTTTTCTCTTCACCTGGTCAAACCGGGCGCGAACCAGCCAGAGAATGGTGTGAATCACAAAGAACGTCAGCACGCTGGCCAGCAGCAGATTCAT
>Ga0181516_10000921_pt1 | contig 24177 bp, 24 predicted proteins | sample PEATcosm2014_Bin_25_FD_121104 | JGI IMG/M metagenome (GOLD analysis project Ga0181516, IMG submission 121104) | Peatland microbial communities from MTU Mesocosm Facility, Houghton, MI, USA - PEATcosm2014_Bin01_10_metaG | ecosystem: Environmental > Terrestrial > Soil > Wetlands > Peat | place... | reverse complement strand
GCGCGGGCTGTATGCCATGACCGGCGGGTCGTATATTGCCGACCCCGGCTACAACCGGGACCGGGGGCCGCTCTATGTGCCTACGGTGCGGGCGCATGTGGAGTTTTAGAGGAAGGGAACAGGGATCAGGGATCAGAAAGACCGCTCGGCGGTTGAAAGTTTCTGCTTCCTCGCCATTGAATCAATAAGCGATTCAAGGATGGCGCACCCGCAATGTTTTGGTTTGGGCAGGATCTCAAAAAAAAATCGAACGCGCGCCACTCGCCTACTTTGTTGGGGCTGCGGGCTGGGGCTGCTCAGGCGGCGGGGTGGGCAGGGTGTAGATGACTTCGCCGGGCTTGGCGTAGTGAAGTTTCTCGCGGGCTTCGTGCTCGATGGCGTCGGGGCTGGTCTTGAGGCGCTCGATTTCCTGGCGGAGCAGCGCGTTCTCCTGTTGGACGTCTTTGATCTCTTTCTGGAGCTCGCGGTCTTCGGCGCGTTTTTGCTGCCAGACGGAGAGGCCGTGATTGCCGTTGATCACGTGTCCCATGACCAGGGCTGCCAGTAATACGGCCACCACGGTTCCCGCCGGACGCCAGGCTCGCCTGGCTAGCTCGAGCGCACGATCGCGCGGCGAGAGCGGCGCCGGTGGCGTTGTCTTCTTCTCGGGCTGGAACATCTCGTCCTGCATTCGATCTCAATCTTCGGCTACGACAACACAAACTTTTCGGCGGCGGCTTTCAGGGCTTCCATGTCCTGTTCGCTGCGGGCTTCAGTGTAGGCGCGCACTACCGGTTCGGTTCCGGAAAGGCGGTAGCAGACCCATGAGCCGTCTTCCAGAATCAGCTTGAGCCCGTCGGTGCGCACGACGCTGGTAACCTTGCGTCCGCTGAGCTCCTTCGGATCGGCCTTCAACTTCTCAGTGAACGCGGCCTTGACCTCCGGGGTCAAGCGGAAGTTCTCGCGGACCGGATAGAAGGAACCAACCTTGCCAAACAGCTCCTTGAGTTGCACGCCCAGGCTCTTGCCGCGGTTGGCCACCATCTCCGCCACCAGCAGGCCGGCGATGACGCCATCCTTTTCAGGCACATGGCCGCGAATGGTGAGGCCGGCGGACTCCTCGCCGCCAATGGCGATCTTGTCGGCGACGATCAGCTCGCCGATGTATTTGAAGCCGACGGGCGTCTCATAAAGCGGCACCTTGTGATGGTTGGCAACGGCGTTGATCAGGTTTGTAGTGGCCACGCTCTTGGCGACGCCGTTGCGCCAGCCGCGCGTCTCGACGAGGTAGTCGAGGAGCAGCGCGACGATGTAGTTCGGCTGGATGAAGGCGCCGTCGGCGTCTACGATGCCGAAGCGGTCGGCATCGCCGTCGGTGGCAATGCCGATGGCTGCGCCGATTTCACGCATTTTGGCCTTGGCGTCGCCGAGCAGGTGGTCGTCCGGTTCCGGCGCATGGCCGCCGAAGAGCACATCCCGGTAATCGTGAACTGTTTCAACGGCAACGCCAGCCTGGCGGAGAAGTTCAGAACTGTAGCCGCGGCCGGCGCCCCAGAACGGATCGTAGACCACCTTGATGCCGGACTTGGCGATTGCCTTCAGGTCGACGAGTTCGGCCAGGCGCTTGAGGAAGCCGGGTTTGACGTCGGCGGTCTCGAATCCACCTGTGGGCGGCACAGATTTTGGAATAGCGGCGTCGCCGGCCTGGAATGCCGCGATTGCAGCTTCAATTTGCCTGGTGACGTCGGGCAACGCGGGCGCGCCATCGTGTGTGGAGAACTTGATTCCGTTGTACTCGGGCGGATTGTGCGAGGCGGTGAAGTTGATGGCGCCGGAGGTTTTGAGTTCGCGAACCGCGTAGGCGATGGCGGGGGTAGGTGCGGCCTCGGGAATGACGATGGGAGTGACGCCGGCTCCGGCGAGCACCTGCGCCGCTTCAGACACAAAGCTCTCGCCCAGGAAGCGGGGGTCGCGGCCTACCAGCACGCGGTGCGGCTGGGGTTGCGTCTTGACGTATGCGGCAATGCCGGCTACGGCCAGGCGGATGTTGGCCACGGTAAATTCGTCGGCAACAATGGCGCGCCAACCTGAGGTGCCGAATTTGATTGCTGTGCTCATCGATCTTCTCCACGTGCGCCCGCCGCGGCGGACCGCAAAGACCATACTGCCTTACCGGGGCGCGATGGGCAAGCGGGTACCCTTTTGCGTCCCAGGCATTTGCCAAGAACAACCTCGGATCCTTCGACGTCCTTCGTTCGCCGCAGCGGACTACGGTCGCTCAGGATGACTGCGTTTTTTGTTGGACTTTCGAAACTGAATATTACAGGGAGCCACTCATCGAAGCGCTTTCGGAATACATTGGTGTCAGAACGGATCTGAACCTGGAAGTGATCAAATGACTGAAGGTAACTCATCGGCCCGCGTTGTTTTGACGACCGCGGCCAACCCGGAAGAGGCCGGCCGGCTGGCGCGCACGCTGGTGGAGGAGCGTCTGGCCGCTTGCGCGACGCTGTTCCCGGGTGTCGAGTCCGTCTACCGCTGGAAGGGCGAGGTGGAGTCGGCTACAGAGACCATGCTGATGATCAAGACGGGGGTGGATCAACTGGCGGCTCTTGAGGCACGGCTGCATGAGCTGCACAGTTATGAGACGCCGGAGTTTCTTGTTTTGAAGGTGGAGGCGGGGAGCCATCCTTATCTTGAGTGGCTGCAGGGGAGCTTGCGGCGGGTCTGACGTTGAGCGATGGAGGAAATCGCGGCCGGGGCCAGAGCTGAAATCCCAGGTCTTCCGCCGCAGCGGACGAAACCTGGGACATCCATGATTGGTTCAAGAGCGAGCGGTCAAAGAATTAGCGATGGCTGCCGCCGCTGGCCGGGGCGCTGCCGCTGCTGGAGCTGCCGCCAGGACTGAAGCTGCCTCCTCCGCCACCCCCGCTGCCGCCAGCCCCGTGCGAGGCACCGGCACTGCTGGCTCCGCCACCTCCTGCGCCGGAACTGGCGCCGCCGCCGCTGCGAGATCCACCACCGCCATTGAGGGCGCCGCCACCACGAAATCCGGTGGAAGAACCATTGCCGGCGCTCGAGCCGCCTCCAGCTCTTGAGCTGCCTCCGCCGGCCTGGAAGCCTTCGCGGCCGCCAAAATCAACGCCGGATCGAGCCAGGTAAGAGCCAACCGACTCAGTAACCGTTCTGATGTTGCTTCCCTGGACGACCTGCCGGGACATCATGAAGCTCTGCGACCGGTGATCGAAGACGATGGGAATACCCGCGCCGGGGCCACCGACGCTCTTGTTATCGATACCGGCCCTGAGTGCACCGGCCTTGACTCCTCCGGCCTTGCTAATTTCGCCGGTTCCGGCAGGGCCGGCTTTTTGCAGGTCAGGCCTCATCATGTGAGCTTCCATGCGGGGAGCGTCCGTACGCGCCAGAGAAGGCGAAAATGTCTTGCGGAACTCCTTCGGGGCCGAATCGAGAAGCTTGACGTCCCCACCTGAACTGAGTTGGATCCGCTGCACGGAAAGGCCATTCTTGTTGGCGAGGGTAAAGACGCCGTGCTGCGCGTTGAGCGGTATTTTTCCGGCTATGTCGCGCGGGTTCATGGGGACATAGCCGACCTTGCCGCCGTTTTTGATCCAGCGAACGGGCAATTGATGGTTGATGTTGGAGCCCGGCACCCACATATATTGGTTCTGCTGGTAGATCCAGCCTCCCGAGTGACAGACGGCCCAATCCCAGGGAGACGAGTCACTCCAGTAACCAATTCCGCCCATCATTCCCATGCCCATCCCCATGCCCATCCCCATGCCCATGCCTTGCATCATTGCGAAGCGGTAATAGAAGGATTCGGGGCCGCAGGGGAAGAGCATGTCGAAGTTGTCAAAACCGGCGCCGGAGAAACCTTGCATGTTCGAGGCGACGGCCGGCGCCGAGACTGGTTCGCCGGCCAGCGTGTATTGGGACTGGGCGGAGGGTAACTTGGAGCCGGTTGTCGATTGGAGACTCGCCTTCTTGATTTGAGGGGCAGGGGCGGCAGGCGGTTGCCAGCAGGCGCCGTACCCCGGACATTCGATGAATTTTCCTTGTCCAGCCATCTGGGCGAGGCCGGGAACCGGCGCCTTCAGGCCGGTTTCCTTGAGCATTTGCGCCATGGCTTCGTCGTGCTGGGCAACACGGCCAGCGACCCACTTGTCCCAGGCAGCAAAGGCGTTTTCGCCGTTGGGATCGGTGTAATTGACGCGAGCGCCGTCGCGGAAGTAGTCGGTATGGCCGGGGCGCACGACCTGCACGGTATCCGGGGAGGTCCTGATAAAACCAGTCCCGAGTGGCGTAATGCCAACCGCGTCCATGTAGGCGGTAACGCGCAAGTCGCTCTTCTGGCCATAGCCGATTAACACAGTGTCCGTGGGAGTGCGGAGAATAAACTTTTCACCTTTGACGTCAGGATGCACGCCGAGCGAGACGGTTCCGGAGAGAAGCGCCAGCTCGCTGTTAGGAACATTGGCGGTGGAATCGAGAGCGTTGAAGATGAGGACCGAGTTTTCGCCCATGTAAAGGGTGGAGGTGTCTTCAAACTCGATTTCCGCGCGGCCGTCCCCGGTGGCCAGTGTGAAGCCGGTCTGAAGCGGGAGGCCGGCGACGGCTTTTTCCCAATCGACGTCTTTGGGCGCACCGCCCTCTTTGCCGCGCGAGACGCGCACGTCTCCCTCGAGGTAATTGATTCGGACGATTTGCGGCAGGGTCTCCGCGGGATCCGGCTTCGACTTTGCGAAGGCGCGCGGGGAACTCAGTACGAAAATTCCAACCAGGGCAAGGCTGAAGGCGAGGCGCGGTCTCATGGGGCAACCCCTGTCCGCTAAAAACGAAAGTCTCGCGGAAAGACTGTGTGACACCCGGGCATTGCCGGTCTTCTGGGGTTAAACCCGGTGCGAGTTTTCTGCCGGCCGGAGCGATGAAGCGAGCAAGCACAAATTCGTAAATCCGGTTGTGGCCGCCCGGCCAGGGGACGGAACGGCGCTTCCATCATAGTCCTTATTTCTGGATTGGGTATTGGGCCCCTGCATGAAATCGGATGCAAGATTCTGGTAAAGAGGATATATGGAGGAGCGGTCCTGGTTCGGGAAGGCTGAACCCGTCTGGTATTCTTGGTTGGTTCGCTCCTATGCGCTGGTTAATGATTGGCCTTCTCGTCTCGCTTGGAGCGCTGCTTTTTGCAGCCGCGGGCGTGGCGCGCCATATCTGGCTGCAGCGCAGGAAACTCGCGAGCGAGGCGGTGGCCGCGCTGGATGTTGGTCACGAAACCGATCTCGAGCGGGAGCTCTGAATACCGCCCGGCGGACGAAGACCAGTCTGTGGGCCCGGAACAATGTTATGGACCAAGTCCAGTCTGCCATGGACCGGAGAAAGGAATTTTCTTGAGCAAGGAATTGGAAGCAGGGATGACCTCGTTGGCCGTGCCCGCTGCACGGCCGGCAACCTGGCTGCGGTCGGGCGGAATCGTGCTGGCCGGCAGCGTGTTTGTGGCCGCGTGCGCCCACGTGGTTTTACCGCTGAACTTTACTCCGGTACCGCTGACGATGCAGACCTTTGCCGTGCTGCTTTTGAGCCTGGTGCTGTCGCCACGCCTGGCAGCGGGCACGCTTGCGGCTTACCTGGCCGAAGGCGCACTGGGACTGCCGGTGTTTGCACCCACGCCATTGATCTCCGGTGGATTGGCGCACCTGCTGGGACCGACCGGGGGCTATTTGCTTGCTTATCCGATGGCAGCGGCGTTGATTTCGTTCTTGTGGCATCGCACTCGTGGCAGTTTCGGCGGTGCGGTTGGGAGCGCCGCGGCCGGCGATCTTTTCATTTTGGGTTGCGGCGCGCTTTGGCTCGCTGTTCTGAGCCACGCTGCGGCTCAATCCATTCTGTCTCTCGGTGTACTTCCGTTCTTGCCGGGCGAGGGGCTCAAGATTGCGGCTGCCGCAGGGCTGGCGGCCGGATTCCGGCGTTACCGGCGCCGAGTCATTTAGACGCATCTAAGTTTCCATCGCTGTCTATGCATTGAAAGGATCTACCCTGCCGTGAGCGCCAGCCAAACTGAAAAATCGAGCCCCAATTCTGTGATCGACATTTCCATTGCGCATAGTCCAGACTCCGATGACGCTTTCATGTTCTATGGCTTGGCCACCAACAAGATCCGGGTTCCCGGATATCGCTTTTCTCATACGCTGTGCGACATTGAGACGCTGAACAAGCGGGCCCGGGAAGAGGCCTTCTATGACGTGAGTGCCATCAGCTTTCATGCCTATCCCTACGTGCAGGAAAACTACACGCTGATGGGCTGCGGCGGCAGCGTGGGCGAGGGCTACGGCCCGATGATCGTTTCCAGCCGCAAACTGGAGCTCAGCGAACTGGATAAACTCAAGATCGCCGTACCCGGCGCGCTGACCACAGCTTTTCTGGCCCTCAAGATCTTCAATCCCAAGATCAAAACGGAGACGGTGCCGTTCGACCAGATCATTCCGGCGATCAAGAGCGGGTCCTATGACGCCGGGCTGATTATTCACGAGGGCCAGCTCACCTACACCTCGAGCGGCCTGAACAAAGTTCTCGATTTGGGCGTCTGGTGGCAGGAGACTACCGGACTGGTGCTGCCGCTGGGTGGCAACGCGATCCGGCGCTCGCTGGGCGCGGAGAAGCACAAGATCATTTCGAAGGCCCTCAGGGACAGCATCCAGCACGCGCTGGACCACCGCGAACAGGCGCTTGAATACGCCATGCAGTTTGCGCGCGAGCTTGACTCACGGACGGCGAACCGCTTTGTGAGCATGTATGTGAACGAGCGCACGCTGGACTACGGCGCCGACGGACGCCAAGCGATTCGCAAGCTGCTCGAGTTGGGACACGAACGCGGCGTCATTCCCATTGCGCCGCAGGTGGATTTTGTGGATTAGGGTTTGATTGGGCCGATTCGGTACTTTCGGCACAGGGGATTCGGGCGCGGGTAATCGAGATCAATCAAGAATCGCATTTTGCTTTCTAAATATTTTCTAATCCGGGCCGATGCATCCAGTACGGAGGCATTGCCGGATGCTCGTCAACCACCATCCCACATTTCTGCTGGCCTCACCCGAACCCGCGCTGCTGGCTGCTGTTGAACCGGTCCTGCTGGCGGCGGGGGCGCGGGTCGAAGTGGTTCTCTCGGCTGAGGCCGTGCTGGCCTCGATGAAAGCAGCCAATCCGCCCTGCCTGGCGCTGCTGGATGCGACGCTCCCCGGCATGCCGATGGGTCAGTTGCTGGCGGCCCTGCGGGCTGAGACGGGCATTAGGCACGTTCCGATTGTCCTGATTTCGGACACCGTGACCGAGGAGTGGGCCAACCGGCTGGCAGAGAGCGTGATCGACGACCTGATTCTGCGCGGGGATGAAACCGCATATTGGCAGTTGCGCCTGGACCTGGTGCTGCGCACTCATGCCATGGGGCACGAACTCGAAACTCTTCGCAACGCAGCGGCGCTTAATGCACAGCAGGACCGGCTGACCGGCGTCTATAACCGCGAGGCCCTGCTGGCCATGCTGTTCCGCGAAACCGACCGGGTACAGAGGCTGAACAGCTCGTTGTGCCTGGTCCTGTTCGACATAGACGACTTCGGACACTGGAATTCGCGGCTGGGCGCGGACGCCTGCGATGAACTGCTGATCCAAGTGGTGGTCCGCACCGGGCGGCTGCTGCGCAGCTACGATCTTCTGGGCCGCCCCGGGATGGATGAATTCCTGGTGGTGCTGCCGGGCTGTTGCATCAACAATGCCGTGTTGCTGGCTGAGCGGCTGCGCACGGATGTCTTCAGCGTTCCATTCCAAGTGGCGGGTGAATCGATCCGGCTCTCGGCGTGCTTTGGTCTTGCATCCAGCAGCGGGCGTTCGCCGGTGGTGGTTTTGCGCGAGGCGGAACAGGCGCTGGAGCGGGCCAGGCAAGGGGGTCCGGAGAGCATTGAGTGCTTTGGCGATGCGCTGCGGTCTTTTCCGGCGCCGGTCACGTTTCTGTCGTCGTCGTCGGGAGATGAGCTGCTGTCCTGGTAGGACGGAGGGGCGCTTGGCGATTCTCCCAAAAGAATCGACAATGGCGAAATCCAAATTGGCATTTGCCACGTACCTGGTATGTGCGCAGGCATTCGGGGTTTGTTCGAGCGCGACGGAGTTTGCCGGGGCGATGCCCCGACACGTTTGCCGCGATTGTCCAATTGCCTGGGGGATGAGACTCTTCACGGGCCCCGGAAATCCGTTGAACTTTCCGCGGAGCGAACATTAGAATGACGCAAGCCGGCGCAACTCCATTCCGCCATCCCCCAGGCAGTTCTTCCGGCAGCTCTCAAATCGATGACTGAGACTCCCTCCAATCCGATCACGACTGGCAATCGTTCTCTTGACAGAGCTCCAGATGAAACGGGAGCGGCTGGAGTTGCGCCGGCCGGCGATGCGCAGTTGCTGGATCGGGTGCGCGCAAGCGACCAGCTGGCGATGACGGAGATTTTCGACCGTTACGGGCGCCTGGTCTACTCGGTGGCATTGCGGGTGTTGCAAGACACCGGGTACGCGGAAGACGTGATGCAGGAAGTGTTCTTCAAGGTCTGGAGAGAGCCGCACACGTTTCTGGAGGGGCGCGGCTCGCTGGGCGCGTGGCTGGCGGTGATGGCCAGGAATCGGGCGATTGACGCATTGCGGCGCAGGAAGCCTGCGGAGGCGGTCGAGGATGTGGTGCTGGTTTCGAAGACAAACCTGGCCTCGGAGATCGAGCGGAACTCGATGATCGAAAAGGTGAGGGCGGTTCTGAAGGGTTTGCCGCTTGAGCAGCAGACGCCCATGGAGCTGGCTTATTTTGAGGGGCTGAGCCACTCGGAGATTGCGGCAAGAACCGGCGACCCGCTGGGGACGGTGAAGACCCGGATCAGAACGGCGTTGATAAGTTTAAGAGAGGCAATGGAAACATGACGGACGGCGCACATATCGCACAGGAGGACCTGGCCCTCCATGCAATGCACGGCTGCTCAGAGGAGGAGTCCTCGGCGGTGCGTTCGCATGTGGCGGAGTGCGCCGCCTGCCGGGCCGAGTTCGAAAAGATAGCAGGCGATCTTGCGGTGGTGGCCATGAGCGTGGAACAGCAACCGCTGCCTGAAGGCGCGCGGCAGCGATTCATTGAGAAAATCTCCGGGGCCACGGAAGCGAAGGGACGCGGCACGCAGGCGCCGGTGATTCCGATCAGGAGCGGGCAGCCGGCGCGCCGGCTTTCCGCATGGGTTCCGTGGGCCGTGGCGGCCGCGCTGGCCATGGCCGCGATTTCGCTCGGGGCGAAGATCAATTCGCTGAAACAGGAGCTGAGCAGCGAGTCGCATGCTTTGGCCGATTTGACCGAGGCGAATGCGCATGCGCAGGAGGTGCTGGATGTGTTGACGGCGCCGAAGGCGCAACATGTTGTGCTCACCGCAGGCAAGGCCGCGCCGGCGCCGAGCGCGCGCGCTGTTTATCTTGCCGAGCGCGGCGGGCTCATCTTCCAGGCCAGCAACATGGGGCCGCTGCCGGAGAACAAGGCCTATGAACTTTGGGTGATTCCGGCGAATGGCAAGGCGCCGATTCCGGCGGGACTTTTCTGGCCCGATGCAACGGGCAGCGCGAGCCTGGTGTTGCCGCCGTTGCCGGTGGGCGTGGAGGCGAAGGCCTTTGGCGTGACGATCGAGAAGGCGGAGGGCTCGGTCACACCGACGTTGCCGATTATTCTTGCGGGAGCTGTTTAGGGAAAGATCTGTGAAGTGAATTTGGGAAGGACTAAAGAATATTAAGAAGGATAACTCGCTATAGAACGATGGAGCTATTCCACCTTAATAGAGGCTGGGGGGCTTATACAGGCTGGGGGGCGCGGCGAGGACAACTCGCGTTGAGGGCGCAGCATCGTATTAAGGCTATTGAGCGCTGGGCCCGCCGCACGGTGAATTCGTTCGCAATGCAAACACGGTTGTGAAACGTGGACACAGAGCCAATTCCAATTCTCGATTCTTCGAAGAAGGAGGAAAGGCAATGATCGCAAAGCGAAAAGGTGGAAAGATCTTAGTGGTCTTAGCGGCGGCCCTGCTTGCCTGCGCGGCCGCCCTGGCACAGCAGCCAGGCGGGATGAATCAGCCGGCCATGCCGGGACAGCAACCTGGGCAGCGACCCGGTGAATCGCCAGACCCTGGTGGAGGGATGAATGGGTCAGGCCCGGCGCCGTCGGTCGCAGACCAGGCATTTGTCCGCTCCGTGTTGGAGAGTGACGCCGCCGAAGTGCAGCTTGGCCAGCTGGCACAACAGAAATCGCAATCCGGCGATGTGAAGCAGTTCGGCGAGATGACGGTGGAGAATCGCAAGCGGCTGGACCAGCAGCTGATGCCAATCGCGAGAGAGCTCGAAGTGAGTCAGCCGAAAGGTCCAGCGAAGAAGGACAAGGAGTTGATTGCGAAACTGGAAACCTTGTCGGGTCCGCAGTTCGACGAGGAATACATCAAGGCAGTGGTGAAAGGTCACCAGAAGGATGTGAAGGACTTCAAGTCCGAGGCACAGTCGGCACAAAACCAGAGTGTGCAGCAGGCGGCGAAGTTAGATGCGCCGGTAATCGAGCAGCAATTGCAAGCTATTCAGCAGATCGCGCAGGCTCACAACGTGGACACGGAGGAATCGAAGAAGTAGGAGCACGGAGGAGTTTGGCGGAATTAGTGCGACAAGCAGGAGACTGAATTCGGCAAGGGCGGGCGTCGACGATCTTGCCCGGCGAAATTGCTTCGCGAGCGAGATCGGCAGCGCCCGTCTTTGATTTTCGGCCGCCCTCGGTGAGCGTCTGTTGAAATCTTATTTTCAGCCACTTGGAGCCTTCTGGGACAGGTACACTGTCCGTGACAGGAGGATTTTTCCCATGCAGACACGGATTCAGGGCACGACCATGCCCGTGCTCGATGTGCTACTCGATCCCAACGAGAGTGTCTATTCAGAGAGCGGAGAGCTCTCGTGGATGACGGGCTCGATTCAGATGACGACCCACACCCAGATGGGCGGGGGCGGCGGGCTGTTTGGAGTTCTGAAGCGGGTGGCCGGAGGCGGCAGCATCTTCATGACCGAGTACCGCGCCTACCAGTATCCCGGCGAAGTTTCGTTCGCCACCAAGGTTCCGGGACACATTGTGCCCATCGAGCTGGGGCAGGGGCCGGAGTATATGGTGCACAGGCACGGTTTTTTGTGCGCCACGCCGCAAGTGACCATCGGCGTTGGCTTTCAGCAGTCGCTGGGCGCGGGCATCTTTGGCGGCGATGGATTCCTGCTGCAGAAGGTGGGCGGCGTGGGGATGGCGTGGCTGGAGCTGAGCGGCGAGATGATTGTGAAGAATCTCGCGCCGGGCGAGACGCTGCGCGTGCATCCGGGGCATGTGGGCGCCTTTCAGTCCACGGTGGCATTCCAGATCACGATGGTCCCGGGCATCAAAAACATGATTTTCGGTGGAGATGGGCTGTTTCTGGCGGTGCTGACGGGGCCAGGACAGGTTTGGCTGCAGACGCTGCCGATTTCGCGGCTGGCGCACCAGATCGGCGAGTACCTGCCGCGGCAGGAAGCGCGCCAGACGACGGCGGCCGGCGTGGGCGGCGGATTGCTGGGCGGAATCGTGGGTTCGATTCTGAATGGAGACCAGTAAAGCTGGGAACAGGGAACAGGGATCAGGGAACAGACAGGAAGCTGAAGATGGCGAGGTCCTTCGAGACGCAGCACGATTTTCGCGGGGAGATTCTGTTTGCGTTCATGCTGGCGCTTGCTTGCTACCTGGCGTGGCTGGTCCGCGATGTTCTTCTGCTGCTGTATGTGAGTGCGTTGTTTGCAGTGGTGCTCAGGCCGCTGGTGCGCGCCACCGCTCAGGTACACATCGGGCGCTGGCGGCCGTTCAAAGGCGGGGCGATCTTCTTTTTGCTGCTCGCCGTGGCGGCTGCGATTACGGCCTTCGGCTTCCTTGCATTGCCGCCGGTGATCGGCGACCTGCAAGAGTTCGGGCGGGAGATGCCGTCACGCGTGCCCGGCATTCTGGATAAGCTCAAGACCATTCCCTTTAATCAACATCTCAACACGCCGGATATCACCTCGAAGTTTCAGGATTTCGCCAGCCATGCGGTTGCATCCATGCTGCTCTCGCTCAAGGAATGGGCGGGCGGGCTCTTTAATGTAGTGATGGGCTTCGTTCTGACCGTCTACTTCATTCTGGAAGGCGATCACGCGTACCGCTGGTTTCTTTCGTTCGTCCCCCAGGGCCAGCGCGAGCGGCTCGACGAGACGCTGCAGCGTGCGGAGGTTCGCATGGGCAAGTGGCTGATTGGCCAGGGCAGCCTGATGCTTATCCTCGGAGTCACCAGCACGATCGTCTATCTATTGCTCGATGTCCGCTATGCGTATGCGCTGGGCGTGCTGACCGGATCGCTCAACATCATCCCGGTTGTGGGCGCGGCCATCTGCATCGGGCTCGCGCTGCTGGTGGCCGCCATCGACTCGTGGGGACGGGTGCTGGGGGTTGCGGTGTTCTATCTGATCTGGGTGCAGGTGGAGAACTCGTACCTGGTTCCGCGCATTATGAAGAACAGGGTGGGGCTGCCGGCGCTGGCAATTCTGATGGCTCTGCTGCTGGGCTCCGCGCTGGCCGGCATTGTGGGCGCGATGGTAGCGGTTCCGACGGCGGTTCTGGTGGCGGAGCTGCTGGACGAGTATGTTGTGCAGAGGGACGCGGCGTGAGGGCTGACCTGGCCAATGCAGAAATTTGATTGGCTGAGATTTCCAGTTCTCAAGAGCGAGACCCTTCAGCAGCTCAGGGCAGGCTTTGGGGTACCCAAGCCTTACACAATTTCGGAAAGCACTCTAGCGTGCCAGAGCTGCGCTCCGCAGTTCGGCATCCACCACGGCTTTCATGACGCCGGAGTTGGAGAGAAATCGGACCAGGTTGGCAGTTAGCGGTTCACGCAGTTGGGAGTTGAGATCGCGGTCAAGCGAAACCGAAGGGAGAACGGGGAGTTCATCGTCTCCCACCCTTGCGCTGGAAACAAGGCGCAAGGATGGGGCACCCGGCGGTTCACGCAGTTGGGAGTTGAGATCGCGGTCAAGCGAAACCGAAGGGACAACGGGGAGTTCATTGTCTCCCACCCTTGCGCCGGAAACAAGGCGCAAGGATGGGGCACCCGGCGGTTCACGCAGTTGGGAGTTGAGATCGCGGTCAAGCGAAACCGAAGGGAGAACGGGGAGTTCATCGTCTCCCACCCTTGCGCTGGAAACAAGGCGCAAGGATGGGGCACCCGGCTTCATTTCACTTTGAACGGAAGGAGCGAAGGGCGGAGTTGACTGCGCCATCTTCATTTCGCCGGTGCCCTGGGCGTCGAGGACGAGGTTGGTGAGCCTGCGGGCGAGGTCGATGGGGAAGCTCTCTGCGATGAAGACGAGCTTGCTGCGGGTGGTGATGACGACGGGGCCTTCACTGGTCGAGTAGACCTGTTCCATTTGCTTGCCGTCTGCGGGGGCAGAGGACTTTGCGGCGACATCTTCCTTGAGGCCGGAGTATTTGCGGCCCAGGCTGTCGGCGTAGAGTTTGGCGAAGGCCTGGGCGGTGGCTGGGTTTCTCCATGCCGCGAGGTAGAGGAGGGCGAGTGATTTTGTGCTGCCCTGCTCCGCCGGTGTTTTGGCGCTGCGCAACTGGCCAGCCCAGTAAAGGCCTCCGTTCCAGGCAGGGGTCAGGTTGCGCGCCGATTCGTCGCCGCCGAAGAGTTCGGTGAGAATGTGCACGTCGAGCTGGCCCACCTGGCCGATGTCGTAAGGCTGGTAGTCCTTGTCGACGAGCGGATGGATGTCTGGCAGCAGCGGCACCGCGGGCATGTGGCGTTTCTCGTACTCGCGGGGGTTGATGATCTCCCAACTTGAGGTGGGCGGACTGTCGAGTACATTGGCAAAGGCGGCGGACTGGCCCTGGTCCATCCAAAGGTCCTGCTCGAAGCTGAGGCCTTCACGATAGGGAAAGAGCAGGGACTCGGAGAGCAGCAGCGGAGCTCGGGCCATGATCGGCGAGTTATCCGAGCCGTTCATCTGGCGCTTCAGGACGTCCATCACTTCGGGGTCCTTAACCAGGCTCTTGCCCATCGGCTTGAGGATGTAGTCCATCATGACGGCCGTGGCCTGGCCCTCGGCGACGGCGTCACGGGCGGTGTCCATCTCGTCTTTGGCCAGGTGGTCGGTGTCGCCGGCCGAGTCCGTGGACACATCTTCGGGAGTCTGGTCGTCCCACTTTTCAAGGTCGGAGTGCTGATCCTGGAGGGCATGGGTCAGCTCGTGCGCCAGCACCGGCTTCTGCTCGTCGATATCGACCCAGTCGAGCATGTTCACGGTCTTGGTCTTGGAGTCGTAGTAGGCCTCGATCTGCTCCTTGAGCAGGGCCAGCAGGAAGGGCTTGAGATCGAAGCCGCGGTCGAGCAGGCCGAACTTCTTAAGCACGATTTCGTCGCGCTGCAGGCGCTTTGCATCCTGGTCCTCGTTGAATTTTTCCTGCAGGTAGCCCTCCACGGCGGTGCGGGTGGTCATCTGGCGCTTGACCGTGCTTTTGATGGGCAGCCCGGTCTCAGAAGACGAGAACTTGATGAGTTCGTCCACCAGCGAAAACAACTGCTTCGCCTGCTCGGGGGTCATGTGGAAGGGCGTTTTGGCGCTGTCGGGGGAGTGGGCGGGGCTGGACTGCGAGGCGGCGAAAGCTGCCGGTTCCGGGAGGGGTGGGGACGGTTGTTGGGCCGAGGAAGCGGCAGGCGCCAGGGCGGTGGCCGCCGCAAGGCAAAGCGTCACCGCCCAAGCGCATTGATTTCTAGACGGTTTCGTGTTGGCCTGCCGGGCCGCTGTCTGTTGCCTGCTCGCTGATTCTGCCAAGTCGTCTCCCTTTTGGTTTGGCGGGATGTTTTTCAGTTTTACCCGGTTGAGGATCCCGCCGGGGTTGGGGGGCGTTCGGGGCCAAGGCCGGGACTCTACTTCCAAGGCTATAATCAGGATGCGGTCCGGCGCCAAGAGAACCCGGAAAAACAGCGTTGGACGGCGGAAAAGTTTCCCCATGACAGAGACCAGCTTATCCCAAACGATACAGACCACGGCGCTGGTAGCGCTGTACGAGGCGGCCCACGCGCCTCACGAGACAGTTGCCTACCGGGGCGTACTGACGCCCCGAGTGTTGGACGCGCCGGAGGCGGAAATAGAGGCGCTGGTTCACGGGGCCGCGCTGCACGACCTGGGCTGGATGCGGCGCGCGGCAGTTCGCGGCGAAGACCGTTTTCGCTGGCTCAGCGGCATGGTCACCAACTCGGTGAACGATCTATTTCCCAACACCGGGGCATGGAACCTGGTGCTCAACGCGCAGGGTCGCATCCAGGGCGACCTGACGGTATGGCGCGAGGCCGAGGAGAATTCCCCGGTGCGGCGAAATCGAATGGGCGCCGGTGCTGAAAAAGCCGACCCGCTGATGGGAACTCCATTTGCAGGGGAGTCCGGGGTTGAGCTGGAGATTGCAGCCGATCAATACGAGAAGCTGATGGCGCACCTGAACCGCTTCATCATCATGGACGATGTGGAACTGGTTCCGCTGGGTGGAGAACAGGTGGGCGAAGCCGGCTCAATCACGGCCGTGGGAATCACTGGTCCGCTGGCCGATGAGGTGTTGGAGCGGGTGGGCCTGCCGGTAACGCTCCACCCCATGACGGGAAAGTTTGTGGAGTGGAATGGCCTCGATCTGTGGATCATGCGCGCCTATGGCGTAGTGGCGCCACACTATGAATTCTGGCTGCCTTCAGCGGGGCTGGGCAAGCTGTGGTCGTGCCTTCGGACTGCGGGTGCGGCTCCCGTGGGCTGCGAGTCGCTTGAGAAGTTGCGCGTGGCGGAAGGGATTCCGGCATATGGGATTGACATTGCAGAGCGCGACTTGCCGCAAGAAACTTCGCAGATGCGAGCGCTGAACTTTAACAAGGGCTGCTACCTGGGCCAGGAGATTGTGGAACGCATCCGGTCTCGCGGAAATGTTCACAGGCACCTGCGGCCGCTCGAGCTGAACGGCCCAGTGCCGGAGAGCGGGGCGGAGTTGTTGCAGGAAGACGGGACGCCTGCCGGACAGATTACAAGCGCGGCGGAGTTGCCGTTGGCGAAGGGCGCCCGCGTATTCGCATTGGGCATGGTGCGCGCGGAAGCAGAAGCGCGCAACCAGGCATTCACCTACACGTCAGGTACGGCCAGGGCCACGGCCAACATTCTGGCAGGGCCGCCGACCTTTTGATGGGAGTCACTGATTTTGGCTCGAGTGATTGAAATGAGCCGTTGACACGAGTCGGCTGCCGGGCACTCCGGCGCGACCGACAGGAAACCAGGAGCCATGAGCGAAACCCCGAAGTTTGAAGTGATTGACCGCCGCAAGATGAAGGCGGAAGAAGAGCAGGTAAGCCAGCACGCGGGCGAGAAGACGCCCGAGGCTTCGGCTGAGAAGCCAGGCGCACCTGCCGAACCCGGAGCCGGACCGCGGCTGGTGGTCAATGAGAACCGGCACGAGGCCAGTCTGTCTGAGGTTGCGCAGAGCGCCGCGCCAGCCGGACTGGAGCAGGAACTGCCTCCCGCGCCGACCGCCAAGGAAAGCCACGAGCAAAAGGCCGCATACGATGCTTCGGCACAGCGGCTTGAAGAACTGATCCGGGCGCAGAATCCGGCAGTGGGCGCGCAGCCGCCTGTCGGCTTCGAGCACCTTGTGCAGCAGTTCTACGTTTCCGCCATGATCCAGATGGGCGCCGGGACGCAGGAGGGGCAGCGTCCGCGCGTGGATATTCTGGGCGCGCGCACCACTATCGACCTGATGGGCGTGCTGGCCGAGAAGACCAAGGGAAACCTGACTGAGTCCGAGGATCGCACCCTGCAAACGGTGTTGTTCGAGGTGCGCATGGCCTTCCTGGAGTTGACCAGCATGATCAACATGCAGGCCATGCAGCCGCCCGCGCCGCCCCCGCCGGGGAAGAAATGAAAAGCAGGGAATAGGGAATAGCGGCTGCGGGATCAGGGTCGCGCGACTTGTCTCTGCGAGAGCTTATGGAAGGCCAGCTGACATTTCTGGGCACGGGAACCTCGATGGGCGTTCCGACGCTGGGGTGCAGGTGCGATGTATGCACCTCGGCCGACCCGCACGACAGGCGGCTAAGGCCCTCCGCGCTGGTGCGCTGGAGCGAGCCGGAAGGCGGCCTTGAACGGGTGGTGGTGATCGACACTGGTCCGGACTTCCGCGAGCAGGCCCTGCGCGCCGGGCTCAGGCGCGTGGACGCAGTTTTCTACACGCATGGGCACGCCGACCATATTCTGGGGATGGACGATCTGCGCCCAGTGAGCTTTTTGGCCTTGCGCGAGGGCGGACCGATTCCGCTTTACGCGACCGAGGAGACGGCGGCGGTTCTAAAGCACGTTTTCGATTACACCTTTTCGCCGCAAGCCACGTATTCAAACCGCGCCAAGGTACAACTGGAGCCCCTGGGCGATCGGACCAATGTTCATGGCGTCGAGTTTTTGCGGGTTCCAGTGCGGCATGGGGAGATGGAGATTTCAGGATTTCGGTTTGGGAATGCTGCCTATCTGACGGACACAAGCGGGATTCCAGAGTCGAGCTTTGCCCTGCTTGAAGGGTTGGAGCACCTGGTGCTCTCCGCGCTTCGTCATAAGCCGCACCCCAGTCACGCAACGCTGGAGCAGGCGCTGGGCTGGGCGCGACGCATCGGCGCACGGCACACGTGGCTCACCCATATCGCACACGAATTGGGCCACGAAGAGACCAACCGCACGCTGCCGGGCTGTGTCCGGCTTGCTTACGACGGATTGACGATCCCCGTGAGCGTGGGCCTGTGATCCCCATGAGCGATCGCGATTCCACACCCGAGATTCGTCCCGACAGGACTGGGGAAGGTTCACCAATGGCCGCGTTCCGGTCGCTTGCGGATATTCCGGCGGGATTTGGTCCGTCGGTTGCGGCGATTGGCAACTTCGACGGCGTGCACCTGGGTCACCGCGAGATTCTTTCGGCAGTGGTTGAAGAGGCGCGGACGTCCGGCGCGCGCGCGGTTGCCATTACGTTCGATCCGCACCCGGAGCAGTTTCTGCGGCCGGAACGGGCGCCGCGGCTGCTGACACCTACGCCCGAACGGTTGCGCCTGCTGGCCGAAACGGGCATAGACGCGGTTGCGATGCTGCCGTTCGATGCGAAGCTGGCATGTCTCTCGGCAAGGGATTTTGCGAGCAAGGTTCTTGCCGGAGCGCTGGGCGTTCGCGAACTGCATGAAGGGTACAGCTTTCGCCTTGGGCGCGGCGCCGAAGCAGGGATTGACCAGCTCAAAGAACTCGGCTGGGAACTCGGGTTTGACGTGCGCGTGCATGAGGCGGTTCGCGTGCATGGGCTCGAGGTTTCGAGTTCGGCGGTTCGCGCGCTGGTGGCCGCGGGCGATGTGCGCCGGGCACGATGGATGCTGGGGCGGCCGTTTGCAGTGCTGTCCACGCAGGCGCGCGGACGCGGGATTGGAACGAGGCTGCTGGTTCCCACAGTGAATCTGGCGCCGTACGAGGGGCTGCTGCCGGGGTTCGGCGTGTATGTGACGCGGTTGAAAGTGAACGGGCGCGCGTTTCAGGCTGTGACGAACGTGGGCAACCGGCCGACGTTTGGAGAAGCGTCCTTTGCCGTGGAGTCGCACATTCTGGATTTTGAACCGATTGATATGGATGAAGAGACGCCGATCGAGCTGGAGTTTCTGTTCTGGCTGCGCGGGGAGATCGAGTGGCCCTCTCCCGAGGCGTTGAAGGCGCAGATCTTCAAGGATGTGGCGAGGGCGAAGAAATATTTCCGGCTAGCGCGCTGAATCAGTTTTCCCCACAAAGACTATGATCTGGGTATGAAGAATCGCTCTGTTCCGACCGACACTTTGCTTCCGCATATTGGCTATCAGAACGTGGCGGAGGCTTGCGCATGGCTCGGGCGAGTGTTTGGCTTCAAAGAGGCGTACCGCTACGGCGATCCTGTGGCCGGAGTCCAGATGTACCTGGGCCAGGCGTACATCATGCTCCGCAATGCCCGGCAAGGGTGCATGCTTCCGGCGCGGCTTGGCTACGGAACGCAAAATCTGACGGTCTTTGTCGAGGATGTGGATGAGCACTACGTCAGGGCCAAGGCAGCGGGAGCCAGGATTGTGGAAGACCTTCACGAGACCGAGTATGGCGAACGGCAGTACGGCGCCGAGGATGTCGACGGGCACCTGTGGCTTTTCTCGCGGCACGCGCGCGACGTGAGTCCCGAAGAGTGGGGAGCTACTGTGAACTCGAGGGTGTGAAGCATCCTGAATGACCAGCCGGTGTCCGCGGCGTCCTTATCGGTAAATCTCGCGACGGTTGCCCAAGCGAACCACTTGCACGCACACTCGGGCATCCTGGATGTCAGCGACGATGCGGTAATCTCCGACCCTGTATTTCCAGTAATCGCCCAGCGTGGATCCAGTAAGCGCCTCGCCGATGCTTCGTGGATTGTCCAATACGGCTACACGCTGACGCAAGAACTTGAGGATGCGCCGGGCGACCTGTTTGTTGAGTTTTCTGAGTTCCTTTTCGGCCTCTTTTTCAAACTCAATCAGCCAAGCCAAGACGCTTCTCCACTTCGTCGAGCGTGAAGGTTCTGCTGCGTCCGGCGCGAAGAGCGCGCGTTCGTTGCTCGGCCAAATACAGATCCTCGAGATCTTCCAGTTTTTCGCTGATCGCTTCAAGCATATAGAAGGTCTTGCTGCGGCCGGTGAGCTTTGCAAGCCTATCGAGGCGGTTTTTTAGTTCGTCCGGCAAGCGAAGGGAAACGGCAGTCATCTAGATATCTCCAAAGGTGTGCAATACAAGTATCGCACACAACTAGGGCTTTTTCCGCAGAGCCAGTTCCACAACCCGCTGCATCTCCGCTTCGGGGGCGGGCTTGCCGGTCCAGATTTCGAATTGGCGCGCGCCCTGCTGCACAAACATTTCCAGGCCGCTGACGATGGGAATCCCGCGGCTGTGGGCCAACCTGAGCAGCGGGGTGTCGAGCGGGTTGTAGACCATGTCGAAGACCAGGCTTGCGTTCAGCTCGTTCTCCTTGATGGGCAGCGCCTGCTTGACGCCCGCCATGCCGCAGGGCGTGGTGTTGATGAGCGCATCGAATTTGTTCTTCGCCAACAACTCCTGCTTGAGCGATTTGGCATGTGCCTTGCGCGCCAGCGCCACAGCCGTCTCGTGGGTGCGGTTTACGACGAAGACCTCCGCGCCTTGTTCGACGAGGCCGAAGACAGCCGCCCGCGCCGCTCCGCCGGCACCCAGAACCACAATGCGCGCGCCCTTGAGCCGCATGCGCTTTTCCAGCGGCCTTACAACCCCGGCCACATCCGTATTGAAGCCGTAGAGCTTGCCGTCGGCGCCAGTGCGCAGCGTGTTGCATGCGCCGATGCGGGCGGTAAGCGGGTCCATGTTGGCCAGGTGGGGCAGAACTTCCTGCTTCAGCGGCATGGTCACGGCCACTCCGCCCAGCGGCAGATCGCGCACCACGGTGAGCAGATCGTTGAGCGCGCGCACCTTAAGCGGCAGCATGACCGCGTTCACGCTTTCGCGGCGGAAGGCGGTATTGTGCATAAGCGGCGAGAGCGAGTGACCAATGGGATTGCCGGCCACGCCGAAGATGCGCGTTGCCTGGTCCAGTTGGTCGAGCCGGTAGAGGTCGAGCAATGTCCTTGCGCTCACCTGGCCCGGCGCAGTTTCCTCGCCATCGTCGGAGGAGGCAAACGTGAACGCGGCACCGGTGCGCGGGCCAAGCACGCGGCTGAGGAGGCCCTCTTCGCCCATGGCAATGCCCACCACGTGCGACGAGAGCGAGTGGTCTTCAATGAGCTTGAGCACGGCCAGGTTATCGGCCAGGTTTCGCGCGGTCGAAACCACCTTTACATAATCCGGTTCGAAGGTTTCAATGCGCTCCGCCGCCTGGTCTAGTCCCTTGGTTCGCGTAAAGTCGTGAAAGCTGACCAGCAGCGCCGCCCCCGCCTCGCGAATTCCAGCCCGGAATTTGGCCAGTTGCGCGTGCTTGGCCTCTTCGGCCGACTCCACTTCGAGGTCCACAATCGAGCAGCCGGCCTCGGCTGCTTTCAGGAGCACGTCCAGTTCCGCCGCCAACGATCCGGCAAAATGGCCGCCAAATTGCTTTCTCCGGCAGGTCGCAATCGCGGACACCTCCCGATGGTTGACCAGGAACTCCTGCAGCCCGGCCAAAGCTGCCAGGGGTTTGGCCAGCGCGTCCAGGCGGAACTCCAGAAACTTGGTCTCCACGGCCGCCGCCGCTGCCCGCTCCCACATCTCGGCCGGCGTGCCGCCCTGAATGGCCACGCAGAGCTTGCCCAGCCGCGGCCTGGAAACAGCCGAAGGGGGAGCAAAAGCAACCGTGTTGGATTCAACGCGAGACATGGCCATCAATTGACGCATCTTAAGCGGGAATGGCGCCGGATGCAACAATAGAATTTTGTGATTCTTTTGGGCGAACACGCGCCAGTAACCAGCCCAACCGGGGCTGGTTGTGGCAACCTTGAACTTTGGAGGGATTTCCCCGTATGCCAGCTATGAACCCCATTGACGCTGCCCAAACCAACGCCGCGCACGCCTGGGAGGCCGGCGGCGCCACCTCAGCCGCGGCCCTTTCAGGCTGGGTAAGTGCCCGACTTGCGGCGCACGAAGCTGCTCTTGCCGCCCTTTTGGCCGTCCAGGGGCCTCGCAGCCCGGAAAACTCCCTCCGCCTGTATGACGAAGCGATCGAGCACCTGACGCTGGCCGGCGCTCAGGCCGGCGTGTTGAACTCCGTGGCCCCGGACAAAGCGGTACGCGACCAGGCGCAGCAGGATGCCCAGCGTGTGGCCATGGCAGGCAGCGTGCTAAGCCTCAACCGCGAGGTCTATGAAGCGCTGTCTGCAATCGAGCTGGAGGGAACGAGTTCGGCGGCAAGTCCCGCGACCAGGCATTTCGTCGAACGCACGCTGCTCAGCTACCGGCTGGCGGGCGTGGACAAGGACCAGGCTACCCGTGATCGCCTGCAGGCTCTTCACGAAAAGGCAACCGGCTTCTCGCTCGAATTCAGCCGCAACATCCAGGAGGGCGGCAAGACGGTCACGGCGGCCGCCGACGAGCTGGACGGGTTGCCCGCGGACTTCCTGGCGCGTCATCCATTGGACGCCGATGGCAGCGTTATTCTCACCACCGACCCACCCGACATGCAGCCGGTGATGACCTTCGCCTCGAATGCGGCGCTGCGGGAACGCATGTTCGTGGCCTACAACACCCGAGCTTATCCGGCCAACCAAAAGATTCTGCTTGATTTGCTGGCCACCCGGCAGGAGATCGCGAGCATTCTCGGTTTCCGCAGTTGGGCCGACCTTGCCACCGCCGACCAGATGATGGAGTCGGCGGCCAACGTCCGCACATTCCTGGCCAAATTGAACGATGCCAGCCTGGACGGAGCCCGGCGGGAGCACGAACTGATTGTCGGCTTTGCGCGTGAACGCCAGCCAGGTCTGGAGGCCATCGACATCACCAGCCGCGGCTACTGGTACGAGCAGTTCCGCCGCTCTGCCTTCGACTTCGATTCGCAATCCGTTCGCCCCTACTTCCCTTACGCACAGGTGGAGGCGGGGGTGCTGGCGACAGCGGCGCGGCTGTTCAAGGTGGAGTTTCGGCCCTCGATCGCGCAGGCCTGGCACAAGTCTGTTTCGGTATTCGAGGTATTTGATGCCGACCAGCACGTAGGACGCTTCTACCTCGACATGCACCCTCGCGACGGCAAGGACAAGTGGTTCTCGGCCGCGCCGATCGTCACCGGAGTGCGTGGAAGGGCGCTGCCCGAGGCGGCGCTGATCTGCAACTTCCCCGCGGGCGACGGGAGCGACCCGGGGTTGCTGCAGTACTCCGACGTGGTCACTTTCTTCCACGAGTTCGGGCATTTGATGCATGCAATTCTCGGCGGGCAAACCGAGTGGGCCGGCATTTCAGGATTTGCGACAGAAGGGGACTTCATCGAGGTGCCGTCGCAGATGCTGGAAGAGTTCTTCCGCGACGAGAAGCTGCTGCAGGCATTTGCGAAGCACTATCAGACGGGAGAGATTCTGCCGTCAGAGACGATCAGGAAGATGAAGCTGGCCGGTGCGTTCGGACGCGCGGATTGGATCCGCTCGCAGCTTTACTACACCACTCTTTCGCTCGACCTGCACGATCAGGATCCGGCGGGGTTGGATCTGGACGTCACGACGAAGCGGCTTTACCAAAGCCTGCAGCCATGGACCTGGATGGAGGGCAACCGCATGTATGCGAGCTTTGGACACCTGACCGGGTACTCGTCGAACTACTACACCTACGCATTCGACAAGGTCATCGCGCTGGACTTCTTCGCACAATTCGATCCCGAGGATCTGCTGGGCTGCGATGCCGGTGAGCGCTACCGCAAGACGGTGCTGGAACAAGGCGGGTCGAAGCCGGGGCGGCAGATGGTGCGCGATTTCCTGGGGCGCGACGAGGAGTTTTCCGCGTTTTCCAATTGGCTGAATGAAGAGTTTGAAATGGAGATTCCAGCTGCAAAATGAACGCCTCGGATTTTCACCGCATTGCTCTCAGCCTTGAAGGCGCGGAAGAAGGCTCGCACATGGGCGCGGTCGATTTCCGAGTCGGCGGCAGGATCTTTGCCACGCTGGCTTCGGTTAGCCAGGGCTACGGCAACCTGATGCTGACGCCGGAACAACAGGCTGCGTTTATCGCGGACGCTCCTGCGCTGTTTCTGCCCGTTCATGGCGGCTGGGGCAGGAGCGGCGCAACCCACATCCGGCTGGATGCGGTCAATGAGGACACGCTTGCCGGCGCATTGCATTCCGCCTGGAAATTGCGGGTAGAGAAGAATCAGAAACCAGCCAAAGCGCCGCGCGCAGCAAAGAAGCCACCGTCCAATCGTTAATCTTAATTCTCTGCAAAGCTCGGCCCGGTATAGCTTAGAGCAGATTCGGAAATGGTGTAGACCGTAGGGCTTTCCCTCAGGGGCTAAAGCCCATTGATTTCATTGGAGCTTTGCGGCACGGCTAAAGCCGTGCCCTTTCAAAACTGGTCTACGGT
>Ga0181516_10000920_pt1 | contig 24178 bp, 18 predicted proteins | sample PEATcosm2014_Bin_25_FD_121104 | JGI IMG/M metagenome (GOLD analysis project Ga0181516, IMG submission 121104) | Peatland microbial communities from MTU Mesocosm Facility, Houghton, MI, USA - PEATcosm2014_Bin01_10_metaG | ecosystem: Environmental > Terrestrial > Soil > Wetlands > Peat | place... | reverse complement strand
CGTGTGCAGAATGTCGCTGGCAAAAATCGGCGTCAGCGCAACGGCACCGCCTAAGAGCACCGCAAACAAATCAAGCGAAGCCGCGCCTAGCAGCAAAGGCGAGCGGCCCATATATTGGAAGCCGGCCAGCAACACTTTGAGTGACAGCGCCCGGTGCTCCATGCGGCCAACGCGCGTGTGCATGCTGCCCACCAGCACCAGCGACCAGCCCAGTGTGCCCAGCGTGAAAAAATACACAATGCCCGGGCCCTGCAACAATGTGCCGGGCACAAATTGCACCATGGGAAGCGTAAACAGCACCCCTCCCAACGCCGGCCCGATGATGGTTGCAAATTGGAAGATGGTTGCGCCCCATGTGACCGCATTGACAAAATGCGCCTCGGGGACGAGGTGAGGAATCAACGCTGAATTCGCCGGCCCTGAGAAAGTACGCGCCGTGCCAATGAAGAAAAGCACCACGTAAATGGGATACACGTCGTGCAAGCCCGCGCGTGCAAGCAGCAGAAGCGCCGTGGTGCACAGCGCCTGCAACCCATAGCAGACCAGGATGATCTGCCGGCGATCGAACCGGTCTGCGACGTGACCCGCAGGCAGAAGAAAAAGCAATCCCGGTAAAAACTGCGCCAGGCCTGTGTAGCCCAGATCGATGGCTCGATGCGTGATGGAGTACACCTGCCAGGCCACAGCCACCGACTGCGCTGCGTATCCCAGTACGGCAGCCACGCGCGCCAGCTGGAACCGTCTGAAGTCGCGAGAGGCAAAGGCCTCCATGCCGCGCCGAGGCTGCTTTCGGGGAAGGGATCGCATGTCCTGCACCTAGGGTAAATCCAGTTGCCGATCTGCCGTGGAAATAGCTCCTGCGATCCGGATTATCCTAGAAACTTGGACCCCGAATCCCAACCACACCAGGCGGCGCCAAGCTGGCTGGCTGCAGCGGCCGTGACGCTTTGCGGCGCGTGCGCCTTTCTTGAGCTGTATTGCACGCAGCCCCTGTTGCCGCTGCTGGCGCGGCTGTTCCATGCTTCCAAGACCGGCGTGGGCATGACAGTGTCCGCAGCCACGCTGGGCGTGGCTTTTTCAGCGCCCGTGTTTGGCGCGCTGGCTGAGCGATTGCCCCGCAAGCGTGTGATCGTGGCTTCGCTGCTGGGCGTAAGCATCCCAACCTTGCTGGCCGCCACTTCCACTTCGCTCGCGCAACTCATCTTCTGGCGGTTTCTTCAGGGCATCGCGGTGCCGGGCATCATTGCCGTAGTCATTACCTACATCGGTGAAGAGTGGCCGCCGGACCAGATAGCCCTGATCATGAGCTTCTACGTGAGCGGAACCGCGCTGGGCGGCCTTCTGGGGCGAGTCTCAAGCGGAATTCTCGCCGATCGGTTCAGTTGGCGCGTCAGCTTCCTGGTGCTGGGCGCGGCATCTCTGGCTGGAGCGGCCGCGGTGGCTGCCTGGCTGCCTCATGGACGCCGCCGCGCACAGTTGCCGGCCTCCAAGGAAGCTGAGTTCGGTTTCTTCCACCAGGTGAAGGGGCTATTGCGCAACCGCCGTTTGGTAGCCACATTTGCCGTCGGATTCAACGTGTTGTTTTCGCTGGTGGGCGTGTTCACGTGGATCACCTTTCACCTAAGTGCAGCGCCATACCTGCTCTCGACCACCGCGCTGAGCTCGCTGTTCTTTGTCTACCTGGTCGGGCTTGCCGTCACTCCTGCCGCCGGCTATCTCATCACCCGCTTAGGCCTCCGCGCAGGCATTGCAGGGGCCATGGTGTGCGCCATCGCTGGCGTCCTGCTCACGCTTGCGGCCTCGCTTACGCTGGTCGTTGCGGGGCTGGCGCTGCTTTGCACTGGCGTCTTCATTGCTCAGACCGCCTCCAGCACCCATCTGCGCGTGGCGGCGCCTTCCGGGTCGCGGGTAACGGCAGCGGGGCTCTACATCACCTGCTATTACCTGGGAGGTGCGGCGGGCGGGGTGGTTCCGGGTGCCTTCTGGGCGCTGGGCGGCTGGCCTGCCTGCGTGGGCTTTATCGTGGTTATGCAGGCCGGGGGACTGGCAATTGCCCTCGTGGGCTGGCGGACACCCCGCGGACTCCCTGAAACAAGTCGATATCCGAATCCATGAACCCCAGGGGCGGGGAGACGAATCTATTGAAAAGTACAAACTGCAGGAGCCACGCCTGAGCTAATCGTCTCCAGGCCACCGTCCTGCCCAATAGCGCCGCAGTTCCCCGGCAAGCCAATGAGTTAAGGACAAACAGAGGAGAAGACTGTTGCCAGAGTCGCAGACCGCCAAGCCCGGCCTGGCCAGGCACATGGAGAATCCAAACCCGGCTGAGCCTGCGGCCTGGAAGCCGAGGGTCAATCCGTGGTTAATCGCCATGACGGTGGCGCTTGCGGCCTTCATGGAGGTGCTGGACACGTCGATCGCCAACGTGGCCTTGCCGCACATTGCCGGAACGCTGGGTGCAAGCACGGATGAAGGAACCTGGGTGCTCACCAGCTACCTGGTTTCAAACGCCATCGTGCTGCCGTTGGGTGGCTGGGCGTCGAGCCTGATGGGACGGCGCAACTTCTTTGTTTTCTGCATAACGGTGTTTACAATCGCCAGTTTTCTGTGCGGCGCGGCGCCCACGCTGCCCATGCTCCTCGTCTTTCGGGTCCTCCAGGGAGCGGGTGGCGGCGGAATGCAGCCTATGGCTCAGGCCATCATGGCCGACTCGTTTGAGCCCCAGAAGCGTGGACAGGCCTTCGCCCTTTACGGCCTTGTCGCCGTGCTCGCGCCCTCCATCGGCCCCACCCTCGGCGGCTGGATCACCGACAACTTCTCCTGGCGCTGGATCTTCTTCATCAACATCCCTGTGGGCATCCTGGCCTTCATCCTGGTCACCCGTTTGGTCGATGACCCGCCATGGATCAAGGCCGACCCTTCCAAGCTCCGCAACATGGATTACATGGGCCTGGCCTTCCTCACCATCGCCATGGGAGGACTCCAGATCATGCTCGACAAGGGCGAAGAGAATGACTGGTTCACCTCTGGCTTCATCCAGTTCTTCGCATTCCTGTTTGTGGGTGGCATGATCTCCCTTGTGGTGTGGGAGTGGCGACAAAAGACTCCGCTCATCAACCTGAGGCTTTTCCGCTTCAAGAACTTCGCTATCTGCTGTTTCCTCATGGCGTTGGTGGGCGGCGTGCTCAATGCCAATACCGTGCTTCAGCCCCAGTTCATGCAGCAACTGCTGGGGTACAACGCCACCAATGCAGGGCTGGCGCTCACCGCCGGGGGCCTTGCACTCGTCGTCGTGATGCCCCTTGCGGGCATCGCCACCGGCAAAGTGGCCGCGCGTTGGCTGGCAATTTTAGGATTCGTCATGTTCGTCGTCACCTTCCGAATCGCAGCCGATGTCACCACCCTGGACATGACTTTTGCGCAGGCATCGTGGTTGCGCGTCGTTCAAATGCTTCCCTTGCCCTTCTGCTTTGTCTCCATCACCAACGCTGCCTACGTTGGCATGCCCAAAGAAGAAAGCAACCAGGTGTCCGGGCTCATCAACTTTGCCCGCAACATCGGCGGCAGCATTATGATTGCCCTCACCAACGCACAGGTCACAAGCCGGGCCACCTGGCACCAGCAGCATCTGCAAAGTGCCATGCAGCCGGGCTCAATCGCCTACCAGCAGCATGCGCAGGTGCTGTCTGGCTTCCTCGGCAGCCACTTTGGTGGGCCCAACGGCATGAGCCTTGCGCTGGCCAACCTTTATGGGCAGCTCAACCGCCAGGCACAGATGCAGGGCTATCAGGACGTCTACATGGAGCTGTCGTGGATGTCGATGGGGCTGGTGGTGCTCGCCTTCCTGCTGAGCAAGAACAGGCCTGGCGCGGGGCCCGGTGCGTCGGCAGTGCACTGAGTACGGGCGCACCGACCCCTCACAATTGCCTGGAAGACGCCGTGATTGATGCGCGCACGTGCCCGCGATCATTGGCCCCATGCGCCAATTAGGCCTATAATTCCTGCCAGAAATCAATCATCTCGAAAGGATGTCTGTTCTTGACATCTGTTTTTGAGGAGGCTGCTATGTTGAAGTCGTTTCTGCTATTTTCTGCAGTGATTCTATTCGCGTTTACTCCAACGCTCTCCCGGTCAGGCAAGGCGCAAGAGGCCACCCCAGAGGCTGCGCCGGCAGCTGCAAACACACCGGCGGCCACAGCCACCAATCCTGTAAAGCCGACCGCCGAGTCGCAGTCGAAAGCCAAGAACCTGTTTCAAATCGACTGTGCCATGTGCCACGGAGAAAATGGCAACGGCCAAAGTGATATCGCCAAAAGTATGGGCCTGACCATGGCGGACTTCACGGATCCAAAGGCGCTCTCAGGCATGACGGACGGGCAAATGTTCGGTATCATCCGCAACGGGAAGGACAAGATGCCTCCCGAGGCCGCCGGCCGCGCCAACGACTCAATGGTCTGGAACCTGATCACCTACATTCGCAACCTGTCGAAGTCGCAACCGCCCGCGCCGGGCAAATAAACTCCAACGCAGAAAAAGCGTTCGGTAAGCCGCCAGATGCACTGTGCCCAGTGGAGCTGCCGATGTAAGCGCTCTTCTTCTCATTCGTTGCCCTGGCGCGGGAGTTATTCGGGCAGCTCTTGTCTCTCAGGGCTGATCCAGAATCAGATTCAACTGCTTCTTGAGCGCGTCCAAATCCGTCTCGCCTTGAAACCGTGCGCGCACTACCCCGCTTCTGTCGATCAGAAAGGTAAGCGGCAGTCCAAGCACGCCGCCATATCGTTCTCCGAGCCCGGCGTCGCCCATTGCCACCGGATAGTTCAGCTTCAGTTTTGCGGCCAGGTCGCGCACCGGCGTTGAGTCGTCGTCCATTGAGATGCCGATGACCCTCAGTTCCTGTGGCCCGAATTGCTGCTGCCATGAGGCGAAGACCGGCATCTCCACCAGGCATGGCGCGCACCAGGTAGCCCAGAAATTCAGCAGGACCACTTTGCCTCGAAGACTGCGGAGATGGATGTTTCTTCCACTGAGATCCCTGAGCGCAAGACGTGGCGCCTTTCTGTTCAGCAGAGTCGGCTGAGCGAAGGCAGCAGGCACACCCTCTGCAAAACAGATTCCGATCAGCAGGCTGGCGAGAAGGAAACGGCAATTACGGAAGCGTGTCCTGTTGTCCTTCGTATAGGTGCTAGTGGTGGCGCTCAACCGGAAACCCCTTGTCGACCCAGTCGGTTCCGAAGTTGGTGGCCAGGTACAGGACCTTCACACGCGTAAATCCGAAATCGTGAAGCAACTTATACGCGGGTCCGATGTTGGGACACCGATTCCACGGGCAGCAGCCGCAATAGAGCACGATGAAAGAGTTGTGCGCGAGCGGCGCAACTCGTTTTTGCAGTTGCTGCTGGCCAACTGCCTGTGACCCGGCCCCTCCAAATTCCGCTCCCGGAATATGTGCCTCTCGGAACATCAGGAGCGAACCGACCTGCAGCACCAGCGGCTTGTCGTCGCCTTGTGCGCTCAGCAGTTGGTTCAAATTCTCGGGTTGAAGCAGGTCCGACTGGGGAATGGAATCGGCGCCGATCGAGCTCTGCCCACCGGAGAACTGCGCGCGCAGGTGAGCGCACGTGGTCACCAGCAACGCGAAAACGGCAACTGTTCCCGCACATCGGAAGAAACCAAATCTCATTTTTGGATCGCTCCGCAACCAGTTTAGCCGCGGAGAGTGACTGCGGGCAAAAGCAGCCCCAAAACGAAGACGCCAGAGACCGGAGTCTCTGGCGCCTCAATAGGGTGAACTCACAGGTTACTCGGACCATGCATCAACCCGTTCAGCCTTGCGCTAAGTCTCCGGGTTTCCCCGAATCCCGCATCTCTAAGGCTGTACCCGCGATGGAGTTTCGAGTTGCCTCGAATCTCGCATCCTTCGGCACGTCCGGCGCTGAAGCCTTGCGGCTTCGCTCTTCCAGTCGCGCCTCCCAATGAGGCTGCGAGTTGCCCCGCACCCTGCATCTTCGGGCTCTGCCGGCGATGGATTTTCGAGTTGCCTCGAATCTCGCATCCTTCGGCGCTTCCAGCGGTGAAGTTCCAGGTCGCCCCGCAACTTCAATCCTCTTGTCGCGCCTCCCGATGAGTCCCCGGGTTGCCCCGGCTCCTGCATCTTCCGGCCTTGCCGGCAATGGATCTTCGAGTTGCCTCGAATCTCGCATCCTTCAGCACATCCGGTGCCTCAGCTCCGAGTTGCCCCGCAGCTTCGCTCTCCCGGTTGCGCCTGCCGATGGAGTCCCCGGGTTGCCCCGGTTTCTTCATCTTCCGGCTGTGCCGGCGACGGATATTCGAGTTGCCCCGAATCTCGCGTCCTTCGGTGCCTCTGGCGCTGTTGCTTCAGGTTGCCCCGCAGCTTCGCGCTTCCAGAAGCGCCTCCCGGTGGAGTTGCGGGTTGCCCCGCATTCCTTCACCTTCCGGCTTTGCCTTGGGTTTGAGTCTCCGGGTCGCCCCGAATTCTCGCTCCCTCGGCTCCGGCTGATGGATCCCCGAGTTTCCTCGGATCTCGCACCCTCCGGCTTTGCCGTCCCTGCGTCTTCGGGTTGCCCCGAATCCTGCATCTACGGCTGGGTCGATGATGACTTCCCGGTTCTCCTCGAACTTTGCATCCTCGGCTGAGCCGCGGATGAATCTTCGTGTCCAATCGGGTCTTTCACATTCCCGTCTGACTCTCGATGCATTCTCAATTTCATCCCGGATTTCAACTTGGCGGCAAGCCGCCACGTCTACGACCGTTCTTCAACTGCACCCTGCATTGTCCTGTCATGCCGGAACTGTGTTTCCAATTCCCTGCTAGGTCATCAACTGAAAAGGAGGTTAGGCCTGTTCAATCTGTGGAAGCAAGTGCAAAAATGCGATTAATTTGTGGATTTCACCAGAGTTAGTGCATAAATCGAAAAGAACAGATAATGCTGAACAAATATCGGTGCATTTAGTGCGTGATATTAGGTCTGGAGATAGTCGTTGGCGACTTACATAGGTTGCAAATCGACCCTGTTTTCAAGGCGGATTTCACTTTATCCAGGTCAAGCGGCGCTTGGTTCTAATAGATATCTATGTTGTCTAATTACCAATTCACATTAATTAAGGGATTAGTTAGCGCCCTTTGGTACAGAATTCGGATCTCCGTAAATGAGTTAAGCCAGCGCAATAAGTTCGCGAGCCCGTGGGAAGGCGTCCTTGCGGGCAATCGCGAGTGCCTCGGCCCCACCGGACCCTGTGGTAGAAATACGCCCTGATTTTCGCGAGGCGGACACAGGGTGTGGACCGGAATCTTTTTGACACCTGGACGAAACCTGGAGAGGGCTCCTCCGACTAAGCGAGAAAAATGTGGGAACCAATCCCTGTCAACTCACACCGAAGGCGAAACGGCTACCGTCACCGGCCGGCCAGCCAGCGCTGGGCGCACAAGCTCCCTTGGCCACACGTAAACCGCCAGCCGGCGCGAATAGTGCAGGACCGGGTCAAGTTTTGGCAGGCTGAGACCGATCGTCGCCGCCAGGTCGTTGCGTTCAATCTCTGCTTCCGCCTCTTCCAGGGGCCATGAAACAAAGTGAAGATTTGCGCGAATCGGCTGGCCAGCCCGGTTGGAACTGTATAAACAGCAGCGCTCAGTCACAAAGTACTCGAAGGTCCCTCCGCGATGTTCGGCAAGCCGGCTGTTTGGTCCCAGTCCACGATAGCGCGCGTTGAAGATCACCTCGCGGCTCGAGAATCGCCGCCGGCTGTAGAACGCGAACTCGCGCTCCGAGCGCTGTTCCAGCCTCATCTCTGACCAGTAGTACGGCAGGTGATAGTAGGCGCGAGCAACTGCCACTGCCAGCAGGTTGCTGGCATCCAGCGAAAAGCAATATACGCCGGGCGTGCCCGTAAATTGGTCGCGCACATAGGTCCGCAGATTCAGGTCCGGAAAGCTGCGCGCTCCGGGAATCGGAGGCACCCCGCGGATCTTGATCCTGTCCAGCCAGAAAGGCACCACCCCCAGCCAGGCCGAACCCTGAAACGTATCCACCTCGAGCCAATCGGGAAGCAACGCCGCCATTTGCGCAACCGGTATCGGCCAGTGCACAAACAGAAGGTCGTTCCACCGCTGGGTCATAGCCCAATGGCCTGAGGGTAAAGGCCGCGGCCTGTGCGACGTTCGGAACTGAAACTCCTGCATGGCCCACTCCAACGCGTCGGGCTGGCTCACTCCAAGGGTATTCTTCAAGCCGTAGGGCTGGTGAAAGTTGAGAATCTGTACCACCGCCCCAATGCCGTATTCTGGTCGCGAGACCCAAAGAATGTCCAGCGAAACTTTTACCGCCCCCGCCGCAAGTAACCAAACGAATGTCTTTGCCGTTCACGGCGCCGATCCTGAAGTGCTGGCCTTTGCCATGGCCAAGTACTCGCGCTCCGCGCTCTCCATGCGCGAATCGCTTACTGAAATCAGTGCACAGCGCGCCGAGCAATTCCTGAACACATTCTACTTTCAATATGGTCACCGCTCGATCGCCGACCTGGCTCATATCGCCTTTGCCGTCGAGCGCCTGAGCCTGCTGGCCGCCATCGTCCTGGTGGACGAGCAGCGATGGGATGGTCAGGAGCGATCGACCAGGTACCAGAATTTCATCAAGTCCGGCTGGTATTTCCCTGATTTTGGGGAGGATTCCGGCTCTGCCCAACTTTACTCCGCCACCGTCGAGAATCTCTTTGCCGCCTACCAGCGAACCACGGCAGCGGTTCTCGAGCTTCTCCGCAGCCGCATCCCCTGTCCCGAGTCCCTCAAGCCCGAAGCCTACGAACGTACCCTCAAGGCCCGCGCTTTCGACGTGGCCCGCTACCTCCTCCCTCTGGCCACCAATACTTCGCTGGGCCAGATCGTCAGCGCCCGTACCCTTGAAACCCAGGTTTCCCGGCTCCTCTCCCACCCGGTCGCTGAGGTTCGCGACCTGGGAATCAAGCTTCGTGAAGCTGCCACCGGCCCCGCCTGGAATGTCAACTCGCAGGCAGCCACAGCCTTTGCAGAAAAGGTTGCTGCGGCCGACCCATCTCTGGCTGCCGAGGCTGCCCAATTCCTCACCCGCGAGGTCCGCACCGCACCTACCCTGGTTAAATACGCGCAGCCCAACGACTACGAGATCCAAACCAGTGCCGAGCTCACCCAGGCGGCAGCCGAAATCTTGAATGGCCTGCCCCTCGAAGCGGCGCCGCTGGTTGACCTGGTTGAGCGCACCGAGTCTCTTGAAGTCGAGTTGGCTGCGACGCTGCTTTACTCCGCCAGCCACCACCCCTACCGCCAGATCCGCGATTGCGTCGCCGGCTTTCCAGGCTCTCAGGTTTCGGAAATTATTGAGATTGGCCTGCGCCACCGCGGCAGGCACGACGAAGCACTCCGCGCGTACCATGCCGGAGCGGCTCTCCGGTTCGACATCCTCATGGACATCGGCGGATTCCGCGACATGCACCGCCATCGCCGCTGCACGCAGATCATCCAGCAGTTCACCGCGATCCACGGCTATGAGACACCCAACTCCGGCGATCTGGCAGGCGACGCCGATGTTCTTGCCGACGCCGGAATCCTGGCCGGCTATCAATCAGCCATCGAAGCCGCCCACCATGCCGGCGCAAAGATTGCGGCCGGCAACGCTCCTGAAGCCCAACAGTCCGCTCTCTACCTGCTCCCGCTGGCCACCCGCATTCGCAGCCTGTTCAAGATGGACTTCGCTGAAGCCCAATACATCTCCGAACTTCGCTCCGGCCCTGCCGGGCACTTCAGCTATCGGCGCGTAGCCTGGGAAATGTTTCTGGCCGTGCAGCGCCAGCACCCAACAATTGCGAAGTACATTCGCGTGACGGACTTCACAAAGCCCATAGACCTGCTGCAGCGGTAGAGGCGGGCAAAACAAGATCGAACCACTTAGCCTGTCGCCGGCCGCCTGCGGCATCTCACCCGCCGCTGTGCGAAAATCAAAGTTTGCACACGCAGTCAAAGTTCCGCCTCCTGGTGGTCCGGCTCGGCGCGATGGGCGACATTCTGCACGCCCTGCCGGCCGTCACGGCGCTGCGCCTCGCGCATCCCGCATGGGAGATTGACTGGGTAGTGGAACCGCGCTGGCGTGCGCTCCTATCCACGCAGGACAGCACCAGCCGTGGACCCCAGCAGCCCGTTGTCGACCTGCTCTACTTTGCGCCCACCAAAGATTGGCGGCGTAGTCCCCTGAGCAAGAAAACGACGCATGAAATCAATGCTCTGCGCAGCCGGCTTCGCGCTGTTACCTATAACGCGGTCATCGATCTGCAAGGCGCGCTGCGTTCGGCGGTCATAGGCCGGCTGGCTGGCTGTCAACGGTTCATTGGCGAGGATGCGCCGCGCGAGGCCGCGGCACGTTTTTTATTTACCGAGCGCGTCGCAACCCGCGGAGCGCACGTGATCGAACAGGATGTGGAACTGGCCTCTGCCGTGGCCGGTGATACACTCACCCCCGTCGCGCCAACGTTACCTGTCGATCCCGCTGCTGAGGCCTGGTGCGACCGATTCCTTGCATCCAGCGGAGTCCGCCCCGTCGCCCTCATCAACCCCGGCGCAGGTTGGGGCGCCAAACGCTGGCCAGTCGATCGCTACGCGGCCGCCGCTCGCGGACTCATCGAGAGGGGCTTCCGCATTCTGGTCAACGCAGGTCCCGGCGAGGAGCAGATGGCCGACGTCATTGTGCAGGGAACCAGCGGCGCAGCCATTCCTCTCGCAACTTCGCTCGAACAACTCATCGCCCTCACCCGCCGCATCGCCTTGTGTGTTGCGGGCGATACGGGCCCGCTCCATCTCGCCTGCGCCCTCGGCCGGCCAGTCGTCGGAATCTATGGCCCCACCGACCCCAGCCGCAACGGGCCCTTTGGCACCAGATTCAAAGTGCTGCGCAGTCCCTTGAGCCGTCGCGACCACACCCGCCATCCCGAGCCCGAGGAAGGGTTGCTTACCATTGCGCCCGATGACGTGCTAAGGGCTGCCGATGAGCTGCTCGCCGAGGAGGGCGTCCGATGAGCCGGCCGTCCGGCCCTCAAAAGCCCGGCTCACAGCATCCAAGCGCGCAACATCTCGACTGGATGGTCCGATGGCAGCAGGTGGCGCGCCGCATTCGCGTTCCGCTGGGCTTTCTTACCGCGGCACTCTATATCTTCGATCTATGGCAGCGCGCACCCCGTCCGGCTGCCGTTGCCTGGAGCCTGGCCCTGGTTCTGCCCGGCCTTTGGCTGCGCGGCTACGCATCCGGCTACGTGAAGAAGAATCAGGAACTCACCGTCACCGGCCCTTATGCGCACACGCGCAACCCGCTTTACCTGGGATCGATGCTGATGGCCGCCGGCTTTGCGGTGGCCTTGCTCAGTTGGCCAGTAGCCCTTTTGCTGGCCGTCGGTTTTACTGTCATTTACGTGCCCGTCATCGCCTCCGAAGAGCGTTTTCTGCGCGCTGCATTCCCCGCCTTCGACGCCTATTGCCGCCGAGTGCCTCGCCTCGTTCCCCGCCTGGCGCCCGCTCAACCGCCCTCGGAGAATGGCCTGACCGCAGGTGCAGAAGGAGTTACCCGAGGTGCGTCCGGCAGCTTCTCCTTCGAGCTCTACCGCAGGCACCGCGAGTACAATGCTGCTATAGGAGCCGCGCTGCTATATCTCAGCCTGCTCTTTATGCGGCCGGCGATGGAAGCGATCCTGCATGGGGCGCGGTGAGCGTTTTCCGGGTCACACAGGTCTAGGACCCGCCACCCCATGAGTGTTGACAGGCCCTGGCCACAAGGAGCCATACCCGACGTTGAAGACGCGCACGTACGCCGCCTCCATTCTTTGCGCCTTTGTCCTGGCCGCCATGGCTCACGGCCAGCAAACGCCCCCGCTTGCTCCGCCGCGCACCGGTTTCAGTTTCCCGCAGAGGCAGACACTCACCTACTCCGTGGACTGGCGTGTCTTTCCCACCGGCACGGCCGTGCTCCACTTTGAGGCTGCGGGCGACCGGGAACGCCTTACCGCCAATGCCGACACCAGCGGCGCCATCAACCTGCTGTTCCATGTGAGCGATCACTTCCAGTCCACCTTCGATCGCCAGACGGGCTGCACCTACGAGTTTGACAAGCAGACCGTCGAAGGCCGCCGCCAGATCAACTCCACGCTCCGGCTGGACTACGGCCAGGGCAAATCCATTCTCGATGAGAAGAACCAGGTCACCGGTCAGGCCAAGCACGTCGAGACAGCCATCCCCGCATGCCTCACTGACCTGCTTACCGGCATGTTCTATACCTCATCGCAGACTATGTCGTTGGGCCACAGCTTCGTCATTCCGGTCGTGGACGCTCAACGGACCGTGCCCGTGACGATGAAGGTCGAGGGCCGCGAAGAGATCAAGACCACCCTGGGCACCTTCAAGACCCTGCGCGTCCAGCCCACCGCCGACGCCGGCGTGGTCAAGAATCGCGGCAACATCTGGATCTGGTACACCGACGACGACCGCCATCTCCCCGTGCAGATGCGCGCCCGCCTCTTCTGGGGCACCATCACCTTCCGCCTCACCGGCAACGAAAACAAATAAGCCCTCATCTATCGAATCCGGCGCAATCGCATGAAGAATTGTCGATGAAAAGCTGGCCCCGTCGGGCACCACTTGGGCCTGATCGCGCGGTCGTCCCGTAGGGATGACAGGAAAATAGCCCAGGGTGGAGTCCGCCGCAGCGGACGCAACCCTGGGGACGGGTTCTCATAGATGTCCTTGCGCCCCGTAGGTGGCGCTGCGAATAGGTTGATTACCCTCCGTCTTGCTTATGCGGCTCCCATCTATCGAATCCCAACTTACCGCAGACTCCTCCACTTCAGGTGTACACTTTTTCTTCGCGCGCAAGCCCTCGTTTTCCCGCGCGCCTGAGGCAGATCGATGAATTCCATGCGCAAGACCACATTCGACCTCGCTCTCGTATTCGCGTTCGCACTCGCGCCCTTCTGTCCCGCCCAGACCGCGCAGCCCAAGCGCCCCATGACCTTCGAAGACATGATGAACATGAAGCGCCTGGGCGAAACCGCTGTCTCGCCGGATGGCAAGTGGCTGGCCTATTCCGTCACTTCGGTCAACCTGGAGCAGAACACAAAGACAGCGGAACTGTGGTTACAGTCCATAGCCGGCGGCGAGCCGCAAAAGCTCGCCGTCAGCCAGCCAGCAGACAGCGGCCCGCAGTTCGCCCCCGACGCCAAGCGGATTCTCTTCCTCAGCGGCCGCGAAGGCGGCCAGCAAGTCTGGCTTGCCGACTTCGATCCCGCGACCGGCGCAACCAGCAACGCAAAGAAGCTGACGTCTATTTCAACGGAAGCCGACAATGCGAAGTGGTCACCCAACGGCAAGTCCATCGTCTTCACCTCGGCTGTCTACCCCGACTGCGCGGCGATCACGACGGCGGATTTCGACACGGGCAACAAATGCAACGCCGACCGCGATGCGGCTCTCGCTGCGAGCAAGGTAAAAGCGCAGATCTTCACGCATCTCCTCTATCGCCACTGGAACCACTTCACGGGCGACAAGCGCTCGCACCTATTCATCCTTTCGGTCGACAACGGCGCAATGCGCGACCTCATGCCGAACGATCCGCGTGACGTTCCGCCGGAGTACCCGACGGATCCCCTTGGCTGCGGCTGCAATTTTTCGCCCGACTCGAAGGAACTGGCATTCACCGAGAACCTCGATCCAGACCCCGCAATCTCGACCAATGCGGACATCTTCACACTCGACCTGACCGATCCAGCGGCGAAGACGGTGAAGGTTTCTACTTCGCCGGGTGGCGATTTCAATCCGGCTTATTCGCCGGATGGGAAATACCTTGCATGGCGATCGCAGGCGCGGGCTGGATATGAGGCCGATAAGTTCCGGCTGATGCTTTATGACCGTGCGGCGGAGACGACCAAGGATTTGCTGCCGAAGTTCGAGAACTGGGTGAATGAATTCGTTTGGGAGTCAACTTGGACCGACGGCACTCAGCACATTCTCTTCGCTTCGGGAGAGAAAGGCGAGTCGGCCCTTTATCAAACCGACATCAGCGGGCAGACGATGCGCCGATACGGACAGGTGCCTGGAGACTGGAGCGACATTCACTATGCTGTCTGGAATGCCGCCAGCATTCCTGGCGTCGCGCCCTTAGGCATGGATCGAATAACCCATGGCTTCGACATCGTGGTTGGAAACCTTATGCGAGTTGACCGCCCGTCCGAAGTTGTCGCGGCTGATCTCAGCAAGATGAACGACGATGAGCAAAGGATTGTCTTCCGAAGAGCTGGCGATCCATCAGATCCGGGGCGCAGAATACCTCTCTACGAGCCTCTACAAATTACTCACCTCAACGACGCCCTCCTCGACCAGCTCGACCTGCCGAAGATGGAATCGTTCTGGTTCGCGGCTGAGGACGGCACGAAGCTGCAAGGCTTCATCACCCGTCCGCCGGGGTTTGATGCTTCGAAGAAGTATCCGCTCAAATTCCTTATGCATGGCGGGCCGCAGGGGGCGTTTGGCGACTCGTGGTCGTATCGGTGGAATGCGGAGCTGTTTGCGGCGAACGGCTACGTGGTGGTGATGATCAATTTTCGCGGGTCTACTGGATACGGGCAGGCAGTGGTGGATGGCGTCAACGGCGACTGGGGCGGCAAGCCTTTCACCGACCTCATGACCGGCCTCGACTACGCCGAACAGCACTATCCCTTCATCGACAAGTCCCGCGAGTGCGCGCTCGGCGCGAGCTACGGCGGCTATATGGCCAACTGGGTGCTCGGGCACACCGACCGCTTCAAGTGCATCGTCTCCCACGATGGCATGTTCAATCCTGAATCGGCATACGCGTCAACAGAAGAGATGTGGTTCAACGAGTGGGAGTTCAAAGGCCATCCGTGGGACTATTACGGCAAGCCAGACAGCGAGAATCCTTTCCGCAAGTGGGCGCCGATGCTCGCGGCGAAGAACTTCAAAACACCCACGCTCGTCATCCACAGCCAGCTTGACTACAGGCTCGATGTCAGTGAGGGCTTCCAGCTCTTCGACACGCTGCAACGGCTGAAGGTCCCGAGCAAGATGCTCTACTTCCCTGACGAAGGCCACTGGGTGCTGAAGCCGCAGAACTCGCAGCTCTGGTGGAAGACGGTGAATGACTGGGTGGATCAGTGGACAGGAACAGCAGCTACTAGCCACTAGCTTCTAGTTGCTAGCCTGTGTCGACACAATTCGGGAACAAACCTCAATCTCCGAAGCCCCGTCGAATTCAGATCTCGTTTCCAGAAAACCCGACCCACCCATCAACGCCCAAACCCCATCACCCATTCTTCGGCGCGCTCGGAGGCGCCGCATGATCACCCGGCCTCCCATCCCGAGCGATCCCCTTCATGTGCGTGATCGTTCCTTGCAAGAACAGATGAAACCGTTCCTTGGCGACATCGATCTTCGCATCCAGTCCTTGCTGGTATTCCTTTTGCAACCGTCCAAAAGCCTCAACGATCCCGGCGCCAGTATGCTCTGTCGCCGCGTCCAGATACCGCGCGAACGACAGCAATCCCTGCTCGTGATTCAGCAACGATGCGGTGTCGCTTTGCACCGGCACTGGCGCTGCGGTAGCAGCCTGGACGCTCATCGGCGCATCGGTCCTCAGCGGTCCCGTCAAGTCAAGCACAGCCCCAATTGAATTCGCCTGCGCATCCCGGGCAGTCAGTGGCGCAAGATCCCACTTCTCTTCCACGTACTTCAGAATGCTGGTGTGATCGAAGACCGTGTGATCGAAGTTCTTCGGCGCTCTTGGAGAAATCAGCAGCGCAGGCACGCGCGGCCCATAGATATCGAAAGCGAACTCTTCGGTCTGATCATCCGGAGCCACTGCGGCCGCAGGCGTCACGTGATCGTAAAACCCTCCGTGCTCATCGTACGTAATCACCAGCAGGCACTTGTTCCAGATGTCCGAGTTGCGAATGGCGTTGTAGACCTTCGCAATGAGCAACTCGCCGTTCATCACATCTGCCGGAGGATGCTGATCGTCTTCTGCAGGTCCACGGAAAGCAGGTTCCAAAAAGCAATAGCTCGGGAGCGGATCGTCCGGATTGTCCGGGTTCTGGCACATCTCGTAGAAGTTCTCGATCGGATGAAAGTGCTGCGGATGATCCCACAACTTTTCCAGTAACAACGCCTGCGGCAGTCCGGTATGGAAAATGCCCCACGAAATCCCCGTGTCCTCTAGCCGGTTGTAGATGGTGTCCTGCGGCTGGTGCAGCGCGGGAATATCCGGATGATAAAATCCCTCCGGCATCGTAACGTGCCCATTGCTCGAAGCGCTGTGCACAAAAAACCGGTTTGGCCACGTCGGTCCCGGCAATGAGCAAAACCACTGGTCGCAGATGGTGAAGTTCCTGGCCAGCGTATGCAGCACCGGCAGGAAATCCAGCGGATAGTACCCCATCACCTTGAGGTAGTCTTCTTCCTTCGAGTAGGCCACCGTCGCGTAGTCGTCGATAAACCCCCGCATGTTCCCATCAATCTGCACCATCACATCGCGATGCTCGTGAAGGGGGCTCGGGTTAAGCTGCGTCTCGGTATTCGGCAGCTGCTGATATGCCTTTCCCGTCTTCGTGTAGACGTCCTCGCGCGGCGTGCCCGTGGGCGGCACTCCGTCCAGGTCCGCATAGACCTGCTGGAGCGCCCCCAGCATGTGATCGAACGAACGGTTCTCAAGCATCAAAACAATGACGTACTCAATCGGGTCCGCAGCCATAGACCATCATCCTAACCCGGAAAAATTCGGGAGCATAGCAGCTTGGAACGGGAATTGAAATCCGCGCCAATTCGTCCGCGATCCGCTGGAAATTGGAAATTAGCCCTTCCGCATCTTCAATCCCTGCAACACCCCCCGGAAAACGAATACAAATCTCGCAGCAAAGGTCGCACCGATGCTTGCGGCCGATTGCAGGTGTTTTTTGCAGATAATTACCCTCCAAACGCGCACAATCATCCTTGGACATCCCTCATCAGCCGGAACCTCCAGGTCCGGCCGGGCAGCCGAAAACTGACCACCAATCACTGTCCACCGTGCACTGTTCACTGGCCACTGACCACTGGCAACTAACCACCAACCCCAAGCCACTGATTCTAATGAATCTGAGGCTAACCCCTTTGTTTTGTTTGAATCAGAGGCGGCGGGTAACCCCTAACTCCATGAAACAAAGGAATTTATTTTCAGAACGCACAGTGGGGTAGGGGTGGGGTAAGGGATGGCGCACCCCGCCGGGGCCGCAAGACACTTCACGAGCCGGAAACTCCCTCCGCGATGCATCAGGATGCGTCCGCCCTGGTCCCCGCTCCGCACCGCCCCATCCGCCCCATCCGCCCCACCGACCCGTTATAATCCCACCTTGATTCCGCAAGAGCAGAAAGCCCGGGCTCAAATATTTCCCCCGCCCGCCTCATCTCGCACTGTGCGTTTGAAAGGTGACCAGCCTCATGAACGACATCACGCGCCGTCGGTTCAGCGCCGGCGTGGCCGCAACCGCCGCCGCGCTTGCTTCGGCTTCCCTGCCCAGGCTCGCATTCAGCCAGCCTCATCCCGTCAGCCGCCAGTTCCCCCACGGTTTCCTCTGGGGATGCGCCACGGCGGCTTACCAGATTGAAGGCGCCGCCAGGGAAGACGGCCGCGGCCCCTCCGTCTGGGACACCTTCTCCCACACCCCCGGCATCACCGCCAACGGCGACACCGGCGACGTGGCCGACGACTCCTATCATCTTTACAAAGAAGACGTTCGGCTCCTCAGGAACCTGGGCGTCGCCACCTACCGCATGTCCATCTCCTGGTCCCGCATCTTCCCCAACGGAACCGGCCGGCCCAACCCCAAGGGCCTCGACTACTACAACCGCGTCGTCGACGAGCTTTTAGCCAACCAGATCACGCCCTATATCACGCTCTTCCATTGGGATCTGCCCGCGGCGCTGCCCGGCGGCTGGCAGTCGCGCGACACGTCCCAAGCCTTTGCCGACTATGCCGCTTACGTCACCAAACACCTCTCCGACCGCGTGCATCGCTTCATGACGACGAACGAGTTCTTCTGCTTCACCGACAAAGGCTATAAGGACGGCAGCTTTGCGCCGGGGCTCAAACTGCCCGCGGCGCAGGTGAACCAGGTGCGCCACAACGGAATCCTGGCCCACGGCCTCGGGGTGCAGGCCATTCGCGCCAATACGCCTGCCGGCACCCAGGTAGGCCTCGCTGAGAACACCGACGTGTTCGTGCCCGTGATCGAGACTCCCGAGCACATTGAGGCCGCCCGTAAAGCCACCAGGGAAGGCGCTGCGCACTTCCTGGCCCCTCTGATGGAGGGCAAGTACCCCGCAAGCTATCTGGAGCGCGAGGGAGCCAATGCGCCTAAGGTCGAGCCCGGCGACATGGAGGCCATCGGCAGCAAGCTGGACTTTGTCGGCCTCAACGTCTACTCCGCGGAATACGTGGAGGCCGACGGCTCGCCCAGGGGATACGCCATCGTGCCGCGTCCCTCTTCTTACCCGCACATGACCTCACCATGGATCAATGTCACCCCCGAGTGCGCCTATTGGACCGTCCGCAACGTCAGCGACCTATGGCGCCCCCCCGCGATTTTCATCACGGAGAACGGCTGCTCCTCCAACGACGTGCCCAACGCCGCCGGCCGCATCGAAGACACCGACCGCGTCATGTACTTGCGCAATCACATCGCCAACGTGCACCGCGCCGTGGCGGAAGGCTACCCCATCAAGGGCTACTTCCTCTGGAGCCTTCTGGACAATTTCGAGTGGTGCGATGGCTACACCAAGCGCTTCGGAATCCACTATGTGGACTTTAAAAACCTCAAGCGCACGCCCAAGCTGAGCGCCGAGTGGTACCGCGATACGATTGCGCGGAATGCGGTGGAGTAAAGGAAGAAGTGGCCGGCCTGTCTGCGATCCCAACCATCGCAATGAACGCCCGGGATGACTTCCTGATGAGTACCTATCGATTTGCCAGATTGGCGTGATCACGCGAGAGCGAGGAAAGTAATGCAAAGGATCTTCGTTTCGGCCTTGGTCATCCTCTCGCTCTCTGCCGCCCTGCAAGCCAGGACGTTCTATGTTGCTTTCAATGGCAACGATGCGAATCCAGACTCAGACGAGGCCCCGTTCCGCACCATTCAGCACGCGGCCGATCTGGCCCAACCAGGCGACGTCATCACTGTGCATGAAGGCATTTACCGCGAGCGCATAAGTCCTCCGCGCGGCGGCGCCTCGGAGGTCAGGCGCATCGTCTACCAGGCCGCGCCCGGCGAAAAGCCCGTAATCACCGGCTCGGAACCGGTCAAGAACTGGGTAAAGGTCCAGGAGGATGTGTGGAAGGCGACGATTCCCAATTCTTTTTTTGGGAAGTTCAATCCATACAGCGATCTGATCCACGGCGACTGGTTTAACCCGCTCGGGCGCCGGCATCACACCGGAGCGGTCTATCTGCATGGCTATTGGCTCGCTGAGGCAGCCAGTCTGGAAGATGTGATGAGGCCCATGGGGGCCGAAGCGCTGTGGTTCAGCGAGGTGGACAGCAAGAACACCACCATCTGGGCTCAGTTCAATGGGATCGACCCCAACCAGGCGCCGGTGGAAATCAACGTTCGCCAGGCGGTCTTCTATCCGCAAAAAACGGGTATCAACTACATCACCGTCCGCGGCTTCACGTTGGAGAATGCAGCCACGCCGTGGGCGCCGCCAACCGCCGAGCAAATCGGCGCCATTGGCACTCACTGGAGCAAAGGCTGGATCATCGAGAGAAACCTGGTCCGCAATTCTATTTGCTCGGGAATCTCGCTCGGCAAATACGGCGACCAGTGGGACAACACCTCTGCCGACACCGCCGAGGGTTACGTAAAAACAATTGACCGCGCCCTCGCCAACGGCTGGTCAAAGGAAAACATCGGCCATCACGTTGTCCGAAATAACACGATTACCGACTGCGGACAGGCCGGCATCGTCGGCAGTATGGGTGCGGCTTTCAGCACCATCTCGGGCAATACCATCCGCGACATTCATGTGCGGCAATCCTTTACGGGCGCGGAGATGGCCGGCATCAAGATTCACGGCGCGATCGATGTTCAGATCTTGCGCAATCGCATCTTTCGCACCTGCCGCGGCCTTTGGCTCGACTGGATGGCACAAGGCACGCATGTCTCCGGAAATCTCCTTTACTTGAACGACGAGGATGCTTTTGTCGAGGTGGATCACGGGCCGTTCGTTCTTGACAACAACATTTCGCTTTCTCCCTTGTCGCTAATAGATAATTCGCAGGGTGGCGCCTACGTGCACAATCTTTTTGCAGGGGCCGTCAAGTTGCTTCCCCCCGACAGCCGCCAGACTCCGTTCCTCATTGCCCATTCCACTGCGGTTGCCGGATACCACGACAACCCGCGCGGCGACAATCGCTACTACAACAATCTGTTCGTGCAACACGCCGATCTGAGCGCATATGACAACGTCCCGCTGCCAACGACGATGGAGGGGAACGTTTATCTCGATGGAGCAAAACCTTCAAAGGATGAGAAGGACCCTCTCGTCAAGCCGGATTATGATCCGGAGCTGCAACTGGTTTCCCAGGCCGGCGGACTCTATCTCGAAATGAAATTCGACCGGGCGTGGATTGACGCGCAATCGCGCAAGATCGTGACCGGCACTCTGCTGGGGAAAGCGGCCATTCCTGACCTTCCATTTGAACAGCCTGACGGCTCGCCGATTCGCGTTGACACTGATTACTCGGGTAAGGCCCGGAGCGAAACGAATCCGACGCCGGGTCCATTTGAGCGTCCGGAACAGGGCGATTTGAAGATCAAGGTTTGGTGAGGAACTCGAAGCTTGTCCAGGTGCTAAGGTAGAAGGCCGCCAAGCTCCGTCTGCGCGCGGCCAAGGTCTTCCGGAATGCCGATGTCGAGAAAAAATCCATCCACTTCGAAAGCCGCGGGAGCCAGACGGCTGACCTCGGAGACAAGGTAATCCACTTCGAACGAAAATCTTTCCGGCAGTGCCGGCGGCCATTGCATTTCTCTTTGCAAAACATAGGCGCCGGCGTTGATCCATCCGCGGCCTGAACGGCCCTTCTCCTCATAACCCACGACACGTTTTCCGGCGAGGAGCACTCCACCGTAGCGAGCGATGTCTGGCCGGCGAGTGATTGCCATTGTCATCTCAGCGCGTTGCTCGGTGTGGAATCGCAGCATGGCCGCATAATCGGCTTCCAGGAAAGTGTCGCCGTTCAGGACGAGGACGGAATCCTTTGTGGCCTGGGCCAATGCCTTGCGAATGGCGCCGCCAGTGCCAAGTGGGGCCTCCTCGATCACGTAATCGAGGCGCAGCCCGCGGAAGGATGCGCCGAATTGATTCTGGATAACCGAATGAAGATGTCCCACAGACAACAGCGCGCGCATGCAGCCGGCGCGTCTGAGCTGGTTCAATAGAATCTCAAGGAAGGGTCGGCCGCCAACCGGCGCCATGGCCTTGGGAACGCCGTCGAGCTTCGACGCCAGCCGCGTTCCCAGCCCGCCGGCCAGAACAATCGCTTCAAAACCCACTTCCATATGGGGCTACTTCCGCGGCACGGCTCCGGCGCCGTGGGCTTTGAGTTGGTCTGGATCAAGATATTTCTGCTCCACGAGCATGCAGAAGATGTGTTCGAGAGCCAGGTGAGCCTGCTGAATGTACATGGTGACATCGGACGGAATGCGAAGGCAGAAGTCGCAAAGGAGTGGCATGCTGCCGCCCGTCCGTCCGCACAGGCCAATTGTCGTGATGCCCATTTCTCTGCTCAGCTCCAGGGCGCGCAGCACGTTTGGCGAATTACCTGAGGTGGAGATGGCCATGAACACATCGCCGGCCTGTCCCAGCGCTTCAATCTGACGCGCAAACACCCGCTCGAAACCATAATCGTTGCTGACGGCGGTCAGGATAGAGGAGTTCGTCGTGAGCGCGACCGCGCGCATGGCCGGGCGGTCATCGCAAAGCCGGCCCACAAATTCCGCCACTGCGTGTTGCGCATCGGCCGCGCTGCCGCCGTTGCCGGCGGCCATCAACTTGTGACCGGACTTCAATGCAGACGCGGTTTTCTGCGCCGCATCTTCAAGGACAGCGTGCAGCGCGGAGTCTTCCGCTACTGCCTGCAGCACGGCGATTCCTTCGGCCAATTTCTTTTGGATTGGATTGCTTATGGAACCCTCCATGCCTGCACTCCGCCGGCCGTGAAATGACATCCATAGGCCATGCCCCCGTCTTGATGGGCGCGCAGGGCGGCTGCCACCTTGTCTTTGTGAATCGGGTCGGTGAGAAAGATCATGAATCCGCCGCCGCCCGCTCCCGATATTCTGGCGCAATGCGCGCCGGCATCGAGTGCGCAGGCGTACAGTCGCTCGATGTGTTCGTTGGTAATCCGGCTGGCCATGCGCTTTTTCGATTCCCAACTGCTGCGCAGAACCTGATGCAGTCGCTGAAAATCACCGCGCAGCAGGCACTCTTTCATGCGAAACGCTTCTTCCTTGATTGAGTGCATTGCTTCGAGAGCCAACAGGTTCTTGTCGCGCACATTGCGCGATTGCTCGCCGATGATATCGGCTGAGATGCGGGAATTCCCTGTGTAATAGAGGAGCAGCGAAGCTTCAAGCTCCGAAACGACCCAGTCCTTTACGCGCAGCGGGTTCACGAGCACTTGGCCGTTTCGGCCGAATTCCATGAAATTGAAGCCGCCGAATGCGGCCGCGTACTGATCCTGCTTGCCGCCCTGAAGTCCGGCCTCCACGCGCTCGATGACGAACGCAGTATGCGCCAGTTCGTAGTCGCCGAGTGGAAGATTCAGCCATTCCACGTACGCTGCCAGCATGGCCACAACCAGTGTGGACGAAGAGCCGAGGCCCGAACCGGCAGGCACGTCCACCCGCGTGCTCATCCGCAGGCTGATCGGCTTGCCGCCGTTGAAATTGCGAACCACGTGATTGTAGACGGCTTTGAAAAGATCGAGACAGCCGTCGTTCTGAAGCAGGGCCTGCACCGGGTAAGCGGCACTCTCATGCAGATCGGCAGACTCGAATTCGACGCGGCCGGTCGTCAGCGGCTCCAGCGCCGCATAGGCGTAGTAGTCGATGGTCGAATTGAGAATCGCGCCGCCGAATTCATCGCAATAAGGGGAGACGTCTGTGCCCCCGCCGGCCAGCCCAAGACGTAACGGCGCTCTGGATCGGATCAACATAAGCTGTGCACTGCAAGAACAATACTAATCATCGGATCGAGCAAATAAAACTGCCGTGGAGGGAATGGAAGCCATTGAGACAACGGGTTGCGCTCCGGGCACAAGCGCGAATGCAGCGAGTTGGCAGGAAAGCGGAGGGCTCTGGACCACCGCGCTATCACTGATTCAATTGCTTCAAAAAGAAGTCAGCCATTAGGTGGTTGGCTTCGATGGCTTCGGGCAGATTCGGGTCATACCAGAAGGCGTGAGTGAGTGCGTCGAAGACCACAAGGCTTGCATCGACACCCGCATGCAGATAGGCCCGGTGCAGATTGATCGTGCCGCTGAGCAGAAGGTCGCGCCCGCTGGTGACAAAGAGAGTTGGTGGAAGACCGCGCAGATCCGCGTAGATTGGCGAGAGAACCGGGTCCCGGGGATCGGTGTTGCCGGCATAGTAGGGGTCATGTGGGCCGCCGGCAGGCGGGTCTAGATGGCCGGACAGGCCGCGCAGCGAGTAAATCGAGACCGAATCGCCGTCGCGCGCAAAGTCGCCCATGCCGCTGAAGACTCCGAGCGCCGCCGGCATTGGCAGGCCGAGTTGCTTTATCTTGACGGCGACTTCGGCTGTCAGGATGGCTCCGGCCGAGGTCCCGTAGATGACGATGTGGCCGGGCTTGTAGGTCTTGAGAAGTTCCTTGTAGACGGTTACGGAGTCGTCGACGGCCGCTGGAAACAGATGCTCGGGCGCCAACCGGTAGAGCACGGCGACGACCTTGATCTTGGTATAGCCGGCTATCGGAATCGACTCGGTATAGGACCCTGAATCGGCGTTGAAGCCGCCACCGTGCAGGTTCAAAAGCGCCTCATCGCGATTCGCTTCCGGCATTCCGTCGGGCGTGACAATGCGGACTGGAACT
>Ga0181516_10000919_pt1 | contig 24183 bp, 26 predicted proteins | sample PEATcosm2014_Bin_25_FD_121104 | JGI IMG/M metagenome (GOLD analysis project Ga0181516, IMG submission 121104) | Peatland microbial communities from MTU Mesocosm Facility, Houghton, MI, USA - PEATcosm2014_Bin01_10_metaG | ecosystem: Environmental > Terrestrial > Soil > Wetlands > Peat | place... | reverse complement strand
GAGGGCGAGGTCGAGATCCTCAAGGCCACGCACGCGGGCTCGAACAAGGTGCTCTCGACCCTGGGCAAGGGGGAGTTCTTCGGCGAGATGGCGCTGCTTGACGACAAGCCGCGGTCGGCCACCGCTGTGGCCAAGACGGACTCGCGGCTGCTGGCGATGAACGAGTCGGTGCTCGACGCCTACATCCTCACAAGCCCCGACTTTGCGTCTAAAATGATCCGCAACCTTGTCCAGCGGCTCCGGGGCGCCAACAAGCTCATCGAGCAGGCGCTGGCGGGGAACACCGCCAAGGTGGTGCTCGACGGTCTTGCCGAATACGCCCGCGAAAAGGGTCTGGCGACGATTAAGGGCCTGCGCATCTCGGTTCCGGCATTTGCCGACTGGGCCTCGGGGCACCTGGGCATTCCTGAGAAGAGCATCCCCGAGATCCTGCGGGTGCTCATCGAGAGGGGCGCCGTCGTCACCTCGGCGTTGGGTGAGAACGAGATCATCTACCCGCAAAGGTAAAACTTCAGGTTTGGAATGAATTTACACCGGATGACATTCATGTTATCATTGACAGAAGGGCCCTTACGGTTCTATGGTCTTGGCCAGATGTTGACTTCTGTCCATCCCTTTATCCCAAACCAAGGAATCTCCGATGACCCAATTTCCCTCTGACCAATGGGCCCTGGTCCTCGGTGCCTCCAGCGGTTTCGGCCTGGCCACCGCCAAAAAGCTTTCGTCGCAAGGCCTTTCGGTCTGCTTGGTCCACCGCGACCGCCGCGGGTCCATGGACCGCATCGAGAAGGAATTCGACGAGATCAAGGCCTACGGCCACGGCTTCCTCGCCTTCAACCTCGACGCCCTGAGCCCCGACGGCATCGCCGAGGCGGTCAACGGCCTCAAGGCTGCGGGGGCCGCCGGAAAGCTGAGGGTGCTTCTGCATTCGATCGCCTTCGGCAACCTCAAGCCTATCGCACCCATCATGGACGAGGCGCTTAGGCTGGTTTACGGTGACACGCTCACCGAGGACGAGGACATGGCGCGCACGGTGTACAGCATGGGCACCAGCCTGCTGACCTGGGTGCAGGCGGCCTTCCGAGCCGGCCTGTTCGCCGCCGACGCCCGGGTGTTCGGTCTGACCAGCGAGGGGAACGAAGTGGCCTGGCGCGGGTACGCTGCGGTGAGCGCCGCCAAGACCGCCCTCGAGGCCGTCAGCCGGTCCATCGCCGTGGAGTTCGCGCCCTACGGAATCCGCAGCAATATCATCCAGGCCGGGGTTACCGACACCCCCGCCCTGAACGCCATCCCCGGCGCCGACGACTTGAAGAAGCACTCCATCGCCCGCAACCCCTTCCACCGCCTGACCCGGCCCGAAGACGTGGCCGGTGTCATCGCTCTGCTCAGCCAGGACGACGCTGCCTGGATCAACGGCACGCTGATCCGGGTGGATGGAGGCGAGCGGATTGCCGGCTAGAGTGCCGGCGTTCGGGCTCGAAGTCCTGGGTGTCGGGCACTGGCACCCCGACGCCGTCATCGACAACGCCTTCTTGGAATCTCTCGGCATCGAGACCAACGACGAGTGGATCCTCGAGCGCGTGGGCATCCGCACCCGGCGCACCGTCCTCGACCTGGACTACATCCGCTCCACGGGCAACGCCGATCCGCTGAAGGCCCACGAGGCCTCGGTGGCCACCAACGCCCAGGCCGGCGCCGCTGCGGCGCGCATGGCCATGCAGAGGGCCGGGGTGCAGGCCTCCGATATCGGTCTGGTCGTGGGCGGCGGCTGTTCGCCCCAGCACTCCATCCCCGCCGAGGCGTGCCAAGTGGCCGCCGAGCTGGGAGTAAACGCCACGGCCTACGATGTGGCCTCGGCGTGCTCGAGCTTTGCGGCCCAGGTCCACACCCTTATGAACACCAAGCCCGAGGCCCTGCCCGACTACATTCTGCTTGTGAACGTCGAGATGACCACCCGGACCGTCGACTACCGCGACCGCTCCAGCGCCGTGCTCTGGGGCGACGGGGCAGCCGCGGCTGTGTTGTCGCCGCGCAAACCGGGGCGCTTTGGCGTGTTGGGCAGCGTGCTCCACTCCGATCCCTCGGGGTGGGACAAGGTCTCGATCCCCGCAGGCGGGCACTTCCGTCAGAACGGCTCGGCCGTCCAGACCTTCGCCATCCGCAAAAGCGGCGACACCTGGAAGGAACTCGCCGAGTGGATCACCGCCCCGCAGCCGTACTTCATCGGGCACCAGGCCAACTTCCGCATGCTGAGCTCGGTGTGCGAGCGCGCCGGCATCGTCCCCGAACGCCACCTCTCCAACGTAGAGGAATTCGGCAACTGCGGCGCGGCGGGCGCCCCTTCGGTGCTTTCGCAGAACTGGGACCACTTCACTCCCGGGGACGAGATCGGCCTGGTGGTCGTCGGCTCCGGATTGACGTGGGGCGGCGTCGCCCTGAAGGCCTTGTGAGGAAACCATGAAATACAGCGACTACTTGAAAAGCACAAGCCTCGACAAGACCCAACTCCTGGCTCTGGCCTACGGAAACCTCGTCGAAGACGTCCCCGAGGGCGGCTTTGCCTCGCTGCCCTCTCCGCCCATGCTGATGTTCGACCGCGTGGTCGAGATCAGCCACAACGGCAACCGCGGGCGCATCGTGGCCGAGCAGGACGTGCTCCTCGACGCGTGGTTCTTCCAATGCCACTTCCGCAACGACCCCGTGCAGCCCGGCTGCCTGGGCGTCGACGCCGTGTGGCAGCTCATTGGCCTGTACGCGGGCCTTCGCGGCGCCCAGGGCTCCGGGCGGGCTCTTGGTGTGGGTTCGGTGGAGTTCAACGGCCAGATCCGACCCTACAACAAGGTCGTGCGCTACGAAGTGGAAATCCGGCGCTTCGCCGAGCTCCCTGCGTCAAACAGCGCCCTGGCCATCGGCAACGCCAAGGTCCTCGTGGACGGCGAGCCCATCTACACGCTGACCGACGCCAAGGTGGGGGTGTACCGCAACATCCGCTACCCCGACTACCCGTACCCGTCGGAGCTGTCGGTCGGGGGAGTGATGCAGCGATGAGTGACACCAAACTTGTTGCCCTGGTCACCGGGGGAGCCACAGGCATCGGCGCGGCGTGCTGCCGCGCGCTGGCTGCGGCCGGCTTCCGCGTCGGCATTCACTACAACAGCAGCGCGGCGGCGGCCGAGGCGCTGTCGGCCGAGCTCGACGGCAGCTTCACCGTAGGGGCCGACGTCTCCACCGACGCCGGGGTGGACGCCTTGGCCGAGGCGCTCAAGGACAAGGGCGGGCTTGCCGTGCTTGTGAACAATGCGGGGCTGGCCCTCGACGCCCCCCTGTTCTCGGCCAAGATCGAAGACTTCGACAAGACAGTGGCCACCAACATGCGCAGCGTGTGGCTGGTCACCAAGAAACTCTCCCGGCTCATGATCCGCCGCAAAGAAGGCCGCATCATCAACATCTCGAGCGTGGTGGGGAGCACCGGCAACCCGACTCAGACGGCCTACGGCATGACCAAGGCCGCCATCGACAACTTCACCAAGACTGCGGCCGTCGAACTGGCGGGGTACAACATCCTGGTCAACTCGGTGGCCCCCGGGTTCATCGAGACCAAGATGACCGCCGAACTCTCCCCCGAGGTGCAGGCCGCCATTCTGACCCGCATCCCCCTGGGCCGGATGGGGCGTCCCGAAGAGATCGCCCAAGTGGTCCGCTTCCTAGCCGTCGAGGCCTCGTACGTCACCGGCACCGTGATCCACGTCAACGGAGGCATGTACGGTGGCTGATACGTTTCCTCCCCTGAGCCCCGCGCGCCTCTTGGAGCTTCTTCCCCAGCAGAGGCCCTTCCGCTTCGTGGACGAGGTGGTCGAAGTGAGCCCCACGCACATCGTGGGCCGCTACACCTTTCGGCCCGACGAGTTCTTCTACGCCGGACACTTCCCCGGCAAGCCTGTGACCCCCGGCGTCATCCTTCTGGAGTGCATGTGCCAGATCGGCGTCGTCCTGCTGGGCATCTACAAGGTCGGGCTCGAGCTGCCGCCCGAGGAACACAGCAACTGGCTCACGCTGTTCAGCGACGCCCAGGTGGAGTTCCTCAAGTCGGTGCTGCCCGGCGACACGGTCACCGTGAGAGGAGAGCTGGAGTTCTGGCGCCGCAAGAAATTGAAATCAAACGTTACCCTTCACCTCGCCGACGGAACGCTGGCGGCCACGGCCACCGCGTCAGGAATAGGAGTTAAGAATGTCTGATCACAAACACCGTGTTGTTGTCACCGGCATGGGGGTCGTAGCCCCCAATGGCCACGGACTGCCCGCCTTCGAGGCGGCGCTTCGGGCCGGAACCTCGGGCATCCGCTTTTACCAGAAGCTGCAGGACCTCAAGTTCGGCTGCCAGGTCGGGGGCATCCCCCAAATTACCGACGAGGTCAAGAAAAGCTACTTTACCGACGATCTGCTGATGGCGATGAACTCGTCGATGATCTATGCGGGCATTGCCGCCCTCGACTGCTGGAAGGACGCCGGTTTCACCCGCCCCGGAGACTCCGAGGACGAGATCGACTGGGATACCGGCGCGATCATCGGCACTGGCATCGGCGGCGCCGACACCCTGGGCGAGCTTGTTGTTCCCAACGTGAACGCCGGCTCGGTGCGGCGCATCGGCTCCACCTCGGTGGAGCAGACCATGGCCTCGGGGGTGAGCGCCCGGGTCGGCGGCCTGTTGGCCCTGGGCGGCCAGGTATACTCCAACTCCTCGGCGTGCACCACCGGAACCGAAGCCGTGATCAACGCCTACTACACGATCCGCGAAGGCCGCTCCAAGCGCGTCCTGGCCGGCGGCTCCGAGGGTCATTCGCACTACATCTGGGCAGGGTTCGACGCCATGCGCGTCCTGGGCCGCGGGTTCAACGACCAGCCAGAGAAGGCAAGCCGGCCCCTGAGTGCGTCCACCGGGGGGTTTATCCCTGGCAGCGGCGCCGGAGTGCTCATGCTCGAGTCGCTCGAGAGCGCCAAGGCCCGGGGCGCGCGCATCTACTGTGAAATCATCGGCGCCAACGTCAATTCCGGCGGCCAGCGCGGCAAGGGCAGCATGACCGCGCCCAACCCCGTGGGCGTGCGCCGGTGCATTCAGGCCGCCCTGGCCGACGCGGGCATCCCGGGCTCGGCCATCGAGGCCGTCAATGGCCACCTCACCGGCACCATGGCCGACCCCTACGAGGTCGAGAACTGGAAGGTCGCTCTCGGCGTTGAGCCCTCGGGGCTCCCCTTCATCAACGCCACCAAAGGCATGATCGGCCACGCCCTGGGGGCCGCCGGCGGCATCGAGTGCGTGGCGACGGTGCTCCAACTGTCGAGGGGCTTCCTCCACGGTTCGGTGAACTGCGAAGACCTTCACCCGTCGCTGGAGCCTTACGCCGAGCGCATCGTCCGCCGGACGGTGGACAAAAAGCTGGGTATAATGGCCAAGGCCAGTTTCGGTTTTGGCGATGTCAACGGCTGCGTGTTGTTCAAGAATGCCAACGGTCTCTAGACCTCAAGAAAAAAGGAGAATTTCATGACCCAATCCGAAGCTTTCGACAAAGTGGTTTCCATTATCGGACCCTTTGCGAAGAACGCCGACGCCCTCAAGGCCGCGACCCGCGAGACCAAGATCCTCACCGACCTGGGCGTCAACTCGGCCCGCCTTGTCGACATCATCCTTGCCTTCGAAGACGAGTTCAACATCGCCATCGACGACGACACCGCCGACAAGATCCGCACCCTCGGCGACGCCGTCGACCAGATCATTGCCCTGGCGAAGAAGTAAGGGAGGGTGAGGAGATGAAACGACTGAGCGTGAGGCTTCAGAATCTGGTGGCGCAAGTCGCCGTTCCCTTCACCTTCGGTGCCGCCGTCCTCCTCCTCCGCGGTCTTCTTGGCTACCGATGGGAGAACCTCAAGGCCTTTCGGGCCAAGGTTCGCACCCTCGTGGATCACCGCGAGGGTCCCGTCATCCTTTGTCCCAACCACCTGACCATGATCGACTCGCTGCTGCTGATCTGGGCCATGACCCCGGCCTGGCGTGCGCTGTCGAAGCCCAAACTGTTCCCCTGGAACACCCCCGAGAAGAAGAACTTCTCGCACAACGCGGTGTTCAGGTTCTTCTGCTACATCGGCAAGTGCCTCCCCGTGGTCCGCCAGGGGCCGCCCCGGCAGATGCAAGTTTTCATGGACAAGATCAAGCTTCTGCTCGCCAAGGGCCAGAGCCTTATGATGTTTCCCGAGGGGAAGCGGTCGTCCAGCGGTCGCGTGGACACGCACAACTTCGCCTACGGCATCGGCAAGATCATCGATGACGTGCGCCAGCAGGGCCTGCGGCCCCGCGTGCTGTGCCTGTACCTGCGCGGACGCCGTCAGGACGGCAAGTCTTCGATGCCGCGCCGGGGCGACAGGTTCTTTGTCGACGCCGAGCTTGTGGAACCCACCACCCACCATTCGGGCCTCCGGGCCGCCCGCGACCTGGCGACGCAAATCGTCCAGCGTCTAGCAGGCATGGAAGCCGCCTACTTCGCCCGGTAGGACGCCCCCGTTGCGGCGGCTGCGGACCCTTTTGCCTTCGCCCCTTTCTACCTCGGGTCCTCACGTATCAAAGATACGCTCCGGTCCTCGGGGCAAAAGGGGCTCGTCAAAAGGGTTCCTCGCTTCGCCGGAACGGGGGCGCGGGGTAAGTTGGATACGATGTTTGCGGCTGCGGACCCCTCTGCCTGCGCCCCTTCCTACCTCGGGTCCTCACGTGTCAAAGACACGCTCCGGCCCTCGGGGCGGAAGAGTCTTGCCAAAGGGGTTGCTCGCTTCGCCGGAACAAGGGCGCGAGGTGAGCTGGATTCGACGTTTGCGGTTGCGGACCCTTTTGCCTTCGCCGGAACTAGGGTGCGACCAGTGAAGGCAGGCCCTTCGGCGGCTGCGGAGGAGATTGGCAACGATCTTGTTTGGCTGGGCGATCCGGCTAACGTCGGGCGTTTCGCCGACAAGCGGCTGCTTCGCAGGATTTTGACGGCGGCGGAGCGTTTGCTGGTAGCGGTGTCGCCGGAACCGGACGTGATGCTTTGGTCGCTGTGGTCGGCCAAGGAAGCGGCGTACAAGGCCTGGTCCCGGACGCGGAAGGGGCTGTTTTCACCTGTATCATTTGTTGTGGAGTTCTCACCAGGGCTGCGGTCGGCGCGGGTCGTGAAGGGCGAGTGGTCGCTGCCGGTGCGCTGGACGCGGGGCCCCGACTGGGTGCACGCGCTGGCCGCGGCCGATGCGGGCCCGGTGACGGTGAAGGTGGAAAGTGCCGAGGGCGACCCGTCCGAGGCGGTGCGGGCGCTGGCGGTCCGGGCCTGGTCCGACGCGGGCGGTCCATCGGCCAAGGTTGAGGGTCGGCCGCCGCGTCTTGTTTGGCCGGGCGGCGGGCACGACGTGAGCCTCAGCCACGACGGACCCTACGCGGCGGTCGCGTTCCGGGCGCCCTGAAAACTGCCCCGGGCCGCGCCACAATGGCTGGGACGTGACGCCAGGAGGCGGGAACTAATGAACACGAACAAAGCAAGCGGAACCTTCTCAATCGTATCCTGGAACGAAACCACCAAGAAGGAAGCCGAGAACCAAAAGCTCACCGTCGCCTCGGTGGAGTACAGGCTGGACGGCGGGCTGAACGGCCGTCTGTCCGTCGAGTACTCGATGTTCTACACGGAATTCAACCCCGCCGACGTGCACGCCGGCCGGGCTGGCTTTTCAGGAACCCTCTGGTTCGAGGGTGAGCTGAACGGTCTGAAGGGAAGTTTCGGCGCCATGGACGGGGGCGAGTTCGCCGCCGGCGAAGTGCGCTCCGGCTTTGCCATCCTCGACGGGAGCGGGCGCGGCGAGCTGGCCGGCATCCGCGGAGGAGGTACCTACTCCGCGGGACCGGCCGGCATGAACATCGAGGTAGGCTACGAAATCGGCAGCTAGAACAGCTGGTTGATTCTTCTCCAGGCGGCGTTCACTTCCTTGAAGTCGGCCTTGTCGAGGACCTCTTGGGAGTCGTCGGCGAGGGCCTCGAGGCTGGCCAGGGTGAACGACAGCGCCTCGGTAAACGTCTTGTCGACCTTCATCCAGTACTGGCCCCGGTTGTCGGTTTGCAAGCCGAGGAAGCCCAGGGTTTGCGAACCCGCCTTGAGGGGAGTGAACTTCATCAGTTCGTCGAGCAGTGGAACCAGGCCCTTGAGCTTGGTCTTGGTCGACCAGGTGATGCCCTGGGGCCAGACCATGATGCGGTCGCGCCGCGGGTCGATCTTGCGGCAGACTTCGATGATGCGGTTGGCCTTGCTCCCGGCCAGGATGGAGAATCCGTCGACGGTGAGCTCGCCCTTGAGGTTTTTAAGCTCGGGAAAGCTAGTGGCCTTGGACGAGGCGAGAACGGCTTCGAGCTTCTCCCAGTCGAAGACGACGACTTTGTCCTTGCCCTTGGCCACGCGCACTGGGAACGACTGGCGTCCCAGGAGCACCTCCCACGCGGAACCGGCGGCCCGGGGTTTGCGCTCCCGTTCTTCCTCGCGCTCACGCTCGGGGCGTTCGGTCCTGTCGTCGAAGGTTCGGCGCGGTCCCCGCTCGGCCTCCATGAGGCTGATGAACAGGTTGGGGCTGATCCGTCCCAGCATTTCCTTGCGGATGGGCGAGACCGACCGGGCGTACATGCGGCTGGTCTTCACGATTTCGCCGGCAACAAGGAAGGGCGGGGTTTCCTTGAACATCACCGACCCGGGGTGGATGCCGATCTTTTCGGCGGTGAGGCTGCGGTAGATGCCGCGCCCTGTGTGCAGGCACACGAACTGGATCAGGCCCTTGGCCACGCAGCACAGGTAGTCCTCGATGGGGCCGCCGCCGGTGATGGGCACGCCCATGCGGCTCACGATTTCAGTGAGCTGGCCTTGGATGTTCACCAACTCCTGCATGGTCTTGTAGTCGAGGTAGGCGTTCAGGCAGAAGCGTTCGGGGCTGGCGGCGTTCTGGAACTGGTCGAAGATTTTGAGGTAGCTGACGAAGTCGCCCATAGGGTCGCGGAACTGGTGGTGGGCCCGGCGGGCTTCGATTTCCTCTCCCTGGGGGAGGAGGAAGGGGCTGTCAGTGCTCAAGAAGGTGGTGCCGATGGTCACCTCGCGCAGCACGTCGGGATAGCGCATGATGGCCTCGACGATGATGCGGCTGTGCCGGGGCAACAGGGGAAACTGCACCATCATCTTGCCGATCTTCGACAGGTTGTGGTCGGTTTCGAGGGCCTCGAGGAGGTTGAGGGCGTCGACGGCGCCGTGGATGCCCTGCTTGCCGGGGGGCGAGAGGAAGTCGAAGCTTTCGAAGTCGCGGATGCCCAGCTCGGCCATGCGAAGCACGACCTCGCTCAGGTCGGTGCGGTAGATCTCTTCCAGGGTGTACAGCGGCCGGTTCTCGAAGTCTTCCTGCGAGAACAAGCGCCAGCACGTGCCCGGCCCCGTGCGGCCGGCCCGGCCCTTGCGCTGGTTGCAGCTGGCCTTGCTCACGGGACTCTCGATGAGCGCCGCTGTGAAGGTCTTGGGGTTGTAGAAGTTCATTTTGGCCAGCCCCGAGTCGATGACGGTGGTGATGCCGTCGATGGTGACCGAGGTCTCGGCGATGTTGGTGGCCAGGACCACCTTGGTCTTGCCCTCGGGGGTGGTCTCGAAGACCCTCTCCTGCTCCTCCCCCGAAAGCCTGCCGTACAGGGGGATGACCCACAGCTTGCGGGCGAACCCCGCCGATGCCAGGGCCATGGTCGAGTCCTTGATGTACTTCTCGCCCGGCAGGAACACCAGCACGTCGCCGGCGGTCTTGGACTTCTCTTTGTTCTGGATATGGCGCCCAACCAGGTCGACGATCTTGAGCATGAGCGCCTCTTCGTCGTTGGCCACCGCCGGGGGCTCGAAGAAGATCTCGACGGGGAAGGGCTGGGTCTCGATGTGGACCACGGGCGCACCGTCGAAGTAGTCGCTGAAGCTCTGGGCGTTGATGGTGGCCGAGCTGATGATGACCTTGAAGTTGTCTCGGACCTTGAGGATGTTCTTCAGCAGCCCCAGGATGAAGTCGATGTTGAGGCTGCGCTCGTGGGCCTCGTCGACCATGAGCACCGAGTAGTGCGAAAGCAGGGGGTCGGCCTTGATCTCCTGCAACAGGGTGCCGTCGGTCATGATCTTCATGCGCGTCTCGAAGGTGGTCTTGTCTTCGAAGCGCATCTTGTAGCCGACCAGGCCCGGGATCTTCGACCCAAGCTGCCGGGCGATGTACTCGCTCACGCTCACCGCGGCGATGCGCCGGGGCTGGGTGACGCCGATGATGCCCTTGGCCGCGTAACCGGCCTCGTGGAGAATGAGGGGGAGCTGGGTCGTCTTGCCGGACCCCGTGGGAGATTCGATGACAACCACGGGGTTACCTTCAAGAACTGAGAGAATGCGGTCTTTTTCCCGGTAAACCGGAAGTTGTCGGGGATCCATGGAGGCCATTATCCCCGAATCGCGTGCCTTAGGCCAGAAGCTTCTGGAGGTTGGCGACAAGGGTGTCGGGAACGATTGGCTTGGTCCAATAGTCGCCGATGCCCGCCGCCAGGGCCTTCTTCTTCGTCTCGGGGTCGCCCAAGGCCGACAACGCGGCCAGTTTGCAATTGGCCAGCCGGCTGTCTTTCTTGATTCTCTTGGCCAGCTCGATGCCGTCCATGCCGGGCATCATGATGTCGAGGACGGCCACGTCGGGCCGGAAGTTTTCGAGCACCTTGAGCGCCTCGTCACCCGAGTGAGCGGTTTCCAGCTGCCAATCAAGCTTCTTGTTCTTGAGGATCAGCTTGAGCATCATGTTCAAATTCTTGTCGTCTTCGACAAGCAGGATCTTTGCGGCCATGGGGACCTCTCTTCTATATTACTAAGTTAATAGTCAGCCGTCTCCCCGGCCCTTGTCAAGACAATGGGCACTTCGGACTTGACAGCCAACCATGGGCACCGCTAGATTGGATTTATCATGACCGCCACGAGCAACCGCTTCGCCAACCTTCTCCTTCTTCTTCTTCCTCACCGTGACTAACCGAAGAAGGAAAACCTTTGCGAAGGCCATTCTTCCTCGGAAGAATGGCTTTTTTTATTTCCGGAGGACGCGCCCATGACTCGAAACCGAACTTTTACCTCCCTGTGCCTCCTCAAGCTTACCCGGCGGGGTCGAAACCCCGCGTTCCGCCCTTTCCCATTGAACAAAATTCCGGAGGAAAACCATGTTGAAGAAGCCCGCCGATAAATATCATCCCTTTGCTCCCGTCGTCCTGAAGGACCGGACCTGGCCCGACGCGGCCATCACCAAGGCGCCGACTTGGTGCAGTTCCGACCTGCGGGACGGCAACCAGGCCCTCATCGAGCCCATGGACAGCCAGAGGAAGAAGAACCTGTTCCAGGTGCTGACGACCATCGGCTTCAAGGAGATCGAGGTCTCGTTCCCGTCGGCCAGCCAGACCGACTTCCAGTTCGTCCGCGACCTGATCGAAGAGAAGCTCATCCCCGACGACGTGTGGATCCAGGTGCTCGTGCAGGCCAGGGAAGACCTGATTGTCCGCACCTTTGAGGCCGTGAAGGGCGCCAAGAACGTCATCCTGCACTTCTACAACGCCACGAGCCCGCTGTTCCGCGAGGTTGTCTTCAAGAACGACAAGCGGGCCACCATTGACCTGGCCGTGCAGGGCGCCAAGGTCGTACGCGATCTGGCCGCCAAGCAGCCCGAGACCAACTGGCGCTTCGAGTACTCGCCCGAGACCTTCAGCTTCACCGAGCTCGAGTTCTCGCTCGAGATCTGCAACGCCGTGCTCGACGTGTGGAACCCCACCCCGAAGCACAAGACAATCCTGAACCTGCCCGCCACCGTCGAGGTCTCGACCCCGAACGTGTACGCCGATCAGATCGAGTGGTTCTGCCGCCACCTGACGCGGCGCGACAGCGTCGAGATCAGCCTGCACACCCATAACGACAGGGGAAGCGCCGTGGCGGCCACCGAGCTGGGCCTCATGGCCGGCGGCGACCGGGTCGAGGGATGCCTGTTCGGCAACGGCGAGCGCACGGGGAACGTCGACCTGATCACCGTGGCGCTCAACCTGTACACCCAGGGCATCGACCCCGGCCTGCGTTTCGCCGATATCGACGAGATCCGGCGCTTCTACGAAGAGAGCACCCAGATGCCCGTGCACCCCCGCCACCCCTACGCCGGCGACCTGGTCTTCACAGCGTTCTCGGGCAGCCATCAGGACGCCATCAAGAAGGGTTTCGTCCAGCAGGAGACGACCAAGGTCTGGAACGTTCCCTACCTCCCCGTCGACCCCAAGGACCTGGGGCGCAGCTACGACGCGGTCATCCGGGTCAACAGCCAGAGCGGCAAGGGCGGCATCAGCTACCTGCTCGAACGCGAGTACGGCCTGTCCATGCCCCGGCGCCTGCAGATCGAATTCAGCAAGGTGGTCCAGCAGCACACCGACACCACTGGCAAGGAAGTCACCGCCGCCCACCTGTACGAGATCTTTCGCCAGGAGTATCTGGAGGCCACGACACCGTACGCGTACAAGTCGCACCACCTGTCCGACGATCCCGTGGGCAGCGGCACGGTGCGCTTCACCCTCGAGGCCGACGTGAAGGGAGCCTTCCAGAGCTTCCACGGAGTGGGTGATGGCCCCATCGAGGCCGTCGTCAAGTCGCTGCCCGACGAGATCAAGATTCTCGACTACAGCGAATACTCCCTGGGCGGCAGCGGGGCGGCCAGCCAGGCGGCGGCGTTCATCGAGCTGCGCCTGGGCGAGAACGGCCCCGTCACTTGGGGTGTCGGCGTGGACCGCAACACCGTGACCGCCTCGATCAAGGCCATCTTGAGCGGGGTGAACCGGGCGCTCTGCGCGGGATGACCGTGGCCCCGGGCCCGGTGCTGGTCACCGGTGGGACGGGCTTTATCGCCGCCCACTGCATTGTTCAATTATTGAACGCCGGCTACCGGGTCCGCACCACGGTGAGGCTTCTGGCGCGGGCGGACGCGGTGCAGACGGCCGTCACCGAGGGCGGAGCCGACCCCGCCGAGCGCTTGACCTTTGCCGTTGCCGATCTGACCAAGGACGAGGGTTGGGACGAGGCCGTATCGGGGTGCGAGTATGTGCTCCACGTGGCCTCGCCGTTTCCCCTGCTGGCGCCCCGGCACGAGGACGAGCTGATCGTCCCTGCCCGAGAAGGCGCCCTGCGCGTGCTGAGGGCGGCCCGGGACGCCCGCGTGAGGCGGGTGGTCCTCACCTCGTCGTTCGCCGCCATTGGCTACGGGCAGCCAGCGGTGCGTGAATTCACAGAAGATCACTGGACCGACCCGTCCGCCCGGGTGAGCGCCTATGTAAAGTCAAAGACGCTGGCCGAACGGGCCGCCTGGGATTTCGTTTCGCGTGAGGGCGGCGAGCTGGAACTGGCGGTCGTGAACCCCGTCGCCGTGTTCGGTACGGTGCTGGGTACCGAGGTCTCGGCTTCGGTGCAGATCCTGCAACGGCTCCTGTCAGGGGGAATGCCGAGGCTGGCCAACTTATACTTTGGCGTGGTCGACGTGCGCGACGTGGCCGATCTCCACTTGAGGGCCATGACCGACCCGGCCGCCCGGAGCCAGCGGTTTCTCGCTGCGGCCGGCGACTTTGTCTCGCTGCCCCAGGTGGCGGCCCTCCTCAAGGACAAGCTGGGCGCCAAGGCGGCCCGGGTGCCAACCAAGACCGCGCCCGACTGGGTCGTCCGGATCGCCGCGCTGTTCGTCCGCTCTCTGGCAACCCTGGTCCCCGAACTGGGCAAGACCAAGAACGCCTCGAGCGCCAAGGCGCGCAACCTGCTGGGGTGGAAGCCCCGGTCGGCCGAGGAGGCGCTGTTGGCGTCGGCTGAAAGCCTATTCAAACGGTGGGAGGCAGAGACGTGCTTTCCGGCTTCGTTCGGCCGCTGAGCCCCGTTAGGAACGCCCGCAGGAGCTGGTCGCCGCACGGTTTGAAGTTTTTTTGCCCGGGCTTGCGGAACAGCGCGGTCAGCTCGTTCTTCGACACGGTCATGCCGCCGGCGGCGAGGGCCGCGAGCACCTCGGCCTCCTGCCACGCCAGGGCGATGCGCAGTTTCTTGAGGATGAGGTTGTTGGTGAGCCGGTCGGCCGCCGGCGCGTGGGGGCTGGGACCCCGGCGCAGGGTGATGAAGCCGTCGAGGAAGGCGGTCATCACGTCGTCGCGGCAGGCGACCAGAGCCGGGTCCTCGTCCTTTTTGAGCCACTTGTCCCACTCTTCGGCGGTGGTCTCGCGGCCGCCCAGGCCCATCACCTTGAGCGCCAAGGGGTCCGGCAGGTTCAGAGCGTAGCGCAAGCGCCTCAGAACGTCGTTGTTGGTCATCGTTTTCTCCCCACGACCAGGGCGGCCCCGATGAGCGCGGCCCCGGAAAAGAACAGCCATCCCGGTGTTTCACCAAGGAACACCGTGCCAAGCAAGGTGCCCGTGACCGGTTGGGCAAAGAACGTTAATCCTGCCGCCGAGGCGGGCAAGGTCTGAAAGGCGTAATTCCAAAGGAGCATGGCCAGCGCGGTGCTGATCAGGCCCAGAAACAGGACGCCGGCCACGATGCCGCCGTCGATGGTGCCGACGCCGCGGGCCGACAGCTCCCACGCCGACCCCGCGACACTCACGGGTAAGCCTCCCAGGAAGCCCACCAGGCTGGCCAGGGTCAGGTCGAGGCCCCGGGCCGCCTTGGCGGTCAGCACCGTGTACAGGGCCCAGGTCAGCGCGGCGCCGACCAGCAGCAGGTTGGCCGTTAGGCTCCTGGGGTCGAAGCGCGCCAGCTCGGGAGCCAGCACCGCCAGCACCCCCAGGGTGGCCAGGGCCAACGAGCCCCACTGCCTGACCCCCAGGTGTTCGCCCAGCAGGGGCCGGGCGAACAGCGCCACGAAGGCGGGGGTCGCGCAGGTGACCAGCGAGGCGTTGCTGGCTGTGCCTAGGTCGGTGCCCGTGAACTGAAGGCCCAGCGACACGCCGTAGCCCACGAAGCCCGCCGCCAGCACCGGCCACCAGAGGCCCCATCGGGCTCGTGTCCTGGGCCGGGGCTTTCGAATTCGGGCCGCGAGCACCAGGGCCCCCAAGGCAACGGCGCCCAGAAGCAGGCGGAGCGTCAGCAGGGTGAAGGGCGGGACCACGGGGAGGACGGCCTTGCTCACGACGAACATGGCTCCCCAGATCGCCGCGGCCCCCAGGCCCGCCGCCAGTCCCTTCACGCCTTGACCAGGGACGATCGGCGCACCGAATCGAAAGTGTAGACGGCCAAGGCCGACCAGATACACGCGAAGGCCACCGCCTGCCACGGGCCGAAGCTCTCGTGGAAGACGAACAGACCCAGGGCCAGGTTGATGGTGGGCGAGATGTACTGCAAGAACCCCAGCCTGGCCAGGGGGATCAGCCGCGCCCCGGCGCCAAAGAGCCAAAGCGGCAGCGCCGTGACAGGGCCGGCGACAACGAGCAGCAGAATCTGCTGCCATGACGGGTCCGCAGTACCGAAAACCCCCGGGGCCCCCGTGAAGAAGAGGAGGACGGCGGCCAGGGGCAGGCTCAGCAGGGTTTCGACCTGAAGCCCTGCCAGGGCTCCCACGGGCGCCTGCTTTTTCATGAGACCGTAGAACCCGAAACTGAGCGCCAACCCCAGGGCGATGTAGGGCACCCGGCCAACGCCCACCGCCATGACCAGCACGCCTACGGTTCCCAGCGCAAAGGCCACTGCCTGAGCCCGCGACAGTTTCTCTTTGAAGAACAGGATGCCCAGCAGCACGCTCACCAGGGGGTTGATGTAGTACCCCAGCGCCGTCTCGACCACGTGGCCCTCGTCGATGGCCCAGATGTACAGCCACCAGTTGAAGCTGATCAGCATGGCAGCCACGAGCATCCTCACAGTCTTGCGCTTGCTGGCGAAGACGCTGCGCACCTCACCGCTCAGGCGGAGGAACAGGACGAGGGTGGTGGTGAACACCAGCGCCCAAACGATGCGGTGCGCCAGCACGACGCGCGATGGCACCGCGTCGAGAGCCTTCCAGTACAGGGGGAGGGAGCCCCACAGTGCGTAACTGATGCCGGCCAGCCAGGTGCCGCGAGCCAACGGTGATGCCATCATTTCTCCTGCCGCAAGAATAGACTAAACGCCACCGGACCGGCAACCGACCGAGACGAGGACGTAATAGTATGAGAATCGTCCTACATTCCTGTAGTTAATTGACCTAAATGTTAAATGCAGGAAAAATGTTAGATTTTCTTGACAGATTTGTAGAACCGTGCATTGACGCCACGGCTTGGACGCTCCTACCTTGGGCAAGAACCATTTGGTTTCACAGGAGTTCAAGATGAGCACAGCGTCTTTGTACCAGCACTGCCCCATGGGGGAAATCGTCCACGTGCTGCGGGAAGGTCAGGATCCGTCGCCGGCCCAGACCATGGACCTGTCCGACACCTTGATGCGGATACGGTTCCCCGAACCCCTGGACAGGGGCACTCCCGTCCACTTGGGCCTTCACTTCAGCAAGTCCGACGCCTCGACGGATGACTTGCAAGTCAGCGGCGAGGTCATCGATCACTTTCGGGAACCCGAGGGCGACTCGTGGCAGGTGGGAATCAAGCTGAAGTTCGAGGACGAGGCTCAAGAACACAACGTGCTGTCGTACTTGTCCAGCTGCGAAGGGCTGTTCTAGACAGGCTCCGAGACGACCCGGGCCTCGAGGTCGACGCCGTTGCGTTTGGTGACGCGCGTCTGGACGACCTGTCCCGGGGTGAGCCCCTCGCCGTGGACGACCACCAGGCCGTCCACTTCTTGCGCCTGCAGAAAGCTGCGGCCAAGGCCCATGGCGCTGCCCTGGATGGGCTCCTCGATGAGAACCTCGAGGTCGCGGCCCACCCACCGGTCGAGGCTCGCGGCGGTCAGCTCGTTCTGGGCCTCCTCGAGGAGGGCCTTGCGCTTGTCGGCCTGGGGACGGAAGAGCTCGAAGGCGTCTTCGCTCTGCATGCGGAAGGCGGGGGTGCCCTCCTCGCGGCTGTAGGTGAACACACCCATCCAGTCGATCTTGGCCTTCTGCTGGAAGTCGAGAAGGGTCTGGAAGTCGCTGTCGCGCTCGCCGGGGAAGCCCACGATGAACGTCGAGCGCACCACCGCGTCGGGCACCGTGTCGCGGATGCGGCCGATGAGGTCGAGGTACTGCGCGTCGTCCCCCCTTCGTCCCATGAGCTTGAGGAGCCGCCCCGAGGCGTGCTGGAACGGCAGGTCGAAGTAGGGGAGCAGGCGCTTCTCGCCAGCCGCGAGCCGAAGCACGTCTTCGGGAAAGTGGTCGGGGTAGAGGTAGAGCATCCGCAGCCAGTAGTCGCCGGGCTTCTTGAGCACGCGCTCGAGGAGGGGCATGAAGTCGGCCTTGCCGCGGTCCTGACCGAAGGCTGCTAGGTCCTGGGCGATCAGGTTGATCTCCTTGACGCCGGAATCGATGAGCCCTTCGATTTCGCTGGCCACGTCGTCGAAGCTCCGGCTCGACAGCGTTCCCCGGAACTTGGGGATGGCGCAGAAGGTGCAGGCGTTCGAGCAGCCCTCGCTGATCTTCACGTACACCGAGTTCTTGAGCGACAGGAAATTCTTGCGCCGGGGTGCCTTGAGCATGTTGGGCGGGAAGTAGGTCGACTTGGTCCCCGCCAGAACGTCGTCGGCGATGTCGGTGATCCGCTGGGGGTCGCGGTTTCCGAAGATGCCGTCGGCCTCGGGGATCATCTCGAGCAGGTCCTTGCCGTAGCGCTCGGCCATGCACCCCGTCATCACGATCTTGGCGTCTTTGCGGGCCTGCCGCAGCTGGAAGAAGGCGTCGATGGACTCCTTCTTGGCCGACTCGATGAACGTACAGGTGTTCACCAGGATGAGCTCGGCGGTCTCGGCCGTCTCGGCACGGGTGTAGCCCTTGTCTTGGAGGGCCGTGATCATGTACTCGGCGTCGACTTGGTTTTTGAAGCAGCCGAGCTGCTCGATGTAAAAGGTCTTGGGCATGGCGTTAGGGGTTCTCCAGATTGACTGACGTATTTCGCGTTAAATCCATATCAAGAAACAAGATCAGCCAAGGCGAATTTCAGCGAAGCCGAAGAATACCATATTCCGAGTGAGTTTGTCAGGACCCTGCTGACGGTGGGCGGCAGGGTAGTCGCCGGGGGGACCGCGAGGCTGATTTGTTGAAGGGGGCAGGCTTGGAGGCCGAACGACGCGCGCCTGACCTGCTGATGATCGCTGCATCCTCGGAAGACGTGACCGGCTGCCGGTGCTGCCCCAATGAGAAATGGTATTGAAGTGGATATAGCCAGTAGACCTAATGGGGGTTACAATCCTCGGATGGGCCCCAGAGCCAAATTGGTCTTAACAGCCGAAGCTTTGTTAGTCTGACAGGACTCATTATGAATGAAATAGGCCTAATTAAGTTCGGGCAAGAAGAGCATATTTCGAGATTGAAGGATCAAGGAACACTTTACTTCAACAATATTGACTACTTTCGGACTAAAGAGAACGACCACAGATTCGACCAATTCGAAGGCTATGATCGAATCGTTCAAGCAAGAGACATAACGAATTTTTCAATCGATGGTCAAAGTTTTGAGGTTGATCCTCAACAAGGGCCAATATGCTTTCAAACAAAAGAAAACTGGGTAACTCATATCTGCTGTTTCTCAATTCTCGCCTCGGAGGCTAAGATCTATGAAGGGATTCCGAGACTGTTTGATCCTAGACTGACCGAGTTTGGAAATAGTTTCGCTCTAGTGCTTGAAGTTCAAAACTTTCTAAATCAGCTTGAGGTCGCTTTAATTGAACAGAACATCGTCAATTATAGAATGGATAGGGTCGAATATTATCCGGTCGAAAGTTACACCGGAAAATGGAATCCCTTTAAGAAACCGATTGAATATGCGTATCAGCAGGAATACCGAATTGCAATTCAATCAGACAATGATCAAGGAATCACAATTTCTATTGGCAAGGCAAGTACTGTCCTTCTTGGGCCAATTGGCGTATCAACAATGAGAAATGAAGTCGTTGATGGGATAGCAATAATCGTATAAGAAATGCAGACTAGCGTGGTCTTAGACCAACTTATATGGGCATCGAGGTCCTTGCTTTCGGCAACAATCGCGCCACCAAAAACGCGGCTTTGAACGCTGTTAGATGGACAAACCCGCAAATGAGGAATAGGAGTGGGCTTGTCGGAAGTTATGAGATTCTCCTTGCGGACGGAGATGCCATCCTCCTTTGCGTTGCGCAACTGGCTGCAAACGTTTGGGGGAAACCTCGAGAACGCGCGCGAAACTGAGAACGAAAAGGCGGCGGTTGTCGCGACCGACATAAAGTGGGTGGGAAGGTTAGGAAGTACGGGTTCGTGACGGTCGCACTTATGCGCCCTGACAACGGACGGCGTTTCTGCAGGATGAGATGCGTTTGCAGCCGGCGGGGGAACGAGACTAAGGGACTCTGGTCAATGAACGTTCGGGCTGAAATGACCGAGACCAACAGTTGTGTTGTTGATAGGGATGAAGAACTAGAAAATGGCTTTGGTTGGAAAAGGAGTAGGACATGACAGAAAGGCAGCGAACGCTGACCCAGTCGAATATCGAATCTGCAATTGAAAACTATTTGGCTCTGGTGGACGCCCTACCATTAACTTTTTCTGCCGAAAACATTCTTAGCTTGTTGACGCGACCGAAGCGAACTCCGACTGGGGCTGGACCCTACCCGAAAGTATCGCTGTTCGAGTCTGCAAACAGAATCATGACTGACCTAGTTATCCTGTATGGAGTGAGGTCTCTCCTGACTGAGCACAAGGCAGTGCTGGACTTTGATGAGTATCAGGTAGAATACGGCAATGAGAACAAGAATGACCACGACATTCTGGCAAGCAAGAAGGGGCGACGCCTCTATGGCGAGGCATTCAACGTTTCGCCGACTTTCTTTCAGACCAAGAAGGCGAAGTCAATCAAGAAACTTCGGGATGGAGCCACAGCTGATGACTTTTTGCTTATCATGTACAACAGCGACGCAGTCAGCACGAGCTACGAGCCGACCATTCATGGAAATGAAATTCATCTTCCTGTGGCTATTAAGAACTGGAAATGAGCTTACGAGTGAACCAATTCCGATTCGATCCTTTGTAGCCATCGAGGGTGGAACGAGACCGGCGACTGGTGTCGAAATGGTCTTTCTGAAGGCAGAGGGGGTTAGCATGAAGAGTAAGGTGCAAACGGCGGAAGTGCGATCAGACTTGCTCTTCCTTGCTGGTCTGTCCGGTATTGCAATTGCAATCGGGTACATAGCAATAACAATCGAATACGTAATGTCAGGGCAGCCGTTGCCTACCGAAGCCGCCGCGTGGGTTGGCTACCTAGACGGCAAGTCAGATTTGTGGTGGTGCATCATTTGGTGTTCAGTGATCACCGATATCCTCTATCTTCCCGTTGCGTACGCACTCTATGACGTCTACAAACCGACGAATAGACCAGTAATGTTGGCCTCTTTGGGGCTCTATTGCCTCTTCGTATTTCTAGAGTTGGCTATTACGTGGTCAAAATATCCTGTGCTGTTGAATCTCGTCAGCAGGTTCCGCACCGCGGCAAGTCCTGATATTCAACAGATGCTGGTCATTGGCATTGGGTCTGTCACCAGTGAGATATTTAGTCCCATGACTGCGTTCTATACCATCTTCATTCCGTCAGTCGCTGTCATTCGTGCAAGTCTGGTCATGATCCGAGATGGTAACTTCGGCAAGGTCATTCCTACGGTCGGAATGGTGTCGGGCTTTGGCAATGCGGTGTCGGTAGTCGGCGGATTTCTGTTCAAACCTCTCGGACAGTTGGTGGTCCTTGGCTCGGTCCTGGTCTTGATCTGGTTTCTTGGGGTAGGTGTGAAAATGCTGCAGCTGCGAAGGAGGGTAATGGAGTGACCGAAATCGTCTTGAAACCAATCGGCTTCGTGAGGTCAAGCCGCACCGAGCCCATCGATGACAACTGGGACGCGGTAGAATCGTACATCGAGGTGGAGAAGGAGCTGGGAGAGGACTGCCTGGCGGGACTTGAGGAGTTCTCCCACGTCGAGGTGATTTACTTCTTCCACAAGGTCGAGGCAGGCAAGGTCGTGACTGGGTCGGAACATCCCAGGGAGAATCCGAACTGGCCCAAGGTCGGGATCTTCGCTCAAAGGAAGAAGGCCCGGCCCAATCGACTCGGTGCGACGGTTTCCAAGATCATCAAGATCGACGGCCGCCGACTATTCCTCTCGTCCTTCGATGCCATCGACGGGACTCCTGTCGTGGACATCAAGCCAGTGATGGCCGAGTACTTGCCCAAGGGCGAAGTCCGACAGCCTGCGTGGTCGACGGAAATGATGAAGGGCTATTGGTCGTTGCCGCCCAGTCCGAGCCGTTGAATTGGGGAGGTATTCGTGGCAGAAAACAAAACAAGGGCCTCGGCGGCCAGTCCAGATGCGTACCTTGCGGCCATCGAGGATGAAACCAGGCGCAAGGACTGCTATGCACTCATGGCGCTCATGTCCAAGGTGACGAACGTGGCTCCGGTGATGTGGGGCCCCTCCATTGTCGGGTTTGGAGTCCACAGGTACGAGCTTTCGGGCGGCAAAACGGGTGAGATCTGCTCGGTGGGCTTTTCCTCGCGCAAGGGCGATATTTCGATCTACGGAGTCAGCCGAGCACAAGGAGCAGACGCGCTGCTGGCCAAGCTGGGCAAGCACAAGCTGGGCAAGGGGTGCTTGTACGTCAACAGCTTGTCGGACATCGACACCAAGGTTCTCGAGGAGCTGATTGGGAAAGCATTCACGGACATGCGGGGGTAGCCCCGGTCCCGCCCGGCGTTACCCCATCGTAGCCAGCAACTCGTCCAGCTGCGCGAACGTCTCCTGCGTGGCTTCGGCGGCACCGGTACCGGCCGCGTCGAGGGCCTCCTTCGACGGGTAGACCTCGCTCATCATGAGCACCGTCTTACCGTCCTTTTCCTCAAACGTCACCGTTGTCACAGAGTTGTCGGGTCCCTCTTCCTCGTTGGTCCAGACAATGCGTGAGGGCGGGATCACCTCGATGTAGCGGCCGAAGAAGTCCATGCCCTCGCCGAAGTTGAGGCGGTACTTCCCGCCGGTACGAACGTCCATTTCGCAATCGTACAGCGTCATGCCCAGCGACTTCGGCACCCACCATTGTCTGAACAACTCGGGCTTGGTCCAGGCCTCGAACACGAGGCGCGCTGGCGCGTCGAAGGTGCGGGTCACGACGACTTCGCGGTCGGACGTCCGTTCCACCGTGGTGCGCCTCACGGTCTCAGTCTGTTTTCGTGTTTCCATTGGGTTTCTCCTTTTGCTTCATGCCTTCGAGGACGAGGTCCAGTTCGTTGAACCGCGAGGTCCAAAGCGTACGGTAGGTCTGCAGCCACGCGATCTCGTCGTCCAACCCGCGGCTGCCCAGCCTGCAGGTGCGGACGCGTCCCACCTTTTCGGTAGCGATGAGCCCAGCCTGCTCCAAGACTACAACGTGTTTCTTCATCCCGGTCAGGCTCATCTGAAATCTTTGGGCCAGGTCGCTGATCGACGCCGCGCGCTGGGCGACGTGTTCCAGAACGCCCCGCCGGGTGGCGTCGGAAAGGGCCGCGAACGAGGCATCGATGGGCGCATGCTGATACTGAACCATATGGTTTAGTATCTTGGAAGGTCTCGCTTTCGTCAAGAGGGATGTGTCTCGTCGGCAGATCGTGTGAACTTGACCGGCAGGAAGCCGTAACCGATAATGGCAACATGGAATCTTCGGCTATCGAAACACTGAGACGTTCCGTTGCATCGGCTCTTGAAATTGTCTCTGTTTCCACCGAAGAAGTCTATCTGCGCCTGGCTGAAGTCTATCCAGGCATGATCAGCGAACTCGATTCGGGCTTTGGCGCTCCGCTCCAGGGTGATGCGGCAAGAAGGAACTTGACCGAAGTGATCGCCGGTTCCCTTGAGGCCATCCAGGACTACGAAGGGCGGTCAGGTCTGTTGCGAGCGGGTGTCCGAGAATCGCTGGAACTTCTTGCCGAGAAGATGGAACTCTTGGGAAAGTTGCGGGATTCCATCGAGTTGATTCGCGAAGACTCAGTTCTCATGGAGCTGATCAGCCTCAACGCGTTGGTCGTTGCATCCAAGGCCGGGGAAGCTGGACGCGGCTTCTCGTTCATCACTTCTGAACTTAAGAACCTATCCAGCCAAACGATCCAGCTTACGGATCAGATAAAGAATAAAGAATCCACGCTCCGAACGGCCTTCTTCGAGTTCAGAGAAAACCTGGACAAGGCAAACCGACGTTCCGATTCGGGCCTCGACGCCTTCCTTCTCAACTCGCGTTCAATCTTTGACGGCTTGAAGTCTGAATCGGATCGGTTGCTCGGCGAGCTCCAGGGAATTCGAAAGAAGTCCGAAGAGGTAAAGGCGCCGCTCGTAAAAATCATGGTAGCGATCCAAAATCAGGACCGCATCCGCCAAAGCCTGGACCATGTCAAACTGTCTCTCACGGAGTTCGTGAAGCACGAGAGTTCCGAGGCAACCGAAGACGTGCTTGATGAACTGAGCTTTCTTGAAACCCTTCCGGAGCTTAGCGTTCTTGTCCTCGACGAAATCCAGACGCAGATTCTTGGTGACCGCAAGCTCTTTCAGAAATCCATTGAAGAAGCGAGACGGCTTGTTCAAGGCCTGGAAGCGGAGCGGCTTGACTTTCTCGAGTTGCATTTCAACGGACGTCAGAAGGGGACCCTTGAGATTGGCTTCGAGAGCTGTGAGAAGCTCTTCTTCGACTTCTTGAAAGACGCAGAATCTCACATTCGGGGTCAAGAACAGTCGCGGCGGAGGATTTCGAGCCTTCAAGGCTACGTGACGGACCTAGTGGACTCGCTTTCTTCGTTTGAAGAGCTCGTGTCCAGGTTCCGCAACATTGATATCGCGTCGCGGATCCAAGTGGCGCGTCACAAAGAACTTTCTGCGATGAACAATAACGCCACCGAGATGTCGGCCTTGACCGAAAGAATCAGCGGCGATTACGTCGCTGCTATCTCTCTGGCAAGGGAGTTCTTCTCTGCCGTCGAAGGAGTCTTCTCGGCCTTTAGCCGGCAAG
>Ga0181516_10000918_pt1 | contig 24192 bp, 18 predicted proteins | sample PEATcosm2014_Bin_25_FD_121104 | JGI IMG/M metagenome (GOLD analysis project Ga0181516, IMG submission 121104) | Peatland microbial communities from MTU Mesocosm Facility, Houghton, MI, USA - PEATcosm2014_Bin01_10_metaG | ecosystem: Environmental > Terrestrial > Soil > Wetlands > Peat | place... | reverse complement strand
GCACAAAGTGCTGATCCACTTTGACCGCAACGGCTTTGCCTACGTGCTGGATCGTACCGACGGCACGCTGCTGCGTGCCAACAAGTACGTCACCACCAACTGGGCGGAAAAGATCGACCTGAAGACCGGCCGTCCGGTGAAGGTGTACGAGCATTCGCCATTGGCCGTGAACGGCAATACGCAGGCCTGCCCCTCGGCGATGGGTGGCAAGGACCAGCAGCCGTGCGCCATTGATCCGACCGAGCCTGGAATGGCTTATTGCCCGACCAACAACTGGTGCATGGAAGACGAGCCGCAGGCTCGTTCACATACCCAGCAGGGCACCGTGTACGTGTTTGCCAACGTCTACATGTATCCGGAGAAGCCGGGTGTCACGGGCAAGTTCAAGAAGTTCAATGTCGTGACCGGTGAGACGGTGTGGGAAATCCCGGATCCGTATCCGAACTGGGGTGGCGCACTGGTCACCGATGGTGGTCTGGCCTTTTATGGCGACCTGCAGGGCAATTTCCGCGCGGTTGATCGCAAGACCGGCAAAGTGCTGTGGGAGCGTCGTCTGGGTTCCGGCATCATCGGCAACCCGATCGCCTACAAGGTGGGTGGCAAAGAGTACATCTCCGTATGGAGCGGCATCGGTGGCTGGATCGGACTGCCGGTGACGGCAGGCCTGGATCTGAGCGACAAGTTTGGCGCGATTGGCGCCACTGCGATGACCAAGGCTGCCAACCTGGACAAGATCCCGCAGGGCGGCACGCTCTACACGTTCCGAGTCGAATAACAACAATTTGAGTCTGTTTGGTTGATACTGGCGCCCGATGTCTGCAAGGACATCGGGCGCCTTTTAATGTGAGCCCCTTTTGTCGGCAATGACCCAGTCGGCCCATTCCTAAGATTGCTTTCGCGATGCGCCGATAGATTGAACGGTTGGTCGCGCGCGGTAGTCTTAGCAGAATGGAACTAGAGTGAGGGCGATCCTATGAACAGCACTATCCGCGTCGGCCTGCCAGTCTTGCTGCTTAGTCTGTCCGGGGCTGCGCTTGGCGCGGCGCCAATGACCGCGCTACGCGTGTGCGCGGACCCCGGCAACATGCCATTCTCGAACAGTCGTGGCGAAGGCTACGAACAGAAGATCGCCGAGGTCATTGCCGAGGCGCTTGGCACCAGCGTGCAGTATTACTACCGTCCCGGCATCGAGCGCGGAATGACGCGCAGCACACTCAACTCGGACAATTGCGACCTGATGCTCGATCTGCCAAGCGATGCGGAGGGCGTGCTCAGCACGGCGCCGCTGTATCGCTCCACCTTTGTGCTCGCAACGCGCACCGATCGCAATCTCGATTTCAGGAATCTCGATGACCCGCGGCTCAAGACCCTCAAGGTCGGCGTCTATCAGACTTCCGCGATTCGTGAGGCACTGGCTGAGCACGACGTGCGCCTAAACACCGTGGTGCATTACCTGAGCCACGATGCCGACACCAATCCAGCGGACGAGCCGGTCTACCAAGTGAAGCAGGTGGTCGACGGCGAGCTCGACGTCGCGGCCGTCTGGGGCCCGTTTGCCGGCTACTACAAGGTCATGCAGCACGCGCCGATTACCGTCACGCCGGTGAATCTGATGGACGACGATGTGCCATTGGAATTCGACATGACGCTCGCAGTTCGCACCACCAACCGCGCATTCCTCGATCAGGTTGAAAATGCCGTCAAACAGCAGCAGGACAAGATTCACGCCATTCTGGTCGCCTACGGCGTGCCGCTGGTCAAGTGCGACAGCTGCATCATCGACGGCGACCTGCCGTCGCATGGGCCCTACAAGGAAAAGCCGCAGTACAGCGGACCGGCGATCCAGAACGTAACGATCGCGATGCTCGATGACTGGCTGGCGCATGGCGCGAAGCCGAGCGTCGAGCTCAATAATGCCGTGGTGGCAGATGACCCGGTGCGCGTGAGCTACCTGATCGAGAAGAAGCACGCCGACATCAATGCCAGGGATTCGCAGGGCTACACGCCGCTGCTGAATGCCGTGCGCCGCAATTCGATGCGCCTGGTCAGCTACCTGGTCGATCATCATGCCAATATCAGTCGGTCTGACGATGACGGCTGGACGCCCATCATGACCGCGGCCTGGCTCGACAGCGGCGAAATGGTGCAGTACCTCGCGGAGCACGGGGCCGACATCAATGCCAAGAATCCGGCCGGGCTGACGCCGCTGGGCGTCGCTTCCGAGTACGGCAAGGATGTCGCGCTGGTGGCCTTGCTCAAAGTCGGTGCCAACGTCAATGAGCGCATCGGCAGCGGCTACACGCCCTTGATGCTGGCGGTGGCCGGGCGCTCGGATCGTTCCAGCAAGGCGTTGCTCGATCATGGAGCGGATGTCAACGCGAAAAATTCCGGTGGTCTGACAGCGCTGATGATTGCAGCCGCTGCCAATCAGGCGGAGCTGGTGACGCTGCTGATCAATGCAGGTGCCGACAGGAATGCCAAGGACGAAAATGGCAATACCGCCCTCAGCCTTGCGCAGGCCAAGGGCAATGAGGCGGTGGTCAAATTGCTGGGGACGGCTTCCAGCTGAGGCGGCCGCGTGCGATAAGAACGGGTGACTTCATTGATAGTGCAGAGGAGGTAAGAAGTGTTACGACAAGGTTTGACTGCAGGCGTCGCGGCGCTCGCCCTGGCCGCCGGCTGGTCGCAGGCCCAGGCCGCTGCAGCTGCGAGCGGTGCTGCTGCACCCGCCGCCGCCGCGCCTGCGGCTGCCGCCGCTCCAGCCGCCGGTGCCGGTGGAGCGCAGACACCCGCGCAGGTGGAGGCAGCCGCTGCCAAGGGCACCCTCAAGAATCCGTATTCGGACGACAACAAAGACATCGATGAGCAGGGCCATAAGCTGTACTTCGGCTTGAGCTGCAACGGCTGCCACGGGGGCACCGGCGGCGGCGGCATGTGCCCGCCACTCATCAATGACGTCTGGGTCTACAACGGCGATGACGACACGCTGTTTCGCCTGGTGACCCTCGGCAGTGTCGCCTTGCAGGCCAAGGGCTATACGCGCCGCGGGCGCGAAAATGTGGTTGCGCCGATGCCCCCGATGGGACCGCTGTTCACGAGCGCTGATGATCTGTGGAAGGTGATAACTTTCATCCGCTCGGCCTACGACGGCGATCCGAAATACAAGTTCGGCTCGCCGCCGCCGCCGCCGCCCCCTCCGGACGAGTAATCTGCACTTGGCATCGCGTGCGTCCCCAGCAGCAATTGCCGGGGACGCCGCATTGCCTGCAATGTTTGTGTCACAAGTGTCCCAAGGTTGTGGCGCGCCCGACTCTCATTCACTGCGAAAGTGTCGAATCCGCACGCGGAGATTTTTGTAGTAGATTGATTTAGCTGCCAATACGGTTGCCCCAAAAGATGGCATAGGGTCTGCAACCCAGCCGATATGAAATCAAGAGCTGCTGTTGCCTTGGCCGCCGGCAAGCCATTGTCGATCGAGGAAGTGCAGGTTGCGGGGCCCAAGGCGGGCGAGGTGCTGGTGAAGATCGTTGCCACCGGCGTCTGCCATACCGATGCGTTCACGCTCTCCGGCAGGGATCCGGAGGGGATGTTCCCCGTGATCCTCGGTCACGAAGGCGGCGGCATCGTGCAGGAGGTTGGCGCGGGCGTGAAGAGCGTCAAGGCGGGCGATCACGTGATCCCGCTCTACACGCCGGAATGCGGGGAGTGCAGTTTCTGCCGCTCCGGCAAGACCAATCTGTGTCAGAAGATTCGGGTTACCCAAGGCAAGGGACTCATGCCGGATGGCACCACACGCTTCGCGCGCCACCACACCCCGGTGCTGCATTACATGGGATGCAGCACCTTTTCCGAATACACGGTGCTGCCGGAGATTGCACTGGCAAAGATCGATCAGGCGGCGCCGCTCGACAAGGTCTGCCTGCTCGGGTGCGGAATTACGACCGGCATCGGCGCGGTGCTGAATACCGCCAAGGTGACGCCCGGCTCGACGGTCGCGGTGTTCGGACTCGGCGGCATCGGCTTGTCGGTCGTTCAAGGCGCCGTCATGGCGCGCGCGAGCCGCATCATCGCGGTCGACACCAATCCGGAGAAGTTCTCGATGGCGCGCGCGCTCGGCGCAACCGATTGCATCAATCCGCAGACCCATGATGGGCCGGTGCAGCAGCTGATCGTCGACATGACCGACGGCGGCGTCGATTACTCGTTCGAATGCATCGGCAACGTCAATGTGATGCGCTCGGCGCTCGAGTGCTGCCACAAGGGCTGGGGCGAATCGGTCATCATCGGGGTGGCCGGCGCGGGTGAGGAGATCCGTACGCGGCCGTTCCAGCTGGTCACCGGACGGGTGTGGCGTGGCTCGGCCTTCGGCGGCGTGAAGGGACGCACGGAATTGCCCGGTTATATCGATCGCTACATGCGCGGCGAGATCAAGATCGACGAGATGATCTCCGAAGTACTGCCGCTCGATGAAATCAACAAGGCATTTGACCTGCTGCATGAAGGCAAGGTCATCCGCTCGGTCATCCGGTTCTGATATGCCCCGCCACGGTGGGCATAATGGCTCCAAGACGGGCGCTATCGGCCCCTGTCGCGCTGCTGTAAGATGTGCACCGGGCGCTGCTTCCGTGGGGAACAGCGTCTTCGCCCCCATCGATAACAATAAAGCCAGACCGCCTAAGCGAGTCGGTAGCAGCGTTACAGGGGAGGGGAACATGCGTTTGAGATTGGATAGTCAAGGCCATGCCCGATTGGTCGAATCTACGGTCAAGGGCGTCGCCGAAGTCAGCGGCATTGGGCAGGCCGTGCGCCGGTCGTGGAGCCGGTGTCTGTCGACCTACTCACTGGATCCCTCGCAGATCAAGAAGCCCGTGATCGTCGAGCGCAGCGAGCTCGAGGCACGCTGCGAGCGCATGGGCGCGGTGCTGCCGATTGCCCGTATCGAGATGCTCGGCCTGTCGCGCCAGATGGCGCATACGCAGTACGGCATCATGCTCACCGATCAGGACGGCGTCATCCTGAGCTACGTCGGCGATCCGGCGTTCTCGATGACCGCGCGTCGCAGCGGCTTTCGCGAGGGTGCGGTCTGGAGCGAGCAGGAACTCGGCACCAACGGCATGGGCACGTGCCTGATGACGCGCGAGCCGATCGTCATTCATCGCTCCGATCATTTTCTGGTCCAGAACACCGACCTGACGTGTTCGGCGGCGCCCATCTTCGACATGCATGGTCGCGTGATCGCGGCGCTCGATATTTCCGGCTGCTCCACCGGCGCACAGACGCACACGCTGGCACTGGTCGAGATTGCCGCACAGAACATCGAGAACCGCGCGCTGCTGCACGCCTGCAAGCCTTACTTTGCGCTGCGTTTTCACCGCTGCGCCGAATTCGTGAGCACGCCGGGCGAGGGCGTGCTGGCCTTTGATGAGAGCGGTACCATCATGGGCGCGAACCGACCGGCGCTCGAGATGCTCGGCTATGCGGATCACAAATCGCTCTGCGGGCACGCGATCGGCACGGTCATCGATGCATCGCTCGCCGCGCTGCTGCAGCAGAGCATGCGCCATGGCTTCAAGCCAGAGCCGCTGGCGACGCGCAATGGCCATCGAGGGCTGTTTGCGGTGGTGCAGCCGCCGGCTGATGAATTCCGTCACGTGCCGAAGTCGGTGATCGTGGGCACGCACGGGTCATCCCCCGTGCTCGACATCATGGAACCGTCCGACCCGGTGATGATGCGCAATGTGCAGACCCTGCGCCGGATACTCAATCGCGATATCTCGGTGCTGCTGCTGGGCGAGACGGGTACCGGCAAGGGCTATCTGGCCAAGGCGATTCACAATGCCAGCCGCCGCGCCGGCAAGCCTTTCGTCGCCGTCAATTGCGCCGCCATCCCGGAGCTTTTGATCGAGAGCGAACTGTTCGGCTACAAGCCCGGGGCCTTCACCGGCGCCGCGCGCGAGGGCAACATCGGCCGCGTGCTGCAGGCCAACGGCGGCACGCTGTTCCTGGATGAGATCGGCGACATGCCGATGCCGCTGCAGGCGCGGCTGCTGACGGTGATCGAGGAGCGCGAGGTGATGCCGCTCGGCGGCAGCAAACCGGTGCCGGTCGACATCCGCGTCATCAGCGCCACGCACCGCAATCCCGCCGACATGATCGCCCGCGGCCAGTTCCGCGACGATCTGTACTACCGTCTCAACGGCATTTCGATGACGCTGCCGCCGTTGCGGGAGCGCAAGGACGCCGCCGATGTCGTACGTTGTTTGCTGCGCATCGAGGCCGGTGAGCGCACGCCGGTGCAGATCGACGAGGCGCTGGTGCAGCGGCTGGCGCGTTACCCGTGGCCAGGAAACCTAAGGCAACTGCGCAATGTCCTGTGCACGATGCTGGCGCTGCGCGAGTCGGATTATCTGACGCTCGAGGATTTCGACGAGAGCTGGCTCTCCGGCGGTGGCATCAAACCGGCGGCCGAGGTCGAGGCAGCGCCCCTGATCGAGGAAGAGGACGGCAACGTGCTCAGCAGCGCCGAGTGCGAGGCTTTGCGGCGAACGCTGGCAGCGTGCAATTGGAACGTCAGCGCCGTGGCGGTGCGGTTGAACTTAAGCCGCAAGACGGTCTATCGCAAGATGCATCGTCACGGACTGGTGCGCCCGGGGAACGGCGATGAGGGCGCGGCTAATGGAGAAGATGCAATCAGCAACAATCGGTTTCACGACGGCGCGCCAGCCGTCATCAGCGATCGGAGGTAACAAATGGCAATTTCACTTCACCCGGCGATTGACAACGGCTTCAAGAAGGCTGCACCGAACTTTCAGGGTGGAACTCTCACCTGCAAGTGCGCGCAGAATCCGGTGAAAGTCGCCGTCAAGGCGCAGACCGCCCACAATCACGCATGCGGCTGTTCCAAGTGCTGGAAGCCCGCGGGCGCGGTCTTTTCGGTCATTGCGGTCGTCGGCAAAGACAAGGTCAGCGTGCTGCAGAACGGCGACAAGCTGGCGGTTGTGGACCCGAAAGCCGCGATCCAGCGTCACGCCTGCAAAGGCTGCGGCGTGCACCTGTTCGGGCGTATCGAGAACACCGGCCACCCGTTCTACGGCTTGGACTTCGTCCACACCGAGCTCTCATCGGAGCAGGGCTGGTGCGAGCCGCAGTTCGCGGCCTTCGTGTCCTCGATCATTGAGCAGGGCTTTGATCCCAAGCGGATGGGCGAAGTGCGCGGGCGATTCAAGGAACTGGGACTCGAGCCCTACGACTGCCTCAGCCCGCCGCTGATGGATGCCATCGCAACGCACGTTGCCAAGGCCGCCGGCAAGCTCTAAGGCCCATCCTGTGAACGATGCCCGGGCCCTGCCGCGCAACGGCGGGCCCGGGCCAAGGGACAGCGTCTGTGGCGCTTTCGTCCCAGTCCATGTCATTAGTGACCTGATGTGGCCTCAGAACAACATACCATTCCTAAGGAAAACAGCGCTCTAGTGCTTTAATGCGACTTGTCTGGATTGGCATATTGCTTGCCTCGGAATTGGCGGGGTGCGCGGGGTGGCGCCATGCGGAATCAGTCCGCGAACTAGCGACATATCGATAACGAAACCTAGGTAAGGAGCAGCCGATGAATCATTTCTCACGAAAGTTGTACCCGCTCGCCTCGATTGCGGCGGGTGTGTGCACACTGGCCGCAGCGTTGCCTGCTTCGGCCGTGGATCTCAAGACCGCGGATGGAGCCTGGACGTTTTCCATCGACGGCAACGTCAACGTCGATTACATCTACTCGAACTGCGAGTCGGCCACATCGGGCAAGGCGATCTCGGATGTTGGCGGTGCCTGCGTCGGCTCGACCAGCGGCAGCAGCACTTCCAGCGTCGCCAACGGCCTGCTGCCGGCGGCCTTCACGTTCGGCGTCGCCACGACGCAGGACGGCATCGACATGGCGGCTCACCTGGGCCTGTATCCGGGCGTGGTCACGAATGACGGCGGCAGCCCGAATCTTGCGCACGGTTCCGCGGGCAATGTCGCCCTGGGCACCACCGGCCTGGACGTGCGCCAGGTCTACATGACCTTCGGCAACAAGGACATGGGCACCTTCACGCTCGGTCGAAACATCGGCCTGTTTGAAACCGACGCCATCCTCAACGACATGACCCTGCTGGGCGTGGGCGGACCGGGCGCGGCAGCAACGGCGAATCCGGCCAATACCACCCTGGGTGGGATCGGCTTCGGCTACATCTACACCGACTGGTTGTCGCAGATCGATTACACCACCCCGGATTTCAGCGGCGCCAACCTGACGGTCGGCATCTTTGACCCGCTGAACTCACTGACCGGCCCGGGTACCACTGAGAACAAGGCCGCGCCGGGCTTCCATGCCAAGATCGGCTGGAAGGGCACCTTCGATGATATGAAGGTCGCGTTGTCGGCCTCAGCCCTCTCACAACAGCAGAAGTACGCGGCGGGTACGGGCACTACGGTCAATGGCAGCTGGCAGGGGTCGGGCGGCGATGTGTTCGGCAAGATCTCGTTCCAGGGCTTTGAAGTGATGGGCTCGGGCTATTACGCCAAGGGACTGGGCACGACCGGCATCTTCGTGCTGGGCTCTGATGCCAATGGCAATGCGCGGACCTCCTACGGCTACCTGGTTCAGGGCACGTACAAGGTCGGACCGACCAAGTTCGGCATCAACTACGGCGTCAGCCGCCTGGCATTTGCGAATCAGGCCGATCGGATCGCCGATCCGTTCCTGGTGGCAGCGAATGAGAAGGTGACTGGTGGGGTGTACTACGACCTGACCAAGAACCTGATGCTGCTCGGCGAAGTCAGCTGGGTGCAGGACATTGCTCACGCCAACAGCGTCGCCGTCAATGGCAGCGTCGGCAACAGCAACACGGGCGTCACCGGCAACGTGGGCGTCTTCCTGGCATTCTGATCCGCAACCTCAAGGTTGACGCCGCGTGAGCAGTGGAGCTGCAGCGGCGTCAACCATCTGGTTGCAGCCATCGCGCCGCCAGCGGCGGCACCAGCAGCAGGCTGACCAACGTCGAGGAGACCAGACCACCCAGGATCACGACTGCCATCGGTCCCTCGATCTCATGCCCGGGCTGATGCAGTTGCACCGCTACCGGCAGCAGCGCGAGGCCCGTCAGCAGTGCCGTCAGCAGCACGGGCGTCAAACGCTCCTCGGCGCCACGCAGCGCCGTTTCGAGATTCCAACCGCAATTCTCTGATTTCACTAAATGATCGTAGTGAGAGATCAGCAGAATGGTGTTGCGTGCGGCCATGCCGAACAGCGCCACGAAGCCCACCATCGCACCCAGTGACAGGCTGCCGCCGGTGCAGGCGACGGCGGCCACGCCACCAATCAGCGTGCTCGGCAGCGCCACCACCACCAGCAGCACGTGGCGCGCATGGCCGAAGGCCAATGCCAGCAGCAGCACGATCAGAATCAGCGCCGCCGCCGAGTGCAGCAGCAACTCGCGCGCTGCCGCCGCCTGGGCCTGGGCGGCACCGCCGTAGCGCAGATAGACCCCGTCGGGCAGCTTGACCTGTGTCTCGATGGCCTGGCGTGCGGCGTCGGCGAAGCCCCTCTGGTCGGTGGTGTGGGGATTGACCTCGACCACCTGGCGTCGCAGGCCATCCTCATGGTCGATCAGACTGCGGGCGGATACCAGCTGCAGGTCCGCAACGGTGGACAGCGGCACGATGGCGCCGCCGCTGCCGCGCAGCAGCAGCGCGCCGACGCTTTGCGGTGAGGCCTCGGCATGCGCAATGCGCACCGTCACCGGCACGCTCCGATCGGCCTGGTTGAGCTGCGCCACCTGGGTACCGTGGTAGGCCGCATTGACGGTCTGCAGCACGTCCGCTGCCTGCAGTCCGTAGAGCGCCAGCTGCTGCGGCTTCAATTCCAGCTGCAGCTCCGGCTGGCGTGGCGGCACCTTCAGGCGGACGTTGCCACTGTCCGGCAAGCGCCCCAGCACCGCGGCGATCTGTGCCGCGACTGTGTCATCGGCGTCCAGATCCGAGCCGAAGACGCTGACGAAAAACGCCGCCGCCTCACCCGACAGGGTCTCGCCGATGCGTTCCACCAGCACGGAATAGATCTCGACCAGCTGGTTCGGAAACGCATCGAAGGTCTCGCGAATGCGCTGCTCGATCTGCGCCGCACCGAAGCCCTGGGTGGGATCGATCTGCACTTCGAATTCGCTCTTGTTCGGCGCATCCGGATCCTGGCCGTTCTCGGCGCGACCGATCTGCTCGGCGACGCTCTTGACCCCCGGAATGGCCGTCAGCCGCTGCGAAATACGCGCCCCGACCCGCGCAGTTTCGGTCAGCGAGACACCCGGTCGCAGCGAGGCATGGGCGATCAGGTAATCTTCACGAAAATCCGGCAGCAATCGGGCGCCGAGCAGCGGCATCAGCACCATGCCGGCCGCGCCGGTCACCAGCAGCAATGCCAGCACCGCGCGCGGGTGCGCGTACAGGGAGATCACCGCGCGCTGCTGGAGGCGCTTGCAGGAGCGCAGCAAATTCGCCTCCTGCCGCGGGGTATAGCGGCTCATCACCAGCGCGCACAGCGCCGGCGTCGCGCTCATCGCGACCAGCAGCGAAATCCCGACCGCGAGCAGAAACGCGATCGACAGCGGGCGAAAGAACGAGCCCTGCAGGCCCGACAACATCAGGATCGGCAGGAAGGCGACCACCACGGCGACCGTGGCGTAGAACACCGGCTGGCGCACTTCGAGCGATGCGCTCACGAACAGGCTGCGGATATCGATCGTGCCGGGCGCCAGGCGTCGGCGGCGCGTGATGTTCTCGACGTCGATGACCGCATCGTCCACGACCACGCCGAGGGCGACCACCAGACCACCGAGCGTCATGGTGTTGAGCGTGATGCCGAGGCTCATCAGAATCCAGATGGTGGCCAGCAGCGACAGCGGAATCGAGCTGAAGGATACGAGCGCGCCGCGCCAGTCGCGCAGCGCCAGCAGCAACAGCGTGACCACCAGCACGGCGCCGATCAGCAGCGAATTGCGCAGCTTGGCGATGGCCGCTTCGATGAAGCTCGCCGGGCGCAGCAGCGCCGGGTGGTAGTAGACGCCACGCTGGGCGAGCGTCGGCGCCAACGTGTCGAGTCGCTGCTCGAGCGCGTGCGTGACCTCGAGCGTGTTGGCGCCGTATTGCGTCGAGGTTTCGATCAGGATGCCGGGCTGGGCGCCGATCATTGCATCGCCGAACCGCGGTTCACTGCCGTCACTGACCGTCGCCACATCGCCCAGTCGCACGGGCAACCCCTTCGGGCGCGCCAGGATGGCCTGGGCCAGGTCCGCAGCCGAGGTGCCGGCCGCCTGTGCCTGCAGCACGATGCGCTGGTTGGGGGTCTCGATGTATCCCCCGCCGATCAGCTCGGTGCCGCGTCGGGCGGCCGTGTAGACATCGTCCAGCGTCAATCCGGCCGCCGACAGCTTGAACGGATCGACCAGAATCTGGCGTTCGCGCACTGCGCCGCCAAAGATCTGCGCCTGCGCCACCCCGGGCACCGCCAGGATCTGCGGCTGCAGCGTCCAGCGGACCAGATCGCGCAGTTCGATCGGCGACAGCCGGTCACTGGTGAAACCGAAGTGCACCAGATACTCCATCGACGAACTCAAGGGTGACAGCAGCGGCGGCCCCGTGCCGGTCGGCAGCAGGCCGCTGGATTCCGACAGCCGCTCGGTGACCAGCTGGCGCTGGCGGTACGGATCACCGCCGCGGGTAAACACCACCTGGATCGCCGACAGGCCCTGACTGGAAGTGGAGCGCACCGCCTCGACATTGGCGGTACCGGCCAGCAGGCCTTCGAGCGGCCGGGTCACCAGCGCTTCGACCTGCGTGGCATCGAGTCCCGGCGCCTCGGCCTGCACCAGCACGTGTGGCGGGGCGAAATCCGGGAACACGTCGAACTGTGCATTGACCAGCGCCGCGGTTCCCAGCAACGCCACCAGCACGGACAGTGCCGTGACGATGCGGGGATGCGCCAGCGAGGCGCGAACGATGTAGGCCAACATGGGCTAATCGTGATCCTCTTCCTCGGCCGAGAACGTGCCGAGACCCTGCAGTGACCACAACACGCCGGCGCCGTTGGCGACGATCAGGTCATCGTCGTCGATCCCCTGCACGAGCCATGCATCGCCGGCGGACTGCAGCAGCTTCACAGCGACCGGCGCGTAGCGGAGCTTCGCGTCCTTGGCGGAAGATTCGAGCTGACGATAGACGTAGACTCCCTGTTCGCCGTAGAGCAGTGCGGCGTTCGGAACGATGACGCCGCTGCTGGCATCACCCCGCAGCGACACCAGCATCCGCGCACCGGCGCCGAGCCCGCTGGGCGGATGATCGATCTGCAGCAGCAGTCCGACGCTCTGCGAATCGGCCGCGCTGCGGGGCAGGGGCCCGAGGACCCGCGCGGCCATCGGCGCGCCGTCGATGATCACCGTTGCCGACTGTGGCATCGCGCCGAGCCGCAAGCGCCCCGGCAGGTCGGCGCGCAGCAGCACCGTGCCGCCCCGGGAGAGCGCATCGAGCAGCGCGGCGCGCTGCTGATCGGGCCACTGGGCCAGCGGGCCCCATTGCAGCGCGAACGATGAGCTGGCGATCTGTGCCTGGGTGTGCGCTTCGATCTCGGCCGATTCGGCGGCTTCTACCGAGCGCAGCGAGGCGTCGGCGCCGGCCTGGTAGAGCATCGACAGTCGCTGTGTCTCGGTGTGGGCGGCCCGTTCCGCGGCGCGAGTGCTGGCGAGATGACCGGCGTCGCTGATCAACGTGGCGACGTCGAGCACTTCGCCATAGGCGTCGATGCGCTCGGCCGCGCTGGCCTTGCGCGGATGCACGACGGTGATGCCAACGGCCTGCTGCTGCGTGCGCGTCAGTTCGGGCTGCGCGCTGACGTCTTGCGAGCCGCCGTCATCGGCGCTCCAGGCGCGTCCGCAGAGCGCTGCCGCCAGCAGCCAGAGCAGGGGGAGTGTTCGCGGCATGATTACTCCGTGCGCCAGTTGAGCGGCAGCTCGCGTTCAGGGCCTTCCAGCGGCCGACGATAAGCGGATTCCAGCGCGCCGAATGCGATCTGCGCTTCGTAGGCCGCATCCAGTGCCAGCAGCCGCGCTTCGATCGCCGCCGCCGCGGCTGAGAGCGTACTGGGCCGATCCGATGCCCCGGCTTGAAGTGCGCGCTGTTCGATCTGGCTCTGCTGCGCCGCTGTCACCGCCACCGCGGTGGCGCTGCGCCACGCGTCGCGCGCCCGCGGCCAGCCGCGCTCGGCGCGATCGATCTGGTCGAACAGTTCGGCCTGCACGGCCTCGATGTGCTTGCCGGCCAGGGCTCGCCGGGCCACGGCCTCGCCGATCGGTCCCTCGTTGCGATTGAAGAGTGGCAGCTCGAGGCTGACGCCGAGCTCATTGTCATGCAGCGTCTCATTGAGCTGATTTTCGCGCACTCCGCCCCGGTCCCACGCGTATCCAGGCTCGATGTGAACCGCTGGCCAGCGGCGTGCGACTTCCATTCGCAGCGCGTTGTCCGCCAGATCGTATTCGCGCAGGCTGCGCACCAGGTCAGGTCGGGCAATCAGCGCCTCGGCGCGATCGCCGCCCGAGGCATTCGCTTCCAGGGCTGCGATGTCGGACCAGGCCGCCCACTGCAGCGGCACGCCGTCGAGCGCTGCTGCCGGCACGCCGACGGCGGCGGCGAGCCGCGATTGCGCCTCGAGGTTGCGCGTACGGGCTTGCTCGAGGCGCTGTCGATCGGCCGCCAGCTCGATCGAGGCGCGTGACATCTCGAGCGGGCCGATTTCACCCGCCTGCGCGCGGGCGCGGGCGGAGCTGAGCAAACCCTCGCGGTCGGCCACCAGTTGCGCCAGCAGCGCCGCCTGGTCCTGGGAGTGCGCCACGTCCAGCAGTGCCTGGCGCAGCTCGGTGCGGACCTGCCAGATCGCCTCGGCGAGGTCCGATTGGGCGGCCTGCGTCTCGAGCGCGGCGCTCGCACGTGCCCGGTCGCGCTCACCGGGTCGCTGCAGCAGGAAGTCGAGCGACAGGCCATACAGCCAGCCGACGCCGCCGGCCGCGGCCGCGATGTATTCGTCGAACAGGTTCAGCGTCGGATTGGGTCGCTGAGCGGCGGTGCGCTCGCCGGCCGCTGCCGCGGTCGCGCGCGCCCGGGCTTCGGACAAGGCGGGATTCAACCTCAATGCCGCTTCGAGCCAGCGCGCGCGGTTCCAATCGGCCGTGACATCGAGTCGCCGCGACTCAAATGCTGCCGCGCTCGCGCTGGGATCGGGCCGAGGCTGCGACGGCACCGACACACAGGACAGCGGCACGGTGGCACAGATCGCCACCAGCCCCCAACGCCATGCCGTGCCTCGCATACATCCGATGCTGCATGGGGTCAATCGTGCTGGCAATGGGTCACGCGGGTAAACTGCCGCCCATGGGCAGATGCCGTTCATGAGGATCGTGGTCCTCGGCGCCGCCGCGGGGGGCGGATTCCCGCAGTGGAATTCCAATGCCGAGGCCTGCAATCGGGCGCGCCGCGGCGACCGCTTGGCCCGCGCACGGACCCAGGTTTCGCTGGCGGTCAGCGCCGACGGGCGCCACTGGTTTCTGTGCAACGCCTCGCCGGATCTGCGGCAGCAGATCGAGGCCACGCCCGAGCTGCATCCGCGCGAGGGGTTGCGGTCCTCGCCGATTGCCGGCGTGGTGCTGACGGGCGGCGATGTCGATGCGATCGCGGGCCTGCTGACCTTGCGCGAGCGCCAGCCGCTGACGGTCTACGCGACCGCCAAGGTGCACGCGGTGCTCAAGGCCAACTCGATTTTCGAGGTGCTGGCGGCGGATGTCGTCCGACGGGAGTTGCTGTCGCTGGAGCAACTGCAGCCGTTGACGCTTCCGGATGGCAGTCCCAGCGGCCTCAGTGTGCGCAGCTTCCCGGTACCCGGCAAGGTGCCGCTCTACCTCGAATCGATCGAGGGGACGCCGCCGATCGTGCTCGGCGAGGACACCGTCGGTGTGGAGATCTGCGATGCAGGCTCACGCCTGTTCTTCATTCCGGGCTGCGCGGCGATGACCGACACGGTCGCACAACGATTGCGCGGCGCCGAGCTGGTGCTGTTCGACGGCACGCTCTGGCGGGATGATGAAATGATCCGCAACGGCCTCGGCAGCAAGAGCGGCCGGCGCATGGGCCACATGAGCCTGAGCGGCGCGGAAGGCACCATCGCCGCGTTCAGTGCGCTCGCAGTCAAGCGCAAGGTGCTGCTGCACATCAACAACTCCAACCCCGTGCTGCTCGAGGATTCAGCGGAACGCGCCGAGCTGGAGGCGGCCGGATGGGAGGTCGCACATGACGGCATGAGGCTGTCGCTTTGAGCCAAGGTGCCGGCGGTCACGCTGAGCGCCGCCAGGACCGTGCACTCGCAGACCATGTATGCAGACCATGCAATAATAATGATGCCGGCACTCCCGAGGAGCGATTCATGAGCATCAAACCCCTGTTTACCGCCACCGCCACGGCGGTCGGAGGGCGCAACGGTCACAGTGAGGCCGAGGATCATTCGGTCGCGGTCGATCTCTCGGTTCCGAAGGCCATGGGTGGTCCTGGAAAGCCGGGCACCACGACGCCCGAGCACCTGTTCGCCACCGGCTACGCCGCCTGCTTTGGCGGTGCGCTCGATTATGTGGCGACCCAGAAAAAGAAGAATGCCAAGGGTGCGGCGGTAACCTGCAGCGTGACGATCGGACCGCGCGATGCGGGTGGATTCGGGCTGGCCGTGAAGCTGCACGTCAAGGATCTGAGCCTGCCGCGCGCCGAACTGGAGGCGCTGGCGATCGAGGCGCATGAGAAAATCTGCCCCTATTCGCACGCCACGCGGGGCAACGTCCAGGTCGACGTATCAGTCGAGGGCGCGTAGCGCTGCTACTACCGCAAGAAGCGGATAGTCGGGCCGTTGCGAGGGCTGTAGGCTCAAGCTGGCTATGGCGAGCTGGAAAACCCCCGCAGAATTGACGCTGCTCGGTGCCATCTGGGGCGGCTCGTTCCTGTTCATGCGCATCGGCGCAGCAGACTTCGGTCCGTTCGCACTGGTCGAGGTGCGCCTGGTGCTCGGCGCGCTGGCGCTGTTTCCGTTCCTGTGGCGCGAGCGCGCTCGATTCACCACCGCGTTGCGCTGGCGGCTCGCCGGCATTGGCGTCATCAATGCCGCGATCCCGTTCTCGCTCTTTGCCTGGGGTGCCGAGCGTGCGCCGGCCGGCATCGGCGCCATCTGCAACGCCTTGACGGTGCTGTTCACCGCACTGGTGGGCTTCGCGCTGTATGGCCAACGCCTGGTGCTGCGGCAGGTGATCGGCATGCTGGCGGGATTCATCGGCGTGGTGGTACTGGCGAGCGGCAAGACGGCAGGCGATGGGGTGTTGCTGGCGGCAATCGCCGGTACCGCGGCGTCGCTGTTCTATGGCTTTGGCGTGAATCTCATCCGGCGGCATCTCACTGGTGTTCCGGCGAGCGCGGTGGCGGCCGCGACCCTGCTGGGGGCAAGCCTGATATTGGCGCCATTTGCGCTGCTGAGCTGGCCGGCGCACCCGATTCCGATGCACTCGTGGGTCAGCGCGGTGCTGCTCGGACTGCTGTGCACGGGTCTGGCATTCGTCCTGTACTACCGCCTGATCAACCGCATCGGCGGAGCGCGTGCCTCGATGGTCACCTACCTGATTCCGCTGTTCACGGTGCTGTGGGCGTGGCTGACGCTGAGCGAGGCCCCGACCGCAAGCATGGCAATTGCCGGGGCGATGATCCTCGGCGGCGTGGCGCTCAGTTCGTAATCAGCGCGGCTTGCGATCAGCGCAGCTGACTGTCCTTGCTGCCGCGACGGTTGTAGCCGCTGAAGACGGCGGCTTCGGTGTCCTCTTGCTGCTGGCACGGCACGCACAGGCGCACCCCCGGAATGGCCATGCGCCGGGCCTCGGGAATCGGCGCGCCGCAGTCCGCGCAGTGGGTGGTCCCGGGGCCGCTCGGCAAACGCTGCTGCGCGCGCAGGATGCCATCCTTGACTGTGGCATCAATCTGATCCTGTACCGCGCCGTCCTGTGCCCAACCTGTTGCCATGTCTGTATAGCTATCGCAATCCCGGAGACAGCGCAAGATGTGCGCCGCAGCATAGAGTTTTCCCCCAGTGTCGCAGGTACGGTGACGTACAGACAGAAATCGGGTGGTCGACACAGACTCTCAGCGTCACTAATATTGAGCAATACAGGCATCGCCACGTGAGCCAACACCTTCCTCACAAGCTCGGGGTGCTGCACCAGAGCCTGCTGCACGGCAAATTACCCAGGACTTTGCATTGGGCTGACGCCGTCGAACTCATTGGGCATCTGGGCGAGGTGCAGCCACATGGGGAAGACTTCGCATTCGTCGTCGGTAAGCACCGCGAAGTATTCAAGCGACCGCACACGGCTGAGTTCGGGCTCGAAGAAGTGTCGCGACTGCGGCGATTTCTCAAGGCGGGCGGATCTGAAGGGGAATCTGAATCCGCCTCTGACGAGCCTGCACAGCCAGCTCGCATGGTCGTCGTCATCGATCACCATGCGGCGCATATCTTTCACCTGCTCGGTGCCGCTCGACCGCAGGGCGAGGTCGTGATCAAGCCCTACGACCCTTATCACTTCCATCATCATCTGGTGCATCGCAAAGAGTCGCACTATCAGGGTGATCGCGTGCCTGAAGAGACATCCTTCTACGAAGAGGTGGCGAAGGCGCTGTTGCCGGCGGCAGAGATCGTGCTGATCGGACACGGAACCGGTAAGAGCAGCGCCGTCCATGTCCTGGTGGAGCACCTGAAGAAGCATCACGTCGAGCTATCCCAGCGCGTGATCGCCACCGAGACGGCCGACCTTTCCGCCCTGACGGAACCCCAGGCGGAAGCACTCGCGAGGGGGCACCTGATCCCGGTGAGCTGATCGATACGCTGTTTCAATTCACCGATCGGCGCAGTGCCGAGTCTGGTGCACACTCAAGGATCCGCCGCCGCCTGCCGTGATCCGGTATTCTTGAATGACAATGGTCCGCTTTACCGTGAACGGCCAGGCGCAGGGCGTCGAGGCCGATGCCGATACGCCGTTGCTGTGGGTGCTGCGAGATCACTTGAAGCTCACGGGCACCAAGTACGGCTGTGGCATGGCGCTTTGCGGTGCCTGTACCGTGCATGTCGATGGAATGGCCGTGCGCTCGTGCCTGCTGCCGCTGCAGGCGATCGAAGGCAAGGCGGTGACGACCATCGAAGGCCTGTCGATGGACCGCAGTCATGCCGTGCAGCGCGCCTGGATCGAGCTGGACGTGCCGCAATGTGGTTATTGCCAGTCGGGGCAGATCATGTCGGCGGTGGCACTGCTGCGCGATAACCCGGCGCCGAGCGATGACGACATCGACGCGGCGCTGGCAGGCAATATCTGCCGCTGCGGCACCTATGCACGCATTCGCAAAGCCATCCACCGGGCGGCGCAGCTGCTGCAAGAGGCCAAGGCGTCATGAGCAGCCGCTCGCGCGATCTGCGCCGCGCGCGAGATCTGCGCCGCGCGCGAGATCCCTCGCGGCGCGAGTTTCTAAAGCGCACGGCGCGCTTGGGCGGCGGACTCGTGCTGGCGATGGCGCTGCCGGCACTTGGCAGCGGTTCGCGTGCCGCGGCGCTGCCGGGCAGCCAGCTCAATGCCTGGCTCCGAATCAGCCCGGATGATTCGATCACGGTTCTGGTCGATCGCTCGGAGATGGGGCAGGGCGTCTACACGGCCTTGCCGACGCTGCTCGCCGAAGAGCTCGAGGTCGATCCGTCGAAGATCACTGTCGCTGCAGCACCGGTGGGCGATGCTTACATCAATGTGCTCAACGGCGGTCAGGTCACCGGCACCAGCAACAGTGTGCCGGAGGCCTGGGAGAAGCTGCGGCAGGCCGGGGCCCAGGCGCGATCGATGCTGATCAGCGCGGCGGCGCAGCGCTGGCGCATCGCGCCGGCGAGCTGTCACGCCCGTGACGGCAGGATCCTCGGTCCCGGCGGCAACAGCGCGAGCTATGGCCAACTCGCGGCCGCAGCCGCGAAGCTGCCGGTCCCAAAAGAGGTGGCGCTGAAGCAGCCGGCGGATTTCCGCCTGATCGGCAAACCGCTGGCACGCCTGGATACGCCGAGCAAGGTCGACGGCAGCGCCGAGTTCGGCCTGGACGTGGCAGCTGCCGGGCATGCTCTATGGCGCGGTCGCGCTCTGCCCCACACTCGGCGGCAAGCTCGGAACGGTCGACCCGGCCGGCGCGCTCGCGCTGCCGGGCGTACGACGGGTACTGCCAATCGAGAGCGCGGTGATCGTCGTGGCGGAGCATTTCTGGCAGGCCAAGAAGGGGCGCGATGCGTTGCGGATTGTCTGGGAGCCCGGGCCGAATGCGGCCCTGGACACGGCCGCGATCTGGACGCAGGTCAATGACGGTGCCACGCAGCCTGGCGCGTCGGCACTGACGAGCGAGGATGTCGCAACGGCGCTCAAGGGCGGTCACGCGGCCGATGCCCTCAAGCACGCCGCGAAGACCTTCGACGCCGTCTATGCGCTGCCACTGCTGGCGCACGCGACCATGGAACCGATGAATTGCACCGCCGACGTCAAAGCCGATCGCTGCGATGTCTATGTCGGTACCCAGGTGCAGCAGATGACGCAGGCCGCTGCCGCCGAGGCGGCCGGCCTGAAGCCGGAACAGGTCAATGTCCATACCACGCTGCTCGGCGGCGGCTTCGGGCGCCGGCTGGAAGTGGATTTCGTGCCCGCGGCGGCGCTGGCGTCGAAGGCGGTCGGTGCGCCGGTGAAACTGATCTGGACGCGCGAAGACGACATGACCCATGATTTCTACCGGCCGCCGGCGCGCGAGGCGGTCAGTGCCGGCATAGACGAGCACGGCAAGCTCAGCGCCTGGGCGCTGCACATCACCGGCCCCTCGATCACGGCCCGCTTCGATCCGACCAACAAGGATCCGTTCGATTCGGTGATCGAGTACGTGCAGAACTTTCCTTATGCGGTGCCGAACTTCGACCTGACCTATACCCGCCAGGAGATCGGCATCGGCGTGGGCTACATGCGCTCGGTGAGTCATGCAGCGAACTGCTTCGCCGTCGAAAGTTCGATCGACGAGATCGCCGCACTGGCGTCCAGCAAGCCGCTCGAGTTTCGCCAGCAGCTGCTGGCGGGCAAGCCGCGACATCTGCAGGTGCTCAAGATCATCGCCGAACGCTCGGACTGGGGCCACGCACCCGCCGGGCATTACCAGGGCATCGCCTTCATGGAGGGCTACACCTCGCACATTGCCCAGGTGGCCGAAGTGTCTATTACAGCCGGAAAGCTCAAGGTTCACAGGATCACCTGCGTCATTGATTGCGGCCAGACCGTGAATCCACGCATCGTCGAGTCGCAGCTCGAAAGCGGCATCGTCTACGGACTCACCGCCGCGCTCTGGGGCGAGATCACGCTGCGCGGCGGCCGCGTGCAGCAGCGCAACTTCAATGATTACCGGGTGCTGCGGCTCAATGAGATGCCGGTGCTCGACGTCCACATCATCCCGAGCGCCGAGAAGCCCGGTGGCATCGGTGAGACCGCCGTGCCGCCGGTGGCACCGGCACTCTGCAATGCGATCTTCGCGGCGACCGGCAAGCGCTTGAGATCGCTGCCGATTGCGGGGCAGAAGCTGACATAAGCGAGGATGTCACCACTTTAGAATCGGTTTGGCCGCGGCACTGACGCTATCTTATGCAGACGCCGGATGGGCGCCGGGAATCCTCGGGGGCGAATGCGGTCAGAAAAAAAATTCCGATGGCTTGATCTGCTGGCGGTCATCGGCGTGTTCGTCGCGGTGAGCCTGGTCGGTGTGAAAAATCTGGCCGCGCGCACTGCGCTGACGCTGCTCAATGTCTCCTATGATCCGACGCGTGAACTCTACGCCGATCTCAACGCTCACTTCGTCGAGGCGTACGCCCGGACCCATGATCAGCGGGTCGCGATTGCGCAGTCCCACGGCGGCTCTTCACGGCAGGCCCGGCTCACCGCCAGCGGAGAATTGCAGCCGGACGTCGTGACGCTGGGCTTGCCATCCGATATCGATGCGTTGCGCAAGCGCGGCCTGGTGGCCGAGAACTGGGCCGCACGATTGCCCAATCAGTCGCGGCCGTATTACTCCACCATTGTGTTCGTCGTGCGCCGCGGGAATCCGCATGCGCTGCTGGACTGGCCGGACCTGATCCAGCCTGGCATTGAAGTCATCGTGCCGGACCCGAAGAGCTCTGGAAACGGCAAGCTGGCGGCGCTGGCTGCCTGGGGCGCGGTCGTGACGCGCGGCGGCAGCGAGGCCGAAGCGCGGCAGTATCTGCGATCGTTGTATGAGCACGCGCCGTTCCTGGTTCCCGCGGCGCGCGAGGCCGGCGTTGCCTTTGCCGTCGAAAAGATTGGCGATGTCCACCTGGCGTGGGAGAACGAGGCGTTGCGGGAAGTGGAGGAATCCGGCGGTGCGCTCGAGATCATTCATCCTCCGGTCAGCATCCTGGCAGAGCCATCCGTTGCCTGGGTCGATGTCAATGTCGCCCGGCACGGCAGCGCGGCGCTGGCCCATGACTACCTCGAGTATCTCTTCAGCGACGAGGCCCAGCAGATCATCGCGCGCGAGGGATATCGTCCGATTGATCCGCGCATTACCGAGCGCTATGCGCGACGGTTGCCACCGCTGCAATTGTTCCCGGTGACGGCGATTGCGCGTGACTGGGAAGACGCGCAGGCACGTTTCTTTGCAGACGACGGCATCATCGACAGCGTGTATCGGCCCAAGCCGCGGTGAGAGGTGCAGCATGACAGACACGGCCGTTCTTTCCCCAGACCTGCTGACCGTCAGTACCAGGGGCCGTAGTTGGGCGGGCGGTTACTCCTGGCGCACCGCGCAAGCGGACCTGGTGGCGGGACTCACCGTCGCCGCCATATCGCTGCCGCAAAGCATGGCCTACGCGTTGATTGCGGGCGTTGATCCGCGCTTTGGCCTGTACACGGCCATCATCTTCACGGCGGTGGCAGGACTGCTGGGCTCGTCCAGGCATCTGGTCAACGGACCCACCGGCGCCGTATCGCTGGTCGTGTTCAGTGCGCTGGCGTTCATCGATCAGGAAGCGCGATTGGATGCTTACGAGGCGCTGTTCCTGCTGACCGGCCTGGTGGGCATCGTGCAGATCGGTATTGCCGTCTCCCGACTGGGTGATCTCACACGCTATATCTCCGAGTCTGTGGTCACCGGCTTCATCGGCGGCGCTTCCCTGCTTACGATCATCGGACAGATCGCCAACGCGCTCGGCGTCAAAACGCTGGGCACGGGTCAGCAGCATGTGCTGTATCGCCTCTGGCTGACCTTGAGCCAGAGCGCACCGATCAACGGCAAAGCGGTGATTCTGAGCACCAGTGCCGTGGTATTGGCGCTGCTCGGACGAAAACTGGTGCGGCGTTTCAAGCTGCCGCAGCTCGACATGTTCGCCGTCCTGATGGTCATCACGCTGGGCACCTGGCTGGCCGGCTGGTCAGAGCACGCCGGCGGCGTCAAACCGGCAGTGGCACTGATCGGCGCTGTGCCGGCCAGTCTGCCGCAGGCGCATATCCCGCTCATCCAGTGGCGCTGGGTGCTCGACATGTCGGGCAGTGCGTTTGCGATTGGGTTGCTCGGATTGCTCGAGGCCCTGGCGATTGCCAAAGCCATCGCTCACAAGAGCGGCCAGTCGCTGGACTACAACCGTCAATGCCTGGCCGAGGGAGCGGGCAATCTGGTCGGCAGCTTTTTCCACTGCATGCCCGGATCGGGATCCCTGTCGCGTACCGCGATCAACTACCACGCCGGTGCGCGAACCAGAATCTCTGGTGTGTTTGCCGCCGCGCTGGTCGCGATCGTGCTGCTGACGCTCGGGCCGTTCACCGCCTATATACCCACCGCCGCGCTGGCCGGACTGCTGTTCGTGGCGGCTGCGCGGCTGATCGACCTCAAGCGCTGGCGCTACGCGCTGCGCGGCTCGCGCTATGACGGCCTGCTGATGAGCGTGACGGCTCTGGCGGCACTGGTCATCGGCGTGGAATTCGCCATTCTCATTGGCGTCGCACTGTCGGTGTTGTGGTACGTGACGCGCGCGGCACGCCTGAAGGTCACGGAACTGGTGATTACCTCCGAACGCGTGGTGCGCGAACGCATTTCATCCGATCCGCCCGGCGGCGAGGTATTGATCTTCGATTTTGAAGGCGAGCTGTTCTTTGCCGCCGCGCCGGACTTCGCGCGCTATCTCGACCAGGCCGCTGCGCGGGCCAAACAGTACGCAATCCCGTACCTGGTATTGCGACTGAAGCGGGTGCGCAATCCGGATGTGGTCGCGCTGGAAGTACTGGAGCGATTCCTGCACGATGCCAAGGCCAACGGCCTGATCGTGCTGCTCGCGGGCGTGCGTCCCGAATTGCTCGCTGCCATCCGGCGCGTGGGCGTTTGCCAGTATCTGGACGCGGGTTCGATCTTCGTCGAAGAGGATGACGCCTACTCGGCGACGCTCAAGGCCATTCGCCAAGCCTATGCGCTGCGCGCCGGGAGCGAGCCGGCAACCGATGCGATGCCGAGCGGAGCCTATTACCTCATTTGAGGCCTAAGCCAGACTTGAGGCCTAAGCCAGCCGTTGCCGCTCCTCCTCGCCGACCGCCGCGTAGCGCCGATCGACGATGCGACGGTCGGGAAAGCCGATCGGGCGCTGTGCCCGGCGCCGCTCGCCGTTTCGGATGATGATCGCGTGCGGGGAGAGACTCAGGCCGTCGCGGGAGAAGGCGCGCGCGGCCGAGAGCAACGCCAGGTTCAGCAACTGCAAGCTGCGACGCGCGGCCGCCATGACCTTCATGCGTACCCGTTCCTGGGTCGCGTAGCGGGCCACGATCTGCAGCGCGATGCGCGGATGGTCATCATCGTACTTGGCATGGTTGCGGGCCCATTTGGTGGTGCGGGTGTTGATCGTCACCCCCTCGCGGGATCGATAGGCCTCGAAGCCCTTCAGCAGCGCCAGGCTCAGGTCGCCCGCCGCCCCTTCAATCGCAAAGCTGGTGGCTGCCACCGCTTCGGCCAGTGAACCCTTGGCATTGACGAACCACAGCCAATCGCTCAGCGACTGCACAT
>Ga0181516_10000913_pt1 | contig 24282 bp, 22 predicted proteins | sample PEATcosm2014_Bin_25_FD_121104 | JGI IMG/M metagenome (GOLD analysis project Ga0181516, IMG submission 121104) | Peatland microbial communities from MTU Mesocosm Facility, Houghton, MI, USA - PEATcosm2014_Bin01_10_metaG | ecosystem: Environmental > Terrestrial > Soil > Wetlands > Peat | place... | reverse complement strand
GGTTGTAGAGCCCCGTGAGGCTGTCGACCACCGAGAGGGCCTTGAGCGAGAGCACCGCGCCCTCCAGCTTCTGGGTCATCTCCAAGAGCTCCTGCTCGCGCTCCAGCCGCGACTCCATCTCGCGGCGCAGCTTGGCCGCGGCCAGGATGCGGGCCGCCAGCTCCATCTCGCGGGCCGGCTTGAGCAAGAAGTCGGTGGCCCCGGCATCAAAGGCCCGCCGGATGAGCTGCAGATCCTGCTGGGCGGTCACCACGATCACCGGCACCGCCTCCATGCCGGGCAGGGCGCGCAGCCGCTTGAGCAGGGCCACCCCGTCCATGCCGGGCAGCACCAGGTCCAGCAGGATCAGCTCGGGCGCCAGGCCCGGGCCGGCCGCTTGCAGCAGCTGCAGGGCCGACTCGGCGTCCTCGGCCTCGGCGCAGTCCTTGAGCCCGGCCTCGTCCAGCAGGCCGCGCAGCTGGGCCCGGGCCAGCTTTGAATCATCGATGAGCAGGATGCTCATGGCGCACCTGAAGGTGGGGGCGTCCCCCTGTGTGGATTTTAGGCCAAAGCCGGCGGAGGCGCAATCGCCCCGCCCAGCCCGGAGAAGCCATGCCATCGCCCGCCCGCCCCGCCGGGGCCGAGACCGAGCTCAGATCCAGCGTGCCCGCGGCCGCGGCCGGGCTGAGCCTGCTGGACTACCTCTGCAAGCGCTTCCGCTACCAGGAGCGCGCGGCCTGGCAGGCGCTCATCCAGCAGGGCCGGCTGACGGTCAACGGCCAGCCCTGCCAGCCCCAGCGCCGCCTGCTGGCCCGCGACCTGGTCGCCTACAAGGTGGTGCTCAAGGAGCCGCCGGTGGACACCGCCATCGCCATCCTGCACCAGGAGGAGGGCTTCTTGGTGGCCAGCAAGCCCGGCGGCCTGCCCAGCCACGCCGATGGCACCTTCATCCGCAACACCTTCATCGCCCTGCTCAACCAGCGCCTAGACCCCCGCGCCCCGGCCAAGCTGGTGCACCGGCTGGACCGCGAGACCAGCGGGCTGATGGTGGCCGCGCTCAAAAAGGAGAGCCACCAGAGCCTCACCCGCCAGTTCGAATCGCACGCCGTGGCCAAAACCTACCTGGCTTTGGTGGAGGGCCAGCCGGCCCAGGATGCCTTCGAGGTGCAGGGCCTCTTGGGCCGCGACCCCCAGAGCGCGGTGAGCATCCGCCACGCCCTGCTCGCGCCCGGCAGCCCTGGGAGCGAGTCGGCCAAGGCATCCCGCACCCTCTTCGAGGTGCGCCAGCGCTTCGCGGGCCGAGCCCTGCTGGCCTGCCGCCCGCTCACCGGCCGCACCAACCAGATCCGCGTGCACCTGGCCAGCATCGGCCTGCCCATCACCGGGGACAAGCTCTATGGCCGCAGCGACGAGCAGTTCCTCGATTTCGTGCGCCACGTCAAGGCCGGGGGCGACCCCATGGCCTGCCCGGGGCTTCCCTGCCCCCGCCAGCTGCTGCACGCCTGGCAGCTCGAGTTCAACCACCCCACCCAGGGCCAGCGCCTCAAGTTCGAGGCGCCCCTGCCCGCGGATTTCTCCGCCTTCCTCGCAAGCCTTCAGCGCTGAAGCGCGCCCTTGAGGCGCAGCAGCTCCGCGTCCCCGGGCAGCAGCGCCAAGGCCTTCTCGGCCGCGGCCAGCGCCGCCGGGCCCTCCCCCAGGTCATACAGGGTCACTGCCAGCGCCTTGCACAGGCTGCCATCACCGGGCCGCAGGGCCACCGCCCGCTCAAGCTCCGCGCGCGCCTGGGGCAGCTGGCGCATGCGGTGGTAGCAGATGGCCATGCCCCAGTGCAGCTCCACGCTGTCATCGCCCAGGGCGCGCGCCTGCTGGTAGGCCTTGAGCGCCTCGGGCAGGCGCCCGGCCTGCACCGCGGCCTGGGCCTGCAGCAGGGCCCGCGCCGCCGGGCCAGCCACCAGGGCAGCCGCCGGCTCGCCGGCGCCGGAGAGCCGGGCCTGGCTCTGCGCCACCAGGCTCAAGGCATTGGGCTCAGCCGGGTCCAGGGCCAGGGCCCTCTGCCCGGCCCGCAGGGCTTCGGCGAACTGCCCGCTGTTGAAGCGCCCCAGGCCCAGGTAGGACCAGGCCCGGGCTGAGCCGGGCTCAGCCTCCACCGCGCGCTGCCAATAGCCCAGGGCCTGGCTCAGGCTGCCGCGAGTCTGCGCCATGACCCCGGCTTGGATGAGGGGCCCGGCATCCCCGGGGCTCAAGCGGGCCAGGGCCAGCCAGGCCTGCTCGGCCTGGCCCCAGCGCAGGGCCTGCTGCTGGGCCTCGGCCAGCCGGCGGAAGCACTGGCGGTAATTCTCAAGCACCATGGCAGAGCCTGCCGCATCCTGGCGCCGGCTTGGGCCAAAGGCGCTGCGCAGGCTGTAAGCCGGCCAGGGGTCGCCCTGCGCAAGGCTCTGCGAGCTGAAGGGCGCGCGCGAAGGGCTCCAGCCAAGGGCCAGGCCGCGCGGCAGCAGGTGCTCCTGCTCAGCCTGGCCCGGCTCATGGCCGCCCGTCAGGTAAAGGGGCCTCCCGGGCTCCAGCTGGGCCAGGGCTGCCACTGTCTCCTGGCTGTTGAGCCCCAAGGCCGGCAGCGCAAGGCTTGGCTGATTCCGCGAAAGGCCCTCCCGGTACCAAGGCTCGCTCAAGTAGCTGGTGACAAGCAGGCTCAGGTCCTGGCGCCGGCCCAGCAGGAAGCGCGGCACCAAGGGGCTTGCGATGTTGATGTCCGAGGCGCAGAGCAGGCGCGCAGAGCGCGGGCAGCTGAGCAGGAGGTTGTTGGCGTAGTCCCAGGCCAGGAAATCCTGGCGCTGGTCGCAGAGCGGCAGGTGCTTGAGCCCCAGGCCCAGGGCCAGGCCGGCCACGGCCAGGCCCGGCAGCCAGGCCGGCCGCGCAAAGGCCGGGGCCTTGAGCAGGCCCGGGGCCAAGGCCAGGCCCAAGAAGCCCAGGCAGAGGCCCGCATGCGCGGGCAGCAGGTAGGGGTCCATCACCCACAGGATGTCGGGCGAGAGGTGGAGCCTGAGCACCACCGCGGCCAGCAGGCCCAGGGGCCAGGCCAGCAGGCTGAGGCCCAGCCAGAGCCGGCGCCAGAGCAGCAGGCCCCAGCCCAGGCCCAGCAGGGCCAGGCCCAGGGGATGGAACTCCGCGAGCAGGTCGCGCCAGGCCTGGCCCGCCAGCAGCAGGATGTCGCTGAAGCCCTGGCTCCCCTCCGCCGCCGCGTAGCGGGCCCGGCTCACCACGGCCCAGGCATCCGCCAGGCTGCGCATGGGGCCCCAGCTGAGCAGGGGATGCTGGCTAGCCCGCAGGGGCAGGTAAAGGTAGAGGGAGAGCCCGGCCAGCAGGCCGGCCAGGGCGGGGGCCATCCAGCGCGGGGCCGATCCGCGCTGGCGCCAGAGCCCAGGCCCCAGCAGCAGGGCCAGGCTGGGCAGCAGGGCCAGCTGGCTGGGCCAGTGCCCGGCCAGGCCCAGGCCCAGGCAGAGGCCTAGCCCGGCCAAGGCACGGCGCGGGCTCTGGCCAAGGGCCATGCGCTCGCGCGCCGCCAGGGCCAGCAAAAAGAGACAGAGGCTGAGGGCCAGGTTGAGGGTGTAGATGCCGCCCTTGGCCGTGCCGGAGAGCGACCACCAGGTCCAGCCCAGGCCGGCCAGCGCGGCCAGGGCCGCGGCCAGGCCTTCCCTGCCGGCGCGCGGCGCGCCCAGCTCGGCGAGGATGCAGAGGGCCAGCAGCAGCAGCAGGCCCGCGGAGAGGGCGCCCAGCACGGCCGCGAGCTGGTTGAGGCCCCAGGCCGGGCTGCCGGGCCAGGCCAGGCTGGCCAGCCTGCCCAGCAGGGTGTGCAGGGGATAGCCGGGCGGGTGCTGGATGGAGAGCGTGGCGCAGGCGGCGATGGTCTCGGGCGAGTCGTCGGCGTGGAAGGCGGGGCAGAGGGTGCGGGTGTCGAGGGCGAAGAGGGCCAGGGCCAGGCCGGCGGCCAGCAGCAGGGGGCGGCGCATCAGAAGACCTCGCCGAATTGGATGTTCAGGGTCCACTGGTCCGGGGCCAGGCCCACATCAAAGCGGGCGCGCTGGCCCCAGTCCGGGGGCAGGGCCAGCCGCAGGCCGGCCTGCGCCGTGCCGCGCGGGCCGTGAAAGTCAGGGCTGGCGGCATCGCCCGCGTCAAGCCCGCAGGCGCCGGTGATGATCTTGTAGATGGGGAAGCGCAGCTCAGCCTGGCCGGCGTAATAGTCCTGGCCGCGGAAGCGGTTGTCGCCATAGCCGCGCAGCAGCTCCACCCCGCCCAGGCGGTAGCGCCAAAGGTAGCTGGGGTCGCCCCAGCTGGCCGCGCCCATGGCCCTCAAGGCCACCACCCAGCCCGGCCACAGGCTCTGGTAGGCGCGGGCCTCGGCCTCGGCCTGGGCCAGGTCCTCATCCTGGGGCAGCGAGGCCCAGGATGAGGGCACCCAGCGCAGCAGCAGCTGGGTGTAGCGTCCGCTGGAAGGGAAGAGCTTGCTGTCGCGGCTGTCCTGCCGGGCCAGCAGGTCCAGGGCCCCGCCGCTCTCATCCGGGAAGAGCCTCACTGGGTCCCCGGCCTCGGGCGCGCCGGTGCGCTCCACATCCAGCTCGCTGCGCCGGCGCCAGTCCAGGGCCGCGCCCAGGCTCCAATCCTGCCACAATCGGTAGAGGGCGTAGCCTTGAAAGGACAGGTGGTCCATGCGGATGCGGAAGGGGTCGTTGCGCGAGGTCAGGTCCCCCTCCCCGTAGTAATAGTCGAAGCTGCGCTCCAGGGTGGTGGTGGTGCCGTAGCGCCAGGGCCCGGGCAGCCAGTGCTCGTGCACCACCGTGGCGCTGTTGAAATCGCCCAGGTTGGTGACCCCGTAGAGGCTCAGGTTGTAGCCGATCTTGAGGTCTCGGTAGAAGAAGAGCCCGGCGCCATAGACCATGCCGTTCTTGTCATCGCGGCCGAAGAAGGGCGCCGCCGACCAGCCCTGGGGCTTAAGGTCCTGCAGGCGCAGGTTGCGGGCCCAGGGCACCACCTGGTCCAGGGCCATCTGCAGGACCACCGGCGCGGCGGGCTCAGGCTGGGCCGCGGGCTCAGGCTGGGCCGCAGGCTCATCGGCGCGGGCAGGCAGCGCGGCCAGGGCCAGCAGGGCCGGCAGCGCGAAGATGCGCAGGGCGGCAAGCATCAGAGGTCCGCGCCTTTCATCTGGTCCTCGGGCAGCAGGGTCCCGCCGCTGGCGGCGCTCTGCAGGTAGCGCAGCCGGGCCGTGGCGTGGCGCGGCTCCTGCTCAAAGGCCAGGCCGGCGGCCAGCTCAGGCCCCAGGTCCAAGAGCTGCAGGCGCCAGCGGGCCCCGGCCTGGGGCCGGGTGACGTCGATGCGCTCCAGGGAGGGCAGGCTGGACTGGCTCTGGGCCTTGAGGCAGGCCTCCTTGAGCGTCCAGCAGTTGAAGAAGAAGCGCGGGCGGGCGGCGGGCTCCTGGGCCTGCAGCAGGGACTGCTCGCCCGGGGTGAAGAAGTTATCGGCGATGGACTCATAGTCAACCTCGGGCCGGATGCGCTCCAGGTCGACGCCCAGCTCGCGGTCCAGGGCCAGGGCCAGCAGGCCCTGGCCCTCGCAGCGCGCCAGGTTGAAATGCAGGGCCTCGGCCGGGCCGGCCAGCAGGGGCTTGCCGTTGGGGCCCAGGCTGAAGCGGATCTGCGCCGGCTCCCCGGCGCCATAGAGCGAGAGGATCTCGCGCAGCCGGCCGCGGCAGGCGATGGCGCGAAAGCTGTCCAAATCGCGCGGATAGGCCTTGGCGCGCAGGCGCTCCTCGGGCGCCAAGAGCCCCAGGCAGCGCTCCAGCGCCGGCAGCTCCAGATCCAAGGCCAGGCGCCAGATGTGGATCTCGCCCGCGGGCAGGCTCACGCTGGAGCCGGCGTCCTCCCAAGCTGGGCGTGCATCGCTCATGGCCTCTCCCTGCGCGGCGCGGGCGCGCTCATGGGGTCCTCGGGCCAGGCATGGCGGGGATAGCGCCGCATGAGCTCCTGGCGCAGGCCCGGGTAGTGCCGCTGCCAGAAGCCCGCCAGGTCGCTGGTCACCTGCACCGGCCGGCCGCTGGGCGCCAGCAGCTCCAGGGTCAGGCTGGCCCTGCCCTCGGCCAGGCTCGGCGCCTGGCGCATGCCGAAGAAATCCTGCAGGCGCGAGGCGGCCCAGGGCTCGCGGCCCTCGCCGTAATGGATGGCGAGCTGGCGGCCCGAGGCCAGGCGCAGCCTCTCCGGCGCCAGGGCATCCAGGCGGGCGAAGGCGGCCTGGCCCAGCCGCGCGCGCAAGCCGTGCATCAGGCCCGCGGCGCGCATCTCCTCAAAGGACAGCCGGCCCTCGGCCAGCGCGTCCAAGCCCTTGAGCAGGCTCTGCTCATCCCAGGCCGGCCAGCCCGGGCCCAAAGCCCTCTCCAAAAAGCGCCAGCGCCCGCGCAGCGCATCCAGCGCGCCAGCGGCGCAAAAGGCCTCCGGCCCGGCGGCGCGCGCGGCCTCTTTGAGCAGGGCCTGGGCGCGCGGCCCTTGGCGCAGCGCCTCGGGCTTCAGGCGCGACTCCTCCAGCACCAGGGCTCCGTAGCGCAGCTGGCTCTGGCCCTGCAGGCGCTCCAGCCGCGCGTCAAAGGCGACCTGGTCCTCCTCGCGGGCCCAGGATGGGACCCCCAGCAATTGCTCCACCGCCACCGGGGCCAGCAGGCGGGCCTGCACCTGGGCCGCCGACCGCTGCCCGCCGCGGGCCTCGCGCGGCTTCTCCGCCGCGTCCAGCACCAAAAAGTAGGGGCCGCCCGCGGGCAGCTCGGCCTGGCCCAAGATCGCCGTGCCGCCGCCCGCCAGCAGCAGCTCGCAGGCCGCGGCGCCGCCCCGGCTGGCCTGGGGGCCCAGGCCACGGGCCAGGGCCACGCGGTCAGGATAGGCCAAGAGCAGGGCCTGGCCCAGCGCCTGCTCATCCAGCGCTCCGGGCCCGGCCTTGAGCTCGCGCTCCACCAGGGAGGCCACCTTGGCCGCCTCGCCCGCGGGCTGGTAGCGCTTGAGGCTCTGCCACAGGTCCGCTCCCTCAGCGCGCTCCTCAGAGAGCAGGGCAGCCAGGCGGCCGGCCCAGCCAGCCGGCACGCGCTGCGCGCGGCAGGCCTCCAGCAGGCGGGCCAAACGGGGGTGCAGGGGCCAGGCGGCCATGGCGCGGCCCAGGGGCGTGAGGCTGCCCGTGGCATCGCAGGCGCCCAGCTGGGCCAGCAGGCTGGCGGCCTGGGCCCAGGCCGCGGGGGCCGGCGCATCCAGCCAGGCCAGGCCGGCCGGGTCCAGGCCCATGTCCAGCAGGCTCAGCAGCATGGGGGAGAGGTCGCTGGCCAAGAGCTCGGGCGCCTCAAAGCGGGCGCGCTGCTCCTGGTCCCAGCGCGGGAAGAGGCGCAGGCAGAGCCCGGGCCCCAGGCGGCCGGCGCGGCCCGCGCGCTGATCCAGCGAGGCCAAGGGCGCGGCTTGGGTGGCCAGGCGGCTCAGGCCCGACCAGGCTGAGGCGCGCGCCTTGCGCACCAGGCCGCTGTCGATGACCGCGCGCACGCCCGGCACGGTGAGCGAGGTCTCAGCGATGTTGGTGCAGAGGATGAGGCGGGGCTTGGGCCCGGGCAGCAGCGCGGCCCGCTGCTCAGAAGGCGGCAGGCTGCCGTGCAGGCGCTTGAGCTCCCAGCCCTGCTGCCGGGCCAGGGGGGCCAGGGCCCGGGCCGCGGCCTCGATCTCGCGGCGGCCCGGCAAGAAGGCCAGGGCCGCGCCGTCAGCGCCCAGCGCCCCCCGCTGGGCGAGCAGGCCGGCAGCCTGGAGCACCCGCTGCTCCAGCCTGGGCTCCGCGCTCAGGTCCAGGTTCTCGCAGGCCACCGGGTGCTGGCGGCCGGGGCAGCGCAGCTGGCGGCAGGGCGCCAGGGCCGCGGCCAGGGCGGCCTCGTCCAGGGTGGCGCTCATCAGCACCAGGCGCAGGTCCGGCCGCGGGCCTGCCTGCAGGCGGCGCAGCAGCGCCAGGGCCAGGTCGGCCGCGGCGCTGCGCTCATGGAACTCATCCAGCACCACGCAGGCCACCCGCGCCAGGCTGGGGTCCTCGCGCGCCAGGCGCGGCAGCATGCCCTCGGTGATGAAGCGCAGGCGGGTGGCCGGGGAGAGCGCCCGCTCGAAGCGGAACTGGTAGCCCACCAGGCCGCCCAGCGGCTCCCCCAGCTCAAAGGCCACCCGCTCGGCGGGCAGGCGCGCGGCCAGGCGGCGGGGCTCCAGCACCCACACCTCCCTGCCAGCGGCAAAAGGGGCCTTGAGCAGGGCCGCGGGCACCCGGGTGGTCTTGCCCGCCCCGGGCTCGGCGGACAGGAGCAGGCGGGGCGAATCCTGCACGGCCGCCAGGATGGCGGGCAGATGGTCGTCAATGGGGAGCTTGTCGGGCGATGGGGGCATGCGGCGATGGTAGCAGAGCCCCTGCCGGGCCTCAAGGGCCCTCAAGGCCAGGCCGCTACTTGATCTCGTATTCCCTCATCTTGTTGTAGAGGGTCTTGTAGTCTATCTTCAGCTGCTTGGCAGCCTTGACCTTGTTCCAGCGGCAGCTCTTGAGCGCCTGCGCGATCATCTCCTTCTCCAGCCGCTGCACGGCGCGGGCCGTCACCTCCTTGAGCGAGAGCGCCTCGCCCGGCGCCTCCTCGCTGGCAGCGGCCGCCGGCGCCAAGCCCGGCTCCGGCGGGGCCGCGGCGGGCTCCAGGGCGGGATGGCTGGCGCCGGTGAGCTCTGCCGGCAGGTGCTCGAGCAGGACCGGCCCCTCCGCGGCCAGGATCACGGCCCGCTTCACCACGCTCTGCAGCTCGCGCACGTTGCCGGGCCAGGGGTGGTCCAGCAGCGCCTGGCGGGCCTCGGGCGAGAAGCCCGGCACCTGCCTGCCGAACTGGCTGTTGAAGCGGGTGAGGAAATGGCGGGCCAGCAGCTCCACATCGCCCTCCCGCTCGCGCAGGGGCGGCAGGGCGATGATGAACTCATTGAGGCGGTAGAAGAGGTCCTCGCGGAAGCTGCCCTGGGCGATCAGCTTGTGCAGGTCGGCATTGGTGGCCACCACCACCCGCACGTCGATGGGCAGGCTGGCCTTGCCGCCCAGCCGGGTGAGCCGCCGCTCCTGCAGCACGCGCAAGAGCTTCATCTGCACTGGCAGGGGCAGGTTGCCGACCTCATCCAAGAAGAGCGTGCCGCCGTTGGCCAGCTCAAAGCGCCCCAGCTTGCGCTCGGCGGCGCCGGTGAAGGCCCCCTTCTCAAAGCCGAAGAGCTCGCTCTCCACCAGGTGCTCGGGGATGGCCGTGCAGTCGATGCTGACAAAGGGCTTGTCCGCGCGCCGGCTCTCGCCATGGATGGCCTCGGCCACCACCTCCTTGCCGGTGCCGCTCTCGCCGGTGATGAGCACGGTGATGTCGTGCCCGGCCACCCTGCGGATGAGGCCCGCCACCGAGCGCATGGCCGGCGACTCGCCGCGCAGGCCCTCCAGGCCCCGCTTCTCCACCAGGCCCCGCAGGCGGTCCACCTCATCCTGCAGCTTGCGGGTGCGCAGGGCGTTGGCCACCGTCACCTTGAGCTCGGTGATGTCAAAGGGCTTGGCCAAAAAGTCATAGGCGCCCAGCTTCATGCACTTCACCGCCAGGTCCACCTGGCCCATGGCCGAGATGATGATCACCGTGACATCTGAGCCGCGCTCGCGCAGGCGCGCCAGCAGGTCCACCCCGGCGGTCTCCTGGTCGCCCATGCGGATGTCCAAGAGCATCAGGCTGGGCGGGGCCTGCTCCAGCGAATCCAGGGCCTCGGCCGGCGAATGGGCCAGCGCCACCTCATAGCCCTCCGGCTGCAGGGCCTGCTGGATGGTGAAGAGGATGTCGTCCTCGTCGTCCACCGCGAGGATGCGGGCGGGCTGGCTCATGTTGGGGTCCCCGGATGGGCCTGGCCCCAGGCCAGGCGCGAGATGGGCTTGGGCTTCTCCGCCCCCGCGGAGAAGCTGAAGAGGAACCCGGCGCCGTGCGGCTTCAAGCCGCAGGCCTTGAGGCCCGCCCCCATGGCGTCCGCCACCCGCCGCACGTTGTAGAGGCCCAGCCCCGAGCCGCGGGCCTTGGTGCTGGCAAAGGGCTCGAAGAGGCGGCTGAGCGCCTCGGCCGGGAAGCCGGGGCCGTCATCCTCCACCCGCACCTCCACCCCACCGCCCGCCGCGCGGGCCGAGAGCGCGAGCTTGCCGCCCCGCGGCATGGCCTGCAGGCTGTTGACGCAGAGGTCCAAGAGCGAGCGCTGGAAGCGCTCCTCATCCAGCCAGACCTCGGGCAGGCCCTCGGCCAGCTCCAGCGAGAGGGCCACGCCCTGGCTGGCGCAGCGCGGGGCGATGAAGCTGTGGATGGCGCGCAGCGAGGCCGCCACCGAGCCCTGGCGCAGCTTCACCTCCATGGGCTTGCCCAGTTCCTGCAGCACCCCGATGATGGCATCCATCTCGCTCACCTTCTGGCAGACCATCTCCATCATCCGCCGCGACTCGCCGCCCTCCTCCTGCTCCTGCATCAAGAGCTGCGCCGAGGCGGAGATCACCGAGAGCGGGTTGCGCAGCTGGTGGGCCACGGTGCCCGACATCTGCCCGGCCAGGGCGAACTTCTCCGCCTCCACCAGGGCCTGCGACTGGCCCTGCAGGCGCTCTTTCAGCTGGCGGTTCTCCTCGCTCAAGCGGGCGATCTCCTGCTGCAGATTTTGGCTGGCTGGTGTCATGGATGATCCTGGATCCTGCCCGCTATTTTTGGCCGATGGACCACAGCGCCACCTAAAGGCTAGGCTTGCAAAAGATGATAAGACCCTCATAAATCCAATTCAGCAATCATTATAAACCTACGCACCCAGGCCAATTTTATTAACTCTAAAAAAATATTTGACAAGCATACGCTTGTATGGTATCTTCTGTTTCGTGAGGCAGAGAGCTCTCTTCTCTTGCCCAAAGAACCATACACTCGTATGTGGAGGCTGCAATGGTCCACTACAATGGCCTGGCCCTGATGGTGACGATGCTGGCGGTGCTGATCGCCTCCGTGGTCTCCTTCATGGCGGGCCGGCACAGCCGGTCCTAGCAAGCCAAGGCCTGAATCCCTTGCCCCATCCCGGGGCACCAGGCCGGCCCAAAGCCCTGCTTTGGGTGACAACCAAGCGCCCAACTCATCCGCCGGCGCTTCGCGTTGAGGGAGTCACCATGGCGAACAAGAACTATCCCCAAGGCTATTGGAGCGCTGTCTTTGAGCAGGCAGTCAGCCTGCTCAACATAGGCATCGCAGATTCCGCGGAATCAGCCTACTGGCTGGCCCGCAAAGACATGGACCGCGCATTGGGCGCCCCGGCCAGCCAGAGCCTGGCCCGGGGCGCCCGCCGCAGCCAGGAGCAGCTAGCCCTGGTCTGAGCGCGGCCTAGGGAGGCAACGTGGACCTGGACCTGACCGAGCGCCAGCGCGAAGTGCTGGGCTACATCATCAGCTTCAACGAAGAGAACGGCTACTTCCCCTCCCTGCGCGAGATCGGCAGCCACTTCAGCCTGGCCCTGGGCACGGTGCAGACCCACCTGGACACCCTCAAGCGCAAGGGCGCCCTCAACTGGGACAAGGGCAAGACCCGCGCCCTGCGCCTGGCCCCTGAGAGCCGCATGGAATTCGGCCTTGGCGCCACGCGCGCCCTGGCCGATGCCATGGACATGCTGGTGCAGGTGCCGCTCTTGGGCCGCGTCTCAGCAGGCCTGGGCCTGCTGGCCGAGGAGCATGTGGAGGACACCCTGAGCCTGCCGCGCACCTTTGTGCGCTACCAGACCGGCGAGGTCTTCGCGCTCAAGGTGAAGGGCGACAGCATGATCGGCGCCGGCATCCTGGAGGGCGACACCGTGGTGGTGCGCATCCAGGCCGAGGCCAACAACCAGGACATCGTGGTGGCCCTGCTGGGCGAGGAAGCCACGGTCAAATACCTGCGCAAGGAGCCGGGCCGGGTGCTGCTCATCAGCGCCAACCCAGCCTACCCGCCCCGCGAGGTGGGGCCAGACTTCAAGATCCTCGGCCGGGTGGTGCATCTCATCCGGCATTATTGAGGCATTCAACGCCTTCGCGCCCTTGGCGGGCCCACGGCTCATGGTGATGACATCGGGCCTTGAGCCCACCAAGGCCGGAGCCTTCTTGGGGAGGTGCGGACAGACCAGGACCTGGCCCATTGCCCATGAAACCATTGCCCAGGGGGAGCCACCCCCTGAAACCCGTGCCCAACAAGGAGGAGACCATGCCGAACACCCTCGAAGCCAAGACCCTGTTCAGCGATTTCCGCATCAACCTGGTCAACAAGGACAGCCTGCGCGCCATCGTCAGCTGCAAGGTGGCTGACGCCTTCTGGCTCATAGGCATGCGCGTGGTGGAGGGCAGCCGCGGCCGCTTTGTGGCCATGCCCAGCCGCAAGGACACCAACGGCGAGTTCCAGGACTACTACTTCCCTGCCAGCAAAGAGGTGCGCGAGCACCTGCAAAAGCAGGTCTTGAGCCTCTACGAGCAGAAGGTGGCCAGCCCGGCCTGAACGGGCAACCGATAGAACAAAAAAGCCCCTCCTTGCGGAGGGGCTTTTTTGTTTGCCAAGAGGCCTGCGGCTATTTCTTCACCTTGGCCCTTATGTGCCGGGCCACCACGGGCGGCACCAAGGGGCCCACATCGCCGCCCAAGGTGGCGATCTGGCGCACCAGGCTGGAGCTCAAGTAGCTGTAGCGCTCGTCCGGCATCATGAAGACCACCTCATAGCCGGGCTGCATCTTGCGGTTCATCTGGGCCATCTGGAACTCGTACTCAAAGTCGCTGATCATGCGCAGGCCGCGGATGACCGTGGGGTTCCCCAGGCGCCGGGTGCAGGCCACCAGCAGGCCGTCAAAGCTCTCCACGCGCACGCGCTTGAGCGGCTTGACCACCTGCCCTGCCATGGCCACCCGCTCCGCGGCCGTGAAGAGGGCCTTCTTGCTGGGGTTCTCCAGCACGCCCACGATCAGCTCGTCAAAGAGCTTGAGCGAGCGCTTGATCAGGTCCAGATGCCCGTTGGTGAGGGGGTCAAAGCTGCCAGGATAGATCGCCACGCGCTTCATCAAGCCCTGCCTTTCTTCTTTGGCCTGGCCTGCGGGGCCAGCTGAAAGCCGGCCAAGCCGGCCAGCAGGCGGACATCCATGTCCAGCCTCTCATCCCGCAGGAGCGGGGACGCCATGCGCGCCCGGCGGCCGCCGCGGGCGTCCAGGTCGGCCAAGAGCAGGTCCGGCTCCAAGAAGCGGGCCTGGGCCAGCAGGCTGCCATCCGGGCCCAGAGCCATGCTGCCGCCCCAGAAGCCCACGCCATCCTCAAAGCCGGCGCGGTTGCAGAAGAGCACGCTCACGCCCAGGCTGAGCGCCCAGGCCGAGAGCAGGGCCTGCCAGTCGCGCGCGATGGCCAGGCCGCCCGGCGCCCGGCCCTTGAGCAGTCCCCGCGCCGGCGAGCTGGAGGCCACCAGCAGCACGCTGGCACCGCCCAAGGCCGCGGCCAGCGGCATGACCGCGTGCCAGGCGTCCTCGCAGACCAGCAAGCCGGCGGTGCCCAGCGCGGTGCCGGCCAGGGTGGGCCCATCGCCCGGAGCGAAATAGCGGGCCTCATCGAACATGCCGTAGGTGGGCAGGTAAGCCTTGGCATGCACGGCAGCCAAACGGCCCTGGCGGAAGAGGAGCAGGGCGTTGCTGAAGCAATGGCGGGCGTCTTCCCACACGCCGCCCACGGCCAGATCCATGCCCTTGCTCGCCGCGGCCAGCTGCTTGAGCGCCGGATGCCGGGCGCTCAGGGCCACCTCGGGCACCAGGTCCTTGAGGAAATAGCCGCTCAGGGCCAGCTCGGGGAAGAGCGCCAGCTGGGCGCCCCGCTTGCGGGCCAACGCGGCCTTGGCCAGCACTTGGGCCACGTTCTCATCCAGCCGCCCCAGGCGGGGCGCTATCTGGGCCAGGGCCACGCGCACGGCCGGGCTCAGGCTGTGAGGCGCTTGAGCGCCTGCGCTGCGGCCTTGGCGCGCTCGTGCTCGCGGGCCAGGTCCTCGGCCACCTGCGCCAGCTCGGCATGCAGGGCGTCCAATTCCTCGCGCTCGCGGCCCAAGAGCAGGGCCTTGAGCTCGCGGCGCCGCATCTCGTCCTCGTTGAAGAGGGAGGGCAGAAAGCCCATCAGCACCAAAGCGGCGGTCTGGCAGAGGAAGTAGGCCTGGCCCTGGGGGGCCAGGGCCGTCAGCCCCAAGCCCAGCCCCGCGGCCACCAGGCCAAAGACCACGCTGGAGCGCATGGGCTGAAAGTAGGCGAAGAGGGCCACCGCCACCAGGCTGGAATGGAAGAGAGACAGGCCCAGGCTGCCGCGCCTGAGGGCCAGCAAGGCCGCGAGCACAAGGAAGATGCTGGCAGCCACCATCACCACCTTGCGGCCGCGCTCGTTGATGCTGTTGATGTCGATGCTCATGCCCCCTCCCCGGCGGCGGCCCGCGGCAGCGGCAGGTTCTCGCTGGCCGCCAGCACATCGCAGAGCGTCCCCAGCAGGCGCAGGTCCTCATGGCTGAAGGCGTTGGCCCTGCTCCGGCACAGGCGCAGCACGGCCACCAGCCGGTCGCCGTGCACCACCGGCGCGCTGGCGATGCTGCGCACCGCGCCGCCCTGGCCCTTGAAGCGGATGTCCTTCTCGATGTCGGCCACCAGCAGGCTCATGCGCCGGGCCGCCACCCATTGGTCGAACTCGGTGACCTCGCCCGGCTCCTGCGGCCCGTGGGTGCCGCGGCGCTGGGACACGGCCAGGCCCTGTGCCGAGGGCACCAGCACCCACAGCTCGCCGCCCTCCAGCAGGCTGAGCAGCTTGCTCGCGACCAGCTCCAAGCGGGCGTGGTAATCCTTGTTGGCAGCCAGGCCATCGGCCAGGTCGCGGGTGCGCTCCAGTCGCTCGGAGCGCGCGCGCGCGGCGGCCAGCAGGCCCTTCTCATGCTCCAGCTTCTCGTAGAGCTCGCGGCGCAGCCGCACCGCGTCATCGGCGTGGTCGGCCTGCAGCAGGCCCAGCTTGTTGGAGCGCTGGCGGAAGTACCAGCTCAAGAGCGCCAGCGCCGCGATCACCGCCATCTCCACGCCCAGCGCCGCGTGGCTGAAGCCTTCCATGCCATCCAGCTGGGCGGCCTTGAAGAAGCCCAGGCCCTCGGCCAGGCCCGCCACCACCACCAGGCCGGGCAGCCCCCAGAAATTGGCGGAGAGCACGGCCAGCGGCGCGAAGAGCAGAAGGGTGGCCGGGGCCGGCTCAGGCAGGGCGGTGACCACCACCAGGCAGGCAGTCAGCACAGCAAGAGCCAAGCCCAGATGGATCCCCAGGGCGGTGTTGGAGCGCGCTTCGGTCACGATGGTTCCCTCAGATTCTGGGCTCAATAGCCCATCTGGGTCAGGGTGCGGATGTCTTCCTTGGCGCTGGGATTCTCGGGCTGGGATTCCAGCACCGCGGACCAGGCCTGGCGGGCCCGGGCAAAGTCACCGGTGTAATAGAGAGAGGCGCCCAGGCCGTTGCGGGCCGTGGCCAGGCCGGGGTCCAGGTCTAGGGCGCGCTGGAAGGACTGCTTGGCCTCGTCATAGCGGCCGGCCAGGGCCAGGGCCGCGCCCAGGTTGTTGAAGCCCACGGCATCCGTGGGCTTGAGCTGGGTGTACTTGGCAAAGGCGTCCACGGCCTTGGGGTTGTCGCCGCGCTGAAAGTTGAGGTAGCCTCGGGCCCGCTGCGTGCCGGCATCGGCAGGGTCCAGGCTGGCGGCATGGTCATAGGCCTCCAGCGCGGCATCGGCGTGCTGCCCGCGGCGCAGGCTCAGGCCCAGGCCGCGCCACAGCGGGGCCTGCGAAGGGTCCGCGGCCGCGGCCTGGCGGTAGCTGGCAGCGGCATCCTCCCAGCGCTGGGCCGCCAGCGCGTCCTCGGCCTGGGCCTGCAGGGCGGCTAGCAGCGAGGCGCGGGCCGCGCGACGCGCCTCCATGGCATCCGCGACCCAAGCCTGGGGCCTGGGCTTGCCGTCCGGCCCCGCGCCATAGGACTGGGCATCGTCGCTGGAGAGGTCCAGAGCCTTCTGCCACTCCTGGATGGCCTGGGCCTTGTCGCCCTGGCGCTCCAAGGCCTGGCCCAGCACCTGATGCACGGCCGGGTCCTTGGGGTCGATGGCCAGCGACTGGCGCAGCTCCTGGATGGCATCGTCCACCTTGCCCTGGCCCAGCAGGTAGCGGCCCTGGTCGTAATGCGAGTAGCGGGCGAGCGCCGGCACCGCGGCGCCCAAGAGCAGCATTCCCAGGGCCAAGCCTTTGAGGGCAGGACGCATGCGGACCTCCTTGAGGTGGGGCTAAGCCACGGCTGCCGCGGCCAGCGGGCCGGCCAGCCGGTCCGCGTAGCCGAGCAGGGCCTGGCGCACAGCGCCCAGGTCTTCGGTCTTGTTGATCTGGTCGCGGACCTCCGCGGAACAGGGCAGGCCCTTCAGGTACCACATGGCGTGCTTGCGCATCTCCAAAAGCGAGCGCGGCCCCTTCTCGGCCACGCAGGCCTCGATGTGCTTCAGCAGGGTGGCCACCCGCTCAGGCCAAGCCGGCTCCGGGGGCAGGATGCCTGTCTCGAGCAATGCCAGCGAGCGCGAGAAGAGCCAGGGATTGCCCATGGCCCCGCGGGCCAGCAGCACGCCGTCCACCCCGCTCTCCTTCAGCCGGCGCGCGACATCCTCGGGCTCAAAGAGGTCGCCGTTGCCGACCACCGGGATGCTAAGGGCCTGCTTGACCTGGCTGATGACTCCCCAGTCCGCCTCGCCGGAGTACTTCTGGGCCCGCGTGCGGCCGTGCACCATCAGGCCGTGGGCCCCGGCATCCTCGATGCGCCGGCCTATCTCCACGGCGTTCACCAGGGCCTGGTCCCAGCCGATGCGGATCTTGGGGACCACGGGGAGCGGGGTGGCCTGGACCACCGCCGCCACCACCGCCTGCACCAGCTCCGGGTCCTTGAGCAGGGCCGAGCCGCCATTGTGGGCCACCACCTTGGGCACCGGGCAGCCGAAGTTGATGCCGATGAGGCTGGCGCCCAGGCCGGCCACCACCCGCGCCGCCTCGGCCATCTCGGCGGGGTCGCAGCCGAAGAGCTGCACGCCCACCGGGCCCTCCTCGGGGCCTATGTCCACCAGGCGGCGGGTCTTGCTGGAATCGCGCGCCAGGGCCGCGCTGGAGACCATCTCAGGGTGCGTCAGGCTGGCGCCATGCGCCTGGGCGAGCGCGCGGAAGGCATGGTCCGTGATGCCGCAGAGCGGGGCCATCAGGACAGGGTTCTTGAGCTCCAGATCTTTGAATTTGAGGGTTTTAGCCATGGCCAAAGCCAAGTTTACAATGTTTGATTTCATGCCGCAAAGCAATTTGCGCTAAAAACCCAGGCTCGGGCTGACGGAGAGGCTGAAATCTGAGCGCTCGCCCTCCAGCAGGCGCAGCCCCCCGGCATAGGCGATCATGGCGGCGTTGTCCATGCACAGCGGGATGCTGGGGCAGAAGAGCTGGATGCCCGCCTCAGCGCAGCGCTGGCCCAGGGCCTGGCGCAGGCGGGCGTTGGCCGCCACGCCGCCGCCCAAGACCACCCGCCGGGAGCCCTCGGCGGCGCAGGCCTTGAGGGTGTTGCGGATGAGCGCCTCGGTGGCCGCCGCCTGGAAGCCCTTGGCCACGCAGGCGGTGTCCGGCTCGCGCCCCTGCTCGCGGCAGGCCTTGATGTGCCAGAGCACCGAGGTCTTGAGGCCCGAGAAGCTGAAGTCAAGGCTGTGGTCCTTCATGCCCGCCCGCGGGAAGCTGACCCCCGGGCCCTGGCAGGCCTCGGCCGCCTTTTGCACCGCCGGGCCGCCGGGGTAGCCCAGGCCCAGCATCTTGGCCACCTTGTCAAAGGCCTCGCCGGCCGCGTCATCGCGCGTGCTGGCCAGCCGGCGCTGGCGGCCGCGCGCCTCGACCAGGTAGAGGCTGGTGTGCCCGCCCGAGGCCACCAGGCCCACAAAGGGGAAATCCAGGCTGGGATGCTCCAGGAAGGCCGCCAGCAGGTGGCCTTCCAGATGGTTGACGCCCAGCAGGGGCAGGCCCGCGAAATAGGCCAGGCCCTTGGCATAGCCCAAGCCCACCAGCAGCGAGCCGGCCAGGCCCGGGCCGCAGGTGGCGGCCACGCCGGCCAGGCCGGACAGGCCCACCCCAGCCTGCTCGAGCGCGGCGGCGCAGACCCAGCCCGCGTCGCGCAGGTGCTGGCGCGAGGCCACCTCGGGCACCACGCCGCCGAAGGGCTGGTGGGCCTCCACCTGGCTGGCCACCACGCTGCTCAGCACGCGGCAGGCGCGCGGCTCGACCACCGCGGCCGCCATCTCATCGCAGCTGGACTCGATGCCCAGCACCAGGCTCTTGGCCGGCTCCTGCAATCCGCCTCCTTGGCCCTTAGCGGACCAGCTCTGAGACCGGCACCAGCTCGATGCCCTGCTGCTGCAGCTCAGGGGCCAGGCGGGCCAGCACCCTGAGCGTGGCCGGGTGGGGGTGGCCGATGGCGATGGCCTGCCCCTTGGTGAGGGCGATATGGGCCGCCTTGCGCAGGGCCTCTTCGATGGAGTCCTCGTACTCCTCATTGTCTAGGAAGACCTGGCGGGCCGCGGTGCGCACCCCGGCCTGGTGGGCGATGCTCTGCCCCAGCGACTGCGGGGTGGTCAGGCTGTCGAGGAAGTAGACGCCGCGCTCTCGGCAGGCCGCGGCCACCAGCCGCATCACGCGGGGGTCGCAGGTGCCCTTGCTGCCCTCATGGTTGTTCACCCCCACCGCCTCGGGCACGGCCGAGAGGTGGCTCAAGGTCAGGCTGCGTATCTCCTCATCGCTCATGCTGGAGAGCAGCGTGCCAGAGACCAGGGCCATGGGGCGCGAGGGCTCCATGGGCAGGTGCAGCAGCACCTCGTGCCCGGCGGCGGCCAGGCGCTGGCTGATGACCCGGCTCTTGGCCTGGCCGGGGAAGACCGCCGCGCTGACGCCCTGGGGCAGGGCCAAGAAGCTGTCCAGCCCGGTGAGGTAATAGCCCCAATCGTCCACCAGCAGGGCCAGGGCCGGACGCCGGCTCAGCTCCATGCGGGCATTCAGCAGCAGGGCGCCGCCCTGCGTGAAGCGCCAGTGGTAGACCGTCAGGCCCTGGGCCTGCTCGCGGCGCTCCGCGACCTGGGCAAAGCCTGCCGCGGCCAGGGCCTGGCGCAGGGCAGCAGGGTTGGCGGCGCGCGGCAGGCGGGCGCTCAAGAAGCCGCCCACGCCGGGCTCAGGGCTGCGGCGCAAGGCCGGGGTGACCCCCTGCCGGCGCAGCTCAGCCAGCAGCGCGGCCAGGCTGGCGCGGGGCTGGCGGGCCTGGGCCGCGGCAGCAGCGGGGGCCTGGCCCTGGCCTTCGGCCGGGGCCGGGGCGCGCTTGAGCCACCACAGCCCGGCCAAGCCCAGCCCCGCCAGCAGGAAGAAAGCGGCCCAAGAGAAGCCCTTGTCCCCGCCGCCGGCCATGCTCAATCCTTGGCGGCGCGGGCGCGGCCAAGGTTCTGCACCTTGACCACTGCCAGGGCCTGCTGGATCTGCGGGTCGCCCATCAGCTCCACCCGCCGGGCCTCATCGTCGCCCTTCTGGCGGCGGGCCAGCTCGCGCTTCAGCTCGGTGGTGATGCGGGCCTTGTCCGCCCAGAACTGCTCCTCGCGGAAGTCCTTCACATGGGCCTCGGCCCAGCGCAGGTAGTCCTTGAGCATCTTCTGCTCGCGGGTCTCGGGCTTCAGGTGCTCCCAGTTGTTCTCGCTCACCTTCACCTCGGGGCTGTCCTCGGGCAGCGCCTCGGCGGTGGCCGTGCTGGCCCAGGCCGCGCCGTTGGCGATGGACTGCTTGGTGAAGGCGGAGAAGGCGTCCTCGGCGAGCATCTCCTCGACCTGCGAGCTGAAGACCTCCTCCTCGCAGACCACATCCGGCTCGATGCCCTTGCCGTGGATCTTGCGGCCCTTGGGGGTGAAGTAGCCGGCCGTGGTCAGGCGCAGGCCCGAATGATCGGAGAGCTCGATGATGGTCTGCACCGAGCCCTTGCCGAAGGTGCGGGTGCCCACCAGCACGCCCAGGCCGTGGTCCTGGATGGCGCCGGAGAGGATCTCGCTGGCCGAGGCCGAGCCGCCGTTGACCAGCAGCACCAGCGGCCCCTTCCAATCTTCGCCGCCCTGGCTGAAGAACTTCTTGTTCTGGCTCTTGATGCGGCCATCGGTGTAGACGATGAGGCCGCCCTTGGGCACGAAGTTGCTGGCGATGCGGGCCGCCATGTCGAGCAGGCCGCCGGGGTTGTTGCGCAGGTCCACCACCAGGCCCGCGGCCTTGCGCCGCTTGGCCTCAGCCACGCCCTTGGCGAACTCCTCATCCACGGTGTCGCCCATGAACTGGCTCAGGCGGATGTAGGCCACATTGCCATCCAGCCAGCTGGTCTTGACGTTCTGGATGTGGATGGTGTCGCGGGTGAGGGTGAATTCCTTGGGCGCCTTGAGGCCCTCGCGGCCGATGGTGATGGTGACATTGGTGCCCTTGATGCCGCGCATCTTGTGCACCGCGTCCATGATGGCCAGGCCCTCGGTGCTCAGGCTGTCGATCTTGAGGATGGCGTCCCCGGACTTGATGCCGGCCTTGGCGGCCGGGGTGCCCTCGATGGGCGAGACCACCGTGAGCTGGCCGCCCTTGATGTCGATCTCGATGCCGATGCCGCCGAACTCGCCGGTGGTCTCCTCCTTCATGTCCTTGTTGGACTGGGCGTCCATGTACTGGCTGTAGGGGTCCAGCCCCTGCACCATGCCCTTGATGGCGTTGCCCACCAGCTCCTTGCTGGCGGTCTTGTCCACATCCACGTAGTTGGACTGGATGAGGGACAGGCTCTCCATGAGGGGCTTGAGCTGCTCATAGAGGTCGTCCTTGGCCGGGGCCTTCAGCGCGGGAAGGAGAAGGGCCAGGGCCAGCGCCAGGCTCAGGGTTGTCGTGCGTCTCATGGGTTGCTCCTCTTTTTGGGCTTGGTCTTGCTCTTCTTGGATGCCGCGGCCCGGTGGGCGCGGGATTGGAGCCACTGCAGGGGGTCGATGGCCTTGCCGTTCTGCCTCACCTCAAAGTACAGGGCGCTCTCGCCCAGGCTGCCGGTGTCGCCCACCGCGCCCAGCGCCGCGCCCGCCGCCACGCTCTGGCCCTTCTCCACCGCCAGGCTGCTGGCCTGGGCGTAGAGGGTGTAGTAGCCGCCGCCATGGTCCAGCACCACCATCTGGCCGAAGCCGGTGAACCAACCCGCGTAGAGCACCTGGCCGGCGGCCACGGCGCTGAAGGGGGTGCCCTCCGGCGCGGCGATCTGCACGCCGCGGTTGAAGACCCAGGTGCCGAACTGGGGGTGCTTCTGCTTGCCGTAGCGGCTGATCAGGCGGCCTTCCACCGGCCACAGGTTGCCGCCGCGGTTCTTGAGCAGGGTGCCGCCCGAGCTGGCCAGGCGGGCCTGGCGGGCCTGGCGCTCCGACTCGGCCTGGCGGGCCTCCGCCTCGCGGGCCTCGCCCTTCAGGCGGGCCATCAGGCCCTGCAGGCTCTCGGCCGCCTGCTTGAGCTCTCCCAGCGTGGCGCTGGCCTTCTGCTTCTTGCGGCGGATGTCCCTGAGCAGGGCCTGCTTGCGCTGGCGCTGGCTGGTGATCTGGCGCTGGCTGGCCATGGCCTTCTGCTCCAGGCGGGCCAGCTCGCTCTCCTTGGCGCTGTACTCCTGCTCGTAGGCCGCCACCCGCTCCATCTCGGCGCGGGTCTCATCCATCAGGCGGGCATTGTCGCGCGCCAGGGCCCGCAAGAAGCGCAGCCGGCTCAGGAGCTCAGCCGGGCTGCGGGAATCCAGCAGCAGCATGGCCCAGCCCAGGTCGCCCTCGCGGTAGAGGCCGGCCAGGCGCTGGCCCAGGGCCTCCTGGTTGGCGGCCAGGCTGGCGCGGTCGGCCTCCAGCAGGGCGCGCACCTCGGCCAAGCGCTGGCGCACCAGCTGCAGGTTGTGCTGATGGGTGCCCAGGTCGCGGCGGGCCAGGTCCAGCGACTTGTCCAGGCCCTCCAGCTGGCCCAGCACCGAGCCTTCGCGGCGCTCGTCCTCGCGCAGGGCGCGCTGCTGGAGCTGCATGGCCTTGCGGGTCTCATCCAGGCCCCGGCGGCTCTGGCTGATCTGCTGGCGCACCTGCCCCAGGTCGCGGGCGCTGGCGCTCTCTGGCGCGGGCGCTCCCGCGTCCGCGTCCGCCAGGCAGGGCGGCAGCAGCAGCAGGGCCAGGGTCAGGGTCAGGGCGCGGGCGCTCATGGGCGGGAATTCCTGCCCGCGGCAAAGAGGCCGCCCACAAAGCCCAAGGCCAGGCCCAGGCCCAGCAGGCGCAGGCAGAAGGCGAAGTCGATGCCCTGGGGCATGAAGGCTCCCAGGTCCACCTGCAGCTCGGCCAGGGCGCGGGCCGCCAGGGCCTGCCCCAGCACGAAGAGCCCGGCGGCGGCCAGCAGGCCGCCCAGCAGGCCCTGCAGCATGCCCTCCAGCAAGAAGGGCAGGCGCACGAACCATTCCGGCGCGCCCACCAGGCGCATGATGCTCAGCTCTTGCCGGCGGGCATGGGCGGTCAGCTTGAGGATGTTGGCCACCACCAGCAGGGCCACCGCCCCCAGCAGGCCGGCCACCGCTGAGAGCAGCCAGCGCACCACGGAGAAGGCCTTCAGCAGGCGCTCCACCGCCTCGCGCCCATAGTCCACCTCATCCACGCCCGGCAGGGCCTTGGCCTGCCCGGCCAGGCGCCTCAGCGCCTCGGGCTGCTCGGTCTCCATGCGCAGGCGCGCCGAGGCTGGCAAGGGGTTGTGGCCCAGCACCTCCAGGTAACGCTTCAGCTCCGGGTCGCGGGAGAGCGCGCGGGCCGCGTCTTCAGGGCTCACCAGCTCCATCGAGCGCACGCCGGGCAGGGCCGCCAGGGCTGCGGCCGTGGCGCTCACCGCCTCGGGCGCCAGGCCGGCCTTGAGGTAGGCCACCACCTCCACCCGCTGCTCAAAGCCGGTGAGCAGCAGCCGGGTGTTGGCCTCCAAGAGCATCCAGGCCCCGGCCACGGCCAGGGCCGCCGCCACCGCGGCCACCCGGTCGGTCCCGGAGGGCAGGGCCGGGTCGGTCATGACCGCCTGGCCGCCGAAGGCTTCCACCGCGGCCTTGATCCGGGCGTCGTCGGTGGCCACCAGCACCGCGTCCACCCCGGCCGCTCCGGCGGCGGCCTCCCAGGCCCACTGGATCATCGGCCGGCCGGCGATGAGGGCCAGGGGCTTGCCCGGGAACCGGGAAGACTGGAAGCGGGACGGCAGGACGGCGAGGGTGGGCATGCTGGGCCTTTTGCAAGTTCGTTTGATCATAGCAAGAGGGCGTACCCATGGGCCCCGCCGGAAGGCCGGCCCGGGGCCGGCGGGAACTCCGGCATGGATTAATTTGCTGGTTTCATTCACAATCAAGGGTTCCGTTTGCACCCTTTTCCCGGAGGTACCTTTGATACAACGGCTTTCCCGTCCCGTGGGGATCACAGCCACCGGCCAGTTCTACCCTGAACGCATCGTCACCAACACCGACCTTGCCAACCTGGTGGATACCAACGACGAGTGGATCCTGACCCGCACCGGCATTCGGACCCGCCGTTGGGTCGAACCCGGGGTCGCCTCCTCCGACCTGGGCGCCGAGGCGCTGAAGATGGCCCTGGACCGCCGGGGCTTCGTTCCCGACGACCTGGACGCGATCGTGGTGGCCACGGTCACCCCGGACATGTTCTTCCCCTGCACCGCCGCCCTGATCCAGTACAAGATCGGCGCCACCAAGGTGTTCGGGTTCGACGTGAACGCCGCCTGCTCCAGCTTCCTGTTCGCCCTCACCACCGCCGCCGGCCTCATCGCCGGGGCCGGCATGAAGCGGGTGGCGGTGGTGGGCTGCGACGTCATGACCTCGGTCATGGACAAGAGCGACCGCAACACCGCCGTCCTGTTCGGGGACGGGGCCGGGGCGGTGATCCTGGAGGAGGTGGCGGAGGGCTACGGCATCCTCGATTTCGAGCACCGCCTGGACGGCTCCGGCGGGCCCTTCCTGTGCATGCCGGCGGGCGGCTCGCTGCATCCCTCCACCCACGAAACGGTGGACGCCAAGATGCACTTCATCCACCAGGACGGCAAGGAGGTCTACAAGCGCGCCGTGCGCGACATGGCCGAGGTGAGCCGGCTCATGCTGGACCGCAACGGCATC
>Ga0181516_10000912_pt1 | contig 24286 bp, 20 predicted proteins | sample PEATcosm2014_Bin_25_FD_121104 | JGI IMG/M metagenome (GOLD analysis project Ga0181516, IMG submission 121104) | Peatland microbial communities from MTU Mesocosm Facility, Houghton, MI, USA - PEATcosm2014_Bin01_10_metaG | ecosystem: Environmental > Terrestrial > Soil > Wetlands > Peat | place... | reverse complement strand
CACTTTCTCTTCGCGCGCAGGCCGCAATCTGCTGTGCGCGTCCGGTGGCAATCATGCATAAACACAAGCCGTTTCTTTATCTCGTACTCCTCTTCCTTGCCGCTTCGTTCTCTTCAGCCCAGGCCGCATGATGCCGATCCTCCTGCCCGCGTCCGACTCCAAATCGCAACTGCGCAAGAGCATGGGCTTCTGGGACGTGCTGCTGTTTAACATCGCGACGGTGCTGGGGCCGCGGTGGATTGCGGCGGCGGGGCACAACGGCACTTCGTCAATCAGCTTGTGGGTGCTGGCGGCGGTGTTCTTTTTTGTGCCGGGCGCGCTGGTGATCAACGAGCTTTCGTCGCGGTTTCCTGAAGAGGGCGGCCTCTACGTGTGGTCGCGGGAGGCGTTTGGCCCGTTTCATGGGTTCGTGGCGGGATGGACCTATTGGATCTACACGGTGTTTTATTTTCCGGGGCTGCTGCTGGCGAGCGCGTCGATGAGCGCCTACATCATTGGCGGGAGGGGCGGGGCCCTGGCGCAGGATCGAACGTTTCTGCTGTCGGTATCGCTGGGCATGCTGCTGGTGGCGGTGGTGCTGAACATTATCGGGCTGAACATCGGGAAGTGGCTGCAGAATGCGGGCGGGGTGGGAACGTATCTGCCGCTGCTGATCTTGGCGGGTGTGGCGGCGGTGGTGTGCTGGCGGCACGGGTCGGCGACGCAGTTCACGGTGAAGAACATGATGCCGGCGTGGAACTGGGACACGGTCAATTTCTGGTCGCAGATTGCGTTTGCGTTCACCGGCCTGGAGCTGGTGAGCGCGATGAGCGAAGAGGTGCGCGACCCGCGGAGGACGCTGCCGAGGGCGGTGTTTGGCGCAGGGGCGCTGATCGCGTTGATGTACATCGCAGGGACGTTTGCGATTTTGGCGTTGCTGCCGGCGGCGGAGATCGATGCGCAGAGCGGGGTGTTTCACGCAGTGACGGCGGGATCGATTGCGCTGGGCGTGGGGTTCCTGGGAATTGTGGCGGCGGTGCTGGTGACGGTGGGGAATGCGGGCGGGGTCGGCTCGACGGTGGCGGGGATTGCGCGGGTGCCGTTTGTGGTGGGCATCGACCGCTATCTGCCGGCGGCGTTTGGCAAGATTCACCCGAAGTGGAAGACGCCGTGGGTTTCGATTCTGGTGCAGGCGGTGGTGTCGGGGGCGATTTTGCTGGTGAGCCAGGTGAACGACACGACGCGCGGGGCGTATCAGTTTTTGATTGATGCGGCGATCATTCTCTACTTCATTCCGTTTTTGTATATGTTCGCGGCGGTGATCAAGCTGGCGGGGCGGAAGGATCGGAAAGAGAACACGCATGCGATTCTGGTGCCGGGCGGGAAGGCCGGCGTGTGGATCTCGGGCGTGCTGGGATTTGCAGTGGTGCTGGTGGGGATTTTTGTGTCGGTGGTGCCACCGGGGGATTCATCGAACAAGCTGGGATTTGAGTTGAAGCTGGTGGGCGGAACGCTGGCATCGATATTGCTGGGGCTGGCGCTGTATTGGCGCGGGGCGCGGGCGAAGAAGGCGGAGAACTGAGCGGGACTGAATGCGCGGGAATTTGATCGAGCAGGATTTGATTGCGCGGGGACTGATTGTGCTATCGGTGCTGATGCTTCTCAGGCTGGTGGAGCAAGCGTGGGATAATGCCGGACGCTATTTTGCAGATGGCATGCGGGGGCGGCAGAGGAAGACGTTCCATTCATAGGGGCGGCCGGCGCGAATGCGGGTTTCGCTGACGATGTCGAGATGGGGCGAGCAGCGGCGCCAGGTCTGCAGCGATTCAAATGACTTGAAGAGGGAAATAACGAACAGGCCGTCGGGGGCAAGGAGTTCGTTGTAATGGGCGAGGAGACGCTCTGGATTCTTGACGTAGTAAAGCAGTTCGTTGAAGACGATGGCGGAGAATTTTTGGCCGGGATTGAACGCGGCTCCGTCGGCTACTTCGAATTGAGCGGCGGGCAGGCGGCGGGCGCGAGCTTTGTCGATGGCGACGTTGGATAAGTCGATTCCGAAATAATTTTGCTGGCCATGCGCGGAGAGCCATTGGGCGAGGAGGCCGCTTCCGCAGCCGATGTCGAGGACGCTGGCGGCGGGGCCCATACGGAGAACGTAGCCGGCGACGACGGGGTAACGATACATATCGATTGAGTCGCCGAGGTCGTCCCAGTCTCCCCTGGCGTACTCGTGGTCCCAGGTCTGCTGATCGATGCCTTGAAGGGGATTGGACTTGAGGAAGGAAGCGAGGCGCATCATCGAGGGCCTTTCAAGCAGCCGATCGAAACGTCGTCGCAGGGCGAGCATGGCTCCTATTCTAGGGGCTGAATTTGGCGCGCGGAAAGCTGGGTGAGGGGAAGAGGCTGGCGCCGGCGGACGCGGCGATGAGGAGATGCGCAGGTCTTGCTCTTTACTTGCGCCGCGTACCTACAAATATGTGGAAATATGTGGGAACGCTGTGCGGGAATCAACCGCAGGACTGCCAGAAAATCATGAACGTGATCAAGGCTGATGCGGTCTCCGCAGTGCGGGCCGACGCGAATGGCAGCGGGACGTTGCCGGGCGTGCCGGCGGGGACCTATTACCTGATGATTTCGGGAGTCTATAACAAGCTGCCGCTGGCGTGGGGACAGGCGGTGCAGGTGCGCGCCGGGCAGAACTCGATCACGCTCGATCTGCGCAATGCGACGCCAGTGAATTGAGAGAGTGACAGAAGCGGGATCAGCGATGCTGCAAAAATCGATGGCGCGAAAAGAATCCCCCATCCTGATATGGATGGGGTGAAAAGGAAAGTCTTGCAAGCACGTGATCGGAAGGACGGATCTTGCTGAATGCATGAGTTATGCGCAAGTTACCGCCCTGTTATGCGGGAGTCGCACGCATTGCGACAATCGAAGCGGAGTTACTCGCCCTGGGCGGTTGCGCTGGCCAGCACGAGGTTGAACTTATCTAGCTCGATGGTCTGGAGAACAACGGTGCCATTGACGGAGTCAGTGATCACAGCGACGTGGCCATTCTTGGCGTCGACAAGCTTTGCAGGAACAGTGACGGTGTTGCCGCCCTTCTGCGCGATGGTGACCTGAACGCTCGATCCGGTTCCAGTCCAGGTGACCTTGTAGTCGCCGGCGGGCAGGGTAGTGGAGCCGACCTTAACGGTGTTGGCGATGTTCAATGATTGCGAATTCTTAGCGGCGAAGGCCGGAATTGCCAACAAACCTAGTACGAGTGCGAATCCAAAAAAGCGTTTCATGTGTAATCTCCTCGAATGCTTCTCATCCAGTGGAGGGATGAGCTATGAGGCCCATTACACAGGGTTGTCGAGCGATTGCAGCTTAAGAAATGTTAAGCGGCACTATGAGTCGCGCTAAGTCTACACGACAGCGCGAGTTAGTTCTAAGTTAGATTTTGCGATAAGCGGAATTGTGATCAGCACACGCAACCCAGGTTGTGCATTCTCGGCAACGATACAGCCATGGTGAAGTTGCACGGCGCGCTTGGCAATCGATAATCCCATTCCCGATCCGCCGCCATTTGCGTCCCGCGCTTCTTCGACACGAAAGAACGGATCGAAGAGGTGAGCCAGTGCAGTCTCGGGAACGCCGGGTCCGAAGTCGCGCACGGCGATCTTCGCTTCGCGCTCGTTTTCGAGAATCGACAAATGAATTTCGGACTGCATGGGAGCGTAACGGATTCCGTTGCGGAGCACGTTTTCAATGGCGCGGCGAAGCAATTCGCGATTGCCCATGACATCGCCGTTGAGGTTTCCGCTGACGTGAATGCTGCAACCGCGGAACTCAGCTTCGAGAGCGCAGTCGCGGACGACCTCGTCGATGATTTCGCCGGCATGCACGATGCCCATGTCCTGCACGGTGGGGTCGCCCTCGATGAAGGTGATCTCAACGATATCGGCGACCAGCGAAGTGATGCGGTCCACATCGCGCTCAATGCGATCGAGTGCGGCCTTGGGATCGGGCGAAGTGCGGGCCAGCTTGACGGCGAATTTGAGACGAGCCAGGGGCGAACGCAGCTCATGCGAAATGTCCCCAAGCAGGCGGCGCTCGCTGACGATCAGCCGCTCGAGGCGCTCGGCCATCTGGTTGAACGAGCGGCCGAGCTGTCCGATCTCGTCTTTGCGGCGGGTGAGCACGCGCGCGGAAAGGTCACCCTGTCCAAAGAGCGCGATAGTACTGGCAATGCGGCGGGTGGGAGAGATGACGCCCACCGAGGCCAGCCAGCAGAGCAAGCCAGTCGCGGCAATTACGAGGAAGTAGTAGGGAAGAAATGTCCATATATGGGGAAAATTGGACTGCCCCTCAGCCGCGAACCAGTTCTTGCCATCCGGGGCTCGATGAGCGACGATCCAGCGCCCGTGGGCGCGCAGACGCCATGTAGCTCCCGGTGACGGAGGCAAAAGGGCAGAGCGGCTCTGGCCGTTGAGCAAGTCGATGCCGTTGGCGTCGAGCAGGTAATGATTTCCGCCAAAGATGCGGTCGAGGCTCGACAGGTACTCTCGCAGGCCCTCGGGGCCGCGATGTTGCAACGCGGTGCGTGCGCTCTCAAGTTGCAACTCGTCAAATTTGTCGAAGGTGGGATCGAACTCAATTCTTTGTACGTGATTGGCGATCAACTGAAAGCCGAGGTAGGAGAGAGACAGGGTGATTATCATCGCCAGCAGCACGGCAACGTAGAGCGACTTGGTGGGCAATCCCCTAATCTGTTCCGCTAAAGACATATCCCACTCCGCGGATGGTGCGAATCAAACCCCGGCCGGCCTCGAGCTTTTTGCGCAGATGGCTGATGTGCACATCGAGAAACCGGTCGTAGGGCGTGGCCTCGCGCTCAAACAGCATGACGGTGATTTCGTCGCGGGAGACGACGCGTCCGGCCGAACGCATGAGCAACTCGAGCAAGTCAAACTCCATCGCTGTCAATTCCACGGGCGCGCCCGCGCTCCACACCTCGCGCTTTGCCGGGTTTACGCGAATGTTTCCGATGGTAATCTCGGCGTCGGACGGCCGGTGGGGGCCCTCGGTGCGGCGCAGCACGGCGCGAATCCGCGCGAGCAACTCGTCGGGGTCGAAGGGCTTGGGCAGGTAGTCGTCGGCGCCGGAATTGAGGCCCTGAATGCGGTCCTGCTGCTGCACGCGCGCGGTGAGCATGATGACGGGCAGGTCCTTTTTGCGGCGCAACTGCTCGAGGACCGCGAAGCCGTCGATGCCGGGCAGCATGACGTCGAGAATGACGAGATCGTAGCCGCCACGGAGGGCGCTGGCGAGGCCCTCGCGGCCGTTGAATGCGGTGTCGAGCTTATGGCCCGATTCGGCGAAGAACTCCCGCATCATGCCGCACAACTCGGCATCGTCGTCGACGAGCAGCAGCGATAGCTGCCGTTCGCCGGTCTCGGTCTCCACTGCAGTCACAGCTTCTCCCACGGCAATCAAGTTTTTCACAAACGAAGGCCGCTGCACGCAGCTTAACAATTCTTAAGGATAGGATGGCGGCGAAAATGGGCAAGTCGTGAAGGGGGAGGAAAGCTAGTTCCAGGTTGCGCCGCCGTCGGTGGTGGTCCAGGAGGTGCCGTCGGAGGCCTCGACGGTGATGCGCTGCGGAGTCGCGAAGCGGATGTGGGCGATGGTGTCGGCGGAGCCGTTTTTTGCGGGGAGGGGAACGGGCTGCCAGGTGTCGCCATTGTCTCGAGAACGATAGAGACGCGCGTCTTCTCCGCCGACCCAGACCTCGCCGGCGAAGACGGAGACGACATGCATTCTCGCAGGCTCAATGAGAGGGGCGGGCTGCCACGGGCCGCCGCCGAATTTGCGTTGGAGATGGCCCTGCGCGTTGATTCGCCATTGGGGCTGTGCTTTGGCGAGGGCGCCAGCGGCAGCGCCCACTTTCAATTGAGCGGAGAAGGCCGCGACGGACGCGTTGGAAAGTTCCGGACGGAGGTCGGGCTCAGGAGTGACCGCGACCGACTGCGCATTGATGGTAGCGGCCTGGACTGCGACGGTTTGATTGACAGCGGCAGGTTTGTTGGCTGAGCCGGTGGCGAGCTGATTGACGGCCTGCTGCTGCGGCGGCGGAGCGGAGAGCGCGACTTGAGGAGCGGGCATGGCCTTCGCCGTCAGGATGTCGCCGTTGGTCGAGCTGGAAGCCTGCGGGGATTGCGCCGCCGCATGCATGGGGCTAGAGCCTGCACGTGCAGACATGGCTTGTTGCATTCGCATCGCGGAATCGGCGTTCGCGCCAGCGAAGGGGGAAGCGGGGACAGTGACCGGTTGCGAAGCGGCGCCTACGAGCGCTTTTTTGCGGAGAGGTCTTTCTTCGATGGCTGGCGGCGGTTGAGTCGAGGCAAGCGATGGCTGGGGCGATGATTTGTCCAGAGCTTGTCCGGTGGCGGCGGCGATTTGCTTTTGCTGACGCGTGGCGATGGTGGCGTTTTCGGAGCGCTTGACGTGCAGGAGGACGAGCGAGCAAACGATCACGGCGCAGCTGGCCGCGGTGGCCCAGGGCAACCAGAGGCGGCTGCGGCGCGGCGCAGGTGGAGTTGAGGCGCGGCTGGGCGCAGAGGCTGTGGCGGCCGCGATTGCGGATGCGGCGGCGAGAGCCGGGACCAATTCGGCTTGCTGCTCGGCGACGGATTGTGCCGAGAGGCTGAGGATCTCGCGGCAGGCGGCGCAGGAGGCGAGATGACCGAGGACCGTCTCGCGTTCGCGCTCGATCAATGAGCCCTCGCTGAACGCAGTGAGCAGGTCTGCGTCGGGATGATCGCCGACCGGCTGGCTCTGTGCCAGTGCGCGCCGCAACGAATTGGATTCAGATGGACTCAATGAACAACCTTTGAACTCACCGACAATTTAAGACCTGGTCCAACGCATTTAGAACGACTCAACGGATCTTTCTTGCTGCAGATTTCCGGCTACATCCAAGTTCAAATCGCGCACATCGAGTTCCTGCAGCAACTCGTCGCATTGGCGCGCATCCATGCCCGCGGCCTGCAGGCGCTTTCGAATCTGTTTTTGCAGGGCGCTGGTCAGTTTCTCGAGTTTGCGGCTGACGGTGGACTCGTGAACGCCGAGCTGCCGGCCGATGGCAGCCAGAGTCTGCTGATCAAGATAATAGGATGCGAGCAGGAAGCGGTCTTCCGCGCCGAGTTCCGCGAAGGTGGCAGCGACGGCTTCGGTGAGGCCGTGATCGGCAATGGGCAACGGTGCGTCGGGCTTGGCCGCGAAGGGAACGCCGGCTTCGATCTGTTCATCGAGGCTCACATCCTTTTTGAGAGAGCGGCAGCGGTCGATGTGCTGCTGCGACAGAACGGTGCGCAGCCAGCCCTGGAGCGATCCGCGACCCATGTAGTAGTCGAACTTCGAGATGCGGCGGCCGTCGCGATTGGGAAGGCCCCAGAGCTCGGCGTAGAGGCCATCGGCCAGTTCGCGGGCGGCGTCGTCGTCGCGGGTGACGAAGCGGGCGGACTGATAGAGCGCAGGGCGGTAGTGAGCCATGAAGTCATCCCAGGCGGCGTTATTGCCCGCCGAGCAGGCGCGGGCGAGAACCAACTCTTCGACGCGCAAAGAGGCGACGAGCTTCAGCTTTTCTGATTCGGAGAAATCGGCGCCGTAGCGGGCGATGACGGCGGCGACAACTGCGAGAAAACCCTCTGGGACGATGCTGTAGCGCTCGGCCTTTGACTCGCGATAGCGGGCGAGGATGATGTCGCGAAGCTTGCTCCCAAGTCCGAGCAGATCAGCCGGCGGTGAAGCTTCAGGGAGCACAGCTAAGGATGTTAGCAAAATAGGTTGCAAGAAGGGCTGGGGGCGGCGTTCTTCCAGTGTTCTGCCTGGAGCGGAACCATGGAGGAGACGGCAATGACTACACTCTCGATTTCCCGGCCGCATGCCGGAGTTGCACTTGCGGGCTGCGCGCCCCATTTGAATCGCGCATTCAGTTTAAGAAACATTCTGGCGGCGCTATGCGGACTCTCGCTGACTGTGCCTGCGCTGGCCGGCGGCCCGGTGGACGAACACGCATTTAGAGTGTTGCCGCCGATCGTGCGCGGCAATCTGGCGATATTTCCAGTGGTGGGCGGCGGCGCGTATGACGCGTCGGGGCTGTTGACGCTGGACGATGGGGTGCGCAGCGGGCAGGTGACGGTGACGGAGGCGGGCGATGAGCGGGGGCTGGTGCGGCCGGGGCAGGAGATTCCGCGGCGGGGCGGGGCGGAAGTGAATCGGCTGGTGCTTTACAACAACTCCGATAAGCCGCTGCTGCTGCTGGCGGGGGAGATTGTGACGGGCGGCAAGCAGGACCGCATTGTTGGCGCGGACCGGATCGTTCCTGCCAACTCGGGGCCCATCGATCTTGGCGTATTTTGCGTGGAGCCGGGGCGGTGGGTGGAGACGAGCGCGAAGTTTGGCTCAATGGGCGCGCAGATGGCGCAGCCCAGCGTGCGCACGCCGGCGATGGCGGAGCGCGACCAGCAAAAGGTGTGGGCCAACGTGGCGAGCTCGAATGCAAGGGTGGCGCAGACGGTTACCGTCGAAACGGGAGCGGACGCTGTGTCGGGCATGAGTTCGTATGCCAAGGTGTTTGCCAGCCCGCAGGTGGCCAAGGTGATGACGGAGTATGGCGGCGCGGAGAGCGAGCAGGCCATTTTGCGGGAGCTGCGCAGCAAGGGCGCGGTTGGAGTGGTGGTGGCGGTGAACGGACAGGTGCAGTGGGCGGACGTTTTCGCGAGCACGGAGTTGCTGGCGAAGTATTGGCCAAAACTGATGCGCAGCTATGTTGCCGAGGCGATGACCGATGGGAAAAGTGGACGGACGCCGGAGTTGCAGGAAGCGGAGCACTTCATCGGCACGCTGGGCGGTGGCCGCGAAATCGCGGAGACGGAGGCGGGAGTGTTTCGGCGCACGGACATCAGGGGGGACGGCTATCGGGTGTTCGAGCTGACATCTCTGCTACCGAAGACGGGGTTTGTGGTGCATTTGACGAAGATGATGCAGTAGGTGGGGGATTGGGCCGCGCGCAGGGGCGCGGCCCGGCCTATTGAACCGCGGACGCCGGCCTTTCGGAGGGCCGCGGGTTGCACTGGTGCGCTGCGCGCAGGAAGGAGCACGCCTGGAATGTTGATGGTTGGGAAGGAGTGGTGGCCAGAGACGCCAAGTCTTTCGAATATTGCCAACCGCCGACGCCGGCCTTTTCAGGGCCGCGGGCAACACCGGAGCGCAGCGCGTAAGGATGGAGCGCGGATGGAATGTGGGTGGTTGGGAAGGAGTGGTGGCCAGAGACGGGATTGAACCGCCGACGCCGGCCTTTTCAGGGCCGCGCTCTACCACTGAGCTATCTGGCCTCAGTGCAAATTCCAGTTGCATCTACGCGTGGATTCCGGCGAGGACCGCCGAAGAGGAAGGGCGAATTCCACGTACAGTGCGCTGCAACAACCAAGCCAGTATACCAACTCCCCGACAAGCCGCCAAACCGGGCCTTGGGCATGGGCCGGAAGCAGAGGTAAGCCGGCAATCATGCGGATTTGGGCCCCGTTGTACTACGATGGAATGCACTTATGAAGCACTGGATTGCTGGATTTGCATGTTTTGCCCTGGTTGCTCTCGTGTTGCCCACTTTGGACGCCCAATCCCCGGCGGAGGCACGAGCGGCGCACGCCTATGACGCCGCAGTGAAGGCCGGGCCGCTGGCGCTCAACGCGTTTCTCGATCAGTTTCCCAAGGGTGCGGATTTGCACGTGCACCTGAGCGGCGCGGTCTATTTCGAGACGATGATCAAGGATGCGGCGGAGGATGGGCTGTGCGTCGATCCTAAAAAGCTGAGTTTGGCGAAGCCGCCATGCGACGAACCCCTGGCGCCGGCGGCCGAACTGAATGGGGTGATGACGGCCGAACAGCAGGCTCTCTATGACCGGCTGGTTGATGCCTACTCCATGCGAAGTTACGTTCCCACGCCGGGGTTCAGCGGGCACGATCAGTTTTTCTCGACGTTTGACCGGCCGCATGGGATCAGCAATTCGCACATTGGCGAGTGGGTGGATGAGATCGCCAGCCGTTCGGCGGCGCAGAACCAGCAGTATCTCGAGCTGATGGAGACGCCGCCTTACAGCCATGCCGCGGCGATTGCGCAGCAGAATCCGCTGAACACGGATTTTGCGGCGTATCGGCACACGCTGGAGTCGCTGATGATCGGCGATGAGGTTTTTGCGGGGCGAGAGCACGTGCGCGCGGCGGAGGCGTTGCGGCACGAGATCGAACACTGCGGCACGCCGCAGGCTACGGCCGCATGCAAGGTGACGGTGCGCTATATCTACCAGGTGCTGCGCCGCGGCGCGCCGGAAGTGGTGTTTGCGCAGGCCCTGCTGGGATTTGAGACGGTGCAGGCGTCGATGGATGCGCACGACGATACATTTGTGGGCATCAATTTTGTGCAGCCCGAGGACAACTTCATCTCGATGCGCGACTATGGGCTGCACATGAAGATGGTGGAGTACCTGCATTCCGCGTTTCCCAAAGTGCACATCAGTCTGCACGCGGGGGAACTGGCGCCGGGACTGGTTCCACCGGAGGAGTTGCGCTTTCACATCAGGCAGGCGGTGGAAGTGGGGCATGCGGAGCGCATTGGGCACGGCGTGGACGTGATGTATGAGGACAACGCGCAGGGGCTGCTGCGGGAGATGGCGCAGAAGCACGTGATGGTGGAGATCAACCTGAGTTCGAACGAGGGGATTCTGGGCGTGAAGGGGAATATGCACCCGTTTTCGCTCTACCGGGCGGCGCATGTGCCAGTGGCACTGTCGACAGACGATGAGGGCGTGAGCCGGATCGAGATTACGCATGAGTATGTGAGGGCGGCGCTCGATTATCACCTGAGCTATGCGGACCTGAAGCAACTGGCGCGGACGGGGATGGAGCACAGCTTTTTGCCGGGGGCAAGCTTGTGGGCGTCGGAGGATGTGTTCACGACTCCGGCAGAGCCTTGCCGGGGGCAGACGCTGGGCGCGGCGATGCCAACGGGGGCGTGCAAGACGTTTCTCGATGGCAGCCAGAAGGCAACGGCGCAGTGGGAGCAGGAGCGCCGGTTTCACGTCTTTGAGGGGCAGTTCTAAGAGTTGCCGGCGCGCAAGGTGCCGGTCTTAGACGGCTATTGCGGGTTTGGGCCGCGGACGATTTGGACGAGGTTGTCGGTGCGGATCTGGCGGGCGAAGGCGCTTTTCACATCGTCGGCGGTGAGATCGAGATATTTTTGCGCGGCACTGACCGGCTCATCGAGGGGCAGGCCGATGGTGGCGCGCCCCAGCAGGCCTTCGGCGAGCGCGTCTTCGCTGGACTCGCTGAGCGGAAGCCGGCGCAGCAACATGGCCTTGGCCAGATGCAGTTCGCTGTCGGAGACATTTTGCGTGCGCATCTGATCGAGATCGCGGACGACGAGGGCGCGGGCCTTGGAGACATTTTGCGGATCGCAGCCGTAGTCGACGGAGTAGCTGGCGCGGGTCTTGGATGCCTCGAGGCTGACATCGACGTTGTAGACGTAGCCGGAGACCTGGCGCAGATCGTGATAGAGGCGAGTGGCGTAGAAGCCGCCGCCGAGCACGTTGTCTCCTAGTTGGAGGGGATAGTAGTCGGGATCGAAGCGATTGATGTTGAGCTGCTCGGCGAGCGATACGGAATCCTGCACGGCCTCGGGATCGGGCACGGTGACGGCAGACGGCTTGTTGAGGGGAATGGCGGGCAAAGTGGTATTGGGTTTGGGGCCGGAGGCTTTCCAGTCGCCGAACCATTTTTCGATGACAGCCTTGGCGTCGTCGGGAGTGACGTCGCCGATGACGACGATGGTGGTGAGGTCGGGGCGCACGCTCGAGTCGTGGTATTGCTTGACCTCGTCGAGAGTGAGTTTGGAGACGGTGTTGGGGGTGCTTTCGCGCAGAATGGGGTCGCCGGCGGGAACCAATGCCAAATCGAGCGCGCGCGAGGTGCGGTAGCCAGGGCTCTCGAGATTGCCGGCAACAAACTCTGCGGTCTGCTGGCGGGTGATCATGAAGGCCTGGTCGGGCAGAGCGGGATGAAGTTCGTTGTCGGCGAGCAGTTGAACGCCGCGCGAGAAATCCTCTTTGAGCACCTTGAGGGAAAAGCTGAAGCCGGCGGTTTCGTTGGCGCCGATATCGTCAAGCGCTTTTTGGAAGGCGAGGCGATCGAGGTTCTGCGTGCCATAGGAGTAGAGGCCGTCGAGGACGTCGCCGAGGCCCTCCTGCCCGATGGGCGTTTGCAGATCGCCGTTGTGCTGGATCTCTCCCATCACGGTGACGGTGGGGCTGGTGGAGTCAGTGCGGACGATGAGGCGGATGCCGTTGGCGAGAGTGGTGTCAGAGACGCTGACGAACTTTTCGGGCGCCGGAATCTTGGCGAGTGGGCCCTCGGCCCACGCAGGAAGCTGCACAGGCTTGGTGGGGGCCGAGGTCACCTTTTCGCTGCCGCCGAAGCCCTTGTCGGCAACCGCCTCGCCGGACTGCGCAGGCTTGAGAGTCGCGGTGATGGTGTTGGTGTTGAGCAGATATTGTTTCGCTACGCGGTTGACGTCGGCGAGGGTGACTTTGCGGATAGCGTCGATGTCTTCTTCAGGGGAGTTGCGGCCCTCGGCGGCCAGGGCGTCAGACCAGACGTCGGCTAGGCCGGGGATGGAATTGCGCTGAAACTCGGCCTGGGCGATCTCGGCGCGCTTGGCGGCGGTGACGAGGTCCTCGGGCAGGCCGTTGGTGGCGTAGTTGGCGACGATCTGGCGCATTTCGCCGATTGCGGCGGTGGGGTCGGCACCGGACGGAAGAGCGAGTTCTGCGAAGCCGACGCTGGCCTGGCGATAGGTCTCGGCAACTCCGAATGCTGCTCCCAGGGCCTTGCCTTGGGGGACAAGGGCGTAAAGATCGCCGCGCTGGCTGGCGAGCACGTCGGCCATGATCTGGATGGCGGCGTAATCGGGGGAGTCAGTGCCGGGCAGGCGATAGGAGATGAAGGCGAGGACGTAGGGCAGGTTGCTGTCGATGGTAAATGTGTCGGTGTCGAATGGCTTGAGCTCAATCTCGGGGCGGGGAGGCAGCGGATGATCCGGGATGCTGCCATACATGTCTTTGACTTCGGCGAGAATGTGGGCGGGATCGACGTCGCCGACCACGACGAGAATCATGTTGGAGGGCGCGTACCACTTGGAGTAGAAGTCTTTGAGCATGGGCGCGGTGGTGGCATCGAAGGAAGCCTTGGTGCCGAGCGGGTCGTGGGAGTAAGGAGAGCCGGCGAACATCGTGCCGTTAAGGCGGTCGATGAATTTGTAGGTGGGATTGGAGAGATCGCGCTGCACCTCCTGCTCGATAGCGCCGCGCTCCTGGTCCCACTCGGCCTGGGAATCGTCGATGCCGCGCAGGCAGGTGGCCTGGGCCTGGAGGGCCACGTCGGTGTCGGCGGCGGGCACGGTGGCGTAATACTGCGTGATGTTCTGCTGAGTATCAGCGTCGTTGTCGCCGCCCATAAGGGCGTAGATGGCGGAGGTCTGGTCGGCAGTCATGCCGGTGCAGCCGCGGAAGGCCATGTGTTCCTGGGCGTGGGCCATGCCGGGAAAGCCATCGGGAGTTTCATTGCCGCCGACCAGGAAGTTGGCCTGAATGGTGACCACGGGAGCCAGGGTACTGCGGACGACGACCACGCGCATGCCATTGGCCAAAGTCTCGCGCTGGACCTCGGGAGCGGAGGCGGCGTGAAGCAATACCGGAGTGACGGCGGCACAGAGCGAGATCAAGGGAAGCAGGAAGGAGCGACGATTCAAGACAAATCTCCGTTCAGGCGAGGCGAAATTCAAAGCCGGCCAAGGGCGTGTATGCAGAGTACAACACGGTTAGACGGCGCGAAGAAATCAGAGTTGCAGGCGGGCAGAATTGGGGCTGGCGATGGAGGTGTTGCTGCGCGATCCTGGAGCGATTTTGCGAGGTAGAATGCGGCAGGAATTAGCTTACACTGGCTGCCATGGACAACGAGCGCATACGGGCGATCTGCATGGCGCTGCCCAACGTGGTCGAGACAGTGAACTGGGGCCACCACCTGGTGTACTGGGTGGGAGACCGCGACATCGGCGGGAAGATGTTCGCCATGACCGACCTGGATGGGACCGGGTTTGGAGTGGTGTGGTTTCACTGCGGCGCCGAGCGGTTTCACGAACTGCTGGAGACAGAAGGCATCAGCGCGTCGCCCTACCTGGCGAAGGCGCATTGGGTGACGGTCGAGCGCTGGGATGTGATGCGGGCGCGAGAATACGAGGACGAATTACGGCGAGCGCACGCACTGATTTTTGAGAAGCTGCCCAAGCGGACAAAGACGGTGCTGGCGATGCCGGAGAAAGAACGGACCAAGGCGATCAGGGAACGGAAGAAGGTGCTGAAGCAACGGGTGAAGGCGAAGGCCAAGTGAATGTGCGAGTTGGCGGGCGGGAACCGCAGCTTAGCGAGTTGCGTATGAGCTAGAGAAGCGTTTGGATTGTGGGTGAGGCGCTGCGATCATGGTCAAATTTCTACTGTTTTGCATTCTTCTCGTGTTGTGCTGGCCGCTGGCGTTGCTGGCGCTGATTCTTTATCCGTTTGTGTGGCTGGTGCTGCTGCCGTTTCGCGTGGTGGGGATCGCGGTGGGCGGAGTGCTGGCGCTGGTAAGCGCGATTTTCTTTTTGCCGGTCCGCGTGCTGCGGACAATTTGAGAGGCAGGTCTCTCGACCGGCAAACCTGCCTCGTGGATTCGGAATTTCGGGCGGCTAGTTTTCGATGCAGAGGACGTCGTAGTTGTAGTTCAACGTCACCTTTTTGACGGGAGACTGCATCTTGGGCAGTTGCACTGTCTTGTCGACCGACATGTCGCCGATGATGGTGATCGAGCCGAGGCGCATCACTTTGCCATCCTCGAATTCGAGGTACATCGGCACCATCATTCTGAAGTCAGGCGCCACTCCTGACTGGGTCAGCTTGAAATGGACGGTTTGAGAATCGCCGCTGGGAGTGAGCTGGGATTCAAAGTGATAGGTGGGCAGATCGGTGCCGTAGACGTATTCGCGGAAGAACCAATCCATGCGGTGGTTGCCTTCGAGATCCATTCCAGGGCTCATGTGCTTTTCGACGATGGCTTTGAAGTTCTCAGTGGTTGCGGCCTGAAGGCGATAGGTGGCGACAAAGTCGTGCATGGTGTCAATGAAGCGGCCGTCGCCTTCTTTGGGCGACCACATCATCATGCGGATCATGTGGAGAATATAAGCGCCTTTGGGATAGACCAGATTCTGATAAATGTCGTAGCCGGTTTTCTGGGTGCTGAGGCGAAAGCCCATGGTGACGGGACCGACATCGATGGGGCGGAAACCGAAGGCGTTCTTTTCGGTGATGAGCTTGCGCTGCTCGCGCCAGAATGCGTGGAAGTCATCGGGCTTGGGCCGGGTGGCCTGCAGAAAGATGGAAGCGGATGTATTGGCGAAGCCCTCGCTCATCCACTGATCGCGGTAGCTGCGGAAGCCGACGGTCTGGCCCCACCACTGGTGTGCGACCTCATGAGGCGTGACAATCTTCCAGTACATGTTTTCAGGCTGGAGGCCAAGGAAGTGCTGCTGGGTCTGGTCAAGAAAGCCGCAGATGGGAAGGTAGACCAGCATGGGCCAGCTTTGGCCGTAGTTGCAGGCGAATTGCTGGGTCAAAGCCACCTTGGCGAAAGGAAGCTGGCCGAAGTAGGCGGTGTAGATCTTTGCGGCAACCTGTCCCTGGCTCAGCTCAACGGGAAGCATGCCGGCAGTGTTGATGTTGCCGATGGGGTTGGCATCAACGTTGGCGCCTCTATCCTGAATGGGCAGGTCAGACAATTGATCGGTGTGGGCCAGCATGTCGGGCGGCGAGGTATTGGCGTAAGCGTCGATGATGAGGTTGTCGCTCATTTTCTGCTCGACGATGGCTTCCTTCATGGTGAATTTGCCGATATTGAAGCCGACTACGGGAAGGGGCACGTCGGTTTTCCACTCGGTGGTCGTGGTTTTGCCGTCGGAGTTTTCGCTCAGTCTTGTTCCGGTGGCGATGAGTTCGAGGCCTTTGGGAACGTGGAAGACCATGTGATAGGTTGCGTAGTCGCCGAGGCCGCGGGCCGAGTTGGGATACCAGCTTTCACGCGCGACGGGGTAGTAGTTTGATCCGCCCTCGTTGGAGACCACATCTTTGCCGCCATAAGAGACGCGAATGGTTGCGGACTCACCCTTCTTGAGTGGCTTGGGAAGGATGACGCCGAAGTCTGAATCTTCCTCTTTTTTCTCCTGTACATAATCGAGCTGATCGCCCTTATCGGTCACGACCTGGCTCACGCGCAGAGTGGGGTAAAGATTGAGGGGCACGACCACAACTCCGTCTTGCAATGCGAGCAGATGAACGGTGGCCAGGCCGGTGAGGAACCCGCTTTTCTCCATGGAGACTTCAAGATCTTCGTGGTCGATGCGGTTGCCGGCGTTCTGTTCGTTGCTATCCCAATTCTCGCCCTCGGATGCGAGATGAAATGCGGAGAGATAGGTTGGTCCCCAGTCGTTCATATTGAGGAGGGAGACCTCTTCAGGCGACACGTCGGTGGCGCCGTTGGGGTCGATGCGATAGATCAGATGGGGATCTTTTTTGCCGTGGATAGCGGCGAGGAAGTATCCGCCGGGAGCGGGGCTGAGCACGTCTTCGAGCAGGCGGAGATCGAAGTTTTCGCCTAGCTTGAGGCGCTGGTAGTTGTGGAAGTCGCGGGCCGCGTCGAAGAAGCCGTTGTCAGGCTGGCCTTTGCCGGTCGCGGCCTTGTGGAGTTCTGCAGCCGTGCTGTCAGTAAAGCGCAGAACGACTTCGCTGAAATCCTCGTCGAAGACCTCGCTGTGATTGAGGATGTTGAGATTGTGACGCTCCTCGGCGGTGGGGGGCTTGAGGCGGAAATGGCCATCGCCCTTGAAGACCGCGCCGGTGATCTTGCCGTTGACTTCGCCGTAGAAGGCGAAGTCGCCATGCTTGAAGGTGAACGTGGCGGCGTCGCGATGGAGTTCGAGGTTTTCAACCGTGATGACGTCGGCGCCAGGGAGAAGGCCGCGGAGCTGCTGATAAACAGCATTGGCGTTGGGCGGCCGCTGCGCGCTGGAACGATCAAGGCAAAGAGCGAAAAGGATGGCGACGAGCAAAGGAAATGCACGGAGATGGTGCCGCACGGAAGGCCCCCTGAATTGACTGCAGATATGGCCTTATTATGCAGGTTCCCGGGGAGTGCTGCATCGATAAAAAGCAGAAAGAGCTGGCGGCGATTGGGAGCGGGCGAGACGGAGAGGGCGTCGGCCCCGCTTATTGCGGCGAGGCCGAGATGGCTGAGGTGAAGCTGTCAGCGGCTGAAGGTGACGTAGCGACGACCGGCGTAGAGGCGGAATCCGCCGGCGGGGTCGGCCTGGACCTGGAGGGGGACGGGCCGCTTGAGGTCGTTGTCGGTGGAGGAACTCACAGTGAGGACATCGTGCGCGCCTACGTCTGTGACGACGAGATTGTCACCCGCGACGAACCCAACACCATAGACTCCGGCGGGCAGGCTCTGGCCGCCGATCTTGATGGGAACCTCGGTGATGAAGTAGGCCTGATATTTCGAGGCGACATCGCTCGAGTAGCCGCTGGTGTCGACCAGTGTAGCGAGAACGTAATAGCCGTCGGCAAATTTGACTCCGCCCGAGTTGCGCAACTGGGTGGGAGCGGACTGGGCCTTGTAGTAGACGGCGGAGGGGAGAAGCTTCTGAACGTCGGCGGGCTTGAGAACGGTGGCGCCCTGGGCCATGACGCTGAGCGGAGAAGCGAGAACTGCCAAAGCCAGGGTTGCCAGGCCTGCAAAAGTTCCTAGGGTGCGCGTTTTCATCGGTCAAACTCCAAGTTTCGATCTGCGAGTGGAGTATAACGCATCACATTCGGAGTGGCGGAGAGTATTTCTGGCCGAGATCGTGCGGGAAAGGACGTTCTGAACGCGCGAGAGGCCATTAAAGCGAGGAACCGCTATAATCGCGCTGATGGCGACGACTGCACAATCCGAGGGTTTGCCGGGCGAAACAGCGCTGAAGTTGAAGGCGCTTGAAGATCGACTGCGCGGGCTGGGCGGTGTGATGGTGGCCTACTCGGGCGGCGTGGATTCGGCGTTTTTGGCGGCGACGGCGCATCGGGTGCTAGGTGATGGAATGCTGGCGGTGCTGGCAGATTCGCCAAGCCTGGCGCGACGCGACATGGAGCAGGCGCGGGCATTTGCCGAGTCGAACGGGATGCCGCTGCGCGTGATTCGGACTGACGAGTTGGACAAGCCGGAGTATCAGCGCAACGATTCGAGCCGCTGCTTTCACTGCAAGACGGAGCTGTTTATCGGCATGGAAGCGCTGGGCGGTGAGCTTGGCTTCAGGCACATTGCGTATGGGATGAATGCGGACGACACGCAGGACTTTCGTCCAGGGCAGCGGGCGGCGCAGGAACATGCGGTGCTGGCTCCGCTGGCCGATGCGGGGCTGACGAAGGCGGAGATACGCGCGCTGGCGAAGGCAGCGGGGTATACGTTGTGGGATCGGCCGGCGGCGCCATGCCTGAGTTCGCGCGTGGAGTATGGACGCACGGTGACCCGCGAGGTGCTGGAACAGGTAGAGCGCGGCGAAGAGAGCCTGAGGCAGCTGGGATTTCGGGAGTTTCGCGTGCGGCACCATGGCGAGCTGGCGAGGGTGGAGATTGCGCGAGGCGAACTCGAGCGGGCGCTGACGGTCGAGATGCTCGACGCGATTACGAAGGAACTGAGGAAGGCCGGGTTCCACTATGTCACGCTGGACACGACGGGCTTTCGCTCGGGGGCGATGAACGAAGTGCTGGGGAGCGAGCTGCTTCCTGCGGAAGTGCTCATGCGGCGCGGGGTGTGAGGCGCGTGGCCGGCCTGTCAACCGTATAGAATTCGAGACCGATGCGAATTGGATATCTGGAGTGCTTTTCTGGCATCAGCGGCGATATGCTGCTGGGCGCGCTGGTGGACGCGGGCGTGCCGTTTGAGCGGCTGGCCGAGACAGCAGCGGCGCTGAACGTGGGTGCGCGTCTGGAGATGCGGAAGGTGAGCCGCGGCGGCCTTGCCGGCACCAAAGTAGACGTGATCACTCAGGGATCAGGGATCAGAGATCAGAGATCAGACAAAGCGCACACGCATGAGCACACGCATGCAGACGGCGTCACGCACAACCACGAGCACACACACGAACATACCCACGCGCACGTGCACGATCACGTGCATGAACACTCGCATGAGGATCGGGGCCCGCAGGAACATGGGCACGAGCAGCATCGGTCGTTGTCGGCGATTCTCGGGATTATTGATGCTGCGGCGTTGGACGATGCGGTGAAGTTACGCGCGAGCCGCGCGTTTCAACTGCTGGGTGAGGCAGAGGCAGCGATTCACCAGGTTCCGATTGAGACGGTGCACTTTCACGAAGTGGGAGCGGTGGACACGATTGTCGACATTGTGTGCGCGGCGGCGGGGACTGCGGCGCTGGGCGTCGATAAGTGGATGGCTTCGGCGCTGAATGTTGGGAGTGGCACGGTGGAGTGCGCGCACGGGACACTGCCTGTGCCTGCTCCGGCGACGCTGGCGCTGCTGGGGAATGCGCCGGTGTATGCCGCAGGGCCGCCGATGGAGCGGGTGACTCCCACGGGCGCGGCGATTTTGCGCGTGCTGGATGTGGAGTATGCGACGCTGCCGGCGATGCGCGTGACGGCGACGGGTTATGGCGCAGGCGGACGCGATCTGCCGGGGCAGCCAAACCTGGTGCGCCTGCTGGTGGGCGAGGCAACGGCAGAGGACGCGGCAGTGGTGTCGATCGCGGTGATTGAGACGGTGATCGACGATTCGAGCCCGCAGTTGCTGGCTTATGTGAGCGAGTTGCTGCTGGAGGCCGGCGCCTGGGATGTGTATCGCGTTGCAGTACAGATGAAGAAAGGGCGATCGGGGGTGCAGTTGACGGTGTTGTGCCGGCCGGATCTTGTGATGGCGCTGCGCGAATTGATCTTTCGCGAGACGACCACGATCGGGCTGCATTGGCGGGTGGAACAGAAGACGTCGCTGGCACGGGAGTTTGCCGAGGCGCAGACTGCGTGGGGGCCGGTGCAGATCAAGATCGCGCGGTGGCCGAGTGGAGAGGTGGCGAATGCCGCGCCGGAGTATGAGGACTGCCGGGCGTTGGCGCGCAAGCATGGCGTGCCGTTGAAGCAGGTGATGCAGTCGGCGATGCGCGCGTACATCTCAGGACACGCGAAGAAGGAGACGCGCTGATGGATCGCCAGCAGATTGAGACATTGCTGAAGGAAGTGAGCGGCGGGCGGGTTGCTGTTTCAGAAGCGCTGGAGCGATTGAAGAATCTGCCGTTTGAGGATCTCGGATTCGCGAAGGTCGATCATCATCGCGCGTTGCGCACGGGGATGCCGGAGACGATTTTTGCGGCGGGCAAGACCAAGGCGCAGGTGGCGGCAATCTTTGAGCGCATGGCCAAGGCGGGCGGGAACGTGCTGGCGACGAGGGCTTCGCGAGAGGCCTTTGAGGCAGTGGTTGCGAAGGAACCGCGGGCAATTTTTCACGAGACGGCGCGCGCGATTACTCTGACGCAGACAGAGGCTGCCGCAGGTGCGGGAACGATTGCCGTGGTATGCGCGGGGACCAGCGACCTGCCGGTGGCCGAAGAGGCGGCGGTGACGGCGCGGCTGATGGGCAACACGGTCGAACTGATTGCCGATGTGGGTGTGGCGGGGATTCATCGGCTGCTGGCGCAAAAGCAGTCTCTGCAAGGCGCGCGCGCGCTGGTGGTGTGCGCTGGGATGGAGGGCGCGCTGCCCACGGTGGTGGCGGGCATGGTGAATGCGCCAGTGGTTGCGGTGCCGACCAGCGTTGGATATGGCGCGTCGTTTGGCGGAGTGGCGGCGCTGCTGGGGATGCTGAATTCGTGTGCGCCGAATGTGTCGGTGGTCAATATAGATAACGGATTTGGCGCGGCATGCATTGCGTCGCTGATCAATCACCCGAAATAGAGATGCGGGCCATTTGAAACAAAGAAGCTGGTATCTGGAGCAGAGAAGCGGGTCGAGACGCGCAATGCGTAGATTCTGCACGAGCATTGCTTGAATTGACGAGCGAAATGCTGACCTATTTCTGCTTGGAATCTGCTCAAAGTGATCGCTGTCACTGTTAGCGGTCCTTCCGGAAGCGAATCATGAACTCCTAATTGGATAGCGCCTTCTGAGACGGCTGTGTCTCGGCGCATTCCGCTTTGCATTGCCGGCGCGGACCGCGCGCGATGCGGAGGAGATTCATGGCTCGTTCCAGACTTCCGCTGTTGCGCAGAATTTCGCAGATCTTTTTCCTGCTGCTGTTTGTGGCGCTGCTGGTATTGACCTCGCTGCGCCCGTGGCCTGTCGGCAGAGGCGACCTGCATTTGAGCGCGCCGGTGCGGTTGTTCTTCGAATGGGATCCGTTGATCGCGGTGACGAATGCGCTGGCCAGCCACGCGCTTTATCGCGGACTGTTGTGGAGCCTGGTGATTCTGATTCCAACGCTGTTTCTGGGGCGGTTTTTCTGCGGATGGATCTGCCCGATGGGGACGTTGCAACACTTTGCCGGCAACCTGCCTTCAGAGGCGAAGCGCGGCAAACAGCGGATCGAGTCGAATCGCTACAAGCGCTGGCAGACGTTAAAGTACGTAGTGCTGATTGCGGGGCTGGTGGCGGCGTGTTTTGGCTCGATGGCGATTGGCTGGCTCGACCCTTTTAGTCTGCTGGTGCGTTCGATTGGACTTTCGGTGTTACCGGCGTTCAATTTTGCGGTGCGCGCAGCGATCACGCCGCTCGAACACAGTCACGTGGCTGCGATCAAAGCGACGGGAGAAACGCTGCACTCGATTTTGCAAGTGCTTGTGCTGGATTTTCGGCAGACGCATTTTGCTCAGGGACTGTTGCTGGGAGTTTTGTTCGTGGCGATTTTGGCGGCGAGCCTGCGGGTGACGCGGCTGTGGTGCCGGTCGATTTGCCCGCTAGGGGCGCTGCTGGGCGCGGTGTCGCGTTGGTCGATTCTTGGGCTGCATAAGGATGCGGCGAGCTGCGACAAGTGCAACCGGTGCCTGTTGCACTGCCAGGGTGGCGACGATCCGATTGGCGGCGCGCCGTGGCGGAAGTCCGAGTGCCTGATGTGCATGAACTGCGTGGACAGCTGTCCGCATTCGAGTTTGAAGTTCAAGTTTTTCCGTAATGAGCGCGAGGTTGCATCGCCGGACATCGGCAGGCGCAAAGCGATTACGGGGCTTGCGGCGGGAGCGGTAGTGGTTCCGCTGATGCGGGCGAATACCGGCATGGGCAAAAGCCGGCACGATTTGCTGCTGCGGCCGCCGGGCGCGCTCGATGAGGAGGACTTTTTATCGCGGTGCATCCGTTGCGGCGAGTGCATGAAGGTATGCCCGAATAACTCGCTGCATCCGACGCTTGACCAGGCGGGCATTGAGGGATTGTGGACGCCGACGCTGGTGCCGCGGATCGGGTACTGCGAACCAAGCTGCGTGCTGTGCTCTGAAGTTTGTCCGACGGGGGCGATCTGGCAGATTACTCCCAAGAAAAAAGGTTGGGTAGTGGGCGTTGGCGCGAATAGCCAGCCGGTAAGGATCGGGACGGCGTTTTACGATCGCGGGCGCTGCCTGCCTTGGGCCGAGGCGACCGAGTGCATCGTGTGCGAGGAGTGGTGTCCGGTTTCGCCCAAGGCAATTTATGTGGAGGAAGCGGACGTCATCGATGCGGACGGCAAGACGAAAACGCTGAAACAGCCGCGTGTCGATCCAAGCCGCTGTGTGGGCTGCGGAGCGTGCGAATATGCATGCCCGCTGCAGGAGCGGCCCGCGGTGTATGTGACGAGTATTGGCGAGAGCCGCTCGCCCAGCAGTCAGATTCTGCTTACGAAATAGGAAAGGAAGCTGAAGTGTTGAAGCGCTCAGGGAAGTGGATTTTGGTGGCGATGGCGATCGCAATTGTTGCTGGGGCTGCCTGTACAGGATGCAAGAAAGCAAAAGTCGATCCGTTCCCGGCATCGGGGGCGATCACAGGCTGGCAGAAGACGGATGAGACGCGCACGTTTGAGGCGAAGGATCTGTGGCAGTACATCGACGGCGACGCGGAGCGCTTCATTCAGGCGGGGGTGGTTTCAACGGCGACGTCGGACTACACGTATAACGGGCAACTGGAAGCCGTGGTGGATGTACACACGATGAAGAGCTCAGACGGTGCGCGGAAGATCTTGGAGACGGGACTGACGCGGGATGCAAAGACGATTCAACTGGGCGAGGAGGGCGTGCAGTACGCGCAGAGCGTGAGTTTTCGCAAGGGCAAATACATTGTGCGCATCGTGGCGTATGAGGCAACGCCGGACGGACCGCAGGCACTCCTGGCATTGGCGCAGGGAGTGGAATCGAGACTTTAATTACGCCGCCACTGGAGTGGCCGAACTCAAGAAAGGCGAGGAAAGCGATGAAAAGCCGTCGTGAATTTCTGAAAGAGACAGTGACCGGTGCGGTGTTGCTCGGTTCGCAGAGCACGCTGGGGATCGCTGAGGCGCTGGATCAACATAGGGGATCAGACAAAGCAAAAGTTGTGATTGCCAGAGACCCGGCGCTGCACGGCGCAAGCGCGATGCCGGATGAGAAGCGGGTGGCGGCGCTGCTGGATCGAGCGATCGGCGCGTATACCGGACTTCATGATCCTCTGAAGGCGTGGAAGCATATTGTGGCGCAGGGCAAAGCGCAGGACAAAGTGATCGGGCTCAAGGTGAATGGGCTTGGCAGCAAGGGAATCGCCACGCACAACTCACTGATTATGGCGGTGGCCGAGAGGCTGCAGGGAGCGGGCGTGAGGGCCGGCAACATTCTGGTGTGGGACCAGAACGCTCATTTTCTAGAGGCGTGCGGCATGACGGTGAATACCGATCCGGGCCGGATTCGCTGCTATCCATCGGATGAGGCCGGCTTCGAAGATGAGGAATCGACGTGGGGCACAGCGCGCATTCGCATCACCAAGATCCTTACGCGTGAGTGCGCCATGGTCATTAACATGCCGATCCTCAAGGATCACAGCGGGGCTGGCGTGACGTTTGCGCTGAAGAATATGTATGGCGTGGTGGACAAGCCGTCGAACCTGCATGCGGGCGGATGTAACCCTGGCGTCGCCGATTTGAACGCGAT
>Ga0181516_10000910_pt1 | contig 24314 bp, 9 predicted proteins | sample PEATcosm2014_Bin_25_FD_121104 | JGI IMG/M metagenome (GOLD analysis project Ga0181516, IMG submission 121104) | Peatland microbial communities from MTU Mesocosm Facility, Houghton, MI, USA - PEATcosm2014_Bin01_10_metaG | ecosystem: Environmental > Terrestrial > Soil > Wetlands > Peat | place... | reverse complement strand
GAGACAACGCCGGAAGAAAATCTGCTGATGGCCTATGAGACGATCGCGTGCCTGCAGGACCAGGGGCTGGAAGTCATCGTCGATATGGAACACGCCATGGACGCCCACTGCGGACGGCGCGAAAACGGCGTGGCATGCGACGAAGAGACACACAAGCGGAGCGTGGACTACTTCCACCAGATGACGCGCCGATGCGCCGAGCAAGGCGTGAGCCGCATTGTTATTTGTGACACCACCGGCGGGGCCAGTCCGGAAGAAGTGGGGCGAGTGTTCGAGGAGTTGACGCGCACTTACCCGACGGCGAGCTTTGGATTTCACGGGCACACGGATCGCGGGCTGGGTGTTGCCAACAGCCGTGCCGCGGTGCTGGGCGGGGCGGCGCAGATCCAGGGCACGCTGCTGGGCACCGGCGAGCGCTGCGGCAATGTGAATTTGACCACCGTCATCGGCGGCATGCAGTTGCGCGGGGAGGCCGAGTTTGTTGCGCCCGAGTCGCTGACCGGGCTGACCGGCCTGGCGCACTCTGCCTATGCGGCATTTTCACTTGAAGCGCCGCACGGCACGCCGATTGTGGGGCCGGGAGCCTTTGGCACCTGGGCCGGCATGCACGGCAGCAGCGAACGCAAGAATCCCGGCGCGTATTTGTGGTGCGATCCGGCGAGGGTTGGAGCGAGCCCGGTGATCGGCGTCAACGGGCAATCGGGCAGGGCCAACATCATGCTGCTGTCGGAGTCGCTGGGCGTGGCGCTGGACTCGCTGCAGGCGCAAACGCTGATCGACACCAACCAGGCGATGATTGAGGGCGGCGGCTTCACGGTGAGCGAGGTGTCGTTCAAGCTGGCGTGTATGAAGGTGCTGAACACGCTGCGCAATCGCTTCACCATCAAAAGCTGGAGAGTGTTTGACGAGTCGGACGAGATCGGCAACCGCTTTGTGCAGGCGTTTATGACGCTGGCCGTGGGCGACACCGCTGTCACTACGAGCAGGGCCGAGGGCGCTGGTCCGGTGGACTCGCTGACCAAGGCGATGCGGCGCGAACTGGAGAAGTACTATCCGTCGCTGGCCAAGATGCACCTGGGCACTTTCAGCGTGAAAGCGATCGATGTGTCGGCACACGACTCCGCCGCGCATGTGCGCGTGACGGTGAGTTTCCACGCCGAAGGGCATGAGCCGTGGGTGACGGCGGGCGTGAGCAGCGACATGAACCAGGCCGCGCTGATGGCGATTGTGGATGGCTTCCACTACTGGCTGCAGCAAAGTGTCGACTCATTACTCTTGAATAACTAAATAAATAACCTTGACTTCGCCGAATCGTGCGTGTTATCCAACGAAGCATTCGAAAGCGCGAAGCTGTCGAGTCCATTCCTGATCCCCGTTCAGGGTGCTCCGCGAACGACCGGCCCCTTTTATCAAGGATGTGCTCGTTGCGCGGATAAAGTGCGACCGCAAGCCAGGCGAGCGGCTCCGCACGCGCTTTTGTTCTCGCACTCCTTGACCAAGGCGGTGATGGGTAGATGGACAACTTTGGCGGCAGAGACGCCTTGCTGGCGCGCGTGAACGCGGGCGATGAACTTTGGTCGATTCTCGACGAACTCGCAGCGAAGGACGAGAGCGAGCTGCGCCGCATCCTTCGCCCGCATAACGAAGCAGGCTTCCGGTCCGATCGCGATGGAACAATCATCGGGCAGCGGCGCAGGCTAGACAATGCGCTGCAGGCCTTGACGCTGCTGGAGATCGGCTACGAGATCGGCGTGGTGGATGCAAACGATCGCGCGACGCCCAAGATCGACAGCCTGAGAACGCTTTTTAAATCGGATGCATTTCTCCGCTTCGCGAGCGCTTATTTATACTTTGCGGTGCGCTTCCTCGCCGATCGCATTTACCAGAGCACGGGCTTTGAAAGGACGCGGCAGGAGCTTGATGCGGATTCAAACAAGCGGGCCTTCGCGCTGTGCGTCCCGCCGCCGCTTGCTGTTGCGGCAGAAACCGATGACCGCCTTGCAGCGTTTCTGTCGCTGGAATCGGCGAGTTCGATCCCCGAAGCACTGAACTTTCTCGACGATTTTCGCAAGACACCGCAGGAGCCCTCAGAGTATGAACTCTGGCTGCGCGGGCTGCGCCCGGAAGCAGACGCAGAACAGCAGTCGCGCTTTCTCACCCTGAATGCGGGGTTGACGGCGTGGACCATTTCGCGCAGCGAATTCTATTTGTCGCTTGATGCCATTGGCGAAGCCGGCAATGCCCAGGGGGAGTATCGCGGCAACGCGGAAGAGGCAGGCAACGACCGGCCGCTTGGTGGATGGGTGGTGAGAAATCCGATTGCCGCGCGCTTCGCTCTTGCCGACATCTACTGGATTGCGCGTTTGCTGCGAGCGGATGTTTCGATACGCGGTTCGGTAACTTATCCGAGCACCTCCTGGCCGCATCTGCTCAGATTCTACGCGGTGCTGAAGGGGCAGAATGAGTTGGAGACCGCTCTGCGCAAGGCCGAAGAGACGCTGCGATCGGTCTTCGACTTTGTGTGCGACCTGGTGCAGAATGGGATCGAGTTAAGCGAAGAGCGAGACCTGCATTACTTTGAGCCGGAACACCTGATGAACTATCCGCCCGACACCAGACAATGGCGCGACGTCTTCGATGAGGAGTTGGAAGAGATTGAGAAGCAGCGCGCCCGGCGTCGCTTTCGCGATTCCACCATTCCGCCAGAGCGGCACGGATTCTCCGTCTCGGCTACAGGCCAATCCGCGGCTGGCTGGAGCGAACGGATACGCACGGGACGTCAGCCCGACAACGTAATTGGACTGGCATTCTCCGGCGGCGGAATCCGCAGCGCGACATTCAACCTCGGCATCCTGCAGGGGCTGCAGGAATTCGACTTACTGCGCTATGTCGACTATCTTTCGACGGTATCCGGCGGCGGCTTTATCGGGTCGTGGCTGGTGGGCAATGTGCGGCGCTCGGCACACTGGCTGGGACGACTGACCGACTGGAGCGAATCGATTGCGCACTTGCGCGCGTATTCCAATTACCTGGCTCCGCGCAAAGGGATTCTGAGTGCGGATACGTGGACCATGGCGGCAAGCTGGGCGCGCAACGCATTCCTGATTCAACTTACAGGACTGATTTGGGCCTTCGCGCTGCTGCTGAGCACGCTCGGTGTCCAACGCATTTTTCAGAACTACGGACAGTGGCCCGGCTACGATTGGGGCCTGCCGCTTTCGGCCATCCTGGCTCTCGCGATGGGAGGCCTGGTGACTTATACCGTTCTGTCTAACTTGCGCGGAACCGGAGTTACGACAAACAACGAGACGCGGCGATCGAGGTCGGTTAGAAAACTGGCGGTGGCGCCGGCGTGGACGGGATCGTTTGCAATCGCCGCGCTGTTTTGGTCTGAAGCAACTGGAAGATCGGCGCGCTGGCCGGATCTGCAACAGTTGAACGCCTATTCGAGCATCTTCTTTGCCGCGTGGCGTCCGTGGGCGGGACTGTTGCTATGCGCATGGGTTGCATTGTTTCTTATCGCGCTGTTCACACTCACGCGCAACCGGGGCCACGCTGTTTGGATCGCGACGGCGTGTGTCTTTGTGCTCTACCTGGCGCTGGTGGGAGTGTATTTCCTCTTTCGCACATGGTGCGTGCCCCACTCGCAATACCATTGGTATGCATCGGTGTTTGGGCCCACGCTGGTCATGCTAGCCTTCGCCCTCAGCGTGCTTTTGTTCATCGGGTTCACCGGGCGCAATTCCAGCGAAGCCGTGCGCGAATGGTGGACGCGGTTTGGAACGTGGCTTGCCATTTACGCCGCCGCCGGCATCGGCTTGTCGGGAGCAGCGGTGTTTGGGCCGGACCTGACTGCGAGCCTTGGGCAGATGACAGGCAACCCTGCAATCAAGTGGACCTCTGTGGCGAGTTATCTGGGAACCGTGATTGCAGGCCTGCTGGCCGGCAAAAGCAGCAAGACCACCGGCGAAGGCGGACGCAGCAACGCAAGCGGCCTCGAGTTGCTGGCGAAGGCGGGCGGCCTGCTGTTTATTATCGGCAGCATACTTGTTGCGGCGACGGGGCTGTATCTCCTGCTGCTTGAAGTATTCACAACCGCGGACCCGATGCATGCCGATCCGAGGCGGGTGTTGTCCTCGCTGCCCTGGTACGCAATTCCGGTGTCGCTGTCTGCGACGATCTTGTGCGGACTTTTGTTCTCGTGGTTTTTTGAGATCAACATTTTTGGGCTGAACCAGTTTTATCGCAACCGCCTTGTCCGCTGCTACTTGGGCGCCACGCGCTGGTCTCCCGGCATGCGCAAACCGAACCCATTTACGAAGTTCGATTTCAAAGACGACCTGAAACTTCAGCAGTTGAAGGAAGACGCGCAGTTGGATGAATTGAACGGGCCGTTCCGCGGACCGTTCCCGATTTTCAATTGCGCGCTGAACCTGGCCGGTAGTTCGGATCTTGCACTGAACACGCGTCACAGCGCATCGTTTTCGCTGACGCCGCTGCGGTGCGGCTCCAGCCGCCGCAGAGTTGGATATGCGCCGACGCAAGCAGGAAGGTTTGCCTCGTTCGCCGACGGCGTGATGCTGGGCCAAGCGGTGGCGATCTCCGGCGCCGCTGTAAGTTCCAACATGGGATATAACACTTCGCCGCTGGTCGCATTTCTGCTGACCATGTTTAACGTGCGGCTGGGGTGGTGGTTTCCGAACCCGAGCCAGGGGGCGTGGAATCGCAGAGGCCTGCGCTTCAGCATCTATTACCTTACTCGCGAGTTGCTTGGCTTTGCCGACGAAAAGCGACTGTATCTGAACGTGTCGGATGGCGGTCACTTTGAGAATCTCGGCATCTACGAGTTGATCCGCCGGCGCTGCAAGGTAATTATTGCATGCGACGCGGAATGCGATGAGTCCTTGCAATTCGGCGGCCTTGGAAACATGATTCGCATTTGCGAAACCGACTTTGGCGCGATTATCGAGATCGACGTGAAATCCATACGGCAACAGAAGGACGGCGTGAGCATGGCTCATTGCGCGATCGGCAAGATCAAGTACAGCAATGGAAGCATCGGACACTTGATCTATTTCAAAGCTTCCGTTTCGGGCGACGAGAGCGTAAGCGTAGCGCAATATCGCGCCTCGCATCCCACCTTTCCGCACGAGACCACCGCGAATCAGTTTTTTACTGAAGACCAATTCGAGAGTTATCGCAAGCTGGGCCAGCACATCGTTCGTCATTCCTTGCGGGGTAACTTGCCCGGGGACCATCCGGTGGCTATCGCCGAGAAACTCGCGGACGTGCTAACGCCCGCGAACTCGAGCGACACCTTCCTGAAACAGAGTGCAGCGCTGAATGCCATCTGGGAGAGATTCCGCCAGTCTCCTGGGCTCCATCCATTCCTGAACGAACTCATGGCGGGTGGACCTCCTGTGATAACGCCACTTACCAACGAGGAGACCTGTCTCGGGCTCGAACTGATTCAACTGATGGAGGATGTGTTTCTCGATCTGCGCCTGGATGACTTCTGGGATCATCCGGACAATCGCGGCTGGGCAATCTTGTTCATGCGTTGGTCGCGGAGTTTGCGATTTCGCGCGATCTGGGTTCAGATGCGCCGCACGTTCGGCATCCGATTTGAATATTTTTGCGCGGCGCGGCTGGGGTTGCCGCGGGACGAACCTATTGTCCGTGTTTGACAGTCTCAGCAGCCGGGCGCAAACAAAGAATAGTGGCGCTGGCGAAGATGAGCGACACCGACATGAACAGAAAGCCGGCACGGGAACTGCCTGTAACAGCGAGCAGCAGGCCAACCAGCCACGAGCCGACAAATGATCCCAGCGCGCCGCAACTATTGATCAAGGCCATCACCTCGCCGGCCACATTCCTGGGAAGCATCTCCGGAACAATGGCGAAGAAGGGACCGTAGGGCGCATACATGGCGCCGCCGGCAAGAATGAGGAACACGTAAGCGAGCCAGAAGTTACGATCCGCGAAGAGATAGGAGCCGAAGAGCGCGACTCCTGCGACCGCGAGGAAGGGCCAGACAAAGTGCTTGCGCGACATGGGTCGATCGGAGAAGTGCGCGACTAACAGCATGAGCGCGATGGCAAGCAGATAGGGCGCCGCGCTGAGCAGTCCCACGGTTTCGATGCCGCGGCTTATGCCGGCCTTGACCATCGTAGGCAGCCAGATGATGAAGCCATAAACGCCCACGCTCCACGCGAAGTATTGGATGCAGAGCAGCAGTACGCCGCTCGTGCGAAACGCTGCCATGAGGTTCGGCATCGTCGGAAGCGATTTCTGTTCCGCGTCGATTTCGCGCCTGAGTTCCGCGCAGTACTTTTCCCCGAGCCATGGGACATTCTGCGGGCGATCGCGCACGACGGCGAGCCACACAAAAGCCCACAGCACGGAGGGCAGGCCTTCAATGACGAACGCCATTTGCCAGCCCACAAACTTGATGAGGTATCCCGTTGCTGCCGACATCCACAGCATCGTCACGGGGTTTCCAAGAATGAGGATCGTGTTTGCGCGGGAGCGCTCGGCACGCGTGAACCAGTTGGTGAGGAGGATCAGCATGGCAGGAAGGATCAGGCTTTCCGCGACACCAAGGAGCAGGCGGTCGAGCGCCAGCAGCCAGAATTGGCGAATAACACCGGTAAGTGCGGCCAGCGTGCCCCAACCGACGAGCGCAATAAAGATGAGGCGGCCCGCGCTTCTTCGATGCGCATAAGCCGCACCCGGAACCTGAAAGAGAAAATAGCCGAGAAAGAAAAGCGATCCAAGAAATGCCGCGCGCGCGTCGCTGATGCCGAGTGTTTTCGCCAGTCCCGCGGCGGCGCCAAAGCCGTAGTTGGCGCGATCGAGATAGGCAAGGCTGTAGGTGACGAAGACCGCTGGCAGCAAGTAGAGCCAGCGCTTCCCAAGCTGATGCCGCAACTGCGCCGCGTTTTCAGTATCCCGAGGTAGCACACTACTTTATAGCACCCTGGCCATTCGGATGATTGAGATGTTGTGCGCGCAACTCCGCCGCACGCTTTTATACTTGGTTTGAAGAGCAAGTTACGGAAAGCGGGCATCGCCATCGATACGATTTCACTTGCGTCTGTCTTGGAATCTCCTCTCATGGAGCGCGTGGCGACCCATGCGCCCGGGCCTGCAGGCAAGTTGCCGCTGACTGCGGAGATGCTGCTGACCGAACCCTCCGGCAATCTTTTTGGATTGAGCCAGAATGCGGGCATGGGCTGGAATCCGGCACACGTGCTCGACCCTGAGTTTTTGATTCTTTCGACGCATGGCGGGCTGCGGGCCGAGACCGGCGAACCTATCGCGCTGGGCTTTCACACTGGGCACTGGGAAGTCGGCTTGCTGGTGGCCGAGGCCGCACGCGAGTTGAAGGCGATGCGCGCCGTGCCATTTGCGGGCGCGTGCACCGATCCATGCGACGGCCGCACGCAAGGCACCACGGGCATGATGGACTCGCTTCCGTTTCGCAACGACGCCGTCATTGTGCTGCGCCGGTTGATTCGCTCGCTGCCCACGCGCAAGGGAGTCATCGGCATTGCCACTTGCGACAAAGGCCTACCGGCCATGATGATGGCGCTGGCATCCTGCGGCGCTACTCCTGCGATTCTTGTCCCGGGCGGCGTGACGCTGTTGCCCGAAGCAGGCGAAGACGCAGCCAGGGTGCAGACCATTGGCGCGCGTTTTGCCCAGCAACAGATCACACTCGAATATGCGGCTGAAGTTGGCTGCCGCACATGCGCGTCTCCGGGAGGCGGCTGCCAGTTTCTGGGAACGGCCGCAACATCGCAAGTAGTGGGCGAAGCGCTTGGACTTGCATTGCCGCATTCCGCGCTGGCGCCTTCAGGCCAACCCGTTTGGCTTGACGCGGCGCGCCGGTCCGCGCAGGCAGTTTTGCGCATGTACCAGTTAGGCATGGGAGTAACTGACGTTCTAACTCCGGCGGCTCTGCGCAATGCAATGGTAGTTCACGCTGCGTTTGGTGGTTCAACGAATCTTCTGTTGCACGTGCCCGCGATCGCTCACGCGGCGGGGCTAAGCCGTCCAACGGCATCCGACTGGGCCGATGTCAATCGACAGGTGCCGCGGCTAGTGGATGCGCTGCCGAACGGGCCAAGTAACTTCGCTACCGTACAAGTGTTTCTTGCTGGCGGCGTGCCGGAAGCGATGTTGCAACTGCGCGAACATGGGCTTTTGGACACGTCGGTGAAGACTGTAACCGGCACGACGCTCGACGAATGTCTGGATTGGTGGAAGGAAAGCGCGCGGCGCGTTGATTTACGGCAGACACTGAAGGAACGCGACGGTATTGAAGCGGACGATGTGATCATGACGCCGGATGAGGCGCGCCGGCGTGGGCTCACCTCGACGATATGTTTTCCAGTTGGCAATCTTGCGCCAGAAGGATCTGTGATCAAGAGCACCGCGATCGATCCTTCTTTGATCGATGCGAGCGACATGTACCGGCATCTTGGACAGGCAAAGGTCTTCACCACGGAGGAAGCGGCCATCGCCGCCATCAAGACGGGCAAGGTTGCGCACGGCGATGTGCTGGTGCTGATCTGCGGAGGTCCCAAAGGCGCGGGGTTGCAGGAGATATATCAAGTGACATCGGCGCTCAAGCAGCTCCCTCACTGCAAGCATGTGGCTGTTCTTACCGATGCGCGCTTCAGCGGAGTGTCAACGGGCGCGTGTATCGGACACATCTCACCGGAGGCGCTTGCCGGAGGCGCGATTGGCAAAGTGCTGGATGGAGACAGAATTGAGATTGTGATTGATCGCAGAACGCTCACCGGCACAGTAAACTTGGTCGACGGCCCATCCGGGGAGCTTACTGCTGAGGAGGGCAGTCGGCTTTTGTCAAAGCGCGAGGCAAGACCCGATCTAAGGCCGCATCCCGCGCTACCCGAAGACACACGCCTGTGGGCCGCGCTTGTGCAAGCCAGCGGCGGCGTGTGGGGAGGCTGCGTTTACGACGCCGACAGCATCATCGCAACATTGGAGAAGAACCAGTGAGACTCTATCGCACCAACCGCGGACCGTATGTTGAGTTAGAAGGACATTACCACCACATTCTGGACATTTCGTGGGACGCACTGGTGTGTCACGACGATTTGCAAAAGTACCTGGCGGGTATTGTGCGGACGAGCGAACAGGCGACCGATTTTTTATCTGCCGTGATCATGGCGCCCGTTCAGAGCCAGGAGGTGTGGGCTGCGGGAGTGACTTACTATCGCAGCCGCAATGCACGCATGGAAGAGTCGAAAGATGCGGGCGGCGGTTCATTCTACGATCGAGTGTATTCGGCGGAGCGGCCCGAGTTGTTCTTCAAGTCGACGCCGGGGCGCGTGATCGGCACGGGGGCGACGGTGCGCATTCGAAGGGATGCGTCGTGGTCGGTTCCGGAGCCTGAACTTACTCTGCTTATCAATCAACGGAGCAAGATCGTCGGCTATACCGCGGGCAACGACATGAGTTCCCGCGACATTGAAGGCGAGAATCCGCTCTACCTTCCACAGGCCAAAGTCTACGACGGCAGTTGTGCGCTGGGCCCCTGCGTGTATGTCAGTCCAGAGTTTCTTCCGCCTTCGACAGCGATCGCGCTGGAAATTCTGCGCGGCGATGAACGCGCATTCAGCGGCGCCACCACTCTCGCAGAGTTAAAGCGCGAACCCGCGGTGCTGGTTGAGTATCTTTATCGCGAGACAAGTTTTCCTTTCGGGTGCTTTTTGATGACCGGCACTGGCATTGTTCCGCCCGATACATTCACGCTGCAGAGTGGCGACGAGATTCGTATCAGCATCGACGGAATCGGAACACTCGTCAACGTCGTAGCGGCCCGTAGCTAGGCTTTCTTTCTTGCCAACTTCGTGATGCGGCCGCTCTCATTCCAATCGGAAACGTAGATGTTGGCATCCTTGTCGATATGGCATCCGTGCGCTGCGCTGAAGGTTGTGCGTGCAATGTCGGCGGGCTGCAAGTGGTAGTTTGCCCACTGCGTTCGCTGCGGGTTGTCGCCGAGAAATGCCACGGGTACGTTGTCGCGATCGAGAATCGTAACCCGGCCCTCCAACTCCGAGATCACCGCGTAGTCTCCATGAAAGCTGATCTGGCAGGGACGCCGAAGATGTTGCGTAACCGTGCGCACGAACTTTCCGTCGAAGTCGAAGTGGCATAAGCGGCGGTTCTCGCGATCGCAGACGAGCAGCAGCGGCTGATCGTAACGCGTGTCGACGGCGAGGCCGTGGCTGCAGTCGAACAGGCCCTCGGTGCTTCCCTTGCCCGCGTAACTTGTCTTGTAGTTTCCATGTTTGTCAAACCGGAAGAGGCGCGAATCGCCGTAGCCGTTGGCGACAAAGATGGAGCCGTCCGGCGCAGGAACGGCCGCGGTCAATCGCCACTCGTTCGGCAGCTTGAATCCAGCTTCAGGGGGCGCCGTGATTTTCTGCACAACGGCGCCGTCGGTCTTCATTTTGACGAACAGCCAGTTCTCTTTCGGTGTACCCTTCTGCACCGTCGTGTAGAAATACTCCTCGTCATTCTCTTCCGCATAGACCATCGAATGAACTTCAGGATAGTCAGTGGCAATCGTCCTCAGCAACGCACCCTCGGGACTGTAGACAAGAACGCCCGTCTCGCTTTGCGTACTGACATAGACGCGGCCCGACTTATCGGTTGCGATGCCACCGTGCGTGCCACCAAAGGCTCTGCCGGCTGGCAACTCTCCCCAGCCTTCCACAACCTCGTACATCCATTCGCCGTTGCCGGTTTGCATAAGTCCTCCCGTTGGGTTAGGTGGTGCAATGTTTTGTCCGAATATCTTTGGTGTAGTAAGCGCCGCCAGGGCGGTGGCTCCCGCGACTTCGCAAAACTGGCGGCGGCTTAGTTTGCCAGGAATGCTTCGTTTGTGTGCGTGGTTCATGGCGTATTCCTCGCGACAGATTCGGTTGTGGGCGCGGGTTGTGCAGGTGTGTTGTAGAGATAAACGTGGCGCAGAGTCTCAATGGAGCCGAGCGATGCGGCAGCAGCAGCGCTAACCCTGGTTCCGGTTAGATTGAGGTAAGTCAGCTCAGAGAGCGCGGCCAGCTTCGCGATGCCGTCGCCGGTTACCCCGGTCCATTCAAGATGGATGGCACGCAGATGCGGACACTTACTGAGAGCGTCGAAACTAGCGTTGGTGACGACGGTGCGACCGAGTTCAGCTTCGACGATGAATGGGAAGTACTTTTCAAGGGAGCGGAGTTGGGCGTCGCCAAAGGTGGGCGCGGTGTCGATCGTGCTCAGGATCAGGCCGTCGGAAGGTTTGCTTGAAACTGGCAGTAGCTTCACGCCTTGGCCCTTATTGAGCTGGTCGATCTCAGGCCGGAGGCTGCTGTAGTCGCCAACGGGCTCCGGCGTCGGCTCTGCTGCGACTTCGGGAATTGAAATGCCCTCCACGACGGTTGCGGTGGATGAGGCTCCGTGGCGCACCCAGGCGCGAAGAAGGTCAATTTCATCGGGCTTGAGCGGGGGCTTTCCTTCCGCCGGCATAAACAACTTGTGAGTTACAGGTAGAGTTACTCGCTGGAGCAACAGGCTGGTCTCTGGTTTGCCGGGCACGATCGCGGGACCGTCCTTGCCGCCTCTCATCAACTGGTCGTAAGTGTCCATACGCAGGCCGCCGTTCGCCTTGGTTTCGCCGTGGCATGCCAGGCAATTCGCATCGAGGATAGGGTGGATGTGCATAGCGTAGAACGACGCCGAGGAGGGCGCTTTGGAGTCGCCGACGATGTTCTTGAGCGGGGCGGGAAGATATTCGGTAAGATAGTTGACACCGTAAGTAAGCGAGCCGCCTTGATGCGCTGTCCATGCGAGCAATCCGAGAATGGACACGAGCAGCGCGGGGTAAGCGCGAGGGAATTGATGCGACGTCCACGCAGACCGTGCGAAGATGCACGCTAATACGCCGATGGAGAGCGTGATTCCACCCCAAAGGTGGCGCTGCACGATCGTGCCGTTTGTGCCGCTGCCATAGGCGAGCAGATATCCGAGGGTGAGCGCACCGAGGCAACAAATGAACGCGATGCGAAGGATGAATCCTGCGGCCTCGCGCAGAGCGGGGCGGCGAAGACCCGCGAGTTCGAGCAATGGAACCAATACGATGAGGCCGATGGGCAAGTGTACGGCCAGCGGATGAAACCTGCCGAGGAACTGCTGCCAGTCTGCGTGCTGTTTGCCATCAAGAGGAAACATCCATGGCAGCAGAAGCAGCAGTGCGCTCAACAGAATTGCGCCGAGTGCTCTTGCACGCGCTGCGCGGTCTTTCAGGATCAGCCTATCTGCGAACAAGGCCATCTCTTTCACTTGCGTCACGCGAGGATCCCCGGAACAATGTTGGCCGGCACTGGTCCGGTAAGTTTCTGATCGAGGCCCTGGAACTTATAGGTCAACTTGTTGTGATCGATGCCGAGACAATGCAGGATGGAAGCGTTGAAGTCGCGCACGGTGACAGGATCCTTGACGACGTTGTAACTGTATTCGTCGGTTTCGCCATAGGTGATGCCGGGGCGCACGCCGCCGCCGGCCATCCACGTGGTGAAGCAACGGGGATGATGGTCGCGGCCGTAGTTATCCTTGCTTAGGCCGCCCTGACTGTACACTGTGCGGCCGAATTCGCCGCCCCAGATGACGAGCGTGTCGTCGAGCAGTCCGCGCTGCTTGAGATCGGCGACTAACGCGTAGGATGCGCGGTCTGTCTCGCGGCACAGAATGGGTAGCATGCCCATTACGTCGCCATGCACGTCCCATCCGCGCTTGTAGATTTGCGTGAAGCGCACACCGCGTTCGGCCATGCGCCTGGCCATTAAACAGTTATAGGCGAATGTGCCTGGCTCCTTCGCGTCGGGGCCGTAGAGGTCCCAAGTGGACTGCGGCTCTTTGCTCAGGTCAGCAAGTTCAGGCACAGAAGTCTGCATGCGATATGCCATCTCGTACTGGGCAATGCGCGCGTTGGTCTCAGGGTCGCCTAACTCCTGAAGTGTTTGGCGGTTGATTTCTTCCACGGCATCGAGCATGTGACGGCGCACTTCCCGATCGACGCCGCTCGGATCGCTGAGATAGAGGACGGGATCGGCGCCGGAGCGCAGACCTACGCCGGCAAATTCCGAGGAGAGAAAGCCGCTGCCCCAGAGGCGCGAAGAAACGGGCTGGTTGTTTTCCTTGGGATTCACCTTGGTTTGCAGCACCATGAAAGTGGGCAGATTGTCGTTCATGCTGCCGAGGCCATAGGCGAGCCACGAGCCCAGGCATGGCTTGCCCGCGTTCATGTTGCCTGTGTTCATGAGCATGATAGCCGGCTCGTGATTGATGGCTTCGGTGTTTGTGGACTTGACGATGGTGAGATCGTCGACCATGCGACCGGTATTTGGAAGCAGGTCGCTGACCCATGTGCCGGACTTGCCGTAGCGCTTGAAATCCCAGTGCGAAGGGGCAATGGGGAAACGCGCTTGGCCGGCGGTCATACCGGTCAACTGCTGGCCCCCGCGCACGGATTCGGGAATGTCTTTATCGTAAAGCGCGGCTAAGTTCGGCTTGTAATCGAGTAAGTCGATTTGCGGCGGGCCGCCCGACATGAAGAGATAAATGGCGCGCTTGGCCTTGGGTGCAAAGTGCGGCAGCTTGAGGTACTCGCCTTCCGGCGGCCCGCCCTGTTGCTTTGTGTCGGCGGCATGCGCATCGCCGATGAGTGCGCGGCTACCGAGGAGATTTGCAAGCGCAGCCCAGCCCAGCACTTTACCGGTACGACCAAGGAAGCGCCGCCGCGTTTCAATCGCGGCCCACTCGGCTTTGAGGCCCGAGGGAATCGGCAGATCGAGTACGTCCGGTGCGTGTTCGCAATCGGTGCAAAGGGGGTGCTGCTTCAAATCGACCTCCGTGCTTTCTACTTATTGATCGTTTCGTCGAGGTTCAACATTTCACTTGCGACCATTGTCCATGCAGCCAGTTCAGCGTCGGGGATGGATGAGTCGCGCGGCTTCTCGCCGGCCGCAGCCAGCGCGCGAGCGGCCCTGGGATCGGCGGTGTAGTGTTTCTGCATTTGCACGAGCGATGTCTTGAGCACAGCGGCCATGCGCGGCGAAGGATCGTGCGAAAGAAGTATTTCTCCGAGCAACTGGATGCGCTGCCCAGGCTGCGCGCCTCCCTGGTGAATGACGCGCTCGGCAAGAGCCCGCGCAGCTTCGACCCACTGCACATCGTTCATGGTGACGAGCGCCTGCAGCGGAGTGTCGGTGCGCTGGCGGCGCGTGCAGACGACGTCGCGCATGGGCGCGTCAAAGGCGTCCATATCCGGCAGCGGCGCCATGCGCTTCCAATACGAGTACATGCTACGCCGATAGAGCGCATCGCCGTGCTGCTGCGTGTACCTGACGGTGTCGCTTGTGGGGTAACTCACCTGCTCCCACAAGTTAGGCGGCTGATAGGGCTTCACACTCGGACCGCCGATTTTATTCACCAGTAATCCGCTGGATTGCAGCGCAATATCCCGCAGCATCTCGGCGTCCATGCGGAAGCGCGGGCCGCGCGCGAGGAGGAGATTTTTTGGATCTTTCACAAGCTGCTCGGGCGTCGATTTAGCGCTCTGGCGGTAAGCCGATGACATCACCATCAGCTTGTACATGTGCTTGATGTTCCAGCCGCTGCGACGAAATTCGACGGCGAGCCAATCGAGCAATTCGGGATGCGAAGGGCGCTGGCCCATGATGCCGAAGTCTTCAGTGGTTTCGACCAGGCCGGCGCCGAAGACTTCGTTCCACATGCGGTTGACGGTCACGCGCGCGGTGAGCGGGTTTTCGTCACTTACCGTCCATTTGGCGAGGGCAAGTCGATTGTGCGGCTCGCCGGCAGGCAGCGGCGGAAGATAGTGCGGCGTGTCGGCTTCAACTCGCTCGGTGCGCGCAGTGTACACGCCGCGCGTGAGCACGTCGGCATACGCGATGGAGTTTCTTTCCCAGGCCACGATGGAGAGGTCGCCGCCGACAGAGAGCTTTTGGAGTTGCGCGTCGAGTTGTTCGATTTGCCCTGTGATAGCTTTAGCAGCCGGATCAGCGCTGCCGAGATAGAACTTGCCTACCGCTAGCCACTGATCCTGATTCCACTGCGCCGATGGTCTGGCGGTAACTTCGGCAACGTAATCTTCAAGCGGCAGCCGCTTCGCTTCGTCGGCGGCGACGGCGCGCGCATAGAGGCGAACGTCCTGATAGCGCGTATCCTGCGCGGGGGCGGCGTCAGGGTATCTCCAGCCAAGCTGCATAGGAGCCTTGGTGCGTATGGAACCTTGTGCGAGAGAGTCCGACAACACCCGCGTTGGCACCTGCATGCCGTTCACATAGAGCTTGACGCCGATTGCTTTGCCGGAGCCGTCGTAAGTGAAGAAGATGTGATTCCAGCGGCCGTCGTTTGGCACCGGCTCAACGGCTGCAACCCGGATGGCAGCAAGCGGAGTTGCGTCTTTTGGTTCCGGCGTTGCCTTCTTCTTGTCTTCCTTCTTCGCTTGCTTCTTTTCCGGCTCCTGCTTCTTGGAGCCATCCTTAGCGGGCGCGAGATCGTCGGCCGTCAAGTCCATCGGTGTGGGGTAGTAGAACTTTTCCTTGGGCGACGCTGTCTTCTTCTTCTTTGGCTCGTCTTTTTGAACGACGAGATCCTTTGGCCCTTGATTGACAATGTCGACGCAGAGCAATCCTTTGTCGATGTAGAGGTCCCAACCGCGGTTATGCGCGGTTGAATCCATTTTCGAAATGATCGTTCCAGTATTGTCGACGGCAACGTGTGGCGCGGAGCGCAGCATGAACCAACCGCCGGAAGAGAACTGCTGGTTCCATTCGTAGTCGCCGGTTTGGCCAAGGAGGATGCGCGAGCTCGTGTCCATGCGAAAGTCGGGCCACAGCCACGTTGTCTCTCCCCACTGCGGCTTCGATTTGCCGATGGGAAAGCTGGCCGGCGCTGCGTGCGGCGCGCTGTTCTTGAGTACTTCACCGCCGCCTTCATCGAGGCGCAGGCGGAGAACGAGTTTGTCGTCAGAGACCGGCTGTGCAGGATTTTGATGCGATGCCAGCCAGCGCTCAATCAAAGCGCGTTGGCGCCGGCGCATGTCGTCGAGTTGCGCTGCAAGTTCAGATCGTTTTGCGAAGACCTTGTTATACGCTTCAAGATTTTCGGGCTTGGGAATGCGCGCGACCGGCTCCCACACCGGACGGTCGCCGTTGAAGGGCCGCTCGTCGAGGTTATTGAAGAAAGCCGAGAGCGCGTAGAAATCCTTCTGCGTGGTGGGGTCGTACTTATGGTCGTGACAAACGGCGCAGCCCACAGTAAGTCCCATGAAGGTGGCGCCATAGGCCTCAGTACGCTCGCGGGCAATGTTCACGCGGAGTTCTTCCGGAATAGTCCCGCCCTCGTTGCTGCTGATGCCAAGGCGAACGTAGCCGCTGGCGATGAGCGGATCGAGATTTTTTGCGGGCAGCAGGTCTCCGGCAATCTGCTCCATGGCGAACTGGTCGAAGGGCTTGTTGGCATTGAAGGAACGAATGAGATAGTCGCGATAGGGCCAGATATCGCGACTGTTGTCGTAGTGCAATCCATACGTGTCGGCATAGCGCGCGTAGTCGAGCCAGTAGCGCGTGCGCTCTTCGCCATAAGCAGGCCGCGCCAGCAGGTTATCGACAAGATGCTCGTAAGCTTGCGGCGAGTTATCAACGATAAACGCTCTAACTTCGGCGGGAGTGGGCAGCAGCCCGGTTAGGTCGAGAGTTACACGGCGGATAAGTGTTTCCTTGTCCGCTTCCGGGGATGGATGGAGTCCCTCATTGCGGAGCCGCGCAAGAATGAACGCGTCGATCGGCGTGCGGACCCAGGGATCGCTGGCGGTGGCGGAAGGCTGCGCCGCCACAGCGGGTTTCTCAAAGGACCAGTGTGGCCGATACACGGCACCGTCCTTTACCCACTCCCTGAGAATGGCGATCTCCTCGGGATTCATGGGCTTGGCCTCGCCGAGTGAGGTCTGCGGCATGAGGTGGTGCGGATCGGTGGACTCGATGCGCTTGATTAGTTCGCTCTTTTCCGGATGACCGGGAACGATGGCGTCGGGATGGCCGGGGCGCTTGCGCATGGCAGCCTCTTCCAGGTCGAGGCGTAGTCCGCCCTTGCGCATCTCCGGATCGGGTCCGTGGCAACTGAAGCAACGGCTGGCCAGGATCGGCTGCACGTCCTGGTTGAAGTCGAGGTGCTGCGTGGCGGCCAGCCGAACCTGGCGGGTGCGGCAGCCGACGGCAGGCCCCAGCAAAGCCGCGAGCAGCAGCGGTACCGCCAGGATGGCGGGGTTACTGCGAGCGGCAGCTTGTGAAATCAATGAGATGCGATCAACCTCCGTCCATCGGATGCACGGCTGCTGTTACGGTTTACGAGGTCACACTCGGGCGATAGTTGGATCGGTTGTCCCCGGTCTGCATCCCGATTTTCTGGGCCCGCGGCTTGAAAAATGGGCGATGCGGAAGCAGGGGAAGCGAGGAGGTAACCGAGATCCAATCGGTCTAAGCATGTCACTCCAGAAGGACGATTGTCCAGAGGGCGCCGTTCGTAATGACACGAAACGAGCAAATCTACGCAAGAAATGAGCACAAAGCAGCGTTTCAAGGGCAGAGCGGCGCGTGGGGAGAACCATTCCAGCTCCCGGAAAGTCATCCTGCATTCTCGCCGGCTACGACGGCCAGGCGTTCACGATCTATAACCGGGGGCGGCACTGCCTTGGGGGGCGCATTCCAGGGAAGGAAGACGCGAAAGCAGGTGACGCACCCTTCCTGGTAGCGAAAACTGCGGTAGGCAATGCTGCCGTTGTACTTCTGCACGATCCCTTTGCTGATCCAGAGTCCGAGGCCGGTCCCCTTGGTGGACTTGGTGCTGAAGAACGGCTCGAACAAGTGCTTGGCGTGCTCCGGCATGATGCCCGCGCCGGTATCGATGATGGAGATCGCGATGCCCTGGCGTTGTGTGGCCCAGTCGGTTGCCTGGTGAACGCTGAGCCGCAGCACACCGCCGTCTTGCATGGCCTGGACCGCGTTGCCGATCAGGTTCAGAAATATTTGTCGAAGTTCGACGGGGAATCCGTAGATGTCCCGGGAGCAGCGGTAATGTTTTTGCAACTCGATGCGCCCAGCCTGCAGGCCGCGCTTCTGAAACTCCACAACATCGTCGAGTAACTCACATATTCGAATGGAGACAGGCTCCCTGGATTCGCGATAGAAGCTAAGTGTCTGCCGCGTGATGTGCGAGACGCGCTGCAGTTCGCCCTCGGCCAATTCGGCAAAGCGCCGGGCTTCGTCGTCGAGCGAAGGATGATTGCGCAGCAGATAGAAGAGGTTGGTGATGGCGGCGAGCGGGTTGTTGATTTCGTGGGCAATAATGCCCGCAACACGGCCCATGACCGCGAGCTTTTCGTTTTCGCGCAGTGCCTCTTCCGCCCGGAGTTGCGCCGTGACATCGCGACTGACTTCAAGCACACCATTACCTTCGCGGTTCATCGTCTTGCGACAAGCCACGACAATTTCGCGGCCATCTCTCGTACGCTGAACCAGGTTCCCCTGCCATGTATTTCTATCGCGCAAAGCGGCTTCGATTTCGCTACGGTCAACCGGGAACGCCGTTTGCAGGAGCGCATGAAGGCTGTGGCCAATCACCTCATCGCAGCGCCATCCATACAGCGCTTCCGCGCCAGCATTCCAAAACTGGATTGCGCCATGCAGATCGCGCACCATGATCGCTTCGGTTGCCAGTTCGAGCAGGTCCGCGCGAGTGCGAAACTGTGCTTCGCGCTGCGCCAACTGGTTAGTCCGTTCTTCCACGCGGCGCTCCAGGTCGCTGTTGAGCCTTTCCAACATTCGTGTCTTTCTGTGCAGTTCGACAAACACACCGATTTTGGCGCGCAGCACTTCGGGAATCACTGGAACGGAAATGTAATCGACGGCGCCGCTCTGGTAGCCCTGTATCTTGTCCGTATCGGTCAGGTGAACGCCGGAGATGAAGATGATGGCAGTCTTTTGAAAGCGAGGATGCTGGCGGATCACATCCGCGAGTTCAAAGCCATCGAGGTCGGGCATGCTGACATCCATGAGCACAACGGCAACATCGGTCTTGAGGAGAATGCTCAACGCTTCGCTGGCGGTGCCGGCCTTGATGAGGTTCTCGCCGAGATCGGCGAGGATGACTTCATAACTCATCAGTTTGGCGGGCTGATCGTCCACCATGAGAATGTTGACTTTCTCGTCTGCCATCTTCGATCCTCTCCCTGCAACCTGGTTTGTGAAATCGACGCGGCGGCCGTTACCGGTGCAGCCACATACGCAAAGCGGATAACAGTTGCTCGGTGTTTACGGGCTTTGCAAGATACTCCGAGGCGCCTGCTTCGAGGCATCGTTCGCGATCGCCTTTCATCGCCTTTGCTGTCAACGCGATAATCGGCAAGCGCCGCAGCGCCGGGTTTTGGCGGATTACCTGCATGGTTTCGTAGCCGTCCATCTCGGGCATCATGATGTCCATCAGGACGATCGCCAGGTCGGGAGTGGACTCGATGGTGGCGATTGCTTCGCGGCCTGTTCCCGCCGACAGCACGGTCATTCCGCGGCGCTCGAGAACGCTGCTCAATGCGAAGATGTTGCGCACATCGTCGTCGACGACGAGGACCTTGCGCCGCGCCAGTGCGTCGTCGGAGCGATGCAGGCGATCGAGCATCTGCTGCTTCTCAAGAGGCAGATCGGCTACCACGCGATGCAGAAAGAGAGCCGTCTCGTCGAGCAGGCGCTCGGGCGACTCAACGTCCTTGACCACCACGCTGCGCGCCAGCACATGCAGTTGCGCATCCTCTTCCGAAGTAAGTTCGCGGCCGGTAAATACGACAACCGGGATATCGGTCAACTTGGGAGTGTCGCGTAGTTGCTCCAGCACCTCGAATCCCGTCATGTCCGGAAGCCGCAGATCGAGCACGACACAATCGTATTCGCTGCGATCGAGGGCGCGCAGAGCAGCGATTCCGGAATCGACAACTTCGATGTCGATGTCCTTGTGGCCCAGCAATTCGCGGATGCCGATCTGCTCGGCAAGATTGTCTTCGACGACCAGGAGCCGCTTGCGGCGAGGCTGCGCAAATTCGCGAATGCGTGTAAGTGCCGCATTCAAATCTTCGGCCGAAGATGGCTTCGTGACAAATGCAAAAGCACCGCGCGACAAGCCGTGATGCCTGTCCTCATCGAGCGTGAGCATCTGCACCGGGATATGACGCGTCTTCGAATCCTGCTTGAGGTGATTCAAGACCGTCCAACCAAGCATGTCGGGAAGGAAGACGTCGAGCGAAATCGCAGATGGTTTGTACTCTCTACTTAAAGACAGAGCCTCGGCGCCAGTTTTGGCAACGAGCACCTTGAATCCTTTATCGCGGGACAGATCGCGCAGCAGGCGTGCATACTGCGGATCGTCCTCGACGATCAGGAGAGTTGCATCGCCATCCGCCAGACTCTGGCGATCGTCTTCAATCGGCGTGTCCTTGGCGGCCGCAGCAACATTGCTGAGGAAGACAGGCATCGTGGACGACATGCTGTTTTTTTCCGTCTTGGCGAGGTTCGGCGATGTTGGGCCGACATAAGTCTGCGGCAGATAGAGTGTGAAGCTGCTTCCCTGCTCGGGCGCGCTCTTCAATTGAATCTCGCCGCCGAGCAGGCTCGCGAGTTCGCGGCTGATGGCAAGACCGAGGCCGGTGCCGCCAAACTTACGACTGGTGCCCGCGTCGGCTTGTTGGAAGGCTTCAAAAATGATGCGCTGCTTTTCAGGAGGAATGCCGATCCCGGTATCTCTCACCTCAAATGCGATGACCGAACCCGCGCCGCTGAGAATCGGATGGTCCGCACTCCATCCCGATGAAGCGCTGAAGACCGCGAGCCGCACGCCTCCCTGCTCGGTGAACTTGAAGGCATTCGACAAGAGGTTCTTGAGCACCTGCTGCAACCGCTTGGAATCGGTGACCAGGCTGCGGCCCAAACGCGGGTCGTTGACAACTTCGAAAAGGAGCTTTCTGTTTTCGGCTTCGTGCCGGAACGGCCGCGATACGGTATCAAGTAATGAGCCGAAGAATATCTCCTGCGCCTCGACGGAGACAGTCCCTGACTCGATCTTCGAAAGGTCGAGAATATCGCTGATGAGATTCAGGAGATCTGTGCCTGCGCCGTGAATGGTCCGTGCAAACTCGACCTGCTTAGCGGTTAGACTTCCGTCTGGGTTTTCAGCCAGTTGCTGGCCGAGGACAAGAATACTGTTGAGCGGCGTGCGCAGTTCGTGCGACATGTTGGCCAGGAATTCTGATTTGTACTTGGATGTGAGCGCGAGTTCGCGGGCCTTCTCTTCGAGCGCGCGACGGGCCTGTTCGATCTCCTGGTTCTTGCGCTCCACCTCGTAATTCTGCTCGGCAAGTTCCTGCGCCTTTTGCGCCAATTGCTCGTTGGTTTGCTGCAACTCCTTCTGCTGCGTCTGTAACTCGGCGGCGAGCTGCTGCGATTGCTTCAGCAGGCCCTCCGTCTGCATGGTGGCCTCAATAGAATTGAGAACGATGCCGATGCTGGAAGTAAGCTGCTCAAGAAACGCCAGATGCGATGCGGTGAAGGCGCTCAGGCTAGCGAGTTCAATGACGGCCTTGACGCGATCTTCGAAGAGCACCGGCAATACGATTACGTTTTTCGGGACCGCCTCGAATAAACCGGAGCGAATGGGGGCCGTCATCTTGGGTAGATCGGAGATGAGCATGCGGCGCTTCTCCGCGGCGCATTGACCGATCAAGCCTTCGCCGATCCTAACTTCGCCGACATATCCCTCCGGCGTGTCGGCAAAGGTGGAAAGCAGCATGAGTTCGTCATCCGGACCCGCCGACTCGCTCCCCATCTGGTAAATGACGCCCTGCTGCGCATTGACAAGCGGAGCGAGTTCGGAAAGCAGCATGCGGCCAACGGTTGCCAGATCGCGCTGGCCCTGCAACATGCTGGTAAATCGCGCCAGGTTTGTCTTGAGCCAATCCTGCTCCGTGTTGCGGTCGGTGGTGAGGCGAAGGTTATCGATCATGGTGTTGATGTTGTCCTTCAGCTCTGCCACTTCGCCGCGCGCTTCAACTTGGATGGAGCGCGTGAGATCGCCCTTTGTTACAGCGGTCGCCACCTCCGCGATGGCGCGCACCTGGTTGGTAAGGTTATCCGCGAGAAGGTTGACGTTACCTGTGAGGTCCTTCCAAGTGCCAGCTGCTCCCGGGACGTTTGCCTGGCCGCCGAGCCGTCCCTCGACGCCCACTTCGCGAGCCACGGTTGTTACTTGATCGGCGAAGGTTGCGAGGGTATCGGTCATGTTATTGATGGTCTCTGCGAGTGCGGCGACTTCGCCCTTGGCGTTGACCGTTAGCTTTTGAGTAAGTGCGCCATTCGCCACTGCAGTAACTACTTTGACGATGCCGCGCACTTGTTCGGTCAGGTTCGCGGCCATCACATTCACGTTGTCGGTGAGGTCCTTCCACGTGCCGGCAACGCCCGGCACGACGGCTTGCCCGCCGAGCTTGCCATCGGTTCCCACTTCGCGCGCGACGCGCGTCACCTCGGCCGCGAAGGCGTTGAGTTGATCGACCATGGTGTTGATTGTGTCTTTCAGCTCCAGGATTTCGCCTTTCACATCCACGGTGATTTTGCGCGACAAGTCGCCGCGCGCAACGGCCGTGGTGACCTCAGCGATGTTTCTCACTTGCGCTGTTAGATTGCCGGCCATCGAGTTCACCGAGTCGGTGAGATCTTTCCACGTGCCGGCGACGCCGGGTACGTTGGCCTGGCCGCCCAAGCGTCCCTCCGATCCCACCTCGCGCGCAACCCGCGTTACTTCTGCGGCAAAGGAACGGAGCTGCTCCACCATGGTGTTGAGCGTTTCTTTAAGCTGCAGAATCTCGCCGCGCACATCCACCGTGATCTTGCGCGATAAGTCGCCGTTCGCAATTGCGGTTGCGACCTCGGCAATGTTGCGCACCTGGGCGGTGAGGTTGCCCGCCATGAAATTGACCGAATCCGTGAGATCCTTCCATGTGCCTGCAACGCCGGGGACCTGCGCCTGTCCACCGAGTTTGCCATCCGTACCGACTTCGCGAGCCACACGAGTTACTTCGCCGGCGAAGGCGTTGAGTTGATCAACCATCGTGTTGATGGTGTTCCTCAACTCAAGGATCTCGCCTTTCACATCGACGGTGATCTTGCGCGACAGGTCGCCGCGCGCAACAGCCGTTGTGACCTCGGCGATGTTTCTAACCTGCGCCGTCAGGTTGCCGGCCATCGAGTTCACCGAGTCTGTAAGATCCTTCCACGTGCCGGCAACGCCGGGCACATTTGCCTGGCCGCCAAGACGGCCTTCCGTACCCACTTCGCGTGCTACACGCGTAACCTCGCCCGCAAACCGGTTGAGCTGATCGACCATCGTGTTGATGGTCTCCTTAAGCAGCAGAATCTCACCGCTCACGTTGACGGTGATTTTCTTCGACAGATCACCCGTTGCAATCGCAGTAGATACCTCAGCAATATTTCTGACCTGACCGGTGAGGTTACTCGCCATCGAGTTCACTGAGTCGGTAAGGTCCTTCCATGTTCCCGCGACACCCGGCACAAGGGCCTGACCACCGAGTTTGCCGTCCGTGCCGACTTCGCGCGCCACACGCGTGACTTCGCCAGCGAATGCGTTCAACTGATCCACCATGGTATTGATGGTGTCTTTGAGTTCGAGTATCTCTCCCTTGACGTCAACTGTGATCTTGCGCGACAGGTCACCGCGCGCAACGGCGGTAGCAACTTCCGCAATGTTCCTTACTTGCCCGGTGAGGTTGCTGGCCATGAAGTTCACGTTGTCGGTGAGGTCTTTCCAGGTGCCGGCGCCGGGCACCTGGGCCTGGCCGCCGAGCTTGCCTTCGGTGCCGACTTCGCGGGCCACGCGCGTGACTTCTCCGGCGAAGGCGTTGAGCTGGTCCACCATCGTGTTGATGGTGTTTTTGAGCTCGAGGATTTCGCCCTTCACGTCCACGGTGATCTTGCGGGACAAGTCGCCGCGGGCGACGGCAGTAGTGACCTCGGCGATGTTGCGGACCTGCGCGGTAAGGTTTCCGGCCATGGAGTTGACCGAGTCGGTGAGGTCCTTCCAGGTGCCGGCCACGCCGGGCACGTTGGCCTGTCCGCCGAGCCGCCCATCGGTGCCGACCTCGCGGGCGACACGCGTGACCT
>Ga0181516_10000909_pt1 | contig 24324 bp, 21 predicted proteins | sample PEATcosm2014_Bin_25_FD_121104 | JGI IMG/M metagenome (GOLD analysis project Ga0181516, IMG submission 121104) | Peatland microbial communities from MTU Mesocosm Facility, Houghton, MI, USA - PEATcosm2014_Bin01_10_metaG | ecosystem: Environmental > Terrestrial > Soil > Wetlands > Peat | place... | reverse complement strand
TGGACTTCCGATTCGCTTACGGCATCGACTCGAAAGATCGGCACCAGCACGAGGCACTGAGGCTGGAGCTGTCCTGTCAGGTCATCGTCCACAGTCCATGGGCGCTCGACATCGACGAGCCGGACGATATCGATTTGAGCCTGGAAACCATTCGAGGGGGCCCTGAGGCCCCCTCGAATGCACGTCCGCGAGCGGACTGAAACTACAACTACATCGCCTTCTTGGCGGTGCGGCGCTTGGCCGCCTTCTTGGCTGGGGCGCGCTTCTTGGCCGCCTTCTTGGCCGGAGCCTTCTTCGCTACGGCCTTCTTCTTCGCAGCCTTCTTGGCTGGGGCGCGCTTCTTAGCCGCCTTCTTGGCCGGAGCCTTCTTGGCTGGGGCCTTCTTCTTCGCAGCCTTCTTGGCTGGGGCGCGCTTCTTAGCCGCCTTCCTGGCCGGAGCCTTCTTGGCTGCCGCCTTCTTCTTCGCAGCTGGTGCCACTTTCCCTCCTTGGGACTCATCAATGAATCAATTTGGGACCTCGAAGACACCACCGTGGTGAATTCAATCTTGGTACCGCCTTGACAGACGTGTACTCGACCATGTCCACCCAGCTTCGCAGCTGTGCAGTGACTGTCCGCAGTGCACGGTCCTTTGCGAAAGAGCGTTGAACAATCGTGTTGCACGCAACACTTCTGTACAACGATGACCTCCTCCGCAAGAGGACATCTAAAAGTCCACTCGCTTTACACACCAATGTCAAGCATTTCGAAATTTTTCAAAAATATTTACAACCGTTGTGTGCGTGATCGACGGCGGAATCTACTTAGGTCGCGCACAACGCGGCGACGCGATGAGTGGATCGCAACGATCGACACTGGTGCTCGGCCCGAGTCGAAGTGGCAAGACCACGTCGCTCATCATTCCAAATCTCCTGATCACAAACCGATCTTGCGCGGTCACCTCCACGAAGAACGACGTCGTTCGCGCGATGGCGAACGCGCGCGACGATGCGGCGATACTGCTCTTCGATCCGTCGGGCACGGTGTATACACCAAAAGGAGTGCATCGTGTTGGATACTCGCCAATTCGTCAATCAAAAAGTTGGGACGGAGCCGTGCTGGCGTCACGAACGCTCGTGGACGTCGCTCGCCGCGGTCGCGGCGATCGCAGCGACGACCACTGGACCGAGCGCGCCAGTGCTCTCGTGGCACCTTTGCTGCACGCCGCGGCGCTCGCCGACGAGACCCTCGGCGCACTCGCGTCGCGCGTCGACCACCGACGGGCTGACGACGCGCTACACGCGTTGCACGAGCGCTACGGCGACCAGCACCCCTCGGTCTCGCTGTTGAGTGGCGTGCTGTCGACCGACGAGCGAGAGCGATCGGGCATTTGGTCCACGACCTCGGGTCTGTTCGCGGGTGTGCGCACTGACGCCGCGCGATCCTCCGCGCGAGAATCACCGCTCGACGTGGACGAATTCCTCAAGGGCCCCCACCAATTGCACATCGTCTCGCCCAGTCGGCACCAGGCGGTAACGACGCCGCTCGTCGTGGGTATCGTCGACGAACTGGTGCACGCGACCTACGACCGACACGACCAGGGTGCGCGTCTCCTGCTGGCCTTGGACGAGCTCGCCAACGTCGCCCCCCTACCCCGGCTCGCGAGCATCGTCTCCGAGGGGGGCGGCCAGGGCGTCCTCACGCTCGCCTGTCTCCAGGACCTCAGCCAGGCCCGCGGCCGGTGGGGAGTCTCAGGTGAGGGGTTCCTCTCCCTCTTTCCCACCGCGGTGATACTGCCGGGCATCGGGGACCGGCCGACTCTTGAACTGCTCCAGCACCTCGCGGGCCGCTCCCTCGTCGAGAGCCCGAGCGTCCAGCTCTCGCCGCGGGGTCGACGCGTGGGCCAGAGTTCGGGCTGGATCGAACGAGACCGGGCGACCGTCGCGAACATCGCCCAGGGGCGTCCCGGTTACGCGCTTGGACTTGACGCCACCAAGCGCATGAGCTGGATCGGCCTCACGCCTTATTATCGCGACGAGCGCTTCTCGCGCTACCTCGAACGTTCGGAGCCGATCGAGCGCACTCGCGAACGCTGAGTCCATCGCTCGAGTTCCTCGACCGCCAAAGGGCGCGGTCCCCGATCACGCACGAGGGCCACCATGCGCGCCTGCGTGAGTCCGATTGTGCTTTCTCGGACGCCCCGCGAATCGCGAAGCTTCGGGTACATCGCGTCGACCGCGTGGTCGACCTCGCGAGCCCCCAGGCCGTAGGTCGCGGCGTTGGCCCAGGCACCGACGAGTTGACGTCGGGTGATCTCGCGTGAACCCTCGAGAGCCGCACCGAAGGCGTGCTCGTCCACGCTCGAACGGTCCCGAGTCGGCGGCACGACCTCGCCCGCGGACTCGAAGCGGCTCTGGTCTTCGCGCCAGCGCGCCACTATGTCCTCGCGCCGCCAGTGGCGCTTTTCGCCGCGATCGTCATAGTGCCCACCCCACAGGGCGCGGTAGCCCTCATCCTGTCCCACGACGTGCTCGACGCCGTGAAACGATCGCCAGGTCACCCAGGGCGTGCGTTGGGCGACGAGCTGGCGCAACGACGACCGGTAGAGGGCGTCCGCTGCCCGCGCGTGAGCATAAAGCGAGCGCGAGTCGAGTACCGATGTCGCGTGTTCGGGGCGAGCACCCACGAGGACGTGGTCGTGCAAATGTGGTTCACCGTGACGGTTGACGCCGTGGGTGAAACTCACGATGCTCTCCCAGCGACCGGGTTCGTCACGATCAGCACCGAACCGGCGATCGCGCACCACGAGGGCCCGCTGTTCGAGGTACGCCATGGACGAAGCCACCGAACCTCGGTGCGCGTCGACGATCCCAGCGGCGTTGGCCGGATCGAGCGCGACCAGGATCGACACCGCTCGAGGCGCCGCAAAGATCAGGTCGTAACCGAGGACGGCGGCACGGTTCGTGTGAGCCAGTACTTGGACGACGTCGCGGTCGCGTCTCGTGTCGCCGGTACCGCGCAGCCACCAGCCGGGACCCTCGTTCAGCCCCTCGAGCTCGAGAGCGTGATCGTCGGTGAAGTAGCGCACGTCGCCTGAACGTCGGGCGAAGATTCGAAGCACGCCCACCCCCCTTTTGGGGGCCCAACGGTCGCTACAGCGTCGCGGCCATGCGCCGAGCCAGTTCGTGGCCCGCCGCGGCGAACTTCTCGGTCGCCACGACCGCCCCGGGACCCGCGAGGACCATGAGATGGTCCAGGAACGACTCGTCGCTCACGCGGAATCGCACCGCGTGACGGCCGTCGTCCAAGGCCAACCACTGGGCCCTGGGCAGGGGCTCAAAGAGGTAGCGCGCGTACGGCTCGACGATGACGACGACTTCCTCGCCCTCGTCGCCGACCTGGGTGAGCCAGTTCACCACGTCGTCGCTGGGCCGCTGTTCGGTGACGGGTGTGCGCGCGATCACGTCACTAATCCGGTCGATTCGAAACGTTCGCCAGGCCTGGCGCGTCGTGCAGTACGCGCGCATGTAGGTGTGGCCGTTGAGGACCTTGACCTCGCGCGGTTCGACCGTGCGCACGGTTGCTTCCTCGGACCAAGCCGGCGCGTAGTGCATCGTGATCTGTTCTCGACGGTCAATCGCCTCGTGCACCACTCCCAGCAGGGACTCGCTGGCGAGTTCGACGTGGACAAAACCGCTGGCGACCTCTTCAATCTTCTCGATCGCGGAGTAGATTTCGGGATCGGTGTAGACGCGTGACGCCTCTCGCAACGCAATATTGAGCTCAAAGAGATCGCGCCACATCAGCGCGGGCGGTTCATCGAATTCGTCGATGAAGTCGGCCCGGTACGTCGAGTCGTCAGTGTCTTCGTGATCCCAGTCGTCGCAGTCCTTGATCACGTGGGCGGGAAAGAGTCCCGAACCGTCGTTGGACTCGGCCATGGGCTCGAGCGAGGAAAGACGATCCATGATGAGTCGTACGTGCTCTCGGCTGAGGTTGAACCGGGTGGCGAGTTCGCTGATGCGAAGGCCATCCTCGGAGAGATAGACCGCGTGGAGCAACTGCAAGGTCTCGCCCAGCACGTCACTGGACGTGGGCGCGGTGAACTTGAGCGAGTCCCTGGATGGCACCGCGCCCTTATTCACTCGTTTGAGCCACTCCGCGAGTTCCTGTCGCAGTGATTTGGGGCTTTGGAGCCGCACCCGCTCGGCGGCCTCGAGGACGAATCGAAGCGCCGCCCGGGGGCTCTGGAACGAGATCCCGACCTCGACCCGGCCCTCCTTCTTGGTCGCGGCCAGGGCCCCCGGATACTGTCGTACCAGTAAGTCCGCGTAGTTGGCGTTCGTGGTGACGACCACGTCGATGGGCGTGGGCGCCTTCTGGAACTCCGCTCGCCAGGCCCGCGCGATTTCGAACACCGCGTCGTCGACGTCAAAGGACTCCTCGAGGACCTCGGGCATGGAGGTCATTCGAGAGAAGCGGTAACCCTTGATCTCATCGGTGTCGCGCACCCGCGCCACCAAGTACGACACTCCATTCAGCACGTCGATTACGAGCGGCTCGACGACTCTGACCTTGTTGGTCGAGGACTGGTAAGCGAAACGCAGCACGCGGCGCGTCTTGAGCGCCCGCACGACGGGCGTGTAGTACGCGGAGAACTCCAGACCGCCCTCGCCGGCGGGCGTCTCGTTAAAGACGCTGAACGCGCCCGATGAACCGAATCCGCAAAACCGCAGACTCAGCTGGACCACCCGTTGCTCGGCCTCGTCGAAGTGGATGACCGGCGCGTAACCGCTCGACGGGTCGATCCGGTAACCAACGCTGTCGTCGGGCAACGTCACAGTCTCGATCTCAAAGCCCAGGTCGCGGATGCGCGCCTTGTCGCGCTCGAACTTCTGACGGACCGCACCGTCGTTGCCTTCGTAGGCCCGAACCTTCTTGGGGCCCTTGGACGAAACCGGGTACTCGTCGACCTTCAACTCGCGGATGATCTCTTCTTGGGTGAGGGGCCGGGCGTCGGTCCAGGCCCGTTGTAGCAACAACACCAAGGCGACGAGACGCTCGCGGCTCTGCTCGGTTCCCCCGCGGATGGTACTCATCGTGTCCTCGTCACCACCACGAGGGTAGCGGTGCGCCACCGTCGGCCACGGTTCAGCGGTCCGCCTTCTTTTCTGCCTCGAGTAACGCCTCTTCGCGGCGCCAGGTGCCCGAACGGCCCCCGGACTTCTCCCAGAGCGCCACGTCCTCGATGGTCATGGTGCGATCGGTCGACTTACACATGTCGTAGATCGTCAGGGCGGCGACGGTAACCGCCATCAGCGCCTCCATCTCGACGCCCGTTCGGTCGACGGTATCGACGCTCGCCTCGACGTCGATGTGGGTGTCGGCGATCACGAAGTTGACGTAGACGTTACCGACGAGCACCGGGTGCGACATCGGCAACAGACTGGCCGCTTGCTTGGCCGCCTGCATGCCCGCGACGCGTGCGGTAGCGAGTACGTCGCCCTTGTTCATGGCGTTGGCCGCCACGCTCGCGGTGGTGGCGGCTTGCATGTTCACCCGACAACGGGCCAGCGCCCGTCGTGCACTGACCTCGGAGGGTCCCAGATCGCGGGGAAAGGCGCCGTTCAGCGACGTCCGACGTAGTTGGTGGAAGTCGTCCACGGGCCCATGCTACTGACCCCGCGACCGGGCTTCACACGTCGCCCGGTACACTGCTCTGGTCGTCGCGCCTACGGAGGGCCAATGCCAACCTACGAATACGAGTGCCAGTCGTGCCACCAGCACGTCGAGGCGGTCCAGAAGTTCTCGGACCCCGACCTCACCGTGTGCGCCCACTGCGGCGGCGAATTACGAAAAGTCTTTTCCGCCGTCGGCATTGTCTTCAAGGGCAGCGGCTTCTACAAGACCGATAGTCGCGGCTCCTCCTCGGGCACGCCACCTTCAACGCCCGCGAGTGCGCCGACGTCTCCGACGACGCCTGCCGCACCGGCAACCGAGAAGAAGGTTCCCGAAAAAAGCGCTCCCGCCACGAGCGCCACGAACTCGGACTAGGAACCCGACACCGCGATTCCCTCGATCGCGAGCGATTGGCCCGCCGCACTGGACGGCAGCCATTCGACGTCGTTGCCCACGAACACGATGTCGAGCAACATCCGCTGAAGGGTGGACGCGACGGTAATCTCGCGCACCGGCTCGGCCAACTGACCGTCACGGATCATCAGTCCGGTCACGCCCACGGAGAAGTCGCCAGAAATTGGATTCACCCCCGAGTGCACGCCCGTGAGCGACTCCACGAAGATGCCCTCGCCCACACTTCGAAAGATCGCCGCCTGGTCGACGTCGCCGGGCGCAAGCTGGAGTGCACGACAACCCGCTGACGGCGAACCGGCGATGCCCCCACGGACGGCGCTACCCGTCGACACCGTGCCCGCCCGCCGAGCTGACACGGTGTCGTAGACGAACGCCTTCAGCCCGCCACCTTCGATCAGCACGTTACGTCGACAGGAAAGCCCTTCGCCGTCGAACACACTCGCCGAGAAGTGGCGCCGGTCCGTCGGATCATCGAGCAACGTAAAGAGCGGCGACGCGACGTCCTCGCCCATTCGATTCGCAAAGAACGAGCGTCCGTAGTTCACGGCCTCACCGCTCAGCGCTCCGCCGATGATCGCGAGCAACGTCGCGGTACTTCGCGGGTCGAACACCGCCGTGCACCGAGTCGAGGCGGGCTTGACCGCGCCGAGCATGCGCGTTGCGCGCGAGACGGCGTCACTCGCCGCGAGCCCGATGTCGAGATCACCGGGTGCGCGTCCCGCGCTGAGACCCCAACCCGTCTGGTCACCCGTGCCATCGGTCGCAATCGCCTCAACGGACACGTAGGCGCCCGATCGCTCGAAGGCGGCTGCGATGCCCATCGTCGACACGATGACCGCTTCGGCGACGTAGTCCGAATAGTTCGCGGCGTCAACTTGACGAATTCGATCGTCACCGTCGCGCACCAATCGCTCAAGCTCGATCGCCATCGCGATCTTCTCGTCCAGCGGTGTCGAGAGCACGGTTCGATCCACGAGCTCGAGTGACGCGGGCACCACGCCGTCGGGTCGCGCGAATGCCAGGAATTCGTCTTCGGTGGCGAAGCGGGCGTTGTCCCGGGCTTCGCGCAATGCGTCGTGCACCGCCTCGGGATCGAGCGAACCGGCCCACGCCGTGCCGACCTGGGCTCCCGCCACACCCTCGCGCAGCACGCGGATTCCCACACCCGATGAGCTGGCCGTGGCGAGGCTTTCGATCGCCCCGTCGTAAGCCTGGATCTCGGTCTCGACGCCACTGGAGAGGTAGACCTCGATCTCCTCGCCCGACGCGGCGTGTTCGAGAATCCGCTGGGCTTGTTCGAGCAAGGTCACGAGGCGGTACCGCCAATCGTCACGCCGGTCAGCCGCATCGTGGCTTGTCCGGTACCCACGGGCACCGACTGACCGTCTTTGCCGCACGTGCCCGGCGTCATCGAGAAATCTTTCGCCACCGCGTCGACACGCTGGAGGATTTCGGGACCGTTGCCAATGAGGTTGCAGTCACGCAGTGGCGCGGTGATCCGGCCGTCTTCGATCATGAACGCCGAGGTCATACCGAACACGAAGTCGCCGGTCGCGGTGTTGACCTGCCCGCCGCCGAGCTGGGCGACGTAGACGCCTCGCGGCGTCTGGGCGATGATCTCGTTCGCGTCGGATGTCCCCTCGAGGAGATAGGTATTGGTCATGCGCACCATGGGCAGATACTGGTAACTCTGGCGACGTCCATTTCCCGAGGAAGCCCGTCGCTCCTTGCGTGATCGGAGATAATCCCACATGTAATCAGTCAAGACGCCGTTCTCGATCAACACGTTGCGGGCGCTGGGTCGGCCCTCGTCGTCAATGGCGAGGTATCCCCACTCACCCTGGGCCGTCCCGTCGTCGACCAGGGTGACCAATGGGCTCGCGACCTGCTGGCCCACCTTGCCCGCGTAGACCGACGCCTGCTTCAAGATCGCGTCGGCTTCGAGTCCGTGACCACACGCTTCGTGGAACAGGATCCCGCCCGAACCTCCCGCGAGCACGACCGGCAGGTCACCCGAGGGAGCGGGACGGGCTTCGAGTTTGGTGATCGCCTGGTTCGCCGCGCCGCGCGCCGCCTCTTCGACGGCGTGCTCGCTCAAGATTTCAAAGCCTCGCGTGCCCGCAATTGGTCGGTAGCCCGTTTGCATCCCGGTATCGCCCGTCGCGACGCACGAGATATTGAACCGGGTTCGAATTTGGTGATCGGCGGCGTACACACCGTCGGAGTTTGCGACGACGAAGCGTCGACTCGAATCACCGAGCGCCACTTGGACCTGGGTGATGGCCGAGCCCTGCGAACGAGCGACGTCGTCGGCGTGGCGAAGGAGCTCGATCTTTCGCGCCTTGTCGACGTGCTCGGGCATCATCGTCGCATGTGTGGGGTGGTCGGACATCGAACCGAGCGCTAGCTCGCGTACTCCTCCCCCGCCCTCGCGCGCCACCGCGGCAGCGGCGCGCGCGGCGCTGAGCAGTCCGGGCTCGGAAAGATCGGCCGTGTGTGCGAAGCCCGTGGTGTCGCCCACGACCACGCGAATCCCGGCACCACGGTCGCGACCAGAGCTGAGTTCTTCGATACGACGTTGATCGAGGACCGCCGATGACGTCACGCGGTCTTCGACGAAGACTTCGGCGAATTCACCGCCTCGACTCATCGCTTGGGCTAGCGCGTGCTCGAGGACTTCCTTCGTGACCAAAGTCTGTGACATGGTCGCCAGCGTACCGTGCAATCCCTTTCGATCAACAAAACACGAGCGTTTTCGTGAACTATCGACATGAATTCGTAACACGCGTGGCATAAGAATCGATTAAGTCGTGGCACTTTGTGTGGTGTAGTCGAGACGTGAGCGATATACGAATCGGCCACACTGCGATGTCATCGCAGCCTACGGACGTAGGAACAGCGAAGTGAAGGAGAAACCATGAGTGACGGCGACAACAACCACGAACATGACCACGACCACGGACACGACTCGCGTCGCGACGCGTGGCGAGCCCGGCGGCGCGGGGCTCTCGCAGTGGTACTGGCAATCGCCATCCTCGTCCTCGTCGGCGACATCTTGAGTGCGGTCGCGCTAGGTCGCACGTCGTCGTCCTCGGCCCGATCGACGGTCTCGGTGACCGGCACGGGAACCGCGACCGGCACACCCAATACCTTGAGCTTTCAGATCGGTGTCAGTAGTGTCGCCAAAAACGCCTCGAACGCTCTCGCGGCAAATAACGCCCGAGTCGCGGCACTCGAGGCGGCCCTCATCAAGAGTGGTATCACCAAACGCAACATGCAGACGTCGGGCCTCAATATCTATCAGAACACCAACAACAACGGCGTCGTGACGGGTTACACCGCCGAGGATGACCTCAGCGTGACACTGCACGAGATAAGCAAGGCCGGAGCGGCGCTCGACGCGGCAACGAACGCGGCGGGTAATGGCGTGCAACTGAGCAACCTCAGCTACTCGATCTCCAATCAGAACAGTCTGTACCAGAAGGCGCGCACCGCTGCAATGAAGAATGCTTACGCCGAGGCGAGCGACATCGCCAAGTCCGCGGGCGAGAGCGTCGGTTCCATCGTGCGCGTCACTGACGAAGAGAGCACGAGTGGATCAACGGTGCCCACACCACTGCAGTACAACGCGGCGGCGGGTAAGGCCACGTCGGTCGTTCCCGTGCAAGCAGGAACGCAGACGGTGACCGATCAGGTGTCGGTGGTGTACGCGCTCAACGGCTGAGCGGTCAGTCCGTCGTGATTTTGTTCACGCGGGCGCGTTTCGGGCCCTTGGTCACGGTGTACGGACGCGGATTCATGGATGCGTCCGTACACCCCCAAGTAGGGTGAGAGAGTGATTTTGCCGTCCATCGAATCGCCCGCCGATCTGCAGGGTCTGACGTACAAGGAGCTCAACAAACTGAGCGCCGAGATCCGTGAGTTCATCATCTCGACGGTCAAGACCACGGGCGGCCACCTCGGATCCAACCTCGGCGTGGTGGAGCTCACGATCGCCCTGCATCGGGTCTTCGAGTCGCCTAAGGACATCCTGCTCTGGGACACCGGTCACCAGGCCTATGTCCACAAACTGTTGACCGGCCGACGTTATGGTTTCAAGGGCCTGCGCCAGCGGGGAGGGCTCTCGGGCTATCCGAACCGCTCCGAGAGTCAGCACGACTGGATCGAGTCATCGCACGCCTCGACCGCCCTCTCCTACGCCCACGGACTCTCGGTGGCGCTCGAACAAAAGAAGGAACTCGTCGGCCACGGTGGACAACGAAACGTCGTCGCGATAGTCGGCGACGGTTCGCTCACGGGTGGTATGGCCTACGAAGCCCTCAACAACCTGGGCGTCTCCAATCAGCGCGTCGTGATCGTGTTGAACGACAATGGTCGCAGTTACGCGCCGACGATCTCCAAGCTCTCGAGGTCCCTGACGACGTTGCGCCTCAACCGGCACTACTTGACCGTTCGCGAACGCGTGCGTCACTCGGTACCCCGTCTTCCTGGTGGCAAGGCGGCGTACCTGGGCATTGACGGATTCACCTCGGTGGTTCGTGAGATGGTGACCCCGCACACGTTCTTCGAGAATCTCGGCATTCGATACGTCGGACCCGTTGACGGCCACAACATCGAGCAACTCGAAACCGTGCTCAAGAGCGCGGCGCAGTGGGACGGACCGATCGTCGTGCACGTGCTAACCGAAAAGGGTCGCGGCTACGCGCCAGCGACCAACGACAACCTCAAGATGCACGACTACAAGCTGCCACCGCGACTGAACGACGAGGACGTCGCACCGCAGTCCTTCACCCAAGCCTTCTCCGACTCGCTCGTGGCCCTCGCGAGCGCCGACGACCGCATCGTCGCGATCACGGCGGCGATGGCTGGACCGACCGGGCTCTTGGGATTTCAGGAACGTTTCCCGACTCGTTTCTTTGACGTGGGCATCGCCGAACAGCACGCAGTGACCGCCGCGGCGGGCATGGCGATCGGCGGACTCAAACCGGTGGTCGCGATCTACTCGACATTCTTCTCTCGCGCCTTCGACCAGGCCCACCTGGACGTGGGGCTACTGAACCTGCCCGTGTTGTTCATCTTCGATCGCGCGGGTATTACCGGCGACGATGGTCCGAGCCACCACGGCGTGCTGGACATTGCGCTCTGCCTCGCCATTCCGAATATGACCATCTTTGCTCCCTCGAGTGCCGAGGAGATCCCCGAGATGATGGCGACCGCGCTCTCGATGTCGAGCCCGACCGCGATCCGCTTCCCCAAGACACTGCCGCAACCCTTCGACGGCCACATTGGCGAGGGGCTGAGGGCTCGCCTCGTCGAACGCGGCGACGGTTCACTCTGCGTGCTCACGGTAGGAAAGATGGCGCCGAACAGTCTTCGCGCGCTCGAGCTGATGGGCATCGAGCGTTCACGCGTCACCCTCTACGACGTGCGCGTCCTGCCACCCGACCAGGAGATGATCGACGACGCGCTCAACCACGATCGCATCATCACCGTCGAGGACGGCACCCGGCACGGCGGCGCGGGCACTTTGATGGTTTCGGCGATCCGTAATCGCGCACAAGAGTTTGACCGCGCCTTTCCTTCAACGAGGATCCTCGGTGTACCGCGCGCGTTCCTCGAGCACCATCGTCCCGACGCGCTGCTCGCCGAGATCGGTCTGGACCCCGAGGGACTCGCCGGTGCCTTCTCGAGGCTGCTGAACGATAAGCCTGAATTTCCCCGCGTGCTGCCAGAGTCACCGCAACCGCGCTTCATTTAGTACTGGGCCCACGTCGCGGCCGGTACTGTGCGGTGATGGCCTACGAGGTGCAAAAGTCCGACGAGGAGTGGCGCAAACAGCTCGCACCCGATCGATTCGAAGTTCTTCGCCACGCTGCTACCGAAGCTCCCTTCACGGGTTCGCTACTGCACGTCGACACCGAGGGCATCTTCACCTGCGCGGGGTGCGGACAGCGCTTGTTCACGAGTGAGCAGAAGTTCGATTCGGGGTGCGGCTGGCCGAGTTTCGACGCCTGTGAGCCGGGTACGATCATCGAGCGCACGGACCGGTCGCTCTTTCGCACCCGAACCGAGATCCTCTGTTCGAAGTGCGGTGGGCACCTGGGCCACGTCTTTGACGACGGCCCGACGCCTACTGGGTTGCGCTACTGCGTGAACTCACTCGCCCTCGACTTTGACGATCGGGACTCGTCGTCCCTAGACGTCGAGGAAGCGGCGGATCGCGATCGCCGAGCCAACTGAACCGATCACCACGCCCACGATCAACACCACCGCGTTCGTGCCGAGCAGGGCGCTCGTGTCGAGTTGGAATTCATTGTGCAGTGGGTACCAAGTGTGTAACGCCGTCACGGCGAGAATCGCCACGAACGAACCCAGGAGTCCCTGGATGAATCCCTCGGTGATGTAGGGGATGCGGATGAACCAGTTCGTCGCGCCCACGAGCTTCATTACCGACACTTCGCGACGACGCGAGAAGATGGCCATGCGGATGGTGTTGAGGATCAGGACCGTCGCCGATAAGAGCAGGACGCCCGCCAGGGCGAGGAATACGATCTGAATGATGCGAATGGCGTGGTTCATCTCACGAATCTGCTGCTCGGGAGCGGTCACGCTGTAGACACCGGGCTGGGGCGAGAACGTCGATTCCACGACGAAGGCGTTCGAGGGAACCGTGGGGACACAACGGAACGAAGAGGGAACTTCGGTCGCGGTTAGCACTGACGATTCGGACTGAGGCAGCAACTTGATGGCCTCTTGGAAGTCCTGCTGCTGGGTGTAGTAAATGCAACTCTTCACGATGGGCAGGTCCGCGAGCTGGCTCTGCACGCTCGAGATCTCATTCTGGGACGCCGTTGGCTCCATCCAGATGGTGACGCGAGTTCCCTGCTGCCACTGCGCCGAGGCTTGCGCGGCGCTCTGCTTGAGCAGTAGCGCCGAGCCGACGAGCGAGAGCGACACGGCGACCGTGAGCACCGCCGCGATCGTCATCATGCGATTGCGCCAGAGGTTGCCAATCGTCTCTTTCATGGCGTAGCGGAGGTACACGCGCACTAGAGGACTGCTCCTTCGTCGATGCCGTAGACACCGCGAACCTGGTCGCGGATCATCTCGCCGCGGTCGAGCTCGATCACGCGACGACGCATTCGGTCGACCAGCGCCTTGTCGTGAGTCGCCATGACGACGGTCGTGCCCGTACGATTGATGCGCTCGAGCAGCGCCATGATCGATTCGGAGTTAGCCGGGTCGAGGTTGCCAGTCGGTTCGTCGGCGAGCAGGATCAATGGTCGATTGACGAAGGCGCGCGCGACCGCCACGCGCTGTTGCTCACCGCCCGAGAGTTCGCTCGGCAGGTTGCGCGACTTGTCGGTGAGGCCCACCAGCTCGAGGATCTGGGGCACCTGGCTGTCGACCGTCGACCGCGGTCGCCCGATGACCTCGAGGGCGAACGCGACGTTCTCGAAGACCGTCTTGTTGGGCAGCAGGCGAAAATCCTGGAACACGCAGCCGATGTTTCGCCGCAGGTACGGGACCCGCCACTTGGGCAGCTCACCGATGTCACGGCCCGCTTCGAGGATTCGTCCCTGGTCGGGCAACTCCTCGCGCAGCAAGAGCCGAAGGAAGGTGGTCTTGCCTGATCCCGAGGCCCCCACCAGGAACACGAACTCGCCCTTGTCGATGTTGAGCGAGATGTCCACCAGCGCGGGGGTGCCGTTCTTATACGTCTTGGAGACGTTTTCGAATCGAATCACGCACTTACCCCTTTAGATTTCATTGGATTCTGCGGCCACGCCGATCTAGGCATTACTCATTCTAGTTTGGCCCTCGAACATCCTCGCGCCACGAAATCCCCCAGTTGCAAGGATTCTGAACTTCTTATGTTCGTGCGCGCTGTCGACGAAGTTCCGCCTCCATGAACGCATCGAGATCGCCATCGAGTACCGCGTCGACGTTACCGGTCTCGTAGTCGGTGCGATGGTCCTTCACGAGTTGATAGGGCGCCTGCACGTAGCTGCGGATCTGCGATCCCCAGGCATTGTCGCCGCGGTTACCACTCAGCGCGTCCATCTCGGCTTGGCGTTGCGCGCGTGCTCGCTCGGCCAGTTTCGCTTCGAGAATCTGCATGGCCCGCGCACGGTTCTGATGCTGGCTTCGTTCGTTTTGACAACTCACGACGATGTTGGTCGGCAGGTGCGTGATGCGGATCGCCGAATCGGTCTTGTTCACGTGCTGACCGCCGGCGCCCGACGAACGATAGGTGTCGACGCGCAGGTCCTTCTCGTCGATCTCGACCTCACCCGCGTCGTCGTCGAGCAACGGCGTCACCTCGAGGCTCGCAAAACTCGTCTGACGCCGAGCTTGGGAGTCGAAGGGACTGATGCGCACGAGTCGGTGGACGCCGCGCTCGGCGGACAACCAACCGAAGGCGAAACGGCCCTTCACGATGAACGTCGCCGACAGAAGTCCGGCTTCCTGACCCTCGGTGACCTCGTCGTACTCGACACCGAAGCCCCGACGCTCGGCCCAGCGTGAGTACATCCGCAGCAGCATCTCGGTCCAGTCCTGGGCGTCGGTGCCACCCGCACCTGCGTGCAACTCGACGATGGCGTCATTCTGGTCGTACGGTCCACTGAAGAGACTCTGGGTCTCCAGGGCGGCGACTTCGCGCTCGAGTTTGGCCACGCTCGTCGCCAGTTCGTCGAGCAGGGACCAGTCCGCTTCGCCGGAGGCGAGGGCCTCGCGAGAGAAATCGGCCAACACCGCGCTGTCGTCGAGGTCGCGGCGCAGCCCGTCGAACAGTTCGAGGTCGTTGTTGAGCCGACCGAGTTCGGTCGTGACTTCGCGCGCCCGGTCCTGGTTGGTCCACAGGTCGGGGTCGGCGACTTCGACGCTCAGCACGTCGCGCCGCTGTCGGCTCTGGTCGATCTTCAGGTACGCCTTGGCGGCTTGCCAGCGACCCTCGAGCTCGTCGAGGGCACTGTGCGCGTCGCGAAGGGCGTTCTCCGCCTTAGGGTCGGCCATGGCACTGCTTGAACTTCCGGCCCGAACCGCACCAGCAGGGATCGTTGCGTCCGATCTTGTCACCCTGTTTCGGGGTGGGTTTGGCTGAAGACTTGTGCGACGGTAGCTCGGTACCGCCCGGGGCTACTTGTTCGGCGTTGGTCGACGCCCGCTCGAGTCCCTCGTCGCCGGGTGCTGGTTCGAATTGAGCCTCGACGTGGGTGATGTAGCGCACGTAGTCGCTGTCCACGGCTTCGAGCAGGTGCTCGAACATGAGGTACCCCTCTTTTTGCCACGCGGTGAGCGGATCGGTGTTGGCGATCTGACGCAGGTGAATACCGTCGCGTAAATAGTCCATGTCCGACAGATTCTCGCGCCAGCGCTGGTCGAGAATCTGGAGCATGACGTCGCGCTCGATCTCCTTGGCGGTGTCGATGCCACCAGGGAACTCTTCGCACTTCTTCTCGTAGTGGCCCACCGCTTCATCGACGATGACCGCAATCACGTCATCCAGGTCGTCGTAGACGCCCAGCGCTTCAACGGTGAGCGTGGTCGGCGTGTAGATCTGCAGCTCGTTGAGAAGTCCCGCGAGGTCCCACTCTTCGGAGAACGAGTCACCGAGGCGTTCTTCGACGAAGTTCGTGAGCACCTCTTCGATGAGCACGATCGTGGCGTCGTGGATGTCCTCGCCGTCGATGACCTGCTGGCGACGCGCGTAGATGACCTTGCGCTGTTCGTTCATGACCTCGTCGTACTTGAGGACGTCTTTTCGAATCTCGGCGTTTCGACCCTCAACCGTGTTCTGAGCGCGCTCGATCGCTCGCGAGACCATCTTCGCTTCGATCGCCTCGTTCTCGGGCATCGCGCGATCCATCACCCACGACACGGCGCCGGTGGCGAAGAGGCGAAGCAGATCGTCCTCGAGCGACAGGAAGAACCGACTCTCGCCGGGGTCGCCCTGACGACCCGATCGTCCGCGCAACTGATTATCGATTCGACGAGATTCGTGGCGCTCGGATCCGAGCACGTAAAGACCGCCGAGTTCGCGAACCTTGTCGCCCTCGGCGTCACAGATCGGCTTGAACTTCGCCAGGGCCACCTGGTAGGCGGCGTCGTACTCTTCGGTGCCCGGTTCGAGGCCGCGACTGATCGCCTCGCGATTGGCGAGTCCCTCGGCGTTGCCGCCCAGGATGACGTCGACACCTCGACCAGCCATGTTGGTCGCAACGGTGATGGCGTGCAAGGCACCGGCCTGGGCCACAATCTCGGCCTCGCGGAAGTGCTGCTTCGCGTTCAAAACTTCGTGGGGCACCCCGGCCTTGTCCAACTCGCGCGACAACAATTCGGACTTCTCCACTGACGCGGTGCCCAACAGCACGGGCTGACCCTTGTCGTAGCGCTCGCGAACTTCTTGGACAATCGCCTTGAATTTGGCAGCCTCGGTCTTGTAGATCAGGTCGGGTTCGTCCAGGCGGATGTTCGGCCGGTGCGTCGGTATCGGCACCACCGACAGCGAATAGGTGCTGCCGAACTCGCCCGCCTCAGTCTCGGCCGTGCCGGTCATACCGGCGAGCTTCTCGTAGAGACGGAAGTAGTTCTGCAGAGTGACGGTCGCCCACGTGTGGTTCTCCTCTTGGATTCGCACACGCTCTTTTGCTTCGACCGCCTGGTGCAGGCCGTCGGACCAGCGTCGTCCGTCCAGTGTGCGACCCGTGAACTCGTCGACGATCTTCACGACGCCGCCGTCGACCAGGTAGTCCTTGTCGCGATGGAACAGTTCCTTGGCGCGAAGCGCCTGACCGAGTTGGTGCACGTAGTTCGTCGCGACGGCGTCGTACAGGTTCGCCACCCCGAGCAGTTTCTCGACCTTCTCGATGCCCTCCTCGGTGGGCACGACCGTCTTCTTCTCCTCGTCGACCTCGTAGTCGACGTCACGCGTGAGCGAACGCACGATGGAAGCGAACTGGTAGTAGAGCTTGGTCACGTCCGCCGCCGGACCCGAGATGATTAGTGGCGTGCGGGCCTCGTCGATCAGGATCGAGTCGACCTCGTCGACAATGGCGTAGTGGTGGCCGCGCTGGACCATGTGCTCCTTGCGCCGGGCCATGTTGTCGCGCAGGTAGTCGAAACCGAATTCGGTGTTGGTGCCGTAGGTCACGTCGCTCTGATAGGCCTCGCGCTTCTGCTCGAATTCGGACAAATCTGGCCCTACTCGTCCCACGCTCAAGCCGAGGAAGCGATGCAGCGCCCCCATCCAGTTCGCGTCGCGCGTGGCGAGGTAGTCGTTCACGGTCACCACGTGCACGCCGTTACCCTCCAGGGCGTTCAGGTAGACGGGCAAGGTGGAGACCAGCGTCTTACCTTCACCGGTCTTCATTTCGGCGATCCATCCGAAGTGCAGGGCCATGCCGCCCATCAACTGCTCGTCGTAGTGTCGCTGGCCCAGCACGCGCGTCGCACCCTCGCGCACCACGGCGAAAGCCTCGAACAAGAGGTCATCCAAGGTCTCGCCGTTGGCGAGGCGGGCGCGGAACTCGTCGGTCTTGGCCCGAAGCTGCTCGTCGCTCAGCGCCGCCATCTCGTCGGCCAGGGCGTTGATGGGCGCGACGAGTTCGGCGAGCTGGCGTACCCGCTTGCCCTCACCCGCCTTCAAGACCTTCTGAAACAAACTCATGGTGTGTAACCCTACCGGTCGTCGTCGAACTTTCTAGGGGCTGCGAGTGCTGACCTGGTCTTTGACCCCACACTTGCCTGCGGCGGTGTCCGTGCGCGCCGCCGGCAGCTCGAGGCTCTCCCGCGACGATGTCGCACACTTCACCGGCTCTCGCGACGACCACGTTGATCGCCCCGAGGCAGGACTTACTTCTAAACCGCGCCATGCTCGGCGTCCACAAGACGCCTTACGTGGGTCGTTTAGCCCGCGGCTGGCATCGACTTGCAACCACAGACCACCCGCAGCCCTGGAACCATCCTAGGGGTTAGCCCTCTCGTTGCGTGTTGGCCCGCGGGGCCGGGAATTAGGAGTGGCCGGTCACGAGGACCACGCAGAGCCGCAATCCCAGGACCAGGGTCGCCAGCGGCGCGAGGAGCTTTCGAAACCCCGTGGCGGTCTGCCACTCGAAGCGCATCGCGCTGCGGTGGTGAGCGATGAGCATGGCCCTCGACTCTCGCTGGCGCGACAGTCCTTCGACGTGGGTGACGATCGCTTCGTCGACGGCCGCGACCGACACGCCCGCTTCGCGCACCTGCCAGCACAGCGCCATGTCCTCGGCGAACATGAAGTAACGCTCGTCGAAACCGCCCACCAGTTCAAAGACGTCGCGACGCACCATGAAACACGCTCCCGACACCCAGTCGACGCTGCCGTCGGCCTTCGCGGACCGGTAGCGCCGAGTTGCGGGATTCGTCGGCCAGATCGGTGACAACAAGGCGTGCAGTCCGGCGAGCCAGAAATCGGGAAACGCGCGTTGGGACGGATACACCGTGCCGTCGGGTCGCCGTATCTGGGGACCGACGAGACCGACCTGCGGGTGCGCGTCGAGGAACGCCGTCATCAGCGCCACGGCGTGCTCGTGCACCACGACGTCGGGATTGGAGATCAACAGGTACTCGTGTCGAGCACTCGCCGCCACTCCTCGGTTGACTCCCCGGCCGTAACCCAGGTTGAGGCGCGGCGTCACGAGCACGACGTGGCGCTCGGCCAACGCCGACGGCGTGGAGCCTTCGTCGCCGTTCTCCACGACGACGACGTCGGTGACGCCGTTGGCGTGCAGTGAATCGATGCACGCGCCAAGCGCGTCCTCGGCGTGGTAATCCACGACGACCGCCGAAACCCGGGACGACAGTGCCGGTCCTTCCATCAGCGCACCAGCGACTCTCGGTCGCGCAAAAGGCGCGCCACGCCGTCCTGCCACGGGGGCATCGACGCCCAGTGGCCGTTCCACTTGGCCGTGTCGAGGTCGCTGCGCGCGGGTCGAGTCGCCGCGGGCGTCGGCACGAGTTCGCTCGTGCGAATCGGCGTCGCGAAGCCGTCCTCGCGGCCGAGCAAGTGGCCCGCGTATCGTGCGACCTCGAACCAACTCGTCGTGCCGGTATTGGCCACGTGCCACAGACCGCCCGGTCGTTCTCGCACCAGGGTCACCAGCGCGCGGGCCATGTCGCTCGCGAGGGTGACCGTACCGACCTGGTCGTTCACGAAACGCACCATCTCACCATGAGCCGCCCGATCGGCGATCACGTGCAGCACGTTCTTTCCTCGCACGCCCATGACCCACGAGACGCGAACAATGGTGTCGTCGTCGGCGCACAGCAGTTCGCCCGCTCGTTTGGACGCACCGTACACGTTGAGCGGATTGGTCTGGTCGTCCTCGATGTAACCGCGGCCCTGGTTGCCGTCGAACACGTAGTCGGTCGAGATGGTGATGAGGTGCGCCCCCACGTCGTGGGCGGCGAGCGACATCGTCTCGGTGGCGCCAGCGTTCACGGCGAAACACGTCGCGCGATCATCTTCGGCCCGGTCGACCTGGGTATAGGCAGCCAGGTGCACGATCACCTCGGGTCGCGACGCCGCGATCGCACTGCGCACGACGTCGCGATTCGTAATGTCGAGCTCGTCACGCGTGAGCGCGAACACCGCGAACTCGTCCTCGCCAACCGGCGCGTCATCGGGCTGGAAGGCCGCGTCGCCGCCCAATGGCGTCAGAGCGCGCAGCGTGTCGACCAGGTCGACACCCACCTGACCCGCCGCGCCGGTCACCAACACGCGTACCGGTCGACTCATGGTCCCTCGGCTCGCACGTGCAAGACGTCGCCTACGTCAAAGACTCGCTTCGCGTCGTCCACGAGGACGACCAGTCGACCTTGGCGATCCACACCGAGCGCCTCGCCCACGACGATGTCGTGGGGCGTCTCGACTCGCACCGTCTGACCGAGTGTCACCAGGGCCCGCTCGTACTCTTCGCGCAGGCGATCGAAACCTTGATCGTCCTCGATCGCGCGACGGCGCCACTCGACCTCTTCGAGCAGTATGTCGAGCAATGCCCGCGGCGTAATGGTCACTCCGGCCTCGTGAGCGACATTGGTGGCGCGCTCATCACTCGATGCGCGCGCCGTGAGATTGACGCCGATGCCGACCACGACCGCGAGATCGTCGTTCGTCGCCACGACTTCGGCGAGCAGACCCGCGAGTTTCTTCTCGCCCACCATCAAGTCATTGGGCCACTTGATGTCGGGTCGCACGCCGCACAAACGCACGAGGGCCGCGCGCGCGCCCAGGGCCACGCACGCCACCGCCCACGACAGTTCATCGGCGTTGAGGGGTGGAGTGAGGAGCAACGAACACAGCAGCGACGAACCGGCGGCGGCTTCCCAGACGCGGTCGAGACGCCCGCGACCGGCCGACTGGAAATCCGCGTACGCCACGGTTCCTTCGGGAGCGCCGTTTCGAGCCTTTTCGGCCATCCACGTGTTCGTCGAGTCGATCTGGTCGAAATGCTCTACGCGCCAACTGATGGGTATCACGTCCAAACATTAGGGTTTAGGTGACTGGTGGTAGAAAAAGACAGTCCCCGTACGGAGGTTGACGTGTTAAAGAAAGTCCTGATCGCCAACCGAGGCGAAATCGCGGTACGCGTCATGCGGACCTGTCGCGAGATGGGCGTCTCGACGGTCGCCGTGTACTCGGACCTGGACCGTGACGCGTTGCACGTACGCCTCGCCGACGAGGCCTACGCGCTGGGCGGCGCCAGCGCGGCCGAGAGCTACCTCAATACTCCGGCCATCCTGGACATCATCCAGCGTTGCGGCGCCGACGCGGTGCACCCGGGCTACGGCTTCTACTCGGAGAATACGGACTTCGCGCGCGCCATCACCGAGCTCGGCGTGACGTTCATTGGACCGCCACCCGAAGCGATCGAGGTCATGGGCGACAAGATCTCGTCACGCCTCGCCGTGGAGAAAGCGGGCGTCGCGGGCGTCCCCGGTCGCAGCAAGACCCTCGAGAGCCCCGACGAGATCGTCGCGTTCGGCCAAGAAGTCGGCTGGCCCGTCGCGATCAAGGCTGCTTTTGGCGGCGGCGGCCGGGGCATGAAGGTGGTGCACAGCCCCGACGAGGCCCGCGACGCCCTCGAGAGCGCCCAACGCGAGTCGCTCAGTTACTTTGGACGCTCCGAGTGCTACCTGGAGAAGTACCTCACCTGGCCTCGTCACATCGAAATGCAGGTCCTCGCCGATACCCACGGCAACACGCTCTGGCTCGGTGAGCGCGACTGTTCGGCCCAGCGGCGCCACCAGAAGCTGGTCGAGGAGTCACCGGCACCCAACTTCCCCGACGAGATTCGTCGGGCCATGGGAGAAGCCGCCGTGAAGGTCTCAAGGGCGTGTGGCTACGTGAACGCCGGCACCGTCGAGTTCATGTATCAAGACGGTGAGTTCTTCTTCCTCGAGATGAACACCCGTTTGCAGGTCGAGCACCCCATCACCGAATGGGTGACGGGACTGGACCTCGTGGAGTGGCAGTTGCGCGTGGCCTCGGGCGAAGCAATCACCTTCGCTCAGGACGACATTGTCCACCGTGGCCACGCCATTGAGGTTCGCATCAACGCCGAAGACCCCGCGGGTGGTCGCTTCTCGCCCTCGCCGGGCACGATCACTCGCTTCGACCAGCCGTCGGGACCCGGGGTCCGCTTGGACGCAGGCTACATGGAGGGCGACACGGTCTCCCAGTACTACGACAACCTGATCGCCAAGCTCGCGGTGTGGGGTCTGGACCGCGAAAAGGCTCGACTCCGACTGCTGCGGGCGATTGAAGAAACTGTCATCGAAGGAGTCGCGACCACGTTGCCGGCCGACGTCGTGATACTGAGCGACGAGAAGTTCGTGAACGCGACGCACTCGACCAACTGGGTCGAGACCGAACTGGACTTCAGTGAACTACCGAGCTACGGCCACGCTCCCGTGTCGGTCGGCGAGGGCACCGTGCGAAAGGACGTCACCGCCGAGGTGAACGGTCGACGCGTCAACGTCGCCCTGTGGGTGCCCGAATCGAGTGACGACATCATCGCGCGCCCGCACTCGACGGCGGCCAAGCCCCGTCGTCAGCACCACTCGGGTGTCGTGGGCAGCGGTTCGGGAACCGTGAGCGTTCCCATGCAGGGCACGATTGTCAAGGTCTCGGTCGAGGTCGGACAAGAGGTCCGGGCCGGCGAGACGATCGTCATCCTCGAAGCGATGAAGATGGAGAACAACGTCAACGCCGAGAAGGCCGGCGTCGTCAAGAGCGTGCGAGTCAAAGCGGGAGACTCGGTGAGCGCCGGCGACGTCGTCGCGGTCATTGAATGAGCGAGTCCGAACAGGCCCGTGACGCCATCCTCGGAGCGCGAACCGAGCTCATTGCGCTGAGTCACTTCGTGCACGCCCACCCCGAACTCGGCTACGAGGAATTCGAGAGTTGCGAGGCGGTCGCCTCAACCTTGGAGAAGGCCGGATTCAACGTCGAGCGCGGTGTCGCTGGTCTGGCCACTGCCCTTCGCGCCACGGTTGGCACCGGGAGCCTGCACGTCGCGCTGTGCGCCGAGTACGACGCACTACCCGACGTCGGTCACGCCTGCGGGCACAACATCATCGCCGCCTCGTCGGTGGGGGCAGGTATCGGCCTCGCGGCCGTCGCCGACGCGCTGGACCTCACCGTCATCGTGCTCGGGACACCGTCCGAAGAAGGGGGCGGCGGAAAGATCGACTTATTGAACGCCGGCGTCTTCGACGACGTGCACGCCGCCATGATGGTCCACCCCTGGCCCACTGAGCGGCTCGAGGCCCAGTGTCTCGCCGTCGACCACTTCGACGTCACGTTCATGGGCAAGGAGGCTCACGCCTCGGCGGCACCCTGGGAGGGAGTGAACGCACTCGACGCGCTGACGATCTCCCAAGTCGCACTGGCGCTGTTGCGCCAACAACTCGCCCCGGGCGACCAATTCCACGGTTACGTGAAGGAGGGTGGTTCGGCGGCCAACATCATCCCCAGCCACGTGATCGGACGCTTTATGGCGAGATCGGTGACGAGCGAGCGTCTCGCGTCACTTCGCGAGCGAGTGAACGCCTGTTTCGAAGCGGGCGCCTTGGCGACGGGCGCGATGCTGCGGATCGAGGAACTCGGCAGCGCCTTTTCGCACATGGAGTCGGATCTCGACATTCTCGCCCACTACCGCGAGGCCGCGCAGTCCCTCGGTCGTCGCTTCGAGCTCGACGACGCGCGAGTACCGCGTCCCACGATCTCGACCGACATGGCCAACGTATCGCTCGCGGTGCCGTCGATCCACCCTCTGCTCGCCATACCCACGAACGGCGCGGTGAACCATCAACCGGCGTTCACCCAGGCCTGCGTCAGCGAGGCGGCCGATCAGGCTGTGATCGACGGGGCACTGGCGCTCGCTCTCACCGCCATCGGCGTCGCCACCGACGAGCCACTTCGCGAACGGTTACTGTTGCGCCCATGATCGTCGAGCACGCCCTCCTTCCCGTCATCCCCGGCCAGGAGGAAGCCTTCGAAGAGTCGATGCGTCGGGCGCTGCCCATCATCGCTTCGGCACCCAAGTGCCACGGGGCTGAAGTGCGGCGCCAGATTGAAAACGGATCGATCTACCTGCTGCTCGTGCGCTGGGAGTCGGTCGAAGCGCACAGCGAATTCCGCAGCTCAGAACTGTTCGCTCGCTGGAAGACGCTCACCCACCACTTCTACTCAACGCCCGCGAACGTCACCCATTTCCTCGAACCGCTGATCTAGTGGGGTTCGTACTCACCGAACTCGGCGCGTAAGACGTCGGCGACCTCGCCGAGCGTCGCCAGTCGGGCCAGGGCGACCTTCATCGGGTAGAGCAGGTTGGTCGATCCCTTGGCCGCGGTGGCGAGATCGTCGAGCGCCGCGCGAACGCCATCGTTGTCGCGGCGCGACTTCAATTCCCTGACCCGAGCGACCTGCGCCTGCTGTTGGAGCACGTCGACCGGGAAGACGTCGGCCTTGGTCTTCTCGCTCTCGGCGAAACGATTCACGCCCACCACGACCTTGTCGCCGCGTTCGACCTTGCGAGCGAAGTCGTAGGCCGCCGACTCGATCTCGCTCTGCATGTAGTTGGCCTCGATCGCCGCGACGGCGCCTCCCATGTCGTCGATCGTCTTGATGTACTGGCGCGCTCGTTCTTCGACCTCGTCGGTGAGTGACTCGATGAAGTAGGACCCGGCGAGCGGGTCCACCGTGTCGGT
>Ga0181516_10000907_pt1 | contig 24354 bp, 9 predicted proteins | sample PEATcosm2014_Bin_25_FD_121104 | JGI IMG/M metagenome (GOLD analysis project Ga0181516, IMG submission 121104) | Peatland microbial communities from MTU Mesocosm Facility, Houghton, MI, USA - PEATcosm2014_Bin01_10_metaG | ecosystem: Environmental > Terrestrial > Soil > Wetlands > Peat | place... | reverse complement strand
GTTGGCCTACGTCGATCAGGGGTATACCGGCGACAACGCGGCCCAGGCGGCAGAGAAGCACGGCGTGCAGTTGGAGGTGGTTAAACATACCGAGGCCAAACGAGGATTTGTCCTGTTGCCGCGACGCTGGGTGGTGGAAAGAAGCTTTGCCTGGGCAGCCCGCTTCCGCCGACTGGCAAGAGACTATGAACGGCTTGGCAAAACCCTCGCGGAGCTACACTACCTCGCGTTCGCCATCCTGATGCTCGCAAATCTCGTTCGGCAACTCACGCAAAGTTAATAACAGGCTCTAGGCAACTCTCCTGTCGCACTATGCTCCTTAGGCGATCATTGGTATTGCGCCGTTATCGCAATTGAAAGCTGTCGGTGTTTTTCCGAATGCGTTTCGTGCACCCATCGGAGATGCCTTCAATCTCAGATATTGTCTACGGCGAAATGTTCTGTTTTTGGCAAGTTGTTTAGGGCCACTTCAACCGCCTATTCTGGCCAATCCACGGGAACATCATGTTGAAGTGTTAGTTTTCGCTTTTTTCCCGTTGTTTCATGGAAGCGATACAACTCGGCCCAGGTCTCGATGACGTGTGCCATATCAGTCAGACCGGGTCATGGGCTTCATTGACTTCAGTTTTGGGATGATCTACGAAACGGGACTGAGCGTTCTGCCATTCAGCGACAAACCGATCGCACTTGGTAGCGTCGAGCTCGCGGACGCAAAGTCCAAAACAGACTCTTACTCCTATATGATCGAATCTGGCTCAGTTGGCGCCCGCCGGATGTGTACAAGAATGAGCGATTTGCAGCAGTTCCCCCACGAAATGTTGCGTGAGATTTATGAACAGCCGACGGCGCTTGACCGCACGCTGGCGCTGTATCTGGAAGGCAATAACCTCAAGAGCGACGTGGCTGAACGCCTGAAGGGCTGGGCGAATCCGACCGGCGAGGTGCTTATTGCCGCCAGCGGCTCCAGTCGCCACAGCGGCCTGGCCACAGAGGTTCTGCTGGAAGACCTGTGCGGCCTGGCCGTCGATGTGGAATATGCGAGCGAGTTGAGCTGCTGGGGCGGGCATGATCGGCGGCTTCCGGCTGTGATCGTGATCTCTCAATCGGGCGAAACCTCGGACACGCTGGCGGCCTTGACCGAGGCGCGGAGGCGTGGTTCGAAGACGCTGGCCATTACCAACGCAGCCGACTCCACCATGGCGCGGGAGGCCGACGTCTCCATGCCTCTGGCCGCCGGGATCGAAAGGGCGATCCCGGCCACCAAGAGCTTTACCTGCCAGTTGGTGGTGCTGTTTCTGCTGGGACTCTATGAGGCGCGGCGGTTGGGGGCGATGGATGCCGCGGAATTACAGGCCAACATCGGGCGGCTGCGTGCGCTCCCCGCCAGCATCGGCGGGCAGCTTGACGGTTGGCACGATCGGATAGCCGCGCTGGCGCGCAAGTACAGCACAGCTGGCAGCTTTCTCTACCTGGGACGGGGCATCCATTACGCCATTGCACGCGAGGGCGCTCTGAAGCTGAAGGAAGCCTCGTACGTACATGCCGAGGGCTACCCGGCAGGCGAACTGAAACATGGGCCCAATGCGCTGCTCGGCGATAGTGTGCCGCTCGTAGTGATGGCTACTGTCGATCCCGCGCTTGAAGCATCGGTGGTGCGCTATGAGAAGACCGTTCACCTGTTGCGCGAAATGAAGACGCAGGGGGCAAAAGTGATCGCCGTGATCAATACCGGAGACCGCGATGTGCCGGCATTGGTGAGCGATTGTGTCGAAGTCCAGCCGGCAAGCGAGTATCTGCTGCCCATCGCCGAGGTTGTGCCCCTGCAACTGTTTGCCTACTTCATGGCGATGGAGCGCGGCGTAGACGTGGACCGGCCCAGGAATCTCTCCAAGGCAGTTCTGGAGATGTAGAGATCCATTCCGACAGGCGGAGCAAGAGTTATTCTGCTAAATCCGGATTGCCAGTGCGCGTCAGGTCGAAGAACGGAGTTCTTTTTTGTTGAACGCATTCAGTTGCGTATTCGAATTTTGCCTTGGTTTAGAACGGGCGTTTAGCGCCGCCATGGATCAATTGGCCGGACCGGCCAAGTTCATTTGCTGCGCCGTAGCGCTCGACGCGCCAGATGGCCATACAAGATGTCCTGGGGGCCGTGAAAATTCCAAGACGGGGAGGCGGGCCAAGTTGCCGATTTCAAACCGTGTGCATTGTCCCGAATTGAGATGCCGCTCATCGCACGGGGATGCGCCTGATCACTGACGGGTCCCATCCGATGAACCGGGCAATACACGGAATTGTTATACTTGGCTATGTTGTCCCTTTCTGATGTAAACGAATTGCCGGCTTCAATCCCACGCGAAATACCTTTCAATTACACGTCGGCCGACGACCGTCAGGCCATTGCGTTCCTGCTTGGACACGAGGCCGTGCGCGCTCTGGACGAGTTGCGCAGCGCCCGAGTTACTGGCCGCTCCGCGCGTCGCCTCATGCGCATTTTCGGCGACGTGCTGATTCATCGCCGCAATCCCTATCTCTTCCAAGAACTGCTCGATTCCGCTCCCAGACGGCTGCGCTTTTTTGAAAATATCGCCAAGAACCTGGAAGCCATCACCGCTGGGGCTAATGGCGATCAGCGCGTACTCGACATGATCGTCCGGTGCCGTGAACTGATTGCAGAATTTCGAAAAGACGTGGAAGACACGCCCGAATTGCGCAACCGCATCAAACGCGAACTCGGCGCCGCGATCGGCGGCAGCAACGTCCTCTTCGATCCTTTCTCTCTCGTCTCTCATGCCACCGACGCTACGGATTGGCGCTTGCATCTTCCGGTCGCCGTGGTGACGCCGGACGTGGAGGCACACGTGGCTCCGCTTTTGGCAGCCATTGCACGCCTCGGCCTCAAGGCCATTCCGCGTGGAGCGGGTACAGGGCTGACCGGCGGCGCGGTGCCGCTGCGATCCGGATGTGTGGTGGTGAATACCGAAAAGCTCAACCGCATTCGCGGGATCAGCCAGCGCGACTTTCAGCTCGCAGATGGGCGCACGGCGACAGCCCAGACGATGGAGGTGGAAGCCGGCGTCGTGACGGAAACAGCCATGGAATGCGCCAGTGAACAGGGTCTGGTGTTTGCTACGGACCCCACCAGCGCGTGGGCCAGCACTGTGGGCGGAAACATTGCAGAAAACGCGGGCGGTAAGCTAGCCGTGCGCTGGGGCACATGCATCGACAACTTGCTCGAATGGCAGATGGCCATGCCCAGCGGCGAGCGTTGGACGGTGCGGCGCACAAACCATCAGTTGCGCAAGATCATGCCGCAGGACGTTGTAACTTTTGACGTGTTGAACGAGCAGGATTCGCCAGTAAAGCAGATTGAGTTGCTGGGCACGGAAATTCGCAAGAACGGACTGTGGAAGGACATCACGAACAAGGCGCTGGGGGGACTTCCTGGAATGCAGAAGGAGGGCACAGACGGCGTCATCACCTCGGCCAAGTTTGTGCTTTATCCCGCGTACAAGGCAAAGCAGACCTTATGCCTGGAGTTTTTCGGGCCTGATTTCGATGAGGCCAGCCGCGTCATCCTTGAACTGTCGCGCGCCTTCCCCTTCCCTGCCGAAGATCAGGATACGCTGCTTGCACTGGAACATTTCGACGACGAATACATCCGCGCTATCGGCTATAAGGTAAAAGCGGCCCGCGCACAGACTCCCCGCGCGGTGCTTCTGATCGATGTTGCCGGCGACACCGTGGAGAAGGCTAGCCGCGGCGTGGAACGTATTCGCGCGCTGCTCGCGCATCATCCCAACACCTTGCTGTTCGTCGCCCGCGATGGCGCCGAGGCGCAGCGTTTCTGGGCCGACCGCAAGAAACTGGGCGCCATTGCGCGCCGCACCAATGCCTTCAAGATGAACGAGGACATTGTTCTTCCCCTGGAAGCATTGGCCGAATTCGCTCATTTTGTCGATGACATCAACACGGAGGAAGAGCGTTACTCTCAGCTTTACTTTATCAAGCGCGCAGAAGAAATTCTCACGACGCCAATGGACAACGAGGACGCCGAGCAATTTGCCGCCAAGATGTCAGCCGGAGTTGAACTCTGCACAAAGTTCCGCGAACAGGCCGAAGGCCTCGATGCGAAAACTTTGCGCACGCTCATCGCTTTCAAAGAATTTCGCCACGGCCTGGACAGGTTGATGCGTGGATACCCCTCGGTGCTGGAAGCGCTTGAACGTGCCCACCTGGAAGTTCGCAATTGCCGCATCGTCCTGGCGACCCACATGCATGCAGGCGACGGAAACGTACACGTCAATGTGCCCGTGCTCTCCAACGACAGGTCCATGCTGGGACGCGCCGACCACAGAATCGATCAGGTAATGGCAAAGGTGATTTCGCTGGGCGGCGTAGTTTCGGGAGAACACGGCATCGGCATTACCAAGCTCAAATATCTGGAACCCGAACGCATCACGGAGCTTGCCGCTTATCGTCGCGAGGTCGACCCTGGCGGACTCATGAATCCCGGGAAGCTTGAAGATTACGAGGTGCTCGACTACATCTTCACTCCCTCATTCAACCTGCTTGAACTCGAGGCCCGCATTCTGCAGCATGGCCAACTGGAAGAACTCTCGCACAAGATTGCGCACTGTGTACGTTGCGGAAAATGCAAACCGAATTGTTGCGTCTACTATCCCGCACGCGGCATGTTCTTTCATCCGCGCAACAAGAATCTGGCCATCGGCTCATTGATCGAGGCGTTACTCTACGACGCGCAGCGAAAGCTTTCCACTCGATTTGAGTTGCTGCCGTGGCTCGAAGAAGTTGCCGACCACTGCACCATTTGCCACAAGTGCCTGCCCGTCTGTCCTGTCGATATCGACAGCGGCGAGGTCTCGGTTCTGGAGCGCGAGATTCTTTCCGGCTGGGGTTACAAGCACACGCCGGTCGCAACCCAGCTCACCCTGCGTTATTTGGACAGCCACTCGCCGGCCTTTAACAGCCTCTTTCGCGCGACAGTGATTCAGCTCGGCGGCAACGTACAGCACCTGGCCAGCAAGCTGGTTGCTCCGTTTCAACCTTCAAGTGGAACCTCGCAGCTTTATCCGCTGCAAATGCTGCGTTCTTCGCTTCCTGCTTATCCCAGCCAGACGTTGCGGGACGTGCTGCCCAACTGCGAACCGGATCAGTGCCTGGTCTTCGAGCCCACCCTGGTGGCGACAGTCGCCCCGCAGGAACAGGAGACCGTCTTCTATTTTCCGGGGTGTGGCTCCGAACGCCTTTTTTCCGACATCGCGATGGCGACGATCCACATGTTGCTGGAGCTGGGTACACGCGTGGTTCTGCCGCCGCCTTTTCTGTGCTGCGGCTTCCCGGCCCATGTCAACGCCAAAACAGCCCTGCACTCGCGCACCGTTCTTCGCGATTCAATGCTGTTTGCCCAGATCCGCGAGATGTTTTCCGATCTCGATTTCGACGCTTGTGCAGTGACTTGCGGAACCTGCCGAGAGGGCCTTGTCGGAATGGACACCCCGAAACTGTTCAAGCGGATTGTAGACGCGGGAGCCTACCTGCTTGAGCGCGGCCTCAAAGTACAGGGCGAAGGCAGCTACCTGTACCATGCGCCCTGCCACGACTCTCTCGACGGCAAGGCAACCGGTGTTCTCAAGAAACTTGGGGGTTTCGGCGACGTAATCCCGGTGCCATACTGCTGCTCCGAGGCCGGCACCCTCTCGCTCTCGCGTCCCGACATCACAGATTCGATGTTGCACCGCAAGCGCGAGGAGCTGGCCGACGTACTGCATGGTGCGGAGAGGACGGTGCTCACCAACTGCCCGTCGTGTCTGCAAGGCCTTGGCCGCAACAGGAATATTGGCATCAAGCCAATGCATATCCTTGTCGCAATTGCCGAAAAGCACTCTGGCCCAGAGTGGAAGAAGAAGTTTCTTGCTCAAGCCGGCCGCGCCAATACCGTCAGCTTTTAGCGGCATGTCCCGGTGATGACGGCCTGTGCCCCGAACGGGGTGGAGAGGTCTGCCAGTCGCTCGTATGCGCAATCACCCTCTTCAACAAAGCTGCTCCGTTGCGTCTCTTCGCGCTAATTGCGAAATCGTAAACTGATCGAAGGCGCGGGGCCAGGGCTATCCATGGGTATTGGGAAACGCCGATCCAGCGTGGGTAGCGGGTGAAATGATACAGATCACTTCCAGGCAGGCTCCAAGCTCTGGAAGCGCGCCTGATATCGCCAACGGAGGCTCAGTTTCCCTGCCGCCAGTTTGCCAGAACTTACTGTGCTTCATAAAAAGAAACTTGTGGCGCGCCCCGGTCGGCTCACCGGAATAATCAGGACGGCGTAAAAAATTCCGCCACCACCCCGTTCAATTCTCCTATGACAAGTATCTGGGAATTCGGCAGCTCACGGATAGAGAAGAGGCAAACAGGCACGATGGCAAGGAGACAACAATTGATCGTACGAGACGTCGTTTTTTACGTTTGCCGTGCGCGTGCGATGAAGGATCTGCTGGTCGTGCTTTTCGCCTCAGATGTCGCGATCGCACACAGCCGAATCACCTCGCTCGGGCTCTTCCTTGTGCACGCCATCATCTTGAAGACAAGATTAGTTCCGACTGAACGCGATTTGTGGCTAGCATCCTTGCTAGTCCATTCCCACGAAACTACGGTCGGTACCGGGGATCCTCGGAATCGGACGATCGCCAGAATGTATCCGATGTCGGTTGGGATAGAGTTCCTGATGAGGAGGAGTCCGCAGGCCGTAAACACCCTCGCTGTCGATTGGGTTTGAAACTGTTCAGCAGTGGCCCGCAGTGCTGAGTTCGGAGAAGCTCAAAGAATCAATATCCGGGAACGATTACTGACCGGCCGCACTCGACCTCAAGATCGATGAGTCGTGTGGTCATGCGGCAAGCCAGATCGGCAGAATTGAGGGTTTGACCGTCGCTAAACTGCCAAAACGGTTTTCCGCCGAAGATTTCGACAACCATCAGAATCCATTCGACATCTAACTCGGACACGAGCGTGCCGTAGTCAACTCTGGATTATTCGCTCCGATGCACTAACATGCCAACATAACTCGTTGGAAGATCCCTGCAGCGCATTGATTTTGTTCGATTTACATCGAGATCGATAGCGATCCCAAGAACTATCAGCCAGCATTATCAGCAACGACCCGGCTCGCACGTTATTTTGGCGAAGCGCAAAATAACGACTTGACATCTTTGCTCAAACGTTTTAGTATCCTTTTCGCATTTGCACGTGCGGAGAAAATGTCTGGAAAAAGGTCATAGTTGCAAATGCGGTTTGCCGACGGCGTCTAGTCCGTCTCCGATTGCTGTTTCATAGAACTTTGTTGCCTGATGTGTATCTGATTTGTTAGGTCGCATTCTAAGTTGGAATGCGCCACGTTGTTAAATGAATCCGCGCTCCCTCATTCCCCCTTATTGCGGATTTCAACTTCATCGATTCATTGTTTAACTCGACGGTTCTCAGCCGCTCTGATGACACCTCAGAGTGTAACTCTTTCTGCGCCCAAGAGAAGTCTCCCGATATCGGCATCATTCTGCGAAGAGCACTCATGCGATGAGTGATGTAAGCGGTCTATGTGATGTAAAGGAGAAACCATGTCCCAGCAGTCCACTCCCCCCTGTGGGCGACCATGCGCTCGCTTACTGAGCGGGTACTTTGCGGTACTCGCGATTCTGCTACTAACAAGTATTACGCCGGGCACCTTCGCTCAGGTAACCCACGTCGCCAATCCATACGTTGGCGCAACGGTGTACGTCAGCCCGGACTGGACCAAGGAAGTTGGCACCGCGGTCGCGGCTGAATCTGCAGGCTCCACGCTAGCTGAGCAGATGGCTGTTGTTGGAAATACCCCGACCTTCGTCTGGATGGACCATATCGGCGCGATATACGGCGGCGCGGCGGCCAACGGACGGATGAGCCTTGCGCAGCACATCGCCGCGGCAGCCACCCAAGCCAATGGCGCGGAGATCGTCGTCCAGCTCGTCATTTACGACCTTCCCGATCGCGACTGCGCAGCTTTGGCTTCGAACGGCGAGCTGAGCATTGCCGGAGGCGACACGGTTACCGGCCCTACCGGAGCCAAAGAAACGTTAACCGGGACCGGCCTGCAGGAGTACGAGAGCGATTACATCACTCCCATCTACCAGGCCCTTGCCGCAGCGCCCTCGAATATCCGCTTCGTGCTGGTGATCGAGGACGACTCGCTGCCCAATATCGTTACCAACACCGGCTATAGCTTTTCGCTGGCCAACTGCATCGCGGCCAACGGCGGCGAGAGCTATCCGACCTACTCGACGACCGGCGTGTATGTGCAGGGAATTCAGTACGCGCTCAATCAATTCCATTCCCTTCCCAATGCATATAACTACCTCGACATCGGCCACCATGGATGGCTCGGCTGGACTGAGGGCGCCTCACTTGCCTTTCCCTTCTACGCCAGTGTGGTAAAGGGAACGACGGCACAATTCGCCAGCCTTGATGGAATTATCACCAATACCGCCAACTACGGCCCGACCAAAGAGCCGTACATGACCGCGACTGAGTCGATTGGCGGTACCCCAGTAGACAACGCTACCTTCTACTCGTTCGACCCCGAAATCGATGAAGCAGACTACGCTCAGGAATTTTATACGGGCCTGACAGGCGTCGGTTTCCCCTCCACGATCGGGTTCATCATCGACACCTCGCGCAACGGCTGGGGCGGACCGCTCCGTCCGACCGGTGCAAGCACCAGCACCGTGCTTAACACCTTTGTCGATGCAACCAAAATCGACGAGCGCGACGATATGGGCCAATGGTGCAACCAGGCCAATCAGGGAATCGGCTCGTTTCCGACTGTGAACCCTGGAGGCGCCACCAATCTGATTGCCTACGTCTGGGTCAAGCCTCCGGGAGAATCGGACGGCACCTATCCCGGCGCCGTATACAACGGAGTAACTGAAACTGGCGGCGATCCGAACTGCAACCCGACCAACACCAATCAGTTGGCTAACGGTATGGTCATTAACTCGATTCCGAACTCGCCCCCGGCCGGTACCTTCTGGCTCACCGAGTTCCTCGAAGACGTACAGAACGCATTTCCGCCGATTCCAGTCGGCTCAGGCTTCTCAATCGCAACTACCCCGGCGAATCCGGTACAGGGAACGACCGTGACAAGCAGCGTCACCGTCAGCGAATTTGGAGGCTTTAACGGCGCCGTAGCATTGAGTCTAAGCGGCCTGCCGACAGGCGTTACTGCGACGTTCAGTCCTGCTTCAGTCACCGGCTCTGCGGGCAGCACACTGACCTTTGTCGTTTCTGCCACAGCCGTCCCCGGAGCCTATCCTCTAATCGTGACCGGATCCGGTGATGGGACCACGAAAACCGCTTCACTCCTTCTCACCGTGGTTTCCGCGCCCACCTTCACGATTACTGCATCTTCCGCGACTGTTTCCTTGCCGGTCGGAACAAACCCCACCGACACGTTCACCATCACCTTCTTGGGCGGACTCACGGGGAGCGTATCGGTCAGCGCAACCGGCCTGCCCTCAGGCATGCAAGCCAACTTCGCTCCTTCTTCGGTGAATGCGCCAGGCGGGACAATCGTTGCGAACTTCAGCGCACAGACCAGCACACCAGCTGGATCTTATCCGATCAAGATTGTGGGAACCAACGGCACAATCACGAATTCCGTCACCATCACCGTCACTGTTCCGGGAACGGGCTTCACGCTCGCGCCTTCGGCAACCAGCCTTTCTGTGACTCAAGGCAGCAGCGGCACTGACACCATTACGGTAACTGACTTGGCCGGATTCACGGGCAGCATATCGTTCACCGCATCCGGAATGCCAAGCGGCGTAACTGCTACGTTCAGTCCGGCATCCTCGACGACATCGAGCGTGCTCACGCTGACGGCCAACACCGCGGCCACTACCGGCGCGTTTACAGTGACCATCACCGGAACCTCTGGGAGTACGACCGCAACGACTCCCATCACACTGAGCGTTGTTTCAGCGGGGAGCTTCACGTTGAAGCCGTCAGCGACCGCTCTGTCAATTGCTCAAGGCGCCAGCGGAACTGACACGATTACGGTCACGGATGTGAGCCCCTTCACGGGTAGCGTAGCGTTTGCCGCATCCGGCATGCCCACTGGAGTCACTGCTGCGTTCACCCCGACATCCTCCACGACCTCGAGCGTGCTCACGCTGGCGGTCGGCAGCTCGACCGCGGCCGGAACCTACACGATTACCGTTACCGGAACCTCCGGCACGTTGACCCCGGTGACAACCACCATCACACTCACTGTGACTTCGCCAACCGGCGGCTTTACGCTCAAGCCCTCGACGAGCCCTTGCACCATGGTCCAGGGCGGCAGTTGCAGTGTCACCATCACGATAACGGACATCAGCCCGTTCACAGGCACTGTAGCGTTTTCCGCTTCCGGCCTTGCCAGCGGAATCACTGGTTCGTTCAACCCGGCATCCTCCGCAACCTCCACCGTGCTCACACTCAATGCCAGCAGCGCGGCCGCGATCGGAACTTCTACCGTCACGGTCACTGGGACCTCCGGCACCTTAGCCCCGGTTAGCATCAGCATCGCAGTCAGCGTAACTTCGCCAACCGGCGGCTTCACGCTGAAACCATCGGCGACCGCGCTGACGGTTGCCGCAGGCGCTAGCGGAACCGACACGATTACGGTAACGGACATTAGCCCCTTCACGGGCACTGTAGCGTTCGCCGCATCCGGCATGCCCACTGGGGTTACGGCTGCGTTCAGCCCGACATCCTCCACAACCTCCAGCGTTCTGACGCTGACTGTCGGTACTTCGACCGTGCCCGGCACCTACACGATCACCGTTACCGGAACCTCAGGATCGCTGACTGCGGTGACCACCACCATCACTCTCACGGTGACTGGCACGTCGCCCAAGTGCACCATTGACTACACGATCTCCAGCCAATGGCCGGGCGGCTTTGGAGCAGCCATCTCCATCGTCAACAACGGCTCCACAGCCCTCACAAATTGGACACTGACCTGGTCCTTTGCCAATGGGCAGACGATCACACAGCTCTGGAATGGAGTCGAAACCCAGAGCGGAGCCAACGTAACTGTCACTAACGAGAGTTACAACGGCAGCATCCCCGCCGGCGGAAGCTACTCCGGCATGGGATTCAACGGCGCCTGGAACAGCACAACGAACGCGATACCGACGGCGTTCTCGCTTAACGGAGTGGCCTGCACGGTCAACTAGCGGGCTGATGCAATGCGGCGGAGCAGGTCGACAGACCTGCTCCGCATGCATCCCGAAACACCAGGGATCTTTCCTGGCGAGCATAGTCTTGCCCATTTGGCCAGCTGAGAACTTACTGTCCCGGAGGGCCAACGCGGGATCCTTTCCAGAACAACTACCGACAGACAATTACGTGGATGTGGAAATAGGAAAGTACCTAGCCATATCGACTTGTTAGTTGCCGGCAATTGTCCTGGGGGACAAGACTGTGCGGCCGGAAAATGAATTGCGAGCGAGTGTATCTCAACCCCAATTGCAATCCACGAATGGAGAGTAATCCATGCATTTCACATTCCTCAAGTTGCAAAATCAGGCACACATGCGAATGCGGTTCACGCACGGCATGTTTGTACTTGTGGCTCTCGCGCTAGCCATTTTCTCTCCCAGCGTATGGGCGCAGGGCGTGGGCTATTGGCACACCAGCGGCAACAAGATTCTCGACTCGAATGGAGACGAGGTTCGCATGGCCGGGATCAATTGGTATGGCTTTGAGACACCAGACTACCTTGTTCACGGGCTCTGGGCACAGGACTACCACACAGTTTTGAATACCATCAAGAGCCTGGGCTACAACGTGATCCGCATCCCGTTTTCGAATCAGATGGTGGAAAGCAATCCGGTTCCCACCAACTATACGACCTACGCAAATGGCGGAGCTGTCAACCAAGCGCTAGCCGGGCAGACCGCACTTACGGATCTGGACACAATCGTCGCTTATGCCGGGTCGATCGGACTGCGCGTGATCCTAGACAACCACCGCTCCGAAGCTGGGGAAAGCAATGAAGCCAATGGCCTTTGGTACACCAGTGCTTATCCGCAGGCGAGTTGGATTGCCGACTGGAAGACGCTGGCCACCCGCTATAGCGCCAGCACGTTTACCTTCAACGGTAACCCAACCGTGATCGGCTTCGACCTTCGTAATGAGCCCCATCTGAGCGGATCCGGCGCCACGACCGGTTCGTGCTGGACCGGAGACACAGCGACCAATGGCTGCCCGACAAGCCTTACCGCACAGAACTGGCCGGTGGCTGCCGAAGTTGCAGGTAACGCCATCCTGGCTATCAACCCAAAACTGCTCATCTTTGTTGAGGGCAACGACTGCTACGGCGGAGTCTGCGGCTGGCAGGGAGGGAACCTGATTGGCGTCGCTACCAATCCTGTAACGCTGAGCATCGCAGACCAACTTGTATATTCCGCTCACGACTACGGACCCAACCTCTTTCAGCAGGCATGGTTCAACAGCAGTACGACTCCAGCAAGCCTGGATGCCGTTTGGAACAAGTATTGGGGATATATCAGCGCAGACGGCACAGCTCCGATTTGGTTAGGCGAATTTGGCACGGACAATACAAGCACAGACATTGAAAACACAGCCGCAGGCAGCCAGGGACAGTGGTTCGAAAGCCTGGTAAGTTACCTGCAAAATAATCCCACGATTAACTGGACCTATTGGGCGCTGAACGGCGAAGACACCTATGATCTGCTCGACGGAAGCTACGATGCGACGCCCGTCAGTGCGCTGAAGCAGTCTGAACTGGAGAGCATCCAATTTCCATTGGGCGGAGCTCCTGCGCCGAGCTTCACGCTTGCGGGTTCAGCATCGGTACTGTCAATTGCCCAAGGCAGCAGCGCCTCCGACACCATCACAGTGACTGACGCTGGCGGGTTCACTGGCACCGTAACTCTTGCTGCATCCGGTCTGCCCAGCGGGATGACTGCGTCCTTTGGCACCAACCCCACTACCGGGACGAGTGTGTTGACTCTGATCGCTAGCGCAACAGCCCCTGCTGGAACCTTCACGGTAACCATCACCGGAACCTCCGGCGCACTGACCCCAGCTACCACCACCGTCGCACTCACCGTCACTGCTTCCAAAGGAACGGGGAGCTTTACGCTTAAGCCTTCGGCGGCTGCTCTGACGGTAATCCGTGGCAGCAGCGGCACTGACACCATCACGGTGACAGACGTGGGCGGATTCACCGGCAGTGTAACTCTTGCCGCTTCGGGGCTGCCCAGCGGTGTAACTGCCGCGTTCGCCACCAACCCCACCACCGCGACCAGCGTGCTCACGTTGACGGCCAGCGCCACGGCTACCGTTGGAACGTCTACGGTTACCATCACCGGAACCTCCGGCACTCTAACCGCAACCACCACCATTGCCCTTACTGTCAGTGCCGCGACTTCCTCCAAATGCACAATTGACTACACGATTTCGCCGCAAAACACAAGCGCATTTGGGGCGGCCATCACAATCAACAACACGGGAACGACCGCCCTGACCAGTTGGACGCTGACCTGGGCGTTCGCCAACGGGCAGACAGTTGCAGAACTCTGGAACGGCGTCGAATCCCAGAGTGGCGCGAACGTCACGGTGACTAACGAGAGTTATAACGGCAGCATTCCAGCCAATGGCAGCCTGAGCGGCATTGGATTCAACGGAACCTGGAACGGTGCCAACAACGCAGTACCAACGGCGTTCTCGCTCAACGGAACGGCCTGCACGGTCAACTAGCTAACTACTGCAACGCATAGTTGGCGCAACCAATACATGTTGGGGCAGGAGGGCTTCTCGCTCCACGTATGCAATGACACTTCTAAACTGTTCGGACAGGATCGGCGTCCGCACGTAACGGAGGATTTATGATGCGCATATTCAGTACGTTGCTAGGACGGACGCACGTGAGCCGGCGCCCGGCACACCTTGCGTTAGTATTCACAGTTCTATCGCCGGTTTTTCTTGCTCTCAGTGTCTGGACTCAGGGAACGGCGCAGTCCAACCAACAACAGGAAGCCGGCCTGGACACCCGCAACGCACAGGGGCTGACGCCTCTTATTGTTGCTGCATCCGCTGACCAGACCGATGCGGTGCGCTCACTTCTCGCTCAGGGAGCCGGCATCAACGCGACCTCGACAGACGGGCGGACTGCGCTCATAGCCGCGGTCCAAAACAATCATCTAGACGTCGTTCAGATTCTCATCACTGCGGGCGCCAACCTCAACGCGGCCGCGCGCGGCACAGGAACTGCACTGGAAGCCGCAGAGAATAAGGGTGAAACGCAACTTGCTGCACTACTGCTGGCATCGGGCGCGCGCTCTTCCGGCAAGTCTGTGGGAGACACGGTGTGCGTTCTTCCGTGGGGCGGCGATGGATTTTGCGGCACGGTCAAATCGTTCAGCATCCGCTCTGTCGCAATCGAGGTTACCAAGATTGTGGGCTGCACAAACGGCTGCTCGGCTAAGGTGGAATGCTCCGCGGCGCGACCTGTCGGCGGTTCTAGCGGAGTCCAGGCCGGGAACCGGATTGCAGTGCCGAGTTGGTGCTTGAGTCAGACTGGGGTGAAACCATGAAGCTTACGCACACAATTTCGAGTCGCATTATTCGCCTTCTCGTCATCCTCGCCGCAGTAGCAGGGTTTGTCTTTGCTGGAGTCGCCCCCAAGGCGTTTGGACAGAGCAAGAGCGGGCTCACCTATAACGGCATCGTCTACACTTCCTGGTGGTTTGACGAGTACGGGAACTACGAAGATCCCCCCATAGACACAGGCGCCGCCACGACCTCAACGGACCAGCTTTACCAAATTGACGCCAATTACGCCTCGGTGCTGGTCACCCAGTATGTACAGACCGGCACATCAACTACCATTGCGCCCGATGCCACGAAGACGCCTTTGGACGACCAGGTCGTCTTTGCGATCCAAGGCTTTCATAACTTGGGGATGAAGGTCTTCCTCAAGCCGCACGTGGACTCGGAAGACGGAACCTGGAGGGGTGAATTTGCACCCACTAACGTTGCCGCCTGGTTCGCCAGTTACGAGACTTTCATTCTCCACTACGCACAGATCGCGCAAGAGAACAAGGTTGAGGGCCTGGTGATCGGCACCGAATACAAGACTCTCAGCGGGTCGGCTTATGAGTCCTACTGGGCCAACATTATCAGTCAGATTCGGCTGGTCTACAGCGGACAGCTTGCCTACGGCGCCAATGCAACAAGTGCCGGCGATGAGTACACCACGGTTTCGTTCTGGCCTCTTGTCGATCTTATCGGCGTGGATGGATACGTCGGTCTCACCACCCAGAACGATCCTACGGTCGCCCAGTTGGTATCTGCCTGGACCGATAGCACTGAAAACGGCGGATTTAATGCCGTCGCGGCCTTTGAAAACCTTAACAGCACTTACAACAAGCCTGTGATCTTCACGGAACTTGGCTATGAAAGCACCCCAGGCACGAACACAGAGCCGTGGAACTCTAGCCTTGACGACGGCTACGATCCAACCGAGCAGGCCAATTGTTATGAGGCCTTCTTTGAGGTCTTCAGCCAGCAGACCTCTTGGATGAAGGGTGTCTTCTGGTGGGCTTGGCAGATTCCGGCTCTTTCCGCGTCTGATACCGGTTACGATCCCAATGGCAAGCCGGCTGGAACCGGTGAACTTCCAGAGTGGTTCGGATCAGCAACACCTATCTTCAAGATCTCTCCTTCGTCGCCCATCCTTTCCCTCGCGCAGAACGGCAGCACACCAATCACCATCACGGTGACAGGCGAGGGCGGATTTACCGGCAGCGTAACTCTAGCTGTGTCGGGATTGCCTAGCGGTGTAACTGCGGCGTTCGGCACCAACCCCACCACTAGCAGCAGCGTACTGACTCTGAAGGCCAGCGGCGCAGCCGCCGCCGGAACGTCTACGATCACCATTACTGGAACCTCCGGCACCCTGACCGCAACCACCACCATCAACCTTACCGTCACAATATCCGCGTGCACCGTTGACTACACGATTGGAAGCCAATGGTCAAGCGGCTTCGGAGCGTCCCTCATCCTCAGCAATACGGGAACAGCCGCTTTAACAAGCTGGACGCTGACTTGGCCATTTGCTAATGGGCAGACTATCACGGAGTTCTGGGGCGGCACGGAAACTCAGAGTGGCGCAAACGTGACGGTGCTCGGGACCACCGTCATCCCCGCCGGAGGCAGTTACGCCAGCGCGGGATTCAACGGTACCTGGAACAACGTCACCAACGCATTGCCCACTCCATTTGTTCTTAACGGAACTACCTGCAGCAGCAACGGTCTCGCGCCAACGCCGAGCTTCACGCTTGCGCCTTCGGCTCCCACTTCAACGATAAGCCAGGGCAGCAGCGGCACAGACTCAATCGCGGTAACAGATGTTGGTGGATTTACCGGTAGCGTAGCTCTGGCTGCGTCGGGATTGCCTAGTGGTATAACTGCGGCGTTCGGCACCAATCCCACCACAGGGACCAGCGTGCTTACGCTGACGGCCAGCAGCACGGCCACTACCGGAGCTGCTACGGTTACCATCACCGGAACCTCCGGTACGCTGACCGCATCCACCACGATTGCTTTCGCTGTCAGTGCCAAGGCGGGATTTACGCTTGCGCCTTCGGCGTCTACTTTAGCAGTTACTCAGGGCAAGAGCGCTACCGACACCATTACGGTAGCGGACGTAGGTGGATTTACCGGCAGTGTAACTCTAGCCACATCCGGACTGCCTGGCGGTGTAACTGCCGCATTCGACACCAACCCCACCACCGGGACCAGCGTGCTTACCCTGACGGCCAGCGCCGCAGCCACAGTTGGAACCTCAACGGTGACCCTCACCGGAACCTCCGGCACGCTGACCGCAACTACCACGATTGCTCTCACCGTAAGCTCGTCGTCAACGGGGAGCTTCACACTTAAACCTTCAGCGGCCACCTTGTCGATTGCCGAAAGCAGTGGCGGCACAGACACTATCACGGTAACGGACGTGAGCCCGTTCACCGGCAGTGTAACTCTTGCCGCATCCGGCCTGCCCAGCGGTGTAACTGCTGCGTTCGCCACCAACCCGACGACAGGCAGCAGCGTGCTCACGCTGACGGCCAGTGCTATGGCTGCCACCGGAGCGGCCACGGTTATCATCGCCGGAACCTCCGGCACTTTAACCGCAACCACCACCATCGCGCTTACCGTCAGTGCCGCGACTTCCTCCAAGTGCACAATCGACTACACGATTTCACCGCAAAACACAAGCGCATTTGGGGCGGCCATCACAATCAACAACACGGGAACGACCGCTCTGACCAGTTGGACACTGACCTGGGCATTCACCAACGGGCAGACAGTCGCGCAACTCTGGAATGGCTTGGAATCCCAGAGTGGCGCGAACGTCACGGTGACTAACGAGAGTTACAACGGCAGCATTCCCCCCAATGGCAGCCTAAGCGGGATTGGATTCAACGGAACCTGGAACGGTTCGACCAACGCAGTACCAACGGCGTTCTCGCTCAACGGAACGGCCTGCGCAGTCAACTAGCGCCAAGACTCGGCAGCATTTGCCGAAGCAAGGATGAATGCAGGGCGGATCACCATGATCTGTCCCGCACTCTCATCATCTTCAAGAAGACGATGTCTTGAATAGACGCAAGAACGGGACATATAACTGAAAAGGAGAGTCTAGTGAAGAAGCCGTATGTAGTTCAGAGGTTGGCGATTGCGTTCGCCGCTTGCGTTGTTTTCTTTGGGATGCCGGCTTCGGCCGCCGCCCAGTCGACGTGTTCCACAACCGGCACGGTCTCCATCAACAGCGGTGAGTACATTTTCCAGAACAACGAGTGGAACTCCACCTTGGAGCAGTGCGCCACGGTGAGTGGCGTGGGTTTTACTCTCACGACTGCGGACTTCAATCAGACCGCCCTCGGGCCCCCTGCGAGCTACACTCCGGCAACCTATCCATCTATCTACAGAGGATGCCATTGGGGCGATTGTACGACTTCCAATCCTTTCCCCATTGAAGAGAGCAACATCGCTTCAGCAAGCACCAGCGTCACGATCACGCAGCCCGCGGGCTATACCAATGACGCTGCTTACGATATCTGGTTCAACCAGACATCAACCACGTCTGGACAGCCGAACGGCACGGAAATCATGATATGGATCAATCACCAAGGGGGCGCGGGGCCCTTCGGCTCGGAGGTTGCCACCGCGACAATCGATGGCGCGAGTTATCAGGTGTGGACGGGCCGCCAGACTTCGTGGAACATCATTTCATATGTCGCTGTAACTCCGGTAACATCTGCAAACCTGAACCTGTTGCCGTTCTTTGCCGACGCCGTATCGCGAGGCAGCCTGGAAACCACATGGTGGCTGCTCGATGTTGAGTACGGCTTTGAGGTCTGGAATGGCGGCCAGGGTCTGGGCATCAGTGGATACTCGGTCAGCGCCGCGGCAGGTAACGGTAGCGGCGGCTCATGCACCACAGTGCCCACGGCGCCGAGCGGGCTGACAGGGACACCAGCTTCCTCAAGCGTCATCAACCTGAGCTGGACTCCGGATACTGCTCCGGCCAACTGCACCATCAGTTCCTACAACGTCTTTGGCAGCACAACCAGCGGCTTCACTCCGTCATCGAGCAACCAGATAGCGAGCGGAGTAACGGCCACGAGCTACTCGAACACCGGTCTTACGGCTTCGACCACGCACTACTACAAGATCGAGGCGGTTGACTCGGACGGCGCGTCGGCGGCATCGGCTCAAGCCAGCGCGACAACTTCCGCGGCCGGCGGCGGAAGTTCAGCATGCACCATTGACTACACGATTTCACCGCAAAACACAAGCGCATTTGGGGCGGCCATCACAATCAACAACACGGGAACGACCGCCCTGACCAGTTGGACGCTGACCTGGACTTTTGCCAATGGGCAGACGGTGGCGTCTCTGTGGAACGGCGCGGAGACCCAGAGCGGCGCGAATGTGACAGTGAAAAACGAGAGCTACAACGGCAGCATCGCCGCCGGCAGCAGCTATACCGGCGTGGGATTCAACGGTACCTGGAACGGCACAACCAACGCTGTACCCACGGCGATCTCGCTAAACGGTACGGCCTGCACAGTCAACTAGCGAGCTACTGCAGCGCGTAGTTGCCACAACAGGAACGCGTGCGGAGCAGGTCGTCTGGCCTGCTCTCCCTAACGTCGTCGAAAGGCATTCATTGTCCTGGATATGAGTGGGCTATGGGATGTCTAAGGAGAAGCAATGTCTCAGCACCTCAATTCCTCCCTCCGGCGCGCATGTGCTCGCCGATTGAGTGGGTACCTAACCGTACTCGCGGCTCTGCTACTTGTTTTCGTCGCTCCGAGCATCTACGCTCAAACCGCGTGTAACGTTGTTTACACGATTTCACCTCAAAACAGCAGCGCATTCGGAGCGGCCATCACCATCCAAAACACCGGAACCACCGCCCTAAACAGTTGGACGCTGACCTGGACATTCGCCAACGGGCAGACAGTTTCGTCACTCTGGAATGGCGTGGAGACCCAGAGCGGCGCGAACGTGACTGTGAAAAATGAGAGCTACAACGGCAGCATAGCCGCCGGCGGCACCCTCTCCGGTATCGGATTCAACGGTACATGGAACGGCGCCACCAATGCAGTACCCACGTCGTTCGCGATCAATGGAACGACCTGTGGCGCCCCGGTGGGGAGCTTTACGCTCAAACCCTCGGCGGCCACTCTGTCGATTGCTCAGGGCGCTAGCGGCACAGACACCATTACTGTGACGGACGTGAGCCCATTCACCGGTAGCGTATCGTTTGCCGCCTCCGGCATGCCCACCGGCGTGACTGCTTCGTTCAGCCCAACTTCATCTACCAGCTCAAGCGTGGTCACGTTAGCTGTGGCTGCAACAACTGTTGCTGGAACCTATCCGATCACCATCACCGGCACCTCCGGCACACTGGCTCCAGTGACCACCTCCATCACGCTCACTGTTCCCCCCGCGTCTGGCTTCACGCTAACGCCATCGGCGCCGGCGCTGTCGATTGTTCAAGGCACCAGCGGAACCGGCACGATCACAATAAAAGATACGGGCACATTTACCGGCAGTGTAGCTCTTGCGGCATCGGGAATGCCGACCGGAGTTACAGCAGCATTCGCCACCAACCCAGCTACGACGACCAGCGTGCTGACACTCGCGGTAGCTGCATCCACCGTTGCTGGAACGTATCCGATTACCGTTACCGGAACCTCCGGCACACTGAGCGCGACCACCACCATCGCTCTCACGGTAACCGGAATCGGGAGCTTTAGCCTTTCAGCTTCACCCACAAGCCTGACGGTGGCCCAGGGTTCCAGCGCGACTGACACCGTCTCGGTAACGGACATGAGCCCGTTCGCAGGCAGCGTCACGTTTGGTGCATCTGGCCAACCCACCGGTGTAACAGCCACGTTCAGCCCGGCTTCATCCGCGAGCTCAAGCGTGGTTACGTTCGCTGTTGCTGCAACGACCTTAGCTGGAACGTATCCGATTACCATCACCGGAACTTCCGGCACCCTGAGCGCGACCACCACCATCGCACTTACGGTCGGTACCACAGCGCCCGGCGCGTGCCAGGTCATTTATACAATTTCGCCACAAAGCTCAACCTCCTTCGGTGCGGCCATCACGATCCAAAACACCAGCACTACGGCTCTGACCAGCTGGACGCTAACCTGGTCGTTCGCCAACGGGCAGACGATTTCGTCTCTCTGGAACGGCATTGAGACCCAGAGCGGCGCGAACGTGACGGTGAAGAACGAAAGCTACAACGGCAGCATCGCCGCCGGCGGCAGCCTCACGGGAATTGGATTCAACGGCACATGGAACGGCGTCACCAATGCTGTACCCACGAACTTTGCAATTAACGGAACAGCTTGCGGCGGCGGTGGGCAAGGCAGTTTCACGCTGAAGCCTTCAGCATCGACACTATCGGTTGCCGAGGGAGCCAGCGCGACTGACACCATCACGGTAACGGATGTAAGCCCATTCACCGGCAGCGTAACGTTTGCTGCATCCGGCATGCCAAACGGCGTAACTGCCACGTTCAGCCCGGCTTCATCTACGAGCTCAAGCGTGGTCACGTTCACGGCCAGCAACACAGCCGCCCCTGGAACGTATCCCGTTACCATCACCGGCACCTCCGGCACACTGACTCCAGTTATCACCACCATCGCACTCACGGTAACCAGCATCGGGAGCTTTACGCTCAAACCTTCGACGGCCTCACTGTCAATTGCCCAAGGCGCTAGCGGCACAGACACCATCACGGTAACCGATGTGAGCCCGTTCGCAGGCAGCGTAACTTGTTCCGTATCTGGACAGCCTGTTGGAGTAACTCCCGTGTTCTCGATCAACCCGATCACTACCACCAGCGTGCTCACACTGACGGCCAGCAGTACGGCTGCGGCCGGCACGTACACGATCACCATCACCTGCACCTCCGGCACCCTGACCGCAACCACCACCATCGCCCTCACGGTGACCACGAACACACCGGGTTATACGCTTTCGGCTTCGCCTGTTGCTCTCACAGTGACACCAGGAGCTACCGGAACCAGCACGATCACAGTGACAGACGAGGGCGGATTCACCGGCAGCGTAACTCTTGCTGCGACTGGATTGCCTACCGGAATAACTGCCGCGTTCGTTTCCAACCCAACCACCGGAACCAGCGTTCTCACGTTCACGGTTCCTGCCACGGCCACTGTCGGAACGTCCACGATCACCATCACCGGAACATCCGGCACACTGGCCCCAGTTACTACTTCCATTGCTCTCACGGTTAGCGCGGGCTTAACCACCTTCCAGCAGCATTTTGTCGACCTTTACAACGACATTCACAGCTCCTCGAACGGGTATTTTGGGACGGCAACCAGCGGTGACCAGATTCCCTACCACTCGGTAGAAACCCTCATGGGCGAGGCTCCGGATTATGGCCACGAAACGTCATCGGAGACTTATAGCTACTGGATCTGGCTGGAAACGCTCAACGGTGGCCTGACCAAAAACTGGACGGGACTGCAAACTGCCTGGACGAGCATGGAAGACAATATGATCCCCAGTGCGACACTGCAACCGACCAATAGTGGCTATAACGCCTCTGCGCCCGCCACATATGCGCCTGAGCATCCATTGCCCAGCGCCTATCCATCGGTGTTGACAAGCTCGGTCTCTGTGGGCACCGATCCGTTGGCGAGCCAACTCACCGCGACCTACGGCAACGACAACATGTACTCCATGCACTGGATTATTGACACCGACAACTTTTATGGCTTTGGGCAACAGGAAGACGGCGTGACGAAGCCCTCGTGCATGAACACCTTCCAACGCGGTGCAAACGAATCCGTGTGGCTGACCGTTCCGCAGCCTTGCTGGGATGCCTTGAAGTACGGCAGCGCAAGCAACGGCTACCTTGACCTGTTCACTGCTCCCTCGCCTTATACGGCGCAGTGGAAGTACACTGACGCACCGGACGCCGATGCCCGCACTGTACAGGCAATGTATTGGGCGGAACAGTACGCAAACGCGCAGGGCGGAAGCAGCGTTGTCACAGGCTTGCTACCCAAGGCTGCTAGGTTAGGCGACTACCTGCGGTATTCGATGTTCGACAAGTACTTCAAGGCCATCGGCTGTACGGGCGCGAGCGCGAGCGCAACGAGCTGCCCGGCCGGCAGCGGCTACAGTTCCGCGCATTATCTGCTCGGATGGTACTTTGCTTGGGGCGGTGCGCTCCCGGCAGATGGAAGCTGGGCATGGCGCATCGGAGACGGTACCACGCACTTTGGTTACCAGAACCCAGTGGCGGCCTACGCCCTGTCGAAGGATGCGGGCATCAGCGGCAAACTTCCAACGCAGAGCGTGACCGACTGGAGCACTAGCCTGGAGCGTCAGCTTGAGCTCTACCGCTGGTTGCAATCGGATGAAGGCGCCATCGCTGGCGGCGCAACCAACAGTTGGGAAGGCTCCTACTCCCCGACTCCCACTGGCGACTCCACCTTCTACAACATGGCTTACGATTGGGAGCCTGTCTATCACAACCCGCCGAGCAACCAGTGGTTCGGTATGCAGGTCTGGTCCATGGAGCGTCTGGCTGAGTACTACTACATCAGCGGCGATTCCAAGGCCGCAATCGTCCTGAATAGCTGGATCCCCTGGGTGGAGAAGGTCACCACGGTCAACTCCAACGGAACCTTCACCCTGCCCGGTTCGCTCTGCTGGGACAACTCCCCCGGCCAGGGCGACACGACGAATCCCTGGAACGACTCGACCTGCGGCCTCGTCGCCTCCAGTACCACGAACGAGCCTGCAACCAACTGGAACGCCTCCACGCAAGATTGGACTACCGTTCCGCTTAACCCGAACCTTCACGTCAGAATCACAGGCACTGCAACGGACATAGGCGAAGCCGGCTCGCTGGCCAAGGCCCTGTCCTACTACAGCGCCGCAGTTGGCAAGTGGGGTTCTAGTGGAGCGCCCGACGCAACCTCCCAGGCGTTGGCCAAGAGCCTGCTGACCGGCATCTGGACCAACTACCGCGATTCAATCGGAATCTCGGTTGCCGAGACGCGCGGCGACTACTGTACCACCACGACCAGCAGCAGCACCAACGGCGGCACCTCCCTCAATGGCGGCTTCGGAGCCACTGTGTTTGTGCCTTCCGCTTGGGTACCGGGCACCATGCCGGCTGGCGAAGACGTCACGGTTACCCCGCAGCCAACATTCCTGAGCCTGCGCCCCAAGTACAAAAACGATCCCAGCTACCCGCTAGTTCAGTCGGGTTGCGCGGGAACGGGAGCGGGTCCATCCTTCAACTATCACCGTTTCTGGGCTCAGGTGGATATGGCGTCGGCGTATCTCGTCTACGCAAATCTCTTCCCCGGCAACTAAAAGCCACTCTCAACCAAGGGCGCTACTGGTAACAGCAGCGCCCTTGCAGCATTTCACCTGGAGCGAGCATTCGGCAGACAGATGTTGCCACAGCCTACGCCGTCCTTCACCCTGGCCCAGACGCTGTTGCAAGCCACATGGGCAGACGACCGCGACACCATCGGGTTTCGGCTCCAGAAACGGGCACCACTTACAGTCAGATCACCACACCCATCTACATTCCTCCGGGTTGGAGGGCCCTCGGTGATCGGGTTAAAACCGGCCATACGTGATCGGGTTAAAAGCGGCCATAGCGAGTGGCCGAAGACGTGATTGTTTTACCTTGCCGACGTGCAGGTATGCAAGGGGGCGAGCGGCGCG
>Ga0181516_10000905_pt1 | contig 24399 bp, 18 predicted proteins | sample PEATcosm2014_Bin_25_FD_121104 | JGI IMG/M metagenome (GOLD analysis project Ga0181516, IMG submission 121104) | Peatland microbial communities from MTU Mesocosm Facility, Houghton, MI, USA - PEATcosm2014_Bin01_10_metaG | ecosystem: Environmental > Terrestrial > Soil > Wetlands > Peat | place... | reverse complement strand
GGACCAAAGCCCGCTCCCGATCGAGAACACCCCATCGGGCGGAAAGATCGCCATGCCTGAAAAAACTCAGGGATGCTTCGGCCGACTGCGCACTTGTCTCTTGACAAAACAGACAGTCGCTCATAGTCTCGGCTGCGAATATGGTGCGGTCCCCACCTGCGGCCTGTGTCCTGCGTCACCAGGTTTGGCGAACGAGCGATTATATTGTATATAGGTTGACCATGGGACGCTTATCCAAAGTCGTGGTCCTTTCGCTGCTGCTGATTCTGGCAGGAGTTCCGGGCGCCGCGCCCCTACTCTGCGCTCAGCCCATGAATTCGCACGCTCATGCTTGCTGCAGGTCGCATGAGCAGGTCAATGCTTCGCACTGCGGGGCGCCTTCGGCGGCCATGTCGGCGTCGCCATTATGCTGCAAGGTAGCGCCGATCGATTCAACGCCTGTTCAACCTCTCCTGTTGCCGGGCGTTTCGCAGGATAGCGCATATGGGCTGCACGCAATCAGCGACGTAGCCTGGGTACTCCCCGCGCCGATTCTCCTTTCGGGACGCGGCTCTCCGCGATTGGCGAAGTTGCAGCACCCGCCTGTTCATGCCCTCCTTTGCACCTTTCTGGTCTAAAGCACTCCCGCGTCTAGAACCGATCAGACCAAATGGTCTGTTGCGTTTATTTTTCTGACAAAGGGAGTATTCCATGGGATTTACAAGGATCTTCGCGATCCTGCTGCTCTTGCCAGCCCTCGTCTCGCTTGCGCAGAAGGGCAATGAGGTTGCGCCGGCGCCGACCGCAGGCATTCAGGCTCAACAGGAACCTGCTGCCCAAGTGCTGTTGCTCGACGATGTCATCCGGGAAGCGTTGGAGAAGAACCCAGAGGCACAAAGCGCGCTGCACACCATCAACGCGCTACGCCTGCGTGTGCCCCAGGTGAAGGCGTTGCCCGATCCAATGGCTTCAGTGGGATGGGCAGGCAATCTCGCTCCGTTCAGCGTGATGCGAGATGACAATTCGAGCTACCGCGGCCTGACCGTCTCCGAGCAATTCCCTTATCCGGGCAAGTTGAAGCTGCGCGGCGAAATCGCGAGCAAAGAGGCCGAAGCAGCGCAAGCAGATTATGAAGCTATAAGGCGGCGAGTCTCTGCTGAAGTCAAGGCTGCGTTCTACGACTACTTCTACTACGACCAGGCCCTTCAGACTACGGAGCGGAACAAGGAGCTTCTCGAAAAGCTATCGAAAATCGCGGAGGCTCGTTACCGGGTCGGTAAGGCGATGCAGGCGGATGTGCTGCGGTCTCAGGTTGAGATCTCCTTATTGATTGAAAAGCTAACCATGCTGGAACAGCAGCGTGCGACGGCCCAGGCGAGAATCAACGTTTACCTTGTACGGTCTCCTGAATCACCGTTGCCTCCAGCTGCCGAAGTTCAGCCAGCAACCATGCGGTACTCCCTCGACGAGTTATATGCTCTTGCGGCGACCAATGACACGACTGTTCTGCGGAACAAAACAATGGTGGAAGAAGGGCACCTTAGCATCGCATTGGCACAGAAAGAGTATAGGCCTGACATAGGGGTGAGCTACATGTACCAGCAGCGCTCGGCGCTGCCGGAAATGAATGGCGTCACCTTCAGCGTGAGTATTCCCGTCTTCTACAAGAGCAAACAGCGTCAGGGCGTTGCAGAAGCAACCGAAACTCTGCTGAGTGCGGAAAAAATGCGCGACAACAGGTTGAACGAAGTTAGATTTGAACTGAAACAGCAATACCTTGGCGCAAAGGCGTCGGAGCGGCTGCTGACTCTCTACTCCAAGGGCGTAGTGCCTCAGTCGTCGCTCGCTCTCGAATCTTCAATGGCCTCGTATCAGGTTGGCAGCGTCGATTTCCTTTCGCTGCTCGCCAATTTCTCGACCCTGCTGGATTACGAAACGGACTACTACCGCCAGCTCGCCGACTATCAAACCGCATTGGCTCGCATCGAAGTCCTGACCGGCTCAGATGTGACGGGTCCGCCAATCCCCGATCCTTCCGTATCGGATTCGCAGCCTGCAAAGGAGGCAAAATAATGCCTATTCAAAGCTCCCCCAAAAGAATCATCCTTGGCATCTTGCTCGCGTTGACGTTTGGGCTTGTTTACGCGGGTGCAACGCACCGCTGGTTCGGCCAGAGCGGTCGCGCCATAGCCGCATCTCAAGGCGCAAGCGGCGAACGTGAGCCTCTTTATTGGTACGACGCCATGAATCCGCAGCATCACTACAACCAACCCGGCAAGGCTCCAGACGGCATGGACCTTGTGCCTCAATACGCGGAACAATCCCCTTCCCCTGCCGAACAGGGCGCGAACTCCCAGACACAGGGCGCCACCAACGCGTCGGGAATGTCTTCAAAGGATGCCGCGATCGGTGAGAGAAAGGTTCTCTACTGGTTTGACCCTATGCACCCGGCTTACAAATCGGACAAACCGGGAATTGCTCCCGATTGCGGCATGACGCTCATTCCCAAATATGCCGAAGACGAGAGCGTGGCCAAGATGCCGATGGGTACTGTAACGATCACTCCAGAAAGACAGGTCCTTGCCGGCGTGCGAACGGCAGTTGTCGAGCGCAAATCGATGGTCCGTGACATTCGCACCACGGCGCAGATTGTCGCCGACGAGACCAGAATCGCCCATGTCCATGTGAAGGTGGCCGGCTATGTCGATAAGGTCTATGTCGATTTTGTGGGTCAACTGATCAAGAAAGGGCAGCCTCTCTTCACTCTCTATAGTCCTGACCTGGTCTCAACGCAAGAAGAATATCTAATCGCTAAGCGTGGCAACGCAACCCTCAGCAATGCGCCGTTTCAAGAAATCTCCGAGGGCTCGCAATCCCTCTTGCAATCCGCAAGGCAGCGGCTCAAGCTCTGGGATATATCGGATGAACAGATCAAGGATCTCGATGTGACCGGCAAGGTCAGCAAAGATCTGACGTTTTACTCGCCGATCACAGGATTCGTCACCGATCGCAAGGCATTTCCGCAGACCTCAGTTACGCCCGACACCGAACTTTACACCGTTTCCGATCTGTCCACGGTGTGGGCCGACGCAGACATCTATGAATACGAGGTTCCCTTCGTCCATCTCGGTCAGCGAGTCACCCTCACCCTGAGCTACTACCCAGGCAAGAAATACACCGGAACCATTTCATACATCTATCCGACAGTCGATCCGCAGACGCGAACCGTCAAGGCCAGGATCCAGATTCCGAATCCAGAGTTTGCACTGAAGCCGCAAATGTTTGCGGATGCACAGCTGCACGTGGACTACGGGACCAAGATCATCGTGCCTCAGGAAGCGGTTCTTAACTCTGGAACGGAGCAACATGTCTTCGTGGTCCACGATGGCGGCATCTTTGAGCCAAGGAAGGTTACCGTCGGTCCAGTGGTGGACGGCAACGCGGTGATCTTGTCGGGCCTGAAGGCCGGCGAAACGATTGTCGTGGCCGGAAACTTCCTGATCGATTCTGAAAGCGGCCTGAAGAGCGCAATGAACGGAATGGCGCATTGAGGAGGATGACTTTGAACTCTCGACGTATTGTCCTGACAGTGGTTTTTCTCGTTGTAGCCGGAGCTGGCGTCTTTGGTTGGTTCAGGTATGTTGCTCATCCGGCTCCGGTCGCGTGCGGTTATTGCAGCCGGCCGCTCCATGCAAAGTCGATGGTTACGGCCGAGATAGCGGGCAAGAGAACGCAAGCCTGCTGTGCCCGCTGCGCGATCAGCGAGGCAAACCAACAGCACAAGCCAATTCGGCTTATCGAAGTGCACGACTATCGCACCGGCAATGGAATCTCGCCAACAAGCGCATGGTTTGTTGAAGGGAGCCGAGTGACTGTTTGCGAACACGACATGGCGAACATGAGCGAGCACAAAGACATGCCTGACATGGTCTTTGACCGCTGCTCTCCCGGTACTTTTGCCTTCGCAAGTAAGCCCGAGGCCGATGCATTTGTAGCCCAGAATGGCGGAGCAGCCCTCTCTTTCAATCAGTTGATGAGTGAGGCGCGATACCAATGATGAACCGGATTATAGATTTCAGTGACAAGAACAGGTTTCTGATCTTCCTCTTCGTTGCAGTAGCCATCGTGCTTGGGTGGAACGCGATGAGGAATACGAAGCTTGATGCGATTCCCGACCTCTCGGATACGCAGGTGATCGTCTACGCTAAGTGGGATCGCAGTCCAGACATCATGGAAGATCAGGTCTCGTACCCGATTGCGTCTGCGTTGCTCGGACTGCCGAAGGTCAAGGACATTCGCGCCTTCTCCGACTTCGGTTTCTCTTATATCTACATCATCTTCGACGAAGGAACGGACATTTACTGGGCGCGCTCAAGGACGCTCGAATACCTGAACTCCGTAACTCCGCGGCTGCCGAAAGGCGTCAGCGTAGAGCTTGCAAAGGACGTGACCTCCGTTGGTTGGGTCTATGAGTACGCCCTCGTCGATATGACTGGCAAGTACAGTATCGATCAGCTGCGGTCTTACCAGGATTGGTATCTGCGCTACGCATTGCAAACTGTGCCGGGTGTTGCCGAAGTCGCTCCAATTGGCGGTTTTGTGCGGCAGTACCAAGTCAATGTCGATCCCAACAAGCTGCTCGCTTACAAGATTCCCATCAACGCTGTAAGCGATGCGATACAAAAATCGAACAATGACGTTGGCGGAAGACTTGTTGAATTCACTGGCCGCGAATACATGGTTCGTGGTCGCGGATACATCCGTTCGCTCGATGACATCGGCAAGACCGCCATCATGGTCAATGCGCAAACTGGAACACCGGTGCTGGTCAGTGACGTGGCGACCGTAACGTTCGGCCCTGACATCCGCAGAGGGGTAGCGGAACTGGATGGTAAGGGAGAGGTTGTCGGTGGCGTGGTCATCATGCGCTACGGAGAGAACGCGCAAAAGGTCATCGAACGCACTAAGGAGAAACTGAACGACCTGAAGTCAACGCTGCCGCCCGGCATCAAATTGGTAACCACATACGACCGCTCTGAGCTGATAGACCGGGCTGTTGACAACCTTCGGCAGACGCTGATCGAAGAACTGGTCATTGTAAGCCTTGTGATCATGATCTTTCTGTGGGATCTGCGCAGCGCGATTGTCCCGATCATTACCATTCCCGTCACCGTGATTCTGGCTTTCATTCCGATGCAGTGGATGGGGATGACGGCGAACATCATGTCTCTTGGCGGTATTGCGGTTGCGATCGGCGCGCTGGTAGACGCTTCCGTTGTTATGGTCGAGCAGACACACAAAAAGCTCGAACATTGGGAAGCGGAAGGCCGGCCCGGTCCGTCGCACGCTGTTGTGATAGCCGCAGTGAAAGAAGTTGGCGGCCCCAGCTTCTTCGCCTTGCTCGTCATTGCGGTTGGTTTCCTTCCAGTATTCACCTTGGAAGGTCAAGAAGGCCGTCTTTTCAAGCCACTTGCGTTTACCAAAAACTTCTCGATGGCGATTGCGGCCATCCTGGCGATCACCTTGGCCCCAGCGGCAATGCGCTTCCTCTTTTCGCGAATGGATGGTTTTAACTTCCGCCCCAGATGGGTCGCAAAGATTGTGAACGCGATCTTCGTTGGCAAGATCCACAGCGAGGAAAACCATCCAATCAGCAAGCCAATGATGAAGGTCTATCACCCAGTGGTTGAGTTTGTTCTCGATCACAAATGGCTGACGATCTGCGGCGCGTTGCTGGTCATGGGACTCAGTATTCCGATTTATTTCAAGCTCGGATCTGAATTCATGCCGCCACTGGATGAAGGCACGCTTCTCTATATGCCGTCAACACTGCCTGGCATCTCCGTCGCAGAAGCAACACGCACCTTACAGACTCAAGACAAGATCATTGCGGCTTTTCCAGAAGTGGAGCGTGTCTTCGGCAAGGCTGGCCGAGCGGAGAGTTCGACTGATCCTGCCCCTTATTCCATGATGGAAACCACCATCGTTCTCAAGCCGCAGGATGAGTGGCCGAAGATTGATCGCTGGTACTCGAAGTCGGCACCGCCTCGGCTTCAGGCTATCCTGCGAAGGTTCTGGCCGGATCACAAATCAACCCAGGAATTGATCTACGGTCCTGGCGGCTTCAACGAAGCTCTTCAAATCCCCGGAATTTCCAACGCCTGGACCATGCCGATCAAAGCTCGCACTGACATGCTCACAACAGGCATACGTACCCCGCTTGGGATCAAGGTGCTCGGCTCCGATTTAGCCCAGATTCAGCAGGTGGGGGAGCAGATTGAGACGGCATTCAAAGATGTTCCGGGAACGACCAGCGTGTTTGCGGAGCGCACTACAGGCGGGTACTTTCTCGACTTCGATTTGAAGCGCGACGAACTTGCCCGCTACGGCCTGACTATTGATGATGCAGAGAGCGTTCTCATGTCCGCGGTCGGCGGCGATCAGGTTTCGACGACTGTTGAAGGTCGCGAGCGGTATTCGGTCAACGTGCGTTATCTGCGCGATTATCGCAGCGATGTCGATGCTCTCGAGCGTGTGTTGGTTGCAACACCTTCCGGCGCTCAGATTCCGCTTGGCCAGATTGCGGATATTCGCATGAGAACCGGGCCGGGAATGATTCGCGACGAAAATGGCAGGCTGAGCGGCTATGTTTACGTCGACGTCTCGGGGCGAGACATCGGAAGCTATGTGCGGGATGCAAAGAAAGCTGTCGCGGATAAAGTCAAAGTCCCTTCAGGTTACGAGCTGGTGTGGAGCGGCCAATACGAGTTCATGGAACGCGTTGCGCAGCGTTTGAAATTGGTTGTCCCCATCACGCTCTTCATCGTCTTCCTGTTGCTCTATTTCAATACTGGCTCTGCGATCAAGACGATGATCATTCTGCTGGCCGTACCCTTTTCGGCCATCGGCGCAATCTGGTTCTTATATCTGCTCCACTACAACATGAGCATCGCCGTGTGGGTCGGCCTCATTGCGCTGCTCGGTGTCGATGCAGAAACCGCGGTCTTCATGCTTCTCTACTTGGACCTTGCCTATCACGACGCTTTGAGCAATGGTGGTATCCACTCATGGGACGATCTGCGCGAAGCCATCGTTCACGGAGCGGTCAAACGCTTGAGGCCCAAAGTCATGACCGTTTCTTGTATGCTCTTCGGCCTGCTCCCCATCATGTGGTCCACAGGCTCTGGTGCTGATGTCATGAAGCGTATCGCGGCGCCGATGCTCGGCGGCATCATCACGTCGTTCCTGATGGAACTGGTTGTGTACCCGCCGATCTTCGCGATCTGGAAGTGGAACTGGGAAGTCAAACCGGCGCTTAAGCGTGAAGCAGCTCAGTCGCAGGAGACGCTCCATGTCTAGCCCGATGATCTCGATAGTAAGTTTGTTCTGGCGGATTGGGATGGCTGCAATTGTTTTCTTGGCCGCTCCTTCGTGTCTTTTGAGCCAGGGAGTCTCACTCTCCCGCCAATCGCTTCGAAGTGCAGAACGCCCCTTCGCCGGAGTGGATGACTCATTGACCAGAACTGCAGATACGCTTCTCGCCTACGCAACTCAGGCTCCTTCGCCCGCGACCGGCCAGACAGATGATGGCAGAACTGCAAGCACATTACCTGGCCTTCATCGGGAGCAGCCATCACTGTCGTCGAGCGGGAGTGGTTTGAGTGTCTCTGAGCTGCGGCTGAACTTATTACGTCCAGCCGTTGATCCCATTCTGATGAGTCACGGAGTGCCCGTTGATTTGGCTGCGGTAATCCTTGTTGAGAGCGGCGGGCGCACTACAGCGCTCTCCCCCAAAGGAGCGCGCGGCCTTTGGCAACTGATGCCGGATACTGCCCGTCGCTACGGGCTGCGTGTGGACGAGATTCGGGATGATCGCCTTGATCTCTTCAAGGCAACCGATGCTGCCGCACGATACCTCCATGATCTGTACGCTCAGTTCGGCGATTGGAAGCTGGCATTGGCCGCGTACAACACAGGAGAGGCCAACGTTGGCGCCGCAATCGCTAGGGCGCACACACAGGACTTCGATCAATTGGTCAACCTGCGAATGTTGCCGCTCGAAACAAGAAACTATGTTCCGCGCGTGTTGATTGCTGCCCATTCCGTAGGGCAGTTTCCACTTTCCGCGGAAAACCGCACCCTGTCCGCTACCACAACTGTCTTTGCTGCTAGTAGCCGTTGAGGATCAGACAACTGCACCGTTTGCTGGAAAACACGTCCACTTCGAGGAAAGCCTGAAGGACAACACAATCACAATCACTAATAGCAGTTTCCCGAGGGACAGGGAAAGCCAATTCTCCATTCCGTCTGACGGAACATGAGCAGGTCAGCTGAATGAGGTATCTCTGCTGAGCAGATTAGCTCTTTCATCCTCATTCGTGAGAGACATCAGATTTAGCTCTTGATCTTCTTCAGCAGCCAGGCCATGTTTTGCCCAAGAGTTTTCATGGTTTGAATGGCCTCCTCGTCCTTCTCAACGTCTCCAATCTCGCGGCCGATGCCGATGTTCCAGTACGACGAACCGGGCACGATCATTTCACTGATCAGGAAGAAATGATTCAAGGCGTCGAAGGCATGGATGGCTCCCGCACGGCGCACTGCTACAACGGCAGCGCCGACCTTGCGGCGGAATATGCCGCCGTTCGCCTTGGAAACAAGACAGGCGCGGTCCATCAAGGCTTTGATCTCGGGAGAGATGTCGGCAACATAGGTGGGAGATCCGAGTAGAATTCCGTCCGCCTTCTCCATCTTTTCGATATAGGCATTCCCCATATCGCCGGTTTGCGCACACTTTTCGTCCTTGTATACAGAGCATTGGCGGCACGCCAGACAACCGTGAATCCTGGCCCCGCTCAGTTCAATGAGTTCGGTCTCGATCCCTTCATTTTCAAGTTCCTTAAGAACATATCCAAGCAGGATAGCTGTGTTTCCACCTTTTCTGGCGCTACCGTTCAACGCAACAACCTTGGTATGAGTCCCGTTCATGATTGAGTTTCCCTTTCCGTCACCCGCCAGACAACCTCGTAGTCGCATGGCGTGATTCCCTGCCCTTCCATTGTGCTCCTTCGACGCCGTTTACTTCCATGCGCGGCTCGTGGTGAGGGACGCGGCCGCGGCGAAGATGCTTGCTGTGTCGAGACCGCCCTCTCGACGGGCGAATGGCCGCGTCAGAGGTCGGGCAGGGCGCGCCCAAAGCCACGTTCGGGGCTTGGACCCATATGGGACGCACTCGCTTCGTCCCTGGCGTGATCTTCTTACTCTGCCGGGAACCATTTTGCCGTTTGCGGGGTCAAAGAGAGTAGGATTCCTGTTTTGCTGGTCCGAGGAGGTTTTGTGCGCCGGATTCTTGCATTGTCGTGTCTTGCCGCCTTCACGCTGACCCTTGCCGCGCAATCCGCGGGTGGGCCTTCAACCAATTCCAGAGCTATCGCGCCGCAGGCGCCCCCAGCCCCGCCGCAAGCAGCTTCCTCAACGATCAAAGATCTGCCGGTGCGCAAAGTTGTGCTTTACAAGAACGGAGTGGGCTACTTTGAGCACGCCGGGACAGTGATCGGGAACCAGCAGGTGGCCATCGACTTTACCTCGCCGCAGTTGAACGACGTGTTGCAGTCGCTGACGGTGCTGGACGAGGGTGGCGGGCACATTGCCGGGGTCAATTACAACTCAACTACGCCGCTGGCCGAGCAACTGAAGTCGCTCTCGCTGGGCATGAGCGACGATCCCACTTCGACCGAGCTGTTTCAGGCGCTGCGCGGGCAGCGGGTTGAGGTGCTTGGCGGGCCAGGGGGCGCGATTACCGGGCGGCTGATGTCCATCGAGTCGCGCACAGAAAAGTCGGGCACTGGCGACGCTACAGTGGACAAGTTTTATCTGACGCTGGTCGCTGGGTCAGGCGCGGTGCGGGTAATCGAGCTGACGCCGGCCTTGAGCGTGAGGCCTCTGGACGCGGGCTTGCAGGGGCAGCTCGACCGCTATCTTGAGCTGCTGAGTTCGACCCACTCGACTGGTTTGCGGCACCTGACGCTCGATGCGCTGGGCCAGGGACACCGGGAGCTGCGCGTGAGTTACATCAGTGAGGTTCCGGTGTGGAAGTCGACTTACCGGATGGTCTTCCCGCAAACGCCCAATGGCTCGGCGATTGTGCAGGGCTGGGCGGTGGTGGATAACACCGTGGGCGCGGACTGGGACAATGTGCAACTGTCGCTGGTGGCCGGCGCGCCGCAGAGCTTCATCCAGCCGCTCTCGCAGCCGCTGTATACGCGGCGGCCTGAGATTCCGATTGCGACCGAGGCGCAGTTGACGCCGCAGACGCATGAGGCGGCGGAATTCAACCAAGATAAAGCGGCTGCGGCGCCATCGGAGGCGATGAACAGCCCGATCAACTCGGGGCCGCTTGCAGGTCGCGACATCGCAGAGTTGATGAAGATCACTCCTGGAGTGGCAGGGAAAAAGGCCAGAATGGCAGCAAATGCAGCGAATTCAGGCATGGGAGTTGGTTCCGGCAACGGCTACAGCGCTGCCTCGGGTGGCAATGTGGGCGGCGGGCTTTACCGTGTCTCCGACGCTATTCAAGAGGGCGACGTCTCCACCACCGCCTTCGACGACTTCTTTCAATACGCGCTCTTGCAGCCGGTCACGATTCACAAGAACGAGTCGGCGATGGTGCCCATCCTGCAGCAGGAGCTGCCTGCCGAGCATGTGACGCTGTGGAGCGAGAAGGATCCCACGCCGCTGCGCGCGGTGTGGCTTGAGAATAAGTCGAAGCTGACGCTGGACTCGGGCAGCTTTTCCATCTTCGAGAGCGGCGAGTTTGCCGGCGAGGGGCTGCTCGATCCCATTCATCCCGGCGAAAAGCGGCTGCTGAGTTATGCGGCCGATCAGGCGGTCCGCGTGAAGATCACGGACCGCGACAGCAAACGCACCCTGCATCATGTAAAGATCACAAAAGGCGTAATTATCGAATCCCACATGGACGTGGTTTCAGTTACCTACTCGGCCACCAACCACGCGGACGCGGACCGAATGGTTCTGCTCGAGCATCCGCGGCGCAACAATGGCTGGACGCTGGACGAGGGATTGAAGGCGGATGAAACCGCGCCTGACCTCTATCGCTTCAAGCTGCCGGTGGCCGCGCACTCGACTGAGAAGCTGGAGGTGCGCGAACGTGGGCCGGAGCACACCTCTGTCACATTGAATGCCGACTATAACGAGACGACTTATTTGCTCGACCTGGTGAAGCGCGTGCCCGATGCGCTCGACAAACTGAAGCCGGTAATCGATGCCCAGACCGCGCTTGCCGATCTGGATCGGCGCATCAACGAATCCAAAGAGACGGAGAAGACCGCGTCGGCCGACGAGGCGCGCGACCGCGATAACCTGACAGCGCTCAAGGGCAACGATGCCGCCAAGCGATTTGTGGACGAACTGAATCGCGCGGAAGATCAGTTGCAGGCCACGCGCAAGCAGACGTTGGAGTTGGAGCAACAGAAGAAAGCGGCTGTGGACAAGCTCAACGAGTTGATTGCTGGGTTGAGCTTCGACTGGGATGTGACAGCAAAATAGAACAGTGGCAGAGCAGCAGCGCGTTAGCTGGCTCGACCGCTGCTGCTTTTGTCACAGCCGTTTTATTTTCAGATAGATGTGGGGTCGTCTCGAAAAGCTTCTGTGTTTCTCAGAGGTATTGGATGAGTACGCGCTTCATGTGTTTGCTCTCCAGCAGCGAAGCAATTCGTTTGACGATATTGCGCCGGAGGTCGAGCTCAACCGGGATGTTGGGATCCTGATGCGCTTCATTGATTCTGGTGCCGACAGCGAACTTTACGATATCGCTATCGAGAAGCATGGTCGCAAGCCGCACCGCCGCATTCGACCTCATGTCTTCTGGAGCGAATCCCTCCTCAAGAAGGCGAATGGCTTCGCCCAAGGTGAGCGTGCCTTCCGTCACCAGGTCGAAGCCGTCCATCCTTGCAGAGGGCGGGACCTTCGGATGAAGCTGCTGCCGCATGTCGATCTGAATTGTGCGATTCAGCAGCCGCGAGACGATGTTGGCCGTTGTTCCGCCGCAGATGACCTTTCGCCCGGGGGTGCGTTCAGCCATCTTTGCGAGATCCTCATCGTGCGCGCGATTGAAAGGGGCTCCGGTCATGACCAGCAGTTGGCGTGGGCTGCGGAAGTAAACCACGCCGCAGGTAATGTCGTCTTTCGCACTGAGGCCATCAACCTCTTCCGCTTTTGCGACCAAAACGCGCGACAACTCGCGGGCCGAGATGTAGGGATGACGGTCAATCTTTTCGCGGACAAATCTTTCAACATCCTGCATTCCCCATCCGAGGGGTGTGCGAAACTCGCCCATGCCCGCCTGCGTGATCCCATCGGAAAAAAAGATAATGCGATCTTCGCGTTGAACATCGAAAGTGGAGAAGCTGATGACGCGGTCTTGCCAGCGCGTTGGACGCAGTTCGGTCTTCGCGACCTTCAACTCGCCGTTGGGACTGACCAGTAAAAAGGGTGGATTGCCGTGCTCGATGATGCGCGTCTCGCCTGTGCTGGCCATGTCGATGACGGTGAACGTCGAATAGCTGATCTTCCGAACACTGCATATGGGCAGAGTGTCCATGATAATCTCGGCCGAGTTGTGAATGTCCATCGCGCTGGCCGTGAACTTCAACGCCATGGTCGCCGTCATGCTGGCCAGCACGCTGGCTTTCACGCCGCTGCCGAGGCCGTCGGAAAGAACAGAAATAATGCGGCCTTCCGGCTCAACCTTCCGCGAAAGAAAGACGTCCCCGGAGATGAATTGACCGTGCTTGGCACGCTGGCAGGAATCGACCTCGATAAAGCTTTCGGCGCCCGTCATTGCTGCCCCTCGGCATGGTTGTCGTCGACTTCTTCGGGGCTGAACGAGCGCACGATGGAATTGAGAATGATCTCGGAATCGGCGGCATTCTCGCCGAGAAGAAAGGCGATCTGCTGCACGGTCTTCAGGTTCTTCTGGATGACCTCGCGGGCGCGCCCAATGATCTGCTCTTTTTGGAAGATTGGTTTGGTGATGTCTTGAAAGATTCCGCACATCACCGCATGAGGCTCGATGGTGAAGATGCTTGTGTTCAGGATGCTTCGCTGATAGCGGATGTCGTGGCCCACGATATCTTCGCCTGAGTCGAGCACGCGGCGGAACAGATAGGAGAAAGGTATCACCGCGCTGAGTGCGCTGCCTTCAAGATTGGTGGACTCCTCGGCATCGTCGGCGAACAGGTGCACAAAATTCAGGTTGCACTCGATGATCTTCAGATCCTCATCGACGATGACAACAGCCGACGGCATCTTCTTGAGGAGCGCATTCGCCTTTTTCTGCGCCAGCTTGCGGGTATAAGTGGCGCACATCATGCGCTCGGCGTTGCGGGCGATGAGAGCGTGGGCAAAATCGCGGCAAGATTCATATCCGCAGCCACCGCAATTCAGCTCATCTTCGGCGGAGTACTTTCCCACGGTGCGCAGCGCTTCCTGAAGTTGCAGTTCACTGTACTCGTTGCGTGCGATTGGCGTAGCGGCAAGGTCCCTGTCGATTCCAAGCGAAAGCTTGCGCGGGAACTCGGCGGCAGGCTTTGCGTAGTGAAGGATGTCGTAGCGGCGTCGCGCGACCGATGTGTTGCGCGCCGCCTTCGGGCCGTTTACGCATGACCCCGCGCACGCGGTCAGTTCAAAAAAAATGTTGTGCTCGGGCTTCCACTCGGAAACGCCCTTCAAGGCTTGCTCCACATTTGAGATTCCAGAGAATGACATGAACTGCGAACTGTTGACCTCGGAGTTACCGGCAACACCTGGAACCATGCCGCCATCAATGGGATAGAGCGCTCCCTCCTGGGCGTCCTCCGGCTGAAAGCGATCGTCGAGAGTCTCGGCTATCTCCGCCGGATCAATACGCTCTTCGACCAGCCAACAGTCGAGATCCTCGAACGTCAGGACCGCATCGAGAAGCTCAGGATGCTGTTCAGCCTCTTTCTTTTTCGCGATGCAGGGACCGATAAAGACGGTCGCGATGTCATTGCCATATCGTGCTCGCAGCATCTTGCAATGCGTTAGCAGCGGCGACAGAACACTGAAGACATGAGGCTGGCATTTCGGATGATACTTGCCGATGAAGTCGACAACGACAGGACACGCAGAAGAAATCCATATCTGCTTCGGCTCGCTGCGCATGAGCGAGAATATGCTGGCCGAAACCTGCTGGGCGCCAAGAGCGGTTTCCGACACCGCAAAGAACCCAAGCTTCTTAAGAGCATGAATCAACTGGGCCGGGCGCACGCCGGAAAACTGCGCAACAAACGAAGGCGCAAGCGAGACAATGACCTTGCGTCCGCTTGTGAGCAGAGCCTTGACGCCGGGCAAGTCGTCGCGCACTCGCTTTGCGCCGTTTGGGCACGCCAATACGCAATTGCCGCACATGATGCATAGATCGGGCACGACGCGCGCGTACCCGTCCTCTACGCGAATCGCCTTGACCGGGCACTCGCGGATGCACTTGTGGCAGTCCTGACATTCGCGCTCCTTGGTGTAGATGGAATTAAGCCGTTCCATGGTCTCCTCGAAGTGGACTGCCTGGCTGTTGCAGCAGTTCGCGCAATCTTGCTGTGGTTACGCCGTGGTGAAACTCTCCGCCAATCGTCAGATTGGGCCCCTGCTTGCACTGGTCCTGGCAGAGCCTGCCGGTAAGGCGAATGGAAGCGTTCAAGCCGCGGCTCTGCACGTGCGCATTGATGATTGCGAGGTTCTCGGAGTTCCCTCGCGCGAAACAGGAGCTGCCAAGGCATATCACAATTTCGATACTGTCATCATCCGAAGGCATGGTTCACCTCTTTATGCCTGTAACTGCACGAACTGCGAAGACGCATCAGTCATAGCGCTGACGGAAATCTGAATTGGAGTCCCGATCGAGGTCAAGATCGCTCCTCGACCCCCCGACCCGCATCCTGGGAACCGGCCGAGCGAGTGAATCTGTCCGCGCAGGCATTGATGGCAGTCGATAGCGCTTTCGTCGATGCATGCCTTCGCGGGATAAATCTCATACAGGCGGCGGTACTTCACTGGGGTCAGATTTGGCATCACAACATTTGCGCCGGCTTTGAGGCCCAGCTTCCGTCCATCGACTTTGTTGATGGTGGCGAGCGCAGTCGTGCTCGGAATGTTTGCGTCCGGACAAACAATGCGCGTCAGGGCAATCATCTTGTACACCATCTCTTCGTTGCTCGGAACCTGCTCAGATGGGGCAATCGCCGGACGGAGCGCACCAGAACCCAACGGCGTTCCCGCGTGCGCAATATATGGGCCGATGCCGATCATGTCGAGATCGAGCGCGCAAAAAGTGAGGATGTCTTCAGCCAGGCTCTCAAACGATTGGCCGGGAATGCCGACCATGACGCCACCGCCCGCCTCGTAGCCGAGGTCCTTGAGTTGCCGCAGCAACGTTAAGCGGTCAGGCGCGCCGAGAACGCCATGAGGGTGAATGACGCGAAACAGCTTGTCGTCAGAGGTCTCAAAGCGAAGCAAATAACGGTCAGCGCCGGCCGAACGCCACAGCCGCATTTCTTCTAGTTGCCGCTCACCCAGGCTGAGCGTAACCGCAAGCGTCGTCTCGCGCTTGATCCACCGCACGATCTCCGCGATCCACTCGGCGGTGAGCAGATCGTCTTCGCCAGCCTGCATTACGACGGTGCCGTATCCGAGGCTCACGGCTTGACGAGCACAGTCGAGTATCTCTTCTCTCGTCATGCGATAGCGCACAAGGTCGCGATTGCCCTGGCGAAGCCCGCAATACATGCATTGGCGCACACAGTGACTCGATACTTCGATCAGGCCGCGCAGATGCACGGCATCGCCGACATTGTGCTTGCGGACTGCATCGGCGCGTTCGTACAACTCCTGAAGGCGCGAGGGACGGCTCTCGCGGAGCCATCCCATAAGCCCGAGTTTGGTCAGTTCGGCCACAGTTAATTGACGAGACTCATTGCGTTTGCATTGAGTTGAGAGGAGTTCTTCACAGCGAGCAATTCCAGATGTTCTTCCCGCGCCTCTTTATAAGCGGCCAATGCCTCCGGGAAGGGCTCAAGCGCACGTTCGAGGACGACCAACGCATAAGCGATCACCAGGCCGTAGTTCGTGATGGGAACCCCTTGACGTTGGCACTCGCGAATGCGATTGATCATCTCTTGGCGGTTCCACATGCACGCCCCGCAATGAATCACGAGCTTGTAGGGCGAGAGGTCATCCGGAAAGTCGCGGCCTTTTACGGTGGTAAATTCGAGCTTGCCTCCGACATACCGTTCTAACCACCGCGGGATCTTCACGCGCCCGATATCTTCCTCGATGGGGTGATGCGTGCAGGATTCCGCCACAAGAACCTTGTCGCCGGGTTGAAGCAAATCGACAGCAACGGCGGCCTTGGTCTGTGCTATGAGGTCGCCCTTCAGTCGCGACAAGAGAATAGAAAACGCAGTGAGCGGAATGGAGTCCGGAGTCACTCGCGCGGCCTGCTCGAATACCTGCGCGTCGGTAACAACCAGCTTCGGCGGAGTTTTCAGATTGTTCAGCGCCCTTTGCAATCCGGCGTCTTTCACCACCACGCACGTGGCCTCGCCGTCGAGAAGTTCGCGAATGGATTGCGCCTGCAGTTGTTTGATGCGGCCCTTGGGCGCTTCTTTGTCGATCGGCATCACCAGCACTGCCGTTTCGTCAGGCCCAACCAGGTCGCGCAATAACACGGGAGGCTCGACAGATTCCGCCGGCGCAACCTCCCATAGCTTCTCGCGGAACGCATTTACTCCCGCTCCGGTAGTTGCAACGAGTTCCGCGTAGGGAAGTTTTTCTTGCTCAAAGCGGATCAAGTGTTCTGGGTCAGGGTGGCGCAAATCAGCTTTGTTCAAGGCCACCAGCACAGGAATTCCATGCGCGCGGAGTTCAGCCAGGAGCTTTTCCTCGAACTCAGTCCACACGCCGGATTCGGTCACGAGTACGCCCACATCGGATCGCCCGATGGCTAGGCGCGTCTTTTCGATGCGCTGCGCACCAAGCGCTCCAACGTCATCCACCCCGGCCGTGTCCACAAAGAGGACCGGCCCGATGGGAAGCAGTTCCATCGGCTTCTCGACTGGATCGGTCGTCGTGCCCGCAACATCAGACACGATCGAAACCTTCTGCTGTGTGATGGCGTTCAGCAGGCTTGATTTGCCGACGTTGCGGCGTCCGAAGAAACCGATGTGCAGACGAAACCCTCTTGAAGTTGCTCGTATCATGGTGATTTCCTCTTTTCCTTTCTAAACAAAAATGTCGCGTTCGCCGCGGCGGACCTTATTCAGCATCGGCAGTGCGCACGCGGTTTGCTGAGCATCCATGTGTTGCAGCTCAATCGAAATGAACTTTTCGCCCGCGGACTTTGCTTGAGGGCGGGCATAGTCGCAGAGGTACTCCTGAAACGTGGAGATCGCGTTTGGATGACAGTGATATTTGATCTCTCCAGGCTTGGCGAGATCCATGAAGTCCTGCCCAGTGCGCCCCATTCGATAGCAGGCGGTGCAGAAGGAGGGCAGATAGCCCAGCGAGACGACATCGCTGACAACCTCTTCGACGGAGCGGTGATCGCCCAGTTGAAACTGGCTGCCGTTGGGGTCGCCTTCGCCGTCCTTATAGCCGCCTGGATCGGTGCGGCTGCCGGCCGAGATTTGAGAGATGCCGACCTCAAACGTTGCGCGGCGTGCCTCTGCCGTTTCGCGAGTAGACATGATCATTCCGGTATAAGGAACCGCAAGGCGCATGATGGCGATCATCTTGAGGAAGTCGGCGTCGCTCACTGCGTACGGCGGCTGTGAAGCGATATCGGAACCCACAGCCGGCTCCATGCGCGGAAAGCTGAGGGTGTGCGGCCCGACCCCAAACTTCTGCTCCAGATGGCGAATGTGCTGCATCATCGCGAGTATCTCGAAACGCCAGTCGTAGAGTCCGAACAAGACGCCCATGCCGACATCGTCGATGCCCGCTTCCATGGCTCTATCGAATACTGTCGCGCGCCAATCATAGTCGCGCTTGATGCCCTTCAGGTGAACCGAAGCATACGTGGGGCGATGATAGGTCTCCTGGAAAAGCTGGAAGGTGCCGATGTCCGCTTGCTTGAGTTGCCTGAAGCGCTCGGTCGTCTGCGGCGCGAGATTAACATTGACGCGCCGGATCTCACCGGGTCCGATGCGCGTGCTGTAAATGGTTCCAATGCTGTCAAGAATGTATTGAAATCCCTGAGGCGGCAATGCTTCCCCAGCGACTACCAAAACTCGTTTGTGTCCTTGACGGATCAGGATACGGGTCTCTTCCGCGATTTCTTCCTGTGTCAGCGTTCGGCGCTTGAGAGATGCGTTCGTCGCACGGAAGGCGCAGTAGGTGCACTCATTGGCGCAACGGTTGGAGATGTAAAGCGGCGCGAACAGCACCAGCCGCGTGCCGTATATCTCTTCTTTGATCTGCTTCGCCGTCGAGAAGATTTCAGCAAGCAGCTCCGGGCGGTCGACAAAGGTCAGACAGGCGACTTCCTCCATCGAGAGCCCGCGCATCTCTCGCGCTTTGGCCAGCAATTCGCGGACTCGCATCGGTTCCGGGCGCGGGTTGGACGCCATTATGCCTTCTATCTCCTGCTCGTTGATGAAATCTGCCCGTTCGTGAGTAATCAAGACGTTCTCCTCTCGAATCACTCAGTCGGCGCTTAGAGTTGCAGAGTCCGCGTCGGCTGTCTGTGCCGGTTTGTCGTTCTCAATCCGGCTGTTAATCACTTCAAGTGCTTTTGCGGCCGTGCAGTGATGAACGTGCTGGCCGTCGATCATTACGGTTGGACCACTCTCGCATTTCTCGAAGCAGAAGCCCGCCCGCACATCCAGGCGGCCTTCCAGTCCGCTCTGTTCCGCATGGCGCAGCACGCCGTTCAGCACATCTTGCGAGCCCTTCAGAAAGCAGTTCGTTCCGAGGCACACACTGACCTTTAGTTTGTCCTCGCTCTGCGACTGCGTCAGCGCAAGAGATTCATCCGCGATGCGGCGTCGGCTCTGGTAGGTCGTATGCAGAAGGTGATGCGCTTTCTCTCCGCCAATCTCTCCAAGAAACTTCGCATAGCACTCGGTGATGAAGACGTTGTCCTGCGACTTGTGCAGTTGCAGCATCTTGTCCGCGTGATAGAGACCCTTGGTTCTGAGCGCCCGCGCGTTGGCAGATGTCGTGACCGGTTGCCCCGCGCCGCCGACACACCCGCCAGGGCACGCCATCACTTCAATCAGGTCGTAATGGCTTTTGCCCGCTCTCACCTGTTCAGCAACGACGCGGGCATTCCTCAGTCCGTGCACAATGGCCAGCTTGAGTTCTGAACCGTTGACAGCGACGGTTGCCTCGCGCAAGCCAGAATCGCCGCGCACTTGCTGGAATTCGACATGGTCCAATTTCTTGCCCGTGACTTTTTCAGCGGCATAGCGCAGAACGGCTTCCATCACTCCGCCTGAGTTTCCAAAGATCACTCCGGCGCCGGTGTAGAAGCCGAAAGGCATGTCGAACGATTCGGGCTGCAATATATCGAAGATGATTCCGGCGGACTGAATCATTTGTGCCAGTTCCTGCGTGGTCAGTACATGATCCACGTCCGGATCGCCATCCACGCCCATCTCGGGGCGCTGCGCTTCAAACTTCTTGGCCGTGCACGGCATGATGGCGACGACTTTGAGATCCTTGCGGTCGACCTTGAGCTGATCTGGAAGCATCGCCTTCACGAGCGAACCGAACATTGCTTGCGGCGAACGGCACGTGGAGAGATTCGGCAGCAGTTCAGGGAAATATTGCTCCGCGTACTTGACCCAACCGGGACAGCAGGAGGTGAACATCGGCAGTTGCCCGCCTTGCGCCTTGCGCTCCAAAAACTCTGTGCCTTCTTCGATGACTGTAAGGTCGGCAGCGAACGATGTGTCGTAGATCTGGTCGAAGCCGAGTTGCTTCAAGGCTGCTACGATGCGGCCAGTGGTGATCTCTCCCGGTTTCAGGCCAAAACACTCGCCCAGTCCGACGCGCACGGCGGGCGCAATCTGCACGATTACCGTCTTTGTGCGATCGGCGAGCAGATCCCAAACTTCATCGATCTCCGATTTTGGGGTCAGCGCGCCGGTCGGGCAGACGCTGGCACATTGTCCGCAGTTCACGCATTCAACGTCCCCAAGCAATTTTCCAAAAGCCGGCTGCACGGTGACCTCGTGCCCGCGATGGGTGAAATCAATTGCCCCGATGCCCTGAATCTCCGTGCACATGCGCACGCAGTCTCCGCAGAGAACGCACTTGTTTGGATCGCGCACCAGCGACGGGGAGGATTCGTCGAGCGAAACAGGTTGATGCACTGATTTGAAGCGCACCTTCTTAACTCCCAACCGCAGCGCCAGGCTTTGCAACTGACAGTTGGCGCTTCTGGAACATGTTGGGCAGCTTTGGTCGTGGTTTGCCAGCAACAGCTCGACCGCGATCCTGCGAATCTCCCGGATCTCCGGGGTCGTGGTCCGAATCGTCAGACCAGGCTCCGGCGGTGTAGAGCAGGCGCCCTGAATCCCGCGCCCTTCCACCTGCACCAGGCAAAGGCGGCAGGCACCGTACACGCTGAGTTCGGAGTGATAGCAGAACGTGGGCAAATCGATGTTGGCTTTGCGAACCAGTTCGAGCAGGTTGCGCTCGCCTTCGATCGCTACCGTTCTTCCATCGATGGTCAAAGTTGACTGAGTGACCTTGTTCATCGGGCTATATCCCCTCGATCGCTTGTATTTTGCAGGCTGTGGCGCATGCGCCGCATTTGATGCACAGTTCCGGATTGATGTGATGCGGCTGCTTCTTTTCTCCGGTGATGGCTTGCGTGGGGCACGCTTTGATGCACAGGCCGCATCCTTTGCACTTCACCTCATTGATCTCCGGGCTCAGCAGCGCCTTGCAGCGACCTGTCCGGCAGCGCTTCTCAAAGATGTGCTCCTCATACTCTTTGCGGAAGTAGCGCAAGGTCGAGAGCACGGGGTTCGGGGCTGTCTTTCCCAGACCGCACAGTGACCCGACCTGCACGGCGTGTCCAAGTTTTTCCAGCAGGTCGAGCGTGTTTGCATCGGCCTGACCTTCAATGACGTCGTCCAGGAGCGCAAGCAGTTGTCTTGTTCCTTCCCTGCACAGCACGCACTTGCCACAGGATTCGCGCTGGGTGAACTCCATGAAGAAGCGCGCAATGCTCACCATGCATGTGCCCTGGTTCATCGCAACGAGCCCGCCGGAGCCAACCATTGCGCCGACCGATCGCAACGACTCGTAGGCGAGAGGCAGATCGAGATGGTCCTCGGTCAGGCATCCACCGGATGGGCCGCCAATCTGCACGGCTTTGAAGCCGGTCTTCCAAATCTTTCCGGCGTCGTCGGTGACTCCGCCGCCGATGTTGTAGACGATCTCGCGCAGCGTGGTACCGAACGGAACTTCGACGAGTCCCGTGTTGGAGACGTGCCCAGTAAGAGCGAAGGTCTTGGTACCCGGTGAGTCCTTCGTGCCAATGCTGCGAAAGACTTCGGGGCCTACGTTGAGAATGCGGGAAACATGCGCCAGCGTCTCAACGTTGTTGATGATCGTCGGCTTGCCCCACAGCCCGCTTTGCGCAGGGAAAGGCGGCTTGGGCCTGGGCATACCGCGCTGCCCTTCGATCGACGCAATCATAGCGGTCTCTTCGCCGCAAACAAATGCGCCTGCGCCTTCCATCACTTCACATTTCACGGCAAGGCCGGTTCCGAAGACATTCTTTCCCAGAATGCCTTCACGCTCCGCGTCTGCCACGGCGCGGCGCATGCGTTCGACCGCCAGAGGATACTCGGCGCGGACGTACACCAGCATCTCGTTGGCTCCGATCGCCCGAGCCGCAATCATCATGCCCTCGATCACGCTATGCGGGTTACCCTCCATCACGGAGCGATTCATAAACGCGCCGGGGTCGCCTTCGTCGCCGTTGCAAATCACATACTTCTTCGCTGAGTTCTGAATCCTCGCCGCGTCCCATTTCCGCCCTGTTGGAAAGCCGCCACCGCCGCGGCCGCGCAAACCGGAGTCCGTGATCTTCTTGCAGATCTCTTCGGGGGACATCTCGACGAAGGCTTTCCTCGCCGCTTGATAGCCGCCGTGCAGGATGTACTCGCGAATGTCCTCAGGATCGAGGAATCCGCATTCGCGGAGCACGAGCCGATCCTGTCGGGAGTAGAAAGGATTGTCCTCAAGCCCGCGGCAACTCTTGCGCGTGGAGGGATCTTTGTAAAGGAGCCGCTCTACGACCTGGTCCCCGGCCAGAGTTTGCTGCACAATTTCGGCAACGTCTTCGCTGCGCACTTTGGTGTAGAGAATGCCGTCCGGCACAACGGAAACGAGCGGACCCATCTGGCAGAAGCCCTGGCATCCGCTCTTGGAGAGCCGGATCTCATCGCTAGTGGCTTCGGCGCGCAATTCCAGGATCACACGCAGACCTGAGCTTGCGATTTCGCTCTTGAACTGCTCGAAGACCTTCATGGCTCCGTTGGCCATGCATCCAGTTCCGGCACAGATGATCACCCGGCGCACCTGTGCAAGCGTGGAGCTTCCATTCACATGACCTGATACAGAAGTGAGAGGTTCCGCGTTAGGCATGGGACTCCTCGGCTGAGGGCTGCTCTGTTGCGGAAGCGGTTGCTAGCATCGCCTCCTGTGCTTGGATCTCATCTACCAGAGCCACAGCGCGCTCTGGAGTGATCTGGCCGTACACTTGTTCGTCGACAATGATCACCGGTGCGAGTCCGCACGCACCGAGGCAGGCAACGGTCTCGACGGTAAAGAGCATGTCGGCAGTGGTCTTGCACTTTTCGCTCGTGCCCAGCTTCTCCCGCAGAGCGTCCAAGACAGGAAGGGACTGCTTGACGTGACACGCCGTTCCATCGCATATGCGGATGACGTGCTTTCCCTTCGGCTCGAGCGCAAAGTGCGCGTAGAACGTTGCCACTCCAAAAACACGCGCCGGAGGAACATCCAGCGAAGTCGCCACATACGTGAGCACTTCTTCCGGCAAATATTGGTATTCGTGTTGAATCGCTTGCAGAATCGGAATCAATCCTGACGGACGGCATGCGTAGCGTTTGAGAATGCCGCACACCTTCTCAAACTTCTCCGCGCGATCAACGGCAATGGGCATCGACGCCATCTAGACGGCCTCCTTCTCTTGTATGGGCACACGGAATCGCCGCGCCAGCTTCCAGGAAAGCGATGCCAGCGTTGAGTAAAGATCTTCGTTATGCACGATGATGTGCTCGGGAACTTTGAGCCTCACGGGAGCAAAGTTCCAGATGGCCTGGATGCCCCCCTTCACCATTTCATCCGCCACAGCCTGCGCCACTTCGGCAGGCGTCGTGATGATTCCCAAATGGATACTCATCCGGCGGGCCAAATCGCCAAGCTGTTCCAAAGGCAACACCGCCTTCTCATGGATCCATTGGCCGGTCTTGGCAGGGTCGGTGTCGAAGGCAGCCACGATCCTCAGGCCGAACTTCGAGAAACGCTCGTGGCCGAGTAGCGCCGTGCCCAGATTTCCCGCCCCTACGAGGAACGCCTCGTTGACGTTGTTCCAGCCTAGAAATGTTTCGATGGCCAGGATGAGCTCTGAGACCGAGTAGCCGGTCTTCGGCTTGCCGATGATCCCCGTGTATTGCAGATCCTTGCGAACTTGCACCGGCACGCAGTTCAAGTCCCGGCCGATCACGCTGCACGAAACCCGGTTGACCCCCTTGGTCTCAAGATCCACAAGATAGTGATGGTACTTGGGCAAGCGCCCTAGACTTGGCGCTGGGATCGACGGTGCTTCCGGTCGTTTGACTTTCGATAAATTCATATCGATAACCACATACCGAGTGTAAAGTCGTACGGTTTTGCGAACAGTGACAGCGGTCACGGAGCCATGAAGCGGCGATATACGCACTGCTTGCCGACTGTCTACAGGCGGGAAGTTGCGGGTAGGTCTATGTTAAATAAACGATTGTCTTCGATAGAAAGAGACTGTTAACCTGTTCTTTGCAGGGCGAAAGAGCTTGACTGCTCCAGATTACTTCTGCGCTCGTCGGAACAAAGTCTCATGTTATGGTTCGTTGTTCAGCGGCACTATGTCCAGAATCAGGATAGGCATCGATCAGCTTATTCCAAAGACGCGGGTCGTCCAGGACGGTCAATTGATTCGACTCCGGGCGGATCGCCGGTCGAAAAGAGCTTGTCAATACCCCCGGCAGAGCCGGGGGCTTGATTGTGTGAGCCGCTCAAAGCGGCTTGAGCGGGGTCGCTAACGCGGCCCCGACGTTGTTGGGGCCACCTTTCGGTGGCTACTTCCACATC
>Ga0181516_10000904_pt1 | contig 24406 bp, 20 predicted proteins | sample PEATcosm2014_Bin_25_FD_121104 | JGI IMG/M metagenome (GOLD analysis project Ga0181516, IMG submission 121104) | Peatland microbial communities from MTU Mesocosm Facility, Houghton, MI, USA - PEATcosm2014_Bin01_10_metaG | ecosystem: Environmental > Terrestrial > Soil > Wetlands > Peat | place... | reverse complement strand
TTTGCGTAGCCTTTGACGCTCGCCGAGGCGCCGGTGAAGAAGATCGCGCCGGCGCCCTTCTTGATCATGCGCCGCGCCGCCTCCTGCGCCACCAGGAACGCGCCGTAGGCGTTGACGATCAGCGCCTCGCGCGCCGTTTCCGCTTCGATCTCGACGAGCGCGCCGCGGGCGCGAAATCCGGCGTTGTAGACGACGAGGTCGGGGACGCCGATCCGCGATTCCGCCTGCGAGAACAGCCGCCGCACCGCCGCGGCGTCGGTGGCGTCGCAAGCGTAGGTCGCCGCGCCGGTCTGCTCGGCGACGTCGGCGATCTTGTCGACGTTGCGCGCGGCGAGCGCCACCAGCATGCCCTCGCGCGCCAGCCGGCGGGCGAGCGTGGCGCTGAGGCCGTGACCGGCCCCGACGATCAGCGCGGCGCGATGGAAGGGCGTCATCATGCGGGTCTCCACGCGGTCGATCAATCTTTTTCCGCGCTCTCTCGACCACAAGGGCGGCGGCAAAATATTCCTGAGATTCTCCGTGGGCAAGCCGAAGGGCCGCCGTTATTCTCGCATTCGGCGCACAGCGCGGCCGGCGCGGGCGTCACGAGGCGAGAGCGGAGAAGACGATGGCGGCGTGGGGTCCCTATGTCTGGGAATGGGGTTCGATCCTGCTGCGCTGGCTGCATGTGACGGCGGCCATCGCCTGGATCGGCGCCTCGTTCTTCTTCATGCACCTCGACGCCGGCCTGCGCAAAGCGCCGGGCATGAAGACGGGCGTCGCCGGCGTTTCGTGGCAGGTGCACGCCGGCGGCTTCTACGAGATGAGCAAATACACGCTCGCTCCGGCGGAGCTGCCCGATCACCTCGTCTGGCACAAGTGGCAGTCCTACTGGACCTGGATCTCCGGCTTCAGCCTGCTGTGCTGGGTCTATTACGGCCGATCGAGCGTCTTCCTCATCGATCCGGCGGTGGCGCCGCTCGGCCCGATCCAGGCGGCGGCGATCGGCGTCGCTTCGCTGGCGCTCGGCTGGGTCGTCTACGACCTGCTGTGCAAGTCGCCGCTCGCCAAGCACGACGCGCTGCTGGCGCTGGTCGGGTTCGGCTACGTCGTGGCGACGAGCTACGCCTACACCCTCGTCTTCTCCGGCCGCGGCGCGCTGATCCACACCGGGGCGCTGATGGCGACGATGATGACCGCCAATGTCTTCCTCGTCATCATGCCCAACACGCGCAAGTCGGTGGCGGCGCTGATCGCCGGCGGCGAGCCCGAGCCAAAATGGGTGAAGACGTCCAAGCAGCGTTCGACCCACAACAATTACATCACGCTGCCGGTGCTGTTCATGATGCTGTCCAACCACTATCCGGTGACATCAGCCAATCGCGCCGCGATTCCGGCGATCGTCACCTGCGTGGTCGTCGCTGGCGCGCTCGTTCGCTATTTCTACAATCGCTGGCACGCCGACGAGGACGCCGCCAAGGCGCCGTGGTGGGCTTGGCTGGCGGCGGCCGTGGCGATCTGGGCGGCGTTCTGGGTCGCGATGGCGTCCTCGCCGGGCATGCGGCCTGAGCTCGGCCTCGCGCCGGCGCCCGAGCCGACGCTGGCGGCGGGCCTCGATCTGCCGCGCGCGCCGCCGGCGGTCGTCGACGTTGTGCAAACGCGCTGCGTCATGTGCCACGCGCCGGAGCCGGTCTGGGACGGGATCGGCATTGCGCCGAAGGGCGTCATGCTCGACACGCCGGAGCGCATCGCCGCCCTCGCGCCGGCGATCCGCATGCAGGCGGTGCTGACCCACGCCATGCCGCCCAACAACCCGACCGAGATGACCGAGGCCGAACGCCGCACGCTCGCCCATTGGCTCGCCGGCGCTTCGCTCGCCGGCAATTGAGGGGTCAGCGCGATGGCGTCGACGACGGAAAGCCAGGCGCGGCGGCTGATGGCGCGGCTCGACGCGCTCGCCGACTTCACCGACGACCCGCCCAAACTGACCCGGCTCTGCCTGTCGGATTCGCACCGGCGCGCCGCCGAGCAATTCATCGCCTGGGCCAAAGAGGCCGGCCTGTCGGCGCGCATCGATCCGGTCGGCAATGTTCGCGCGCGCTACGAAGGGCGGCGGCGGGACGCGCCGGCGCTGATGATCGGCTCGCATATCGACACCGTGCGCGACGCCGGCCGCTACGACGGCGCGCTCGGCGCGCTCGCCGCGCTCAGCGTCGTCGAGGGCCTCGCGGCGCAAGAGCGACGGCTCGACGTCGCGATCGAGATCGTCGCCTTCGGCGACGAGGAAGGCGTGCGCTTTCCCCACACCTTGACCGGTTCGCGCGGCCTCGTCGGGGTCAACGAGCCGGAAGCGCTGGCGCAGAAGGACGGCGACGGCGTGTCGATGCGCGACGCGCTGCGGGCGTTCGGCGGCGATCCCGACCATCTCGGCGCGGCGCGCGCCGAAGGCGTGGCGGCGTTCGTCGAACTGCATATCGAGCAGGGGCCGGTGCTGGAAGCCGAGGGCCGGCCGCTCGGAATCGTCACCGCGATCAACGGCGCGACGCGGCTCAGCGCCGTCGTGACGGGCGCCGCGGGCCACGCCGGCGCCTCGCCGATGAATCTCAGGCGCGACGCGCTCGCCGCCGCCGCCGAGATGATGCTGGCGATCGAGGCGCGCGCGCTGTCCGAAGACGAACTCGTCGCCACCGTCGGCCGGCTCGACGTCGAGCCCGGCGCGGTCAACGTCATTCCGGGTCGGGCGCGGTTCTCGATCGACATCCGCGCGCCGCTCGACGAGCCGCGCCGGCGCGCCGTCGCCGACATCGCCGCGGCGATGCAGGCGATCGCCCGGCGTCGCGGCGTCGCGCTCGAACTCACCCCGACCCACGAGGCGAAGGGTTACGTTTGCCATCCGAAGATCGTCGCCGGGCTCGAGGCGGCGGTCGTCGCGGTCGGTGCCGAACCGCGCCTGCTGCCGTCGGGCGCCGGCCACGACGCGATGGTCATGGGCCAGCGCTGGCCGGCCGGCATGCTGTTCGTCCGCTGCAAGGGCGGCGTCAGCCACAACCCGGCCGAGTCGATCAGCGTGGACGACTGCGCCATCGCCCTCGCCGCGCTGACGCGCTTCGTCGAGGGCTTCCGGGCGGCGTGATTGACGACGTCGAGGCGCGCGTCAAGTTTCGTCAAGTTTTGTCAAGCAACGTCAAGTCCGGCGCTTGACGGCGCGGCAGAATCGTCAACGCGATCAACGACCTGCGGCGCGTCAAGGGCGCGGTCGGCTTGGGCGCGCCGGCGGCGGAGGGCGAGGGGGCGGAAGCGGTCATGGGGCGGGCCGAGGTCGGATTCGATCGAGAAAGAAGGATAACCCGTATTCTGGTTATCAGAAAAAACTTTCGCCCGCCGCGAGCCTTATTCGCCGAGCGTCGGCCAGGCGAGGTCGGCGGGCGCCATTGCGCCGGCGGCGCTGAGACGGTCCGCGGCGGCGGCTGGTTCACGCCCAGGGGCGCCATCTTTTGGCCGCACGTCGGCGATCGCCACCGTCCGCGATGGTTCGACCCCGCAAACCCGTCCCCGGCGAGCAGGCCGCCAAGTCGGGCGTTCGCCCAGCCCCGGCCACGCCGGAACCGCCAGCGCGATCACGCGCGCCGCGACCGTACGCGGATGTTTGCAGAGTGGATCGTCGCCTATGCGCGCGACCTGGCGGCGGTGCTCGATCGTTCGATGAACTCGGGCGGCAAGACGACGGACACGCCCGTCGAGTTATCCTCGGCGGCGCTTCTCCGTTCGATGAGCTTCAACGTTTCTTCGACCATGCGTTGACCGTCTTGACGGAAAGTCGTCAGTTCGTAAGCGCCCCAGGATGTGGCTGGGATGCCGTCGAAACCGCAGACCAGCACGTCGTCCGGGACGCGAAGCCCAAGTTCGCGAAGCGCGTCGACCGCGCCTAACGCCGACAGGTCGTTGGCGCAGAACAGCGCGTCGGGCGGGTTCGGACTTCGGAACATTTCAAGCGCCGCCTGGTGGCCTCCGTCGTAGCGGAAGTCGCCAACTCCGACCTTGATCTCGCCCAGCCCCGCCTCCGCGATTGCGGACGAATAGCCGGCGAAGCGGTCCGTATTGGACGGGCTTGCTTCAGGGCCGGCAAGGTAGCCGAAACGTCGGGCGCCGCGTTCGACGAACAGTCTGGCGATCGTGCCGCCAGCGCCGAAATTGTCGCAGCAAACCGACGACACCCAGGCGTTCACGATCGGCGTATTGAACGAGACAATTGGAATCTTCAGCTGCGCCAAGTGATCAGCCGAACGCGGCGAAAGGATCGCCAGGGCGCTGACGATTGCGTCGACACGGTAGCTTGCAAGCTTCGGCACGATGGGTTCGAGCGTATGACCGCTGTTGACGTGCACCAGCAGGGCCTGCTTCCCCGCCTCCTGAAGACTCACCAGGAATTGCTCGAGAATCGTCGAATAGAACGGGTTATACATGCCGCCGATGACGATCGCGACGAGATCCGATCGATGTGTGAGCATGATGCGCGGGATCAGGCTCGGCCGATAGCCAAGCTTCTTCGCGGCCGCCAGAATCTTCTGGCGAGTCTCTTTGGCCACGCTCGCGCCAGGCTTGAAGGTTCGCGAAACGGCCGACTGCGAGACCCCTGCGAACCGGGCGACATCCGTCGAGGACGGGTATTTCTTGGGGTGTACCCGGGTACCCTTTTGGTCAGCCATTTTGCTCGTTCTGCTCAACCGGCGGATTCGGCCGGATGTCTGCCACTGACGCGTTCTTGCGCCAAGGGGTAACCGGCGCCACGCAACACCAATCTCGAGGGCGGCGCAATCGCTATTGACTCTCTCCCCACCGTGTGACTAGCTATGCACCAACAGTGACTAGCTAGTCAATGCGATGTGACTAGCTAGTCATTAGCGGTGACTAGCTAGTCACCCCGCCGGGAGGAGACCCAATGCGTGTAACGCCGATTGACGACTTCTGGCCGGCCGCGGCCCGGTGGGCCTGGTGTTCGCCGCCAAGGTCGGCCCCGGCGCTCAAGCTCCCCACAACGACCCTCGCAAACTGATCGAGCCTTTCGCGAAAATCGAAAGAGCGGGCCATTACGGCGATTCTACGCAGCTAAATTGATAAAATACGAACATCCGGCTGAAGTCCGAGAGGAGAGAGTTGGTCATGGATCTCGGTTTGAAGGGCAAAGTGGCGGTGATCACCGGCGGCAGCGTCGGCATCGGCCTCGCCGTGGCGCAGGGGCTTGCCGAGGAAGGCGTCAACGTCGTGCTGGCGGCGCGTCAGGCCGAACGACTCCAGGAAGCGGCGACGCGCATCGCCAAGCGCTTCGGCGTCAAGACGCTCGCGGCGCCCTGCGACGTCGCCACGCCAGAGGGAACCGACAAGCTGATCGCCGAGACGAAATCGACCTTTGGCGGCGCCGACATTCTGATCAACAACGCGGGCACCGGCTCCAACGAAACGATCATGGAGGCCTCAGACGACAAGTGGAACGCCTACTGGCAATTGCACGTCATGGCCGCCGTCCGCCTCGCCCGCGGCCTGGTGCCGACCATGAAGGCGCGTGGCGGCGGCGTGGTGCTCAACACCGCCTCGATCTGCGCGGCCCAGCCTCTTTGGTATGAGCCGATTTACAACACGACCAAGGCCGCGTTGATGATGTTCTCGAAGACGCTGGCCAACGAGGTCGTCAAGGACAACGTCCGCGTCAACACCATCAATCCCGGCCTCGTGCTCACCCCCGATTGGGTGAAGACGGCCAAGCAACTCACCGCGGACAAGGGCGGCGACTACGAGGCCTATCTCGCCTCCGTCGCTCGCGAGAACGCGCCGATCGATCGCTTCGCCAGCCCCGAGGAAGTCGCGAACTTCTACGTGTTCCTGTGCTCGGATCGGGCCAGCTATTCGGTGGGCTCAACCTATTACGTCGACGGCGGTTGGCTCCGCACCGTTTGAGGAAGGAGTCCCTTTCCGTTCGTCGTTCGCCGCGCGCGCGGTCCACGAGGCGGCGGGCCGACAATCTCTCGGCCGCACAAGTCATATGATAGGGAGGATCAGGCAAGAACCAGACATCGCCGTAACGCAGCGAAGAATAAATCGCAATAATGGAGGAGACCCGATGATGAAGTATTCATGGAAGCTGAGCCAGTCAGCGCTGCTGGCGACCGTTATGGTGGGGGCAGGATTCGCCTCCGCGCATGCTGCCGACATTTCTGGCTCGACTGTCGCGTTCTTAATGCCCGACCAGGGTTCGACCCGCTACGAACAGCACGATCATCCCGGTTTCGTCGCCGAGATGACCAAGGTGTGCCCGAGCTGCAAGTTGATCTACTTGAACGCCGACGCCGACGTGTCGAAGCAACAGCAGCAGTTCAATTCGGTCATCGCCCAGGGCGCCAAAGTCATCGTGATCGACGGCGTCGATTCCGCCGCCTCGGCGTCGCTGGTGCGCAACGCCCATAGCCAGGGCGTCAAGGTGATCGCCTATGACCGCCCGATCCCCGACGGCAAGGTCGACTTCTACGTTTCGTTCGACAACGAAGGAATCGGCAAGGCCATCGCGGCGTCGTTGGTGGACCATCTCAAGGCCTTGGGCGCGCCGACCAGCGACGTCGGCGTGCTGCAGATCAACGGCTCGCCCACCGACGCGGCGGCTGGTTTGATCAAGAAGGGCTGCCATGAGGGCTTGGCGACCGGCCAGTACAAGACCTTGGCTGAGTTCGACACGCCCAACTGGCTACCGAGCAACGCTCAACAGTGGGCCGCCGGACAGATCGCTCGCTTCGGCAAGCAGATCATCGGCGTGGTGGCGGCGAACGACGGAACCGCCGGCGGCGCTATCGCGGCGTTCAAGGCGGCTGGCGTCGACCCGGTTCCTCCGGTGACCGGCAATGACGCCGAGATCGCGGCGTTGCAGCGCATCATCTCTGGCGATCAGTACAACACGATCTCCAAGCCCAGCGAGATCGTGGCTACCGCGGCCGCCGACGTCGCCGTGCAACTCCTCAAGGGCGAGACGCCGAAGGCGACGGCGACGCTGTTCGACTCGCCCTCGCAGCTCTTCACGCCGGCCGTCGTGACCGCGGAGAACCTCAAGGCCGAGATCATCGACAAGAAGATCCAGACGGCCGCTGAACTCTGCACGGGCGCTTACGCCGAGGGCTGCAAGAAGCTCGGCATCCAGTAAGACCGAGATCGGCGACCCGGTTGTACGCCAAGTTGGGACGGGCCGCCGCGAGGATATACTGTTCCGGCCGCCAAGCCGCGTAACCTCGCGGACGCGGCCGGAACGCCTGCTCATCGATCGATTCGCATTCAGGACGCCGCCAATGACGGAACCTGCCGAACTGCCGGGATCAGATCCTCAGCCCCTGGTCCGCTTGAGCGGCATCTCCAAGAACTTCGGCGCCGTCTCGGCGCTGACCGAAGTCGACCTCGAAATCTTTTCCGGTGAGATTCTCGCGCTCGTCGGCGACAACGGCGCCGGCAAATCGACGCTCATCAAGATCCTCGCCGGCGTTCTGCAGCCGAGCAACGGCTCGATCTCGTTCGACGGCGTTCCGGTGACCATGCCGAATCCCAGCGCCGCGCTGCGCCTCGGGATCGCGACCGTGTTTCAGGACCTGGCGTTGTGCGAGAACCTCGACGTCGTCGCCAATATATTTCTTGGACGAGAGCTCCGACCGCTGCAGCTCGACGAGGTGGCGATGGAAGTCCGCGCCTGGACGCTGCTCGGCGAGCTCTCGGCGCGCATTCCGAGCGTTCGGGAACCCGTCGCCGCCCTCTCCGGCGGCCAGCGTCAGACCGTCGCGATCGCCCGTTCGTTGTTGATGAATCCAAGGGTCATACTTCTCGATGAACCGACCGCCGCGCTCGGCGTAGAGCAGACAGCCGAGGTGTTGAACCTGATCGAACGCGTTCGGGGCCGCGGCCTGGGCGTGGTGATCATAAGTCACAACATGGAGGTCGTGCGCGCCGTGGCGGATCGAATCGTGGTGCTTCGGCTCGGACGGAACAATGGCGTCTTCTCGCGGGACGCATCCAACCACGATCTGGTGAGCGCGATCACCGGCGCCGAGGACAACGCGGTCTCGCGCAGAGAGAGCGGCGGCTCCCAACCCACGTCATCGAAGCCAGGGAGCCACTGATGAGTTCTGATTCCGGACGCCATGCCGAATCGCCAGCGCTTCTCGACCGCGGCGACGTGCGGCTCAAGGATAGAAGCGGCGTCTATGGCGCATTGAAGGCCTTCGCCGACCGCGTCCAGTCCGGCGACCTCGGCTCCCTGCCTGTCGTTGTCGGGCTCATCATCATCTGGACCGTGTTCCAAACGTTGAACCCAGTGTTCCTGTCGCCGCGCAATCTTGTGAACCTGCTTTTCGACTGTTCGACCGTCGGGATCATCTCCCTCGGCATCGTCTGTGTGCTGCTCGTGGGAGAGATCGACCTGTCGGTCGGCTCGGTCAGCGGCCTTTCTTCAGCCATTCTCGGTGTGCTCTGGGTGCGGAACGACTGGCCGCCGGCGCTTGCGATGCTCGCCGCCCTGGCGGCGGGATGCCTGATCGGCTGGATGTATGCGCAGCTGTACAACCGCCTCGGCATGCCCAGCTTCGTCTCGACGTTGGCGGGCCTGCTGGCCTTCCTCGGGCTCCAGCTCTACATCCTGGGCCCTAGCGGCTCGATCAATCTTCCCTACGAATCCGCGCTGGTGAGGTTCGGCGAACTGCTGGTCATGCCGATACCTGTGGGCTACGCGCTGGCGGCGGTTCCGGGCGCGCTCACGCTTTTGAGCCGCTTCCGCACGGCGAAACGGCGCCGGGCCGCCGGACTGTCGTCCCGCTCTCTTGGCGGGCTGTTGCTGGAGGCGGGCCTGATCACCATCGCGCTCGAGGCGAGCGTCTACTACCTCAACTTCGCCCGCGGCGTGCCGTGGATGTTCGGCCTCTTTGTTGGACTGGTCATGGCGATGAACTACGCGCTGCGAAGCACGAAGTGGGGTCGCTCGATGTTCGCCGTCGGCGGCAATCTCGAGGCGGCGCGACGGGCCGGCATCAACGTGCGCCTGATCTACGCCACCGCCTTCGCGGTATGCTCGTCGCTGGCCGCAGTCGGCGGCATGCTGTCCGCCGCGCGTCTCGCCAGTTCCAATCTGCAGGCGGGCACAGTCGACGTCAATCTCAACGCCATCGCCGCGGCCGTGATCGGCGGCACCAGCCTCTTCGGCGGTCGAGGCAGCGCCTATTCGGCGTTGCTCGGCATCATCGTCATCCAGTCCATCGCCAGCGGCTTGACGCTGCTCGATCTGTCCTCGTCGCTCCGGTACATGATCACCGGAGGCGTTCTGGCGATCGCGGTCATCGTCGACTCGCTCGCACGCCGCACGCGCGTTTCCCACGGGCGCGCCTGATCTCAACTCACGAGAAAGCTTGAAATGCGACAATCATTGTCTGGCAAGGTGGCCGCCATCACGGGCGCTGCATCGGGAATTGGCCTCGCGTGCGCGCGCGCGCTGTTGAACGAAGGGGTTCGCGTCGCCCTGGTCGATCAGGCGGGGGATACGCTGGACGCCCTTTGTGCCGAACTCGGAGCGGACGCGTTCCCCGTCGTGGTCAATTTGACGAACCCTGCGAGCGTCGCGACGATGGCGCCGCAGATCTTGGCGCGGTTCGGGCGTCTCGACATTTTCCACGCCAATGCAGGCGCCTACGTCGGCGGCGAAGTCCTGCACGGCAACCCCGACGAATGGGATCGGATGTTGAATCTGAACATCAACGCGGTGTTTCGCTCGGTCCACGCCGTGTTGCCGCACATGGCGGAGCGGCGCGCCGGCGACATCGTCGTCACCAGTTCAATCGCCGGCCTGATCCCGGTCGTGTGGGAACCGATCTACACCGCGTCGAAGCACGCGGTTCAGGCTTTCGTGCACACGGTGCGTCGGCAGGTCGTCAAGCACGGGATTCGCGTTATGGAAGTCGCGCCTGGCCCCGTCATCACTGCTCTCATCGCCGATTGGCCGAAGGCCAAGCTCGATGAAGCCAAAGCCGCAGGGGCGCTGATGGAGGCCGCCGAAGTCGCCGAGGCCGTCGTTTTCATGCTGACGCGGCCTCGCAACATTACGGTTCGCGACCTGATCATCATGCCGAGCGGCACAGACCTCTAGCGACGAGTTGATCCTGCATTGGAGTCGACGACGGCGACATGGTGGTTGGGCGCCGCTGATCTGGGTGGGTTGTACGCGCAGGCAAGACCCTGGGCCTTTACTTGGAAATGGAGATAGCGATGAAGTTCGGCATTTACTACCCATACTGGGAGCACGAATGGGGCGGCGACTGCCTGAAATACGTGGAGAAGATCGCCAAGCTCGGCTTCGACGTGATTGAGATCGCCGCTCTGCCCGTCGCCGGCTACAGCCACGCCCATCTCGACGAGATCGCGCGTTGCCTGCGAGACAACGGCATCGCCATGACCGCCGGCATTGGTCCGTCGCCCGAGCGAAACTTGTCCTCGCCCGATCCAGCCATCAGAAAGGCGGGGCGCGCATTCTTCGAGAAGACCCTGACCCATCTCGCCAAGCTCGACGTTCATATCATCTGCGGCGCTCTCCACTCGTACTGGCCGATCGATTATTCCAAACCGGTCGACAAGGCCGGCGATCGGGCGCGAGGACTCGAGGGCATTTCCGGGCTCGCCGATTTTGCCGCAAATCTCGGCATCGACCTCTGTCTGGAAGTCCTCAACCGCTTTGAGAACCATGTGCTGAACACCGCTGAGGAAGGGGTCGCCTTCGTCCGCGAGACCGGGAAGCCCAACGTCAAGGTGCATCTAGACACGTTCCATATGAACATCGAAGAGGACAGCTTCGGCGACGCGATCCGCGCCACGGGTCCGCTCCTCGGCCATGTCCATGTCGGCGAGAATAATCGCCGCGTTCCTGGCAAAGGCCGATTGCCCTGGCATGAAATTGGCGCGGCGCTGCGCGAGATCGGCTATGACCGCACGGTCACAATGGAGCCCTTCGTGACGATGGGCGGCGGCATCGGCAGCGACATCAAGGTCTGGCGCGATCTCAGCGACAACGCCGACGAAGCGCAGTTGGATGAGGACGCGCGGCGGAGTCTGGCGTTTTGCCGCTACGTGCTCGGTTGAACCTTCAGGACGCTTGGGCCTAGAACCAATGACGTCGCGCGCTCGCAGGCCGTGGCCTCGAGCCGCCCGATAAGGAGAGAGGATAAGGAGAGAGAAAGTGGCGAGGGAATTGGAGGGTAAAGTTGCCGTCGTGACTGGGGCGGCGTCGGGCATCGGATTGGCGAGCGCCGAGGCGATGTTGGCGGCAGGCGCGCGCGTCGTGATTGTCGACCGCGACGAGGCGGCCCTGAAGGCGCTCCGTAAGAAGCATGGGGACGCCTTGACGCCGCTGGTTGTCGATCTCCTCGACCCCAAGGACTGCGCTTCGGTCGTGCCGAGGATCCTCGAGAAGCTTCGCACGATCGATATCTTCCACGCCAACGCGGGCATATATGTGGGCGGGGACTTGGTCGACGCTGACACCGCGGCGATCGACCGGATGTTGAACTTGAATGTCAATGTCGTGATGAAGAATGTGCACGACGTGTTGCCTCATATGATCGAGCGGCGGACGGGCGACATCATCGTCACGAGTTCCTTGGCGGCGCATTACCCCACGCCCTGGGAGCCGGTCTATGCGTCGTCCAAATGGGCGATCAACTGCTTTGTCCAGACGGTGCGACGTCAAGTCTTCAAGCATGGCGTTCGCGTCGGCTCGATCTCGCCCGGCCCGGTCATCACCGCACTGCTTGCAGACTGGCCGCCGGAGAAGCTGAGGGAGGCCAGAGAGTCGGGAAGTCTGCTCGAGGCCACCGAGGTGGCGAGCATCATCATATTCATGCTGACGCGGCCACGCGGCATGACAATTCGCGACGTGATCGCGATGCCCACCAACTTCGATCTCTAGCGGGCGCCGGAATGCGAGGGGCTGACGGGCGGGCGGGACCGCTTATCCGCCGGGCCGATCTTGAAGCGCGCGTTCGAAGCAACCCTCCGCTGTGGTCGATCAGGGCAATCGCCAAGCAAGCCTTGGCGGCGCTGGCGACGGCTGCGGCTTCGTAGGCGTCGACGATGTCCTCGCCGTCGGCAAAGGCTCGACTCCGGCCGACCCGTCCGCGGACACCCGTCGGTGATGTCCCCGGGCTAAACACTTGACCCGCGCATCCAGGGCGAGACGGGTTTCGGCAAGTCTCAGCCGTCGCAGCTTGGGTGCCCGGATCAAGTCCGGGCGTGACGGGAGGCGAGCGAGTCGACCCTCCGCCTGCGGGTGGCGACGCCGCCAAGTCGCGAGGTTAGGCTCGAACTCGCCCCGGCCCACGAGGCGAAGGATTACGTCCGCCACCCGAAGATCGTCGACGGGCTCGAGGCGGCGGTCGTCGCGGTCGGCGCCGAACCGCGCCTGCCGCCCTCGGGCGCCGGCCACGACACGATGGTGATGGGCCAGCGTCGGCCGGCCGGCATGCCGTGTCGATCAGCGAGGCGGACTGCGCCCTCGCGCTCGCCGCGCTGACGCGGTTTGCCGAGAACTTCCGGCCGCTCTGAGGCTCAGTCGGCGGGCGCGAGGTCGCGCGCGGGTTAGCCGCGTCGCTTGTCCGCCAGCGGACATGTCGGCGCGGCGGCGGGTTCCTCAGCGCTCGGAACGCCTGCGATCTGCAGCTTCTTCTATCGAAGCCCACAACCTGTTGACCCTACGGTACAGGTTGTCGCCGCGCCGCGGCGAAGCGATCGCCTCCCGTAGTCCGTCGACAAGAAACGGCACCCGACGATCCATGCCCGGTTGCGGATCGGCTCGCCCCTGAAACGGATCGGTCAGGCGGGTCACGCCCCCTTCGCCGTCGCAGACGACGAACTCAGTCGTGTCCGTGTCACTGTTCACGTCCACCCGACACGGCGGCAACCTTTCGCCGGTCATCGTCGCGCGCCAAGCCTCGGCCTCGCCGCTGCGCGTCGACAGAATCTCCGACGCGGCGACGGCGTCGTACCCGAGTTCGGCCAACAGAGCGACGAGATGGATGCCGTAGAAACGCAGCGCTCCGCCGCCTTCGGCCGGGCGGCGTTTCCACGTGTCGACGGCACGGGCGTAGTGATGGGCGCGAAACCGCCAATCGATTCGCTGCGCCCCCTCACTGCTGCGCAAGAGCGCCTTGCCCCAGTCGGTGTAACGAAAATGGTAGCCAACTTCGAAGTCGCGCCCCGATTCCTTCAACTTGTCGAGCAGGACGTCCGCGAGCGCAGGAGACACGTCCAAAGGTTTTTCAAGAAAGAGATAGCGGATATTCTCGTGGACGAGACATTGTTCGACCCACCGGCGCTGCTCGGTCGGCGGCAGCGCGACGACGACGCCGACGCAACGCTGCAGCATGGCTTTCTCGTCGACGCTCCATTCGACTCCTGCGCCAAGCGAGCGGATGTCGTCGCGGCGCTGCACGCGTTCCAGATAGCGCGCTGGCAGCAGGACGTGGTGACCGCTGGCGATGAGGGACGGTAGATAGCCGTAGAGGCCGAATCCGCCTCCGAGAATGCCGATCTTCATGCGATGTCTTCTGGCGCGATGATGTCGATGAAATCGCCTTTGTACCCGCGCCTTCGCATGTAAGCGCGAATCTCGTCCGTGATGTGCCAAGCAAGGTTCAGCACCGGCCCGGTTTCGCGCGCGGCGTCAAACGCGTCGTCCGACACGATGGGAATGCGCGTGCCGGGAATGTAATGGCCGAGCTTGGCGGATTGCGGCTTTTCGTATGCCGCTGCGATCAAGTCGGCGTCGAGGCCAAGCAGCTTGATCGGGATTGCCGCGCGTCCGGGAAACGCCTTGGCGCGCAACTTACCGCGCGCCGCGACGGCGTTCTCGATCTCGGCGCGCTTACCAGCGCGCCAGGGGCCGATCTTGCGCGCCATTGCGCGCAGACCGGCGCCGAACGTAGCTTCCCTCTCATGCAGGCCGTCCGGGGCCGCGTGCGCCTCCCCATGGCCGCGCGGCGTGTAGAACACGCGAATGTTGCCGTTGTAGCGCGCCGGAAACTCGACGTGCCCGATCCTCATGCCCAGCCGATCGCCTATGCAGGCAAAAGACGCATAGCTGTAGGTGCGCGGATGCTCGTGGTAGAAAGTGTCGAATTGGAATTTCTCCAGCACGGCGCCGAGATAATGGTTTTCGATGACGATCGCCGTGGCTGGATGCTTCAATGTCTCCAATGCGGCGAGGACTTCGCCGAGGATTTCAATATGCGCAAAGACGTTGGTGAAGGTGACGATATCGGGCGATCCGTGTCGCGCCAAGAAAGCGCGTGCGACCTCGGGGCCGAAGAAGTCGTTGATCACAGTGTGCCCGCGCGCTTCCGCCTCGCGCCAGGCGCTGGTAGGTTCGACGCCGAAGCCTCGCGCGCCTTTTTCCGCGAAAATCGACAAGAGGCTGCCGTCGTTGCACCCGATGTCGAGAATCGTCTTTCCGTGCAGGTCGCCTAGTCGCGCGGCGCAGCTGTCGACCAACTCGCGCATGCCGTCTATGACGTCGGCGGTGTGGCGCGCGCGGTAGTGGTACTCGGGCGGAAACAGTTCGTGTTTCGGCACCTGGAAGCGCTGATGCGCCGTCAGACAGCGTTCGCAGAACAGAATCTCGATCGGATATTCGCGGCATATTCGCGTGTCCCCGATTGGCACGAGGTCGTCGCACAGCGGATGCGTGCCGAGATCAAGAACCGATGGCGGCGAAGCGGCGCCGCAAACTTCGCAGGTGAAGATCTCTCGCAAAACGCCTCCACCGGAATCCGTCATGACCAAGCTTTCTGAAGCGTTACGTCGGCGGCGCGCCGATCGTCGAGAGCCGCCTTGTCGCGCCAGGCGCCCTGCGCTCGCCGGGCGCAGCCGGCGCATTTGGCCGCCGTCAGCTGCGTCGCGACGGCGGCGACGACGGGAAGGCCGCCGGCCCGTGTCGCGCCGCGGAAGCGACAGTGGCGTGGCGAAGCGGTCATCTGAGAACGTCCTGAGGCGCCGGCAGCGCGGCATAGGCGTCGATCTGGTCGAGCGAGACGGCGCGCGCGCTTTCGCCGAGCCGCACGCGACGGCGCCATTCGGCCGTCCAGCGAATCGCCGCCGCGCTCGACAAGCGATTGCGCCAGCCGAGCGTCGCGCCGGCGAGGGAAGCGTCGACCGCGAGGCTCTTCATCTCGACCGCGCCGGGATTGGGGTCGACGTCGAATTCGGGCCGCGCGCCGAGCGCCTCCAACATCGCCCGCGTCAGCTCGGCGACCGTGACCGGATCGCCGGGATCGGGACCGAAATTGAGCGCGCGCGGGACGTCGTCGCGCGCCCGTTCGGCGTAGACGAGATAGCCGCCGACGCAGTCGAGGACGTGCTGCCACGGCCGCGTCGCCGTCGGCATGCGCAACAGCGGCCGGACGCCGTTCGACCAGGCGCGCACGATGTCGGGGACGATGCGGTCCTCGGCATAGTCGCCGCCGCCGATGACGTTGCCGCCGCGCGCGGTCACGACGGCGACGCCGCGCGGGGCGAAATAGGTCGCGGCGAAGGAGCGGACGACGATCTCAGCCGCCGCCTTGGAGGCGGAGTAGGGGTCCTTGCCGCCGAGCGGGTCGTCCTCGGCGAAGGGAAGCCCACGCTCGCGATTGTCGTAGACCTTGTCGGAGGTGACGACGAGGATGCGCTCGAGCGCCGGCCGGTCGCGCAACGCCTGAAGCAGACGCGCGACGCCGAGCGTGTTGACGGCGATCGTCTCGACCGGATCGGCGATGGCGCGGCGCACCAAGGGCTGGGCGGCGTAGTGCAGCACGATCTCGGGGTCGGCCGCCGCGACCGCGGCTGACAGCGCTTCCGGGGCGCGCAGATCGCCGATGCGCGAATCGAGATCCTGGCCAACGCCGGCGAGCGAAAACAGCGACGGGTCCGTGTCGGGCGGCAGCGCGAAGCCCGTCGTCTTGGCGCCGAGCGTCTTGAGCCAGAGCGCCGTCCAGCTCCCCTTGAAGCCGGTGTGGCCGGTCAACAGCACGCGGCGGCCACGCCAGAAGTCATTGTCCGGCAGGGGCGCGTTCACGGCCACACTTTCCACGGCGCGCGCCCCGTCGACCAGTATTCCTCGAGCTGGTTCTTGTCGCGCAGCGTGTCCATCGGATGCCAAAATCCCCTGTGCCGATAGGCCATCAGTTCGCCGCGGGCGGCGAGCGTCTGCAAGGGTTGGCTTTCCCACGGCGTATCGTCGCCCGCGATGAAATCGACGACCGACGGGTCGAGGACGAAAAAACCGCCGCTGATGTAACCCTGGTCGCCAGGAGGCTTTTCCATGAAACGTTCGACGCGGTCGCCCTCGAGCGACACCACGCCGAAGCGGCCGGGCGGGACGACCGCCGTCAGCGTCGCCTTTCGCCCGTGGCTCCGGTGGAACGCGATCTCAGCGGTGACGTCGACGTCGGCGACGCCGTCGCCATAGGTGAAGCAAAACGGCTCGTCGGGATCGAGATAATGGCTGACGCGCTTCAACCGGCCGCCGGTCTGCGTCAGTTCGCCGGTGTCGACCAGCGTGATCCGCCAGGGTTCGGCATGCGTGTTGTGGAACGTCGTGCGATTGGCCCGAGCGTCGATCGTCACGTCGGAAGCGTGGAGGAAGTAGTTGGAGAAATACTCCTTGATCATATAGCCTTTGTAACCGAGACAGACGATGAAGTCCTCGATGCCGTGATGGGCGTAGATCTTCATCACGTGCCATAAAATCGGCAAGCCGCCGATCTCGACCATCGGCTTGGGCCGCAGGTGAGATTCCTCGGATATGCGGCTGCCGAGGCCGCCCGCGAGAATGACCGCTTTCATGCCGCCGCCCGTTTCGCAATTTGCCGGCAGGGCCTTATCAAGTTATGCAGGCGGACGGAAGGGCGGCGGCTTTGCGCGCCCGCCGGCGGCGATCGGCTCGCCGCCGCTCTCCCGCGGACGCAGAGCGTTGGCGCGCGCCGCCCCGCGAAAGAGGGACAGCTTCATGGTTCCGATCACGATCGGCGTTCCCGTTTACAACGGCGCCGACTTGCTCGACGACAGTCTAGCCTGTCTTGCCAGGCAGACATTCCGCGACTTCAAGGTTCTCGTTCTGGACAACGCTTCGACGGACGCCACCGGGGAGATCGCCCGGGGCTGGGCCGCGCGCGACTCGCGGTTTTCCTACGCTCGTCAACCCGCTAACGTTGGCATGATGCCGAATTTCCGCGACGTTCTGCTTCGGGCGGAGAGCGCGTGGTTCACGTGGCGCGCCTACGACGATCTCAGCGCTGACGACTTCCTCGAGACGCTCTATCGCCTGGGGACGACCTCGCCGGGGTGCAAGCTCGCCGTTTGCAACGTCGTCGCTTGCGACATTGACGGCGGTCGACGGCAGCTGACGGCGGCGCCGGAAGGGCTGGATCCGGTTACGACGGCCGGGCGGTTGCGCACGCTCTTCGCCTATCACCTGAGTTGGTTCTACGGCTTGTGGGACCGCGCGACGCTGCTGGAAGCCTTTTTACCCGTCGCTCAGCGCTTCCCGTTCGGCTACGCATCTGACCATGTGACGCTCTATGGCCCGATCATCGACGGCGTCGTTAGAGCGACAACCAAGACCGAGTTTGTCCAGCGCAATCGGCGCTCGACGGAGCGCACGCGGATTCCCTTCGCCTTGATGGTGGAGGCCCGCTTGGCGGTTCACCGGGAATTGCATCGCATCCGCGCCGAGCGCGACTTGCCGCTGGGATTGCATGCGGCGTTGATTGCGATCGAGCCGTTCTATCTCGAACGGACGGTGCCTTCGCTTCTCAAGACCGCGCGAACCGGCTTGCGCGAACTCTTCGGTCTGTCGGGGTCGCGTAAGGTCGGCCGCCACTTCGAGAAGACGCAGTGACCTCGACGGGCGGCGATCCGCTCAGCCGCGTCGGCGGCGCCCGCGAGTGGCGAAGGCTCGCCGCAGCCGGTCGCGCAGACCTCTTCGAAATTTCTTGATCCGGCGCCGCAGCGTCGCCTTGACCTCGGTTCGCGCGACGCGTTCGGCGGAGCGGACGCCCGGTTCGCTGCCAGCGATAATCTTGGCGATGACGGGGAAGAGATTGTACTCGTTCATCACTCGCCGGCGGGCTTCGCGAACGTAAGCGCGACTGTCTTCCCACGTCGTCGAATCGAGAACGCGCGCAACTTCATCGACCGCCCGGTCGAGGTCGAAGATGTCGATTCGGCGCAGACTCCGCCCGTCGAAGTAGCTCTCGATGTTGGCGCAGCCGGCGTAGATTGGGAACGCGTCGCCGAGATACGCGTCGCCGAGCTTCTCGGTCCAGAAATGGTCGATCGTGTTGTTCTCCAGCACGATGTGGTACTTGTAGGGGCCGATCGCGTCCTGCTTGTCGTTGATCGGTTGCACGCCGTTGCCGAAACGGTCGATGCGATCGCCCAGGCGCGACATCAGGCGATCGACGAACGCCAAGCGCTGATGCTGGTGGGGCACCAAGGTCTTGGACGAGCAGATGACGGAGGCGAGCTTCGACTTGGGCTTGTCCGCCGCGAGGTCGGCCCATTTGAGCGCCGCCGCGAGGCGTTCGCCGCCGCGCTGGTCGAGGCCATAGTGCCAATAGAGTGCGGACTGCTGGATCAGCGTGCGTCCCCTGAATCCCGGAATGGCGTAGGGGCTGACGACGACGCCGAACTGGTTGGCGTAGCGAGCCGGATAGTCTTGGACGCCAGGGGGCTCCGCGATAAACAGGATCCGCCGTTCGATCGGCGCCGTCGTGGTCAACGGGTCGAAAGGCTCGTTGATCGCCACGACCCAATCGGCGTCGACGTCGCCCTCGTCGAGGTGGGCCGCCAGCTCGCCCCAAACGCCGTCGTTGTTCGGCGTCTGACGAAACCACAGCAGCTGCGAGCCGGCATAGCCGTATGCCGACGAGATTCGCACGTGAGTCGGATCGGAAGCCATTGCGTTGCACCTAGCAAGTCGGCCGAAGCGGCGCAATGCACGCTCGCCGCGAAGTCGTTGGCGCTGGAGGCGATTGGTCCACCTGATCGCTCGAGGCGACGTCCGACGGCCCCAGCCTCCGCAGGCGGCGTCTCAACCTCCGTCTGCTACGGGCGATCGCGCTGCGATATGGCGTCGTCTGCCGCGCGTGGCGAACGCCGTCGCTTGTCGTGCGTTCTTCAGGCGACAGCTCGACCATTTCTGCAGGAAGGAGTCGTGTTATGACGGCAGGTTCCCTCACGGCGCGCGGCGACCGCGATTGATCCCAAACGTCTCTGACGAATTGGATTCCGCGTAAAGCGACAGTCGGCGATCCAACAGCGGCTCCATCGCCGCGCCTTCCATCGGTCGCGACCCGATCTGACGCCTGCCGACGTTCGCGCCGGCGCGTCGATCCGCATTCGAAGCGAAGGCGTCCATAACGACAATTTACAGCTAGGTCGCGACAAAAAAATCGTCGCCGACGCGGGAATGAAATTTGTATCCGCGTTTCGACAAGTATTTCCTGTTTGCGTCGTCGCCATAATTGTTTTCGATGCCGATCACGGAAATCTCGAATCGAGAAAAATCGATGGATCTGATGATCGAACCTTCTCCGCCCTCGACGTCCACGGTCAGGTAATCGACATGTTTGATTCCGTGGCGATCAAGAAGCTCATTAAATTCAAAACAGTCGACGTCGATCACTTCGATCGATCCGCCCTCTTTGGCGAGGTCGCGGGAAATCCTCGCCTCATGCTGTGGATCGTATTCGGCTATGAGCCCGCTCAGCATTTCCAAATTGCCGCGAACTCTTCCGAACTTTCGACCTCCGGGCGGACTGCCGACGCATCCATTGACCGTGATGCAGTGGCGGTTGGTCTTCAGTCTCTCAAAAACCTCCGGCACGGGCTCAATCGCAATTCCGTTCCAGCCAAGCTTCGTCTCAAGAAATAACGTGTTGCTAAACTTAACGCCATCGTAAGCGCCAATGTCAACGAAGACGCCGTCTCGCAATCCCGGCAGCAACCGTTCCGCGATCCATTTGTCTTGTCCGAATTGACTATAATATCCTTCGAGCGCCGTCGGTTCAAAGCGAATTCCGCGTGTGCGTCTCTTCCTTAGGCGTCTTGCGACTTTCTCCAGCACGCCCAGCATATAGCCTCCGCTCGTCGCCGCCTCTCGCTCCCGTCGCGATCGCGCCAGGAAGGCGAAATCTCGCCCGTCTCAGGCAGCTTCGCCGACGCCGCTTCGATTGTCCAGAAACCAGCGATAAACCGAGGCGATTCCGTCACGAAGCGGGATCGACGGCGCCCATCCCAACCGCCGCAGCTTCTCCGAACTCATTAGCTTCCGCGGCGTTCCGTCCGGCTTGGACGGGTCGCAGTCGATCCGCCCGATGAAGCCGACCGTCGCGGCGACGAGCTCGGCGAGCGCGAGGATGGTCAGCTCCTCGCCCGAACCGACGTTGATCGGGGCCGGGTCCGAATAGCGCTTCGCCAGACCAACGAGCGCGTCGGCGCAATCGTCAACGTGCAGGAATTCGCGGCGCGGCGCGCCAGTTCCCCAAATTGTCAAGGCGTCGGCGCCGGCGAGCTTGGCTTCATGCGCCTTGCGGATCAGCGCCGGCAGGACGTGGCTCGAATTCAAGTCGAAATTGTCGCCCGGCCCGTAGAGGTTGGTCGGCATCGCCGAAATGAAATCGGCGCCGCGCTGCTTCCGATAGGCCTGACAGAGCTTGACGCCGGCGATCTTGGCGATCGCGTACCCCTCGTTGGTCGGCTCCAGCGGCCCGGTCAGCAGCGAATCTTCGCTGATCGGCTGCGGCGCGAATTTCGGATAGATGCACGACGAGCCGAGGAAGACGAGCTTCGCCACGCCGACGCTGAACGCGGCGCGGATGACGTTCGCCTCGATCATCAGATTGTCGTAAAGAAAATCAGCGGGAAAGGCGTCGTTGGCGAGGATGCCGCCGACCTTGGCCGCAGCGAGAAAAACGACCTCGGGCCGCGCGTCCCGCAGCCAGCCGTCGACGCGCGCTTGATCGCGGAGATCGAGGCGGTCGCGATCCACGGTGACGATTTCGCAGTCCTCTCGCGCAAGCCGCCGCGCCAGCGCCGAACCGACCATGCCGCGGTGGCCGGCGACCCAGACCCGTTTGCCGGCGAGCGCGAACGACGCCTCAGTCATCGGCCCGGCTCCGCCCGTTGAAGGACGAAGGGAGCGCCAGTCGCGCGACGCGCACGTCGTCGCGCACCATCTCGGCGATCAGATCCTCCAGGCTCGTCTCGTGCCGCCAGCCGAGCTTCTCCGCCGCCTTGCGCGGATCGCCGCACAGCCGATCGACTTCGGTCGGGCGAAAATAGCGCGGATCGATCTCGACCAGCGGCCTTCCCGTCGCCGCGTCGACGCCCGTCTCGTCGACGCCCGCGCCGCGCCATTCGATGTCGATTGCGACCTCGCGAAACGCCATTTCGACGAAGCTGCGCACCGACGCGCTGCGGCCCGTCGCCAGCACGTAGTCGTCGGGCCGCTCCTGCTGAAGCATCAGCCACATGCCGCGCACATAGTCCTTGGCGTGTCCCCAATCGCGCTCGGCGTCCAAGTTGCCGAGGTAGAGTCTGTCCTGCAAGCCGAGATGGATCGCCGCGACGGCGCGCGTGATCTTGCGCGTGACGAAGGTCTCGCCGCGCAGCGGGCTTTCGTGGTTGAACAGAACGCCGTTCGACGCGTGCATGCCGTAGGCTTCGCGGTAGTTCACGACGATCCAGTAGGCGTAGAGTTTGGCGGCGGCGTAAGGGGATCGTGGATAGAACGCCGTCGTTTCGCTCTGCGGCGAAGTCCTGACCCTGCCGAACAGCTCCGAGGTCGAGGCCTGGTAGAAGCGGGTCTTGTCGACCAGGCCGAGCAAGCGGACCGCTTCGAGCAGCCGCAGCGTTCCGAGCGCGTCGGCGTTGGCGGTGTACTCCGCCGTCTCGAAGCTGACTCGGACGTGCGACTGCGCCGCAAGATTGTAGATCTCGTCCGGTTTCGTTTCCTGGACGATGCGGATCAGATTGGTGGCGTCCGTCATGTCGCCGTAGTGGAGGAAGAAGCGAGGATGCGGCGCGTGCGGATCCTCGTAGAGGTGCTCGATCCGCCCGGTGTTGAACGACGACGACCGGCGCTTCACCCCGTGGACGACGTAGCCCTTCGACAGCAACAGCGCCGCGAGATAGGCGCCGTCCTGCCCGGTCACGCCGGTGATCAACGCGACCTTTCGTCCGTCATTCGGCCCAGTCACGAATGCCCGCCCCGCTAAATCCGGCGTCTGGTCAGCGTTTGTCTCTCAATTTTTCGCCGCCTTGGGTCGATCATTCCCCGCTCAGCGTCGCGCGCGCGCGCTGCCACCAGCCGGAGCGGCGCGGACGCGATGGGTCTTCGGCGGCCGGGGTCGCCTCGGGCGTCGGGCTGGCCGCGGATTCGTCGGCCTTGGCTTCCGGTTCGCCCGGGGAAACGGGCGCCGGCTCGCTCGCCGGCGCGACGGGGGCAGGGGCCTGCGAAGCGACGGCGGGCGCCTCCGCGTGGTCGGGCGCCGAGTCGGTCAGGGAGACCGCCGTTGCGGGCGCGGCCGCTTCCGTCGCCGCCGCGGCTTCCCGCTCTGCGGCGGGCGCCGCGGCTTCGGGCTCTGCGGCGCTCGTCGCGCGCGGCGGATTGTCGAACAGGTTCGGCTCCGCTTCGCCTTCGAGCGGCGGGGTCGCTTCGCCGCTCGGCGCGGGCGCGCCGAACCGCTCGCGATCGCCGCCGCCGCGCCGGCCGCGCCGACCGCGGCGACGGCGCGCGCTCGGCGCCCGTCCTTCGTCTTCGGCCGCTTCGTCTTCGCCGCGCGCCGGCACGGCGAAGTCGCCGCCAATCTCGGCCATCGCCGCCAGCCCGTCGTCGGTCGGCTGCGGCGCTTCCGCGGCGAATCCTTCGCCCGTCGGGCGCTCGCCGCGTTCGTTGCGTTCGCCGCGTTCGCCGCCGCGCCGACGGCGGCGCCGGCGTCGCGGACGGCTCGGCTCGCCCTCGCCAGCGGCAGCCGGCCCGCCCTCGTCGCGTCCCGCTTCGGCTGCGAATTCCTCCGCGACCGGCTCGGCTTCCGTCGTATCCTCGTCCTCGACCGCCTCGGCCGCGGCCTCAGCCTCGTCCTCGCCCAGGCGTTCCTCGCCGCCGACCGGCGGCGCGCCGTAGCCGGCGTGCCGCGCTTCGGCGGGCTCCTCGGCCCCGGCGCCGGAGGCGGGCTCGCCGCGCTCGAGCGCGTGATGATTGGCGCCGGTCAGCGTGTCGTCCGCCTCGACCAGAATCGTGACGCCGAAGCGGCGCTCGAGGTCGCGCAGATGAGCGCGCTTCTGATTGAGAATGTAGAGCGCGACTGGCGTGCGGGCGCGCACCGTCATGTCGTGCGTCGAACTCTTGATCAACGCGTCTTCGAGCAGGCGCAGCACATGCAGCGCGACGGACGCGGTCGAGCGCACCACGCCGGCGCCCAGGCAATGCGGGCAGACGACGGTCGAGCCTTCGAGCACGCCGGTGCGGATGCGTTGGCGCGACATCTCGAGCAAGCCGAAGTGCGAAATGCGGCCAACCTGGATGCGGGCGCGGTCGTTCTTCAGCGCGTCCTTCATCCGCCGTTCGACGGCGCGGTTGTTGCGGCCTTCCTCCATGTCGATGAAATCGACGACGATCAGGCCGGCGAGGTCGCGCAGTCTGAGCTGGCGAGCGATCTCGTCCGCCGCCTCGAGGTTGGTGCGCAGCGCCGTGTCCTCGATGTTGTGCTCGCGGGTCGAACGCCCGGAGTTGACGTCGATGGCGACCAGCGCCTCGGTCTGGTTGATGACGATGTAGCCGCCCGACTTCAGCGTCACCTGATTGGAGAACATCGCGTCGAGCTGCGCTTCGACGCCGGACTTGGCGAACACCGGCTGGCTGTCGCGGTAGGGCACGACGCTCTTGACGTGGGTCGGCATCAGCAGGCGCATGAAGTCGCGCGCCTCGCGGAAGCCGCCTTCGCCGGCGACGACGATCTCCTCGACCTCCTTCGAGTAGAGGTCGCGGATCGCGCGCTTGATCAGCGATCCTTCCTCGTAGACGAGGGTCGGCGCGCTCGACGACAGCGTCGTCTCCCGCACCGTCTCCCACATCCTGAGCAGATATTCGAAATCGCGCTTGACCTCGGCCTTGGTGCGCGAGGCGCCGGCGGTGCGCAGAATGACGCCCATCCCCTCCGGCACCTCCAGCTCGTCGGCGATCGCCTTCAGCCGGCCGCGGTCCTGGGCGTTGGTGATCTTGCGCGAGATGCCGCCGCCGCGCGCGGTGTTGGGCATCAGCACCGAATAGCGGCCGGCGAGCGACAGATAGGTCGTCAGCGCCGCGCCCTTGTTGCCGCGCTCCTCCTTG
>Ga0181516_10000899_pt1 | contig 24490 bp, 25 predicted proteins | sample PEATcosm2014_Bin_25_FD_121104 | JGI IMG/M metagenome (GOLD analysis project Ga0181516, IMG submission 121104) | Peatland microbial communities from MTU Mesocosm Facility, Houghton, MI, USA - PEATcosm2014_Bin01_10_metaG | ecosystem: Environmental > Terrestrial > Soil > Wetlands > Peat | place... | reverse complement strand
CCTCATGTTTTTGTAACTAGCACGATTTGAATAGGTTACGGTCGCAAACTAGTTACCAAACAGTAACATTTTATTGCCTTTTTTGGCCGTTCTTGGCAAAATATGGCCCTCTTTTTGCCAAAAACACCCCTTTTTCATCGATTTTCGCCACAGCTTTCTGCCGGTCTTTCTCAAACTCAGGCCTCATTCCAGAACCTCCAAAACACCTGCCTTTTATCTCTCGCTCAAACTTCAAATGCGTTTGCCCTGCCCATACTTTACAGTTCGAACAAGACGGCCCGCCTCTTGCGATAATCTCTACAGTCAGCACATCGAGGGCACAGCCGTGATCGATCTTTCCGCACCAATTCACATCATCGACCTGATCCGCAAGAAGCGCGACGGCGGCTCCCTCGACGCCCGTGAGATCGGCTTCCTGGTCGCGGGCGCGGCAAGCGGGTCGATCCCGCCCGAACAACTCTCCGCATGGTTGATGGCGGCCTTTCTGCGCGGGCTCACGGTCGAAGAGACGCGGGCACTGACGCTGGCGATGCGCGACTCCGGAGAAAAGTTTTCTCCCGCCCGGCTCGGCAAAGCCGCCGTCGATAAGCACTCGACCGGCGGCGTCGGCGACAAGACCAGTTTTCTTGTCGCGCCCATCGCCGCGGCCGGCGGCCTCGTTGTTCCCATGATTAGCGGCCGCGCGCTGGGCCATACCGGCGGGACGCTCGATAAATTGGAAGCCATTCCAGGCTTCCGGACTGCGCTGACGCTGGCCGAGTTGGAGGCGGTGCTGGAAAAATGCGGCGCGTCGATTGTCAGTCAGACGCCGGCACTGGTTCCGGCCGACCGAGCGCTCTATGCGCTGCGCGACCGCACGGGAACGGTGGAGAATGCTGGGCTGATCTGCGCGTCGATTCTGAGCAAAAAGCTGGCCGAGGGATTAGATGCGCTGGTTCTTGACGTGAAGACGGGCTCGGGCGCGTTCCTCAGAGACATGAAGGATGCCGAGCATCTGGCCGCGTTGATGGTAGCAACCTCCGAGGCCGCCGGTTGTCGCGCCGTGGCGCTGCTCACCGACATGGCGCAGCCGCTTGGCCGCATGGCCGGCAACTGGATAGAGTTGATGGAGTCGGTTGAGTTGCTGCGCGGCGAGCGCCCCGTCGGAAGCGAGGATCTGCGTGAGCTTTCTCTGACACTGGCGGGATGGATGATTCACTTGGGCGGTCAGGCCGCGACTCCTGAGTTGGGTTATTCGCGCGCTGAATCGGTTCTGAAAGATGGCTCAGCGCTGCGCATTTTTTTAGCGATGGTCGCGGCCCAAGGCGGCGACACTTCTGTATTCGACGAGCCGCAAGCCTTCCATAAGCCGGGCGCGACTCAGGTGTTGAAGGCCTGGCAGAGCGGCTGGATTGCCGCAATGGATACGACCGCGCTGGGCTGGGCGGTGCAGCGCCTGGGTGCTGGGCGAGAGCAGGCCGGTGAACCGGTCGATCCCCACGCCGGCATCGAATTCCAAGCGCGGCGCGGCGTTCGCGTGGAAGTGGGTCAGCCGATTGCCACGCTCTACGCCACTAGCGGTGCTCTGCTGGCTGAGCCGGCAGAGCTCTTCAAGCACGCGATTACATTCTCAGAGACGCCGCCGTTGCCTCTGCCGCTGGTGAGCCGTCTCTTTGCGCGCGCCGATGCTGAGGAGTATTTGCGCGGGGAGAAAATATCGGCGGAGTGATGGGGGTATTATTCTTGCAGTGGATTTGGGGGGCGCAATGAGGGCAGCTTTTCGTTGGGCAATTGCGGGCGTGAGTCTGTTGGCGGCTGCGGGCGCATGGGCGCAGACGGTTAGCCCGGCGGCCAGTCAAACGGCGAAGATTGGGGATTTGCAGGTCAAAGAGGTCAACGTCTCGGAGATCGACACCTCGCATGTGAAGCTGGCCGTGGACCTGAATCTGACCGCGGCGCAGTCGGCGACATTTGAGAACCTGCGCCTGTGCTCACTGCATCTGAACGGCCTGCCGGTCTTTGCCGCGCCGCTGAACCAGGAGATTGTGCTCAAAAAGGGCGTGGCCACCGCGCTGCCGCCGCTTTATGTCACCATTCTTTACCGCGATCTGCACACCGTGGGGCCGCTTCGGCGCATGATTGAGAACCAGAGCGTGCGCATCGAAGGCGAGTTGGTGGCCGATCTGCGCCTCTCGGCAATCGAGAAACTGGCGCTGCATACCCAGCATCCCAGCGTGGAGATCGACCTGAGCCAGGAAGTGCCTGTGCAGATTGTCACTTCGGCCTTTGAGCGCACCTTGGCGCTAAGCGCTCTTACTTTGATCGATTCCGGCTTGCAGGCTACTGCCGAGGCGGACAAACTGATCCCCGGCATGGAGGCGCCGTGGATTCGCGATCTGCAAGCCAAAGCGCGGGAGAATCTCTTTGCCGTAGAGACCAGTTATACGCTGGAGCACGGCGATACCAGCGATCCGGTCGCGGCGGTCGAGTTGGGCTTTCGCGTTGTGCCCGGCTCGGTGGTCACCACTGCCGAAGCAATGACGCCGTGGAAGTACGATGCGGAGTTTCTCACAGCCGTGCAATCGGGCGCGGTCAAGCTGGTCAAGAACAGCCGCGAGATTCTGCTGCGGCCCACCGGCGCGGGCGACCCTCTGCGCCTCGGCGCAAAGGATTTTTCAGTGGATCTGCGCGGCAGCGCCGAGCAGGACAATCTGATTGCGGTGAGCGGCGGAGGTCACGGCAAGATCCAGGTGTTGCAACGCTCTTCGCCGGGATCGCTGGCCGTACTAAAGCTGTCTGCGCCAGTTGCGTCGGCGCCAGTGCAAACGGCGGGAGCGGCTTTGGGTTTACCGCCGGCCCCAGCTGCCGTGGCCGCGCAAGACGCCTGGGAGCAGGTTGCCGTCTTTCGCCTGCGCGAAGATCCCGTGACGAAGAAGCCCAAGGTGGACGTGCTGCAAATGGGCGCGCGGCGCGCGGGTGACGGAATTCAGTTGACCCAGCCAGTGGATGCGGCAGTCTTTGGCTCGCCAATTGTGACTCCGGATGGCGTAATAGGCTTGGTGCAGGACGAGCAGGCCGGCGCGTTTTTACCGGCGGATTTGCAGGCTCCCGCTCCAACTCCGGCGCCGCCTGCTCCACACTAGAGCTTGCGTTAGTGCTGTTTATGTCGAGTTGCAACAGATCAATTCCCTAGGAGGCCAAAGCCATGGCGCACCCAAACCCCGTAGTTCACTTTGAGATTCTCGGCCGTGACAAGAAGCTGCTCGAAGAGTTTTACAAGAGCATCTTCAACTGGCAAATCGAATCTCTTCTGCCGGATTATTCCATCGCCAGACCGGGCTCCGGCATTGCCGGCGGCATCGGTGCAATGGGCAAAGAGCGCGAGCATGTCACGTTTTATGTTGCTGTAGAGGACGTGGCCGCCGCGTTGGCGCTGATCGAGAGCAAAGGCGGGAAAACGGCCTATGGCCCACACCCCATCCCCGACGGCGGCATCATCGCCGGCTTCACCGATCCCGAAGGACATCTGATTGGTTTGGTGCAGGGGCCGGCGGGAATGTGAGCTGGGGACGGCGTCGAGGGCCTAACCTCCTCGGCACTCCACCCCCAGGCACAATCGAGACCATGACTTACTTTGCGGCAGGCTTTTCCGCGGCAGGCGGCACCGCGGCTGGGGCCGGCTGCTTGGCTAGATCTTCCATCTGGCTGGTGAAAACATCCAGCACGGGCTTGATCCGCTCTTGCAAATGCTCCATCACCAGGTTCATGGAATCCTTCATCATCGCGGGCATTCTATCAAGCATGTGCTGGCCCACGGGCGACTGGTAGAAGGCAATGATCCCGTCCACATCCGAGCGCGTAAGGTTCTTCTTATAGACGCTGGCCATGTCGGCAATCATGTCGTCGGGGGAGTAGACACCGATCACCTTTTCCATGTAATTCTTGACGATCGCCTGAGCGGCCTGCTTCTGTTCGTCGGTCATCGAGGTCACTTCGGGGTGATCCTTGGCCACCTGCTTGAGCTGCTCCTCCATCGCCTGCTGCATGATGGTGGGCATCATCTTGGTCACTGAGGCCAACTGGTCGCGCAGCCGCATCGCCTCGAAGAGCTTGGCCAACTGCTCTTTGGTCGCTTGCTGGTCGGCTGGAATAACGGGCGGCGCGGCGTCGGGCGCGACCGCGGCCGGAGCGGCGGGCGCAGCCGGTTTTGCATCCGTGGCCTGCGCAGACAAGAGAGCCGGCGCAAGCGCCAATCCCATGCCAAAAAGAACTGCAATACACTTTACCTTCTTCATACTCTCCTCATCTTTCAGTTGGGCGCGACGCTTTTAAATGGCGGCATGTCGCTTTGAAGAATATCACTGGGACTGTAGAAGTTGCACACTCGCAGCGTGGTGCCTCTTCTTTGCGAACTTCAATGCCATTTCGCCCCTGTTCGTCTTGGCATTCACATCGGCCCCCGCGTTGAGCAGCGCCCGCACTATCTTCAGGTCGCCGTTAGCCGATGCGGCCATCAACGCCGTACCGATACTGCTCGATCTGGCGTTCACATCTGCTCCGGTATCGAGCAGCATCTCCACCGCATCGTGCTCTCGAAGACAAGCACTCTCCGCAGCCAGAACCAGCGCCGTGGTTCCATCACCCATTTTGACATTCACATCGGCCTTGTCTGCTAGCAGCAACTTCATGACTTCCAGATAGCAATATCCCGAAGCAGCCATCAAAGCAGTTTGGCCATCGGGTCCCTTGACATTCAGATCGACCCCGGATCGGGCCAACTCCTGGACACGGGATACATGGCCCCCTCTAGCTGCATCGATAATGGCGTACCCTTGCGCATTGGTCTGTGCGCCCGCCAAAACAAAGGCCAGCAGCATCGGAGTTGCAAACAGAATCGAATGTTTCCGCGAGCTTTTCATTTCAATTTTCCTTTCCGAACTGTGTTTTTGGACTATCCTTCGCACCTCTGATTGAATACCACCACTGCACATCGAGAGGGGGGCAACTGTAAGATGGCTGTGGTTTCGCGTCTCAGACTCACGGTCGTAATCTGCCGAACAGATTGGCCTTGGCGGCCAGCGCTCTCTTATTCAGAGCTGAGGAGTTGCACAATTGCCTCGTGATTCTTCTTCTTCGCCAGTGTCAAAGCCGTCTCGCCGCTGTCCGTCTTGGCATTCACATCAACCCCTGCGTTAATCAGAGCCAACACGATCTTCGGATCAGAATCTCTGCCTGCCGACGCTTCCATCAGCGCCGTTCTGCCATTGTTTGTCTTGGCGTTCACATCGACCTTGGCGGCAAGCAGTATCCGAATTGTTTCCAGATCACCACTCGCAGCCCCTGCCATCTACGCCGTAAAGCCATTGTTCGCTTTGGCGTTCGCGTCAACACCGGCCGCAAGCAGCGCTCGCACTATTTCCCGAGAACGATCTCGAAACCTCTTCTGCAACACTGAGTCCACCACCGCCACTGCCACAAGGCCCGGTAGCGGCAGAATAGTCGCATAGTTGCCGTTCTGCGTTCCGCCGGCCAGCCTTTCAGAATCCAATGAGGATCCCGACGCCGCCATCAATGCCGAAAAACCACTATCCGTCTTGGCATTTGCATCGACTTTGTTGGCAAGAAGCGCCCGCACTGTCTCCAGATCGCCGCTATGCGCCGCCACCATCAACACCGAAAAACCGCTGTGCGTTTTGGCATTCACGTCCGCCCCGGCGGCAAGCAACTCATCCACTATATCCGGGTAATCACCCCGCAAGGCGACCATCAATGCTGTAATACCGTCGTCTGTGCTGGCGTTGACATCAGTCTTGGCCTTGATAAGCATCTGCGCAATATTCGGATGGTTATTCCGTATCGCTGTAATCAGCGCCGTCTCGCCACTGAGAATAGGAATAAGCGGGATATTCGACTTGCCCAATTTCAACACCATCGCCACGCCGCCCTCATGCTCTGCCTTGAGGTCCACATCGGCCTTGTCTGCAAGCAATGCTTTTACGATGTCGGCAGAACCCTCTTGCGACGCGAGCGTTAACGCTGTGGCGCCGGTGACGCTTCTGATGTTCGAGTCGGCCTTGGCAGCAATCAGTAACCGTGCCGCGTCGTCATAGCCGTTCTCCAGAGCGATCATCAACGCTGTATTGCCATTTGCATCCTTATCGTTCGGGTCGGTGCCTACATCGAGTAACGATTTGACAACGGGGAAGTTATCCTTCCGCACAGCTTTAATGAGGTCGCTCTCTTGCGTCTTGGTCCGTGCGCCTGCGGAATCGCAAACCAATAGCACCAAAATGCCCAAAATAATCGAGTGCCACCGTAAGAATTCCATTTCAATGCCCCTTTCGAAGATCAGTTACATCAGCGGGGAATTGTATTTAGAGCAACTATGGCATGGCAGGTAATTAAATTACCCCTCACACCGCAAAATCAATAAACCCGCGTACGGGATCGGTGGAGACTAACTTCACGGTAACTTTATCGCCAACGTCGAGCCCCTTGCCGCCGCCGACTAACATGCCCTCCACATGCGGATCCAGAGTTCGCACAAAGGTGCCGTACTTATTCACGCCGGTAACGATAGCCGGAAAGCTCTGGCCGATGCGGTTGTGCAGGACGACAGCGGCGATGCGCTTCTGCATCTCGCGCTCTACCTTGCGCGCGCCGTCTTCCATCAGGGTGCAACGAAGCGCAATCGCATTGAGGTCGTCGGCGGAGTAAGGCTGCGGCGCCTTGGCCAGCCAGGCCTTGAGCAGCCGCTGCGTCACCACATCCGGGAAGCGGCGATTGGGCGCGGTCGAGTGCGTGTAATCCTGCACGGCCAGGCCAAAGTGGCCGGGCGAAACTTCATTCGGCTTCACCAGCACATACTCGCCGGGGCCCATCAGCTTGACAACGGCCAGCGAGAGGTCCGGAAAGTGGTCGGGATCTTTCTGCTTTTGCGCCAGCAGGAAATCATTGAGCGCCTTTGAATCCGGCTCCGCGGGCAGCGTTGTGCCCAGCCCCTCTGCCAGCTCGACAATGCGGTCCCAGCGCTTGGGTGTGCGCACAATACGGCGTATGGAAGCCACGCCGGCCTGCTCAAAGGTGCGCGCGATGACGCCGTTGGCCGCGACCATGAATTCCTCAATCAGCGAAGTGGCGCGATTCTTGTTCTGGCGGGCAATGTCTATGGCTTGATCGGCGAGCATCACCGGCCGCGTCTCAATGGTCTCCAGATCCAGCGCGCCATGTTGGAAGCGGCCGCCAACCATGCGCTGCGCCGCCACGTCTTGAAGTTTGAGTTGCACGGCCAGTTCGGCGTTTGCTGCAACTTTTAAAGGTGCGGGCCCGGTGCCTTCAAGCCAAGCGCCGACGCCGTTGTAAGCCAGTTGCGCACGATTGCGGACCAGGGCGCGGTAGGCCTTTCCATCCGTCGCAGTGCCCGCCTGATCGACGGCATACTCGATCACAACAGCCACGCGGTCCTCATTTTCGTTCAATGACGTAATGCCCTCCGAGAGCTCGGCAGGCAGCATCGGAAAGACCTTGACGCCCGTGTATACACTGGTCGTCTCGCTCTTGGCGTGGCCATCGAGGATGGTGCCCTCGGCAACCCGCGCGTCCACATCGGCCACGCCCACCAGTACGCGTATGCGGCCATCTGGAAGCTGCTCGGCCCACTCGATCTGGTCCAGATCCTTGGACGTATCGTTATCGATGGAGGACCAGAGCAGGCTGTGCAAGTCCTGTGCACCGGCTGCCGCGGGCGGTTCGGGATGGGCCTGGATCGTGGCCAGTTCCTGGATGGCTCCGTCGGGAAAATCCGGCTGAAAACCGTGTTCGATCATCGCGGCATGAGCCGCGGCAACAAGATTGAAATGGATGGGCGTACTGGAATGCATCGGGATTTGGCTCCTTCAAACCGAAGAGCCAGCCTATCATGCCACCTGCGGTGGGGCCAATTGCTCGCTATCCGCTCGAGAGAGATTCGTGATTGCGGAACGCCGAAAAGTTGAGGTACACTCGGCAAAGAACGGGACGCATGGCTGAGATCCCAGCAAGCCGAGGATTCCAGAGAATCGGAGGAGGATTTATCCGATGGTGGATTCAAATAAGCTGAAGCGCGTATGCGGAATTGCCCCAATCGCGATGTCGCTGATTGCCTTGGCGCTCGTGATTGAAGGCGTGATTGAATTTGGAAATCATCCCCCCGCGGACGAGGGTTGGCAGGCTCATATTTTTCAGATTTTAATGGTCGCTGAACTGCCGATCATCGTCGCTTTCGTCGCACAGAGTTGGCGATCGTTGAAACAAAATCTACCGACACTCGCGGCGCAGGGTTTGCTTTGGGCGGCCGCACTCGGAGCCGTGCGATTTTTTTCGTTGTAGGTGCGTCTCCCCATGCTCTGCTTGTCGCAACGAACAGCGTTGCGAAGACAGCGTCTTTGTATGCGAAGTTTAGAGATAAGACGCGGGAAATCAGCTCAGATGCCGCAACAGCAAATAGATGGAAATTGCAATGCCGACAATTACCAAAAGCACTTTTTTCAGCATCGAATACATCTCGAACTCACGCAGTTCGCGGAGATAAAAGTCGTGCGGGTTGGCTGGGTTATAGCGAATAGGCACCGTATCTCCGCTGTACTTGCCAAACAGCCGGGAGGCTTCCGTCACCGTAAATTGGCTCTTGTACAGCTTCTTCGATTCATCGGTCCAGGTGATGACGCTGGTCACCTGACTCACCGTCGTCTCGGGCTGTTCCATCCCGTTCCGCGAGTTGTCCCACGATTTGACTTTCACATCGACGTAATTGGATGACTCGACAGTCGCCTCGGTCTGCGTCCATTTGTCGTAGCCGCACAGACTTTCCCAAAATTCGATTAGCATGACGTTTCCAGTCATATCACAACTGTGCGGGATGCGGTAAAGATTATTGAATGCCTAAATCGGCCAGCACCTTGGGCTTGGCTTCATCCACCACCAATAGATTGTGGCAAGCCGAGCAGTCCTGCGTAATCGCCGTGCCATCCTTGGCCGCGTGGTCGCCGTCGTGGCAGCGGAAGCAGCCCGGATAACTCATGTGGCCGATATGGTTGGGATGCGTTCCCCAAGTCACCTTCATAAACGGAAAGATATTCTGGCTGTAGAGGACCGCTAGTTCGTCTCCCGCCAACTTCACCTGCGCTGCCTTGGTGGCCAGCACCTCGGGATTTTGCGCGCGGTAGAACGCCTCAAGCGCGGCGGGGATCTTCACCCGCGCCTCTTCTTCGCTGGCATAGTTGGCCTTGAGCAGTTCCAGACCTTCCTTATGCACCCAGGGCAGGTCGGGGCTCACGGCACCCTCGGCCATGGCGCGATTCAGCGCGTCTTCGGCGGTTACAAATGTATGCGCCGCGCGGTTGTGGCAGTCGATGCAATCCATCACCCGGCGCTCGCCCGCGGGCACGCCCTTACCGGCGATGGTCGAGCTTGCAAACTCGGTAACCGAGCCATCGTCGTTGCGCTTCTGCACCCAGGGAATCGTGGTGCGCGTGGGGTCGGTGGTGACGTACTCGATGTGGCCCAGATGCACACCGTGGATTCCAGTCAGATGCGAGAGCGAGTCGCGCCCGCCCAGGTGCAGCACCACTACACTTTGCGTCTCAGTGTTCTTTTCGTCGTCGGCAAAGCTGGACTTGACCAGCAGCTTTTCACCCACAAAACGGGCCGGTGTATGGCATCCCTCGCAGATCACGCGGGCCGGACGCAGATTTTGCACCGGCGATTCAATAGGCGTCGGATAATCGGGAATGATCTTTGGAGCAATCCCCGCAAACGGATGCAGGCTGACCTCAATCAGTTGTTTGGTGCCGTTCACCTTGGCGGAAAAATACGCCGCCGCGCCGGAGCCGATGTGGCAAGCGACGCAATCCACATGCGAGTGCGCGGAGATCTTGTAGGCCGTGTACTCGGGGTGCATCACGTGGCAGCTCTGGCCGCAAAACTGCGGCGAATCCATATACGCCGCGCCGCGATAACTGGCTATCGCCACCACCAGAAGATTGACGATCGTCGTGACCAGCACGATGTCAATGCCGTGGCGGAAGACATGGTCATTGAGATCGATCTTGGGGAATGCAGCGGGAATCTGCCCGGCCTTTTGCAGCTTTTTGCGGCGCAGCAAGAGGCCCACCGGAATCAGCAGCAGGCCGCCGATAAAGACCGCCGGCAAGAGCAGGAAGAAGATGATGCCAAGATAGGGATTATCGTTGAAGTGGCCGAAGATCTCCACCAGCCAATAGGCGACCATGGTCACGCCGGATGCGGTGGTGATCGCTCCGCCGGCGAGGCTGATGGGATTGTTGCCGAAAAACAGCGCTGGACGCACCCAGGCTTCACGGAATCTTTGCAGCAATGGCACCTTGGCCCCCTACTTGATGCGGGTTTGCGATGAAGGCGGAGTTAGCGGGATCGACAACGCCAATACGTCTAACTCCACCTTCCGAGTAACTCGATTGTACTTCCTACTTCAAGCTTTTGAAGAAGACTGAAACGTCCTTGATCTGCGCGTCGGTAAGGCCCGCAACCGGCTTCATCTTGCCCTTGCCTGACTTGATGGCTGTTGCGACATCGGCCGCGGTCAGCTTCTTGATGTCGGCATCGGAGGTAGGCTTGATGCCCATCGCCTTGGCCATGCCCGCGCTGGGCGTGCCGGCCGGGCCGTGACACATGGCGCACTTGGCTTTATAGGTCGCTTCGCCGCCGGATTGCGCGAAGCACACGGCACCGGCCAGAGCAAACGTAGCGGCCAGCACCAGATGGAATCGAATTGTCTTTGTCATTTGCAAGACTCCTTGAATTGTTCGCCGGGCGGGATGCAGGACGAAACGCCCAGCCGAGCATTTATCTTACTTCAAACTCCCGTGGCTGCGATGCGCCGACGCGACCACAACCAGAATGGCTTTACAGCCATCGTACACAAACCGGCGCAATCCCCATTTTTGGGGACTGCGCCGGAGGTTCCTCAAATCACTTCAGAAAGGTGCGAAAATATGCCACCGACGCTTTGATCTCGGCCTCGGTGAGGCTGCCCTTGTATGCCTGCATCTTCCCCATGCCCTTGCGCACACTCTCAATCATCTCGCTCTCCGTCATCTTCATTACATCGGGATCGTTGATCGGCTTCACCTTCATCAGCTTGCCGACTCCCGAGTTGGCAAGGCCGGTGGGGCCGTGACAATTCAAACATTTAGTTTTATAGATCGCTTCCCCGGAGGATTGGGCGAAGCTCAGAGCGCGGACTGTGAAGATCAGCGCGGCCAGAATGCAGGTGAATCGAACAGCCTTGATCATGGAGAGACCTCTGAGCCTTTCTTCGACCATTCCAGTCAAGGCATTAAACCTTTCGGCGAATCGCACACCGGATGATTTGCCTTTTCCCATCCCGCCTGATTCAAAAAAACTGCAATTCGGGAAGGTCGCAAAAATTGAAAGAACGGGCGGATCGGCAGAGTCGCCAAATCCGCCCAATTCAGCCAAGCGCCGGCTTGCCTCAGAACTCGTAATGCAATCCAACGGTCAAGTTGTTGGCATGGAAGTTGCGCGGCGCGCTCAATCCGGCGGGCGATTCTGTCAAGCCGGTCGGAAAGGCCAGCGAAGTGCACGGCACCACCGTCGAGGTCACCGTAGTCGAGGTGCTGCACAACTGCGGTCCAGAAGCACCGCCCTCGCCGTAGCCGTAGAAATTGTACTCGGCGCTGCCCACCAATCCCTTATGCACGGTATAGGCAAGATTCACATACGGAGACTGATATGCCGATTGCAGTGAGCCATTGACCGCGCGCGCATCGTTGAAGAACTGGTTGCCGGCTACAGAACTGATGCGGTAACCGATGTTGGAGTGTATCTTGTCGATCGGAGACAAGCTGAGCGCCGCCGATGCGTACTGCGTCGGGGCGTCCATGAAGTCCTTGGCAAACCAATCGGCAAGCTGGGTCGTGGAACCGCGGGCAAAGACGCCGGGGCAGACATTGGCCGTACCGCTGCTGTTGAGAGAAGCCGTGCCGGGCAGAGTGGCCGTTGCGCCGTTGTCGTAGCAGATATTGGTCGCTGTATAGACATCGCTATAGGCGTAGTTGAAGGTGAATCCGTAGTGCTCGTTGGGCAGCAGCACCGCGCCCAGGCTGGCAACCCGGCTGTAATCGACGTGGCCGATGGGGCCCTCGTAGGGATCGTCGCCGGCTGTAATGGCGGCCTGATTGTTGTTGGTGTTGTTATGCCGTTCCAGGTCGTTGAAGGCAGCCGAGAGAGTGGCCCAGCTCTTCGGCTTGAAGACGGTATGCACCCTGTAATGCTTGGTCTGGCGCGGACCCACCGGGGTAAAGGAGTTATCGGCGTAAAGCACTTCCACCGAGCCATTGACATTCCAGTTGTTTGTGGGGCGCAGCGCGGCCGTGAAGATGCCGCCGTTTTCATGGATGGTGACGGTTCCGTTGGCTGTTGCGCCCACGGCCAAAGGCTGATTGTGAGGAGAGCCCTGGGCGATGGTGTGCGCGCCGTAGCGGTAAGTCAGCGAGACCGTGGCGCGTGGCGAAACGTCCCATGTGCCGGTCAGGTTATTGGTCAGGAAGTTCTGCCCAAAGTAGTCGGTCAGCGGAGTGCCAATGGCGCCGCTGCCTTCCAAAGTGGAAGCGCCGGCGGCGGACGTGGTCGTGATCGGCGTGCCTGCGTAATTGATAACTTCATTTCCAGCCGTGGCAGGGGTTGCGATCTTGGTCCCGCTGGTCATGGTGGTAGTGCCCGGCTGGTGGGTGCTGGAGAAGCTGGCCTGATCGGCGAAGGTGACGGTTTTAGTCGCCTGCCAGACAATTCCGTAGTCGGCGGCCAGAACCTGGCGCTTGGCCGAGCCAACGGCCGTATAGTTCAGCGAAAGCGTGGTTCCATTCAAGCCCTGGAAGCCGTCGAAATAGCTGGGCAATTTCATATTCGCGCTGGTATAGCGAATATCGCCATTCATGGAAATGTTCTTGATGTAGGAGCTTTGCAGCCGGAAGATCTCGGTGGGAGTCAATATGCGCGTCGGTTGCGTGCGCAGATAGCTGGTCACCACTGGGCAGGCCGGGTTGATGACCGGCAGGCCGCCAGCTGTGGTCGGCGCCGAAAGCATGGGAATCGTGCCGATGCTGTTGGCGTTGCAAGACCTGGATGAGAAGGGCGACTGGCTGTCATAGTCGTTCAGAGCGGCCTTGGTTCCGTCAGACTCCTGCACGTTGTAGTCGCTGGCGGCCAGGTTGAAGTAGGAGTCGGCCTTGTAATGGTCGATCTGCTCTTCATAGGTCAGCTTGGTCTCGCGCAGCGGCTTCCAATCGATTCCGCCTGTGTAATCGTCGCTGACGTTGCGCTGATATTCCATCAGCACGGCATCGCTCGAGCCGATCGATGGAGCGAAGAAGGCACTGCTGGCTCCGGGGCTCAGGCTCGGCCCATCGAAGACATTCCGTGAGTACGCCGCCCGAAAAGTCACATCCGAGAGCGGAAAGAGGGTCAAGCTGGTGTCGGTCATGCGCCGCACGGTGTTGAACATCACCGGCGACTGATTCACCTGCGGCCAGGCAAAGGAGCCGGTAGGCGAGCCCGTAGGCCCGATGGGAATCGACTGCCCGCCGGGAATATTGGGGTTGCCCAGCAGGTCGTAGTCGAAGTACTGGCGATCGCGGCGGTAGTTTGCAGAAAATTCGAAGATTCTGGCTTTGGAAAAGTCCAATTTGGCAAAGTTGTTTGGATCGCCGCCAAAGCCGATTGCATTGCCGCTGAGGTTATCCAGAAACGGGTTTTTCTTGCCGGGAAGCGCATGCATCTCGAAGCTCTCGCCCAGCAGGCGTGGTCCGGACTGCACGTTGACCAGCGTGTCGTACATCGCCTGGCTGCCGGTACGCCCCGTGATGTGGCCGCCAAGATTCACCGTCTGGTGGATCGCATAGCCATCCGGGGCAGTGACACGTGTCTGCGACGCGGGAAACGCGGCGGCGGGCGCCGGACTCTGGGCGGAACAGATGCCCGTCATCAGGAGAGTGGCGACTGCAATGCCCGCACCGAAGCGCGAATGCTTTGCCGTTGAGGGCTGTTGATTGAACAGCCTAGAATTCCAGCCTATCTTCTTCATCTGAAGCCTCACTTGAAAAAAACGTCGCTCACATCGAGATCTTGCGTCCGTATGCGAAGTTGCTGCAAAAACCGGACCGCGACCTCCGATTGATCGAAGGTTCGCGGCCCATTTCCAATTACCTGAGGAATGCCGCGTTGATATTCGACCCATGAATCATGGTGTGGCAGTTGATGCACGGCACCAATTCCGACGATCCCGCATTCATTCCGTGAACCGTACCGGCGGCAACCGGGCTGTGGCACTGATTGCACAGCGTGTTGACATTGGGCATATTCAGCAGCCGCGCATTCTGTGAGCCGTGGGGCGTATGGCAGGCCAGGCAGCCCTCCGCCTTGACCGCGGCATGTTCGTAAACAAACGGCCCGCGCGTCTCGGTGTGGCACTTGGTGCAGATGGCGTTCTGATCGGCCGTGGACTTGATGTTGCTGTTGCCGAAGGTGCCGTGAGCGTCGTGGCAGTCGTTGCACTTGACCAGGCCTTCATTCACCTTGTGGTGGAAGGGCATGTCGAAGGCCGGCTTGACGTCGTTGTGGCACTGGAAGCAAAGGGCCGGCTGTTCGGCCTTCAGCAGCTTGGTGTCGGGGGCGGACTTATGGACCGAGTGGCAGCCGATGCAGCTCACATTCGCCTTGGCGTGAGGCGAACGATCAAAGTTGGGATGCGCCGCGGCGTGACAGGTCAGGCACTTGGCGTCCACCTCTTTGGGAGTCGCCTTGGCGGGATTGAAGATCTTCGTGATATCGCCGCCGCCATCCACGTGCGCCTTGCCCGCGCCGTGGCAGTTCTCGCAAGTCACCCCGTTATTGCCATGCAGCAGTGCCATCTTGGCGTGCGGGTTGTCGGCGAATTTCTTGGCTGCCTCTTCGTGGCAGGTGGCGCAGACCTCGCCGCCAACAAATTCAGACGGCGCGGCTTCCTTGGCCTGCGAAGCCGCCGGCTTGTCGCCGGGAGTCTGGGCCGCAAGCACGGGGACGCAGTAGATGCCCACGCCCAGCAACAACATCAAACAAGCAAGCAGTCCCGGCCTCGTGGCTGGAACCGCACCCAACGGAAACTGCGTGACAGGCCTGTCTCTATGCATCGAATACCGCCTCGAATGCTCTCGTCGCCGCTTCCGTCAAAAAGCATTTCCGGCTCTCTGTATCCCCTATGCGGCGATTTTCACCGGATCGAAGGAAACAGTCCCGTTCTGGCCTCTGCGGAAGGTGCTCTTTGTGCGGAGCATCACTTCATGACCGGAAGATTACGACGTCGTCATGTTACCGAGCGGTGACGCTCATCACATTCGACAGAGAGAGTGATTCCCGGTTGAATTTCCTCTCCCAAAGTGACCTGAATCCCCATTGGCCTTCCGGATTCCCATGCGCCAAAAAGAACCTAGCCTTTCACGCGAGTATACCGCTCTCCTCAGCATGGCGTAAGACCGGAAGGGTGGAGATGTTCCTTTCGGGAGAACAACAGAATCCGAGACCCTCCGCTGTACAAAATGAAACACTTCCCGCTTCGGGAAGAAAGGAATGCTTTTCTGATGAAGTTTTGTGGCACTTCCTCTGCTGAATCCTCTCCGGCTTTCCCCTGCTGCCATCGGTCTGGATACTGGTTGCCTGGCAATCCCACACTCATTGGAAAAGATCGCAAGCGGCGGTAAAGAATCTGAAGAATCTTGAGAATTGGAAGCTAGCCAGACCCCGCGCCAACTCCGGCATAGACGTGAGGCCCATCACATCCAGCGAGGAGGCGCTTCGGGCACACTTTCCTCAGGCACAAGTCTCTTCCCTGGGAGGACAGAACGGTTTCTCTCTTCGCGTCGGCGCGGCCCTAGCGGCAATTGGCAGGGACGGTGTAGGCCGGAGGATAGAACCTGAACCGGCGGCGGACGGGGCATCACGATGGCGCAGACAGAGAATCCGGCGGCAACGCAGGCAAGGCAAAAGCACATTACCCGGCAGGTTCCAGTGGGATGCGCGGCCTGTTCAAGCCGGCGGCCCGGCTGGTTCTGCTCGCTGGGCAGCGCTGTTCTGGCCGACCTGGAACTGGCCACAACCACAGTGACCCAGCCGGCGCAAACCACGCTCTTTACCCAGGGCGAGGACGCACACAGCCTTTATCTGATCTGCAGCGGCTATCTCAAGCTGACCGCCGGGCGTCTGCATGACCGCCAGATGATCGTCCGCGTTGCCGGGCCGGGCTCCATGCTGGGCCTTTACGCGGTGCTCTCGCATGGAGTTTATGAAGTCTCCGCCGAGACGCTGACGGCGGCCGAGTTGCGGCCTGTCGAACGCGCGCGCTTCCTCACCTTTCTGCGCAGCCACAAAGAAGCGCAGATGCGCGCCGTGCAATGCATCTGTCAGGAGTACCGTTTTGCCTTGCAGGACGCCTGCCGCATCGCGCTGGCTGAAACCGTCGCCGCCCGCCTGGGACGCCTGCTGCTTGAACTGGCCCACCAGATCGGCGAGCACCTCGATGGAGGCGGCTTCCGCTTTCCGCTGCTGCTGACCCACGAGGAAATGGCTTCCATGGCCTGCACCACCCGCGAGACCGTCACCCGAACACTGGGGCAGTTCCGCAAGGACGGCTGGATCTCCATCGAAGACTCGCTGATTACACTGCACCAGCCCGAAGAGCTGCAATCGCTCACCTAGGAGCACCGGTTCTTTTTCATGCTCTCCTCACTTCGCCAGCCGAGTCCAAGAGCTATCATTGTAGTTGCCAGTGAACAATGGTTGGTTGCCAGCAACGTAACCGCAATCATCTTGAATTTGTTCACTTTTAGCTGGCCGGTTTTTACTCTCCACTGTTCACTGTCCACTGATCTCTGAGAATGGTGCCTATGACCCGTCTTGTAACTTGTTGTTTTGCCCTGCTTTTCTCCTGCTGCCTCGCCGTTGCCCAGAGTCCGGCCTCCGCGCCGGCCAGGCAGGATGCCGCCTCGACCGACAGCCCGCAGGTGCATGAGTTTCAAAAGATTGAAGATACCTGGTCGGATGCCATCAACCAGCGCGATCAGTACAGCCTCGAGTTGGTGCTTTCGCCAACTTTCATGGATATTTCCGCCACCGGCGACATCGCCACCCGCAACCAGCAACTGGCCCTGCTGATTACCGGCGACGACAAGACCCTGCATCTGGATCAGAAGGTGATCACGGTGCGCATGCTGGGCGACATTGCCGTCGCCAACGGAACCTACGTGCTTCACCACAAGGCCGGCTCCGCGCAGGTGGACGAGAAAGGCATCTTCACCCACGTCTTCGAGCGCACTCGCGGCGGCTGGCTGTGCATCCACTCGCAGCGCACCCTGCTCCGCGAGGACTCCAACGCCAAGGCCAGGAAGCAATCCAACGCCGAGATGCCCTTCCATATTCCGCTCTTCACCAAGAGCGACAAAAACCAGTAGGCCGGCGGGCATGACTAGAGTGGACTGGTTCTTCCGAGCCCGAAGAACTTACCGCGGTGCGTCTGAACAGCTTGCCGGTAAACCAATCGAGCCGTGGTTTTTATTGGTTTCCTAACGGCAATGCCGGCCCGCGAGGCATGAAACTCTAGTGTCGTGCAAACTGTAGCGCCGGCCAAACTTCTTCTTCTATGAGACGGCTGGTATCGTCAAGGTTTTTGTCTTTGTTTTTGCATTTGCTTTTTCCTTAATGGCGTTTTTGTTTTTGCTGTTGCTGTTGCTGTTGCTGTTGTTTTTGCTGTTGCTGTTGCTGTTGTTTTTGCTGTTGCTTTTGTTGTTGTTTTTGCCTTTTCTTGTGCCGTGGATTCATCTCGGGCTTCTATACGCACTCGCTCAAGAGCCGCTGTGGGCTCGGTGCCTGATGGGGCCCGATAGGGATGAAACGGGGCTGCTATCTGTAGCTCGGCCTTTGACGGCCCAGCCGGCCAACGCAGTCACCCGGACACGAGATTGATTGGCTTTTACCACTGCGATGAAAACTCCTGCTCTTACCCTTGATGCTGTGCTGCCAGCTTGCAAACTGTTTCACTGCCGTCTTTCAGGTTGTATTGCGGCTGATTTGCAACGCCTTCCGGCGAGCCGGAACCGCGGCGCTATGCCGCCTTGGCCACCGGCTGCGGAAAGGCCTGGAAGCACTCGCCGTTGCGCCACATGGCGTGCAAGATCACCGCCAGCTTGCGGGCCACCGCGACCACAGCCCGCTTTTTACCGCGCTTGCCGCCCGTCGACGCCAGCCGCAGCCCCCAGCGGCGCAGCTCGGAATCCGGCCCGAAGCGTCCCAAAATGTATTGCGCCGACTGCACCAGCAAGCTGCGCAGGCAACGGTCGCCAGTCTTGGTAATTCGCCTTTGCGGGTCGCTGTCGCCGGACTGGCTCTGCGCCGGACGCAGGCCGAGAAACGCGCCAGCCGAGCGGTTGCTGGCCGCGCCGGGCCGGTCCAGAGTCAGCACGTAAGCAGCGGCGACGATCGGCCCCACGCCGGGCACGGTGCGCAGCAGCGTGATCTCCGGATACTTGGCCGCCAGCTTTTCCACCTGCTTGTCCATGCCGGCAATCTGCGCGTTGAGCAGCGCAATCTGCTCGATCAGCGGCGTGGCCACTGCCGCCAGGGCGGCGGGAATAGCCGCCGGCGCGCGCGTGGGCAGCGCCTCGGTCGAGCAGGCTGGCAGCCGCCCGCCCGCGCTTTTGACCAACCCGCGCAAGGCGTTCACAATCATCGTCCGCGCCCGCACCAGTGTCGAGCGGGCGTGGATCAGGTTCAGGTCCAGTTGGCGCTCGGGTCTGCGATGCTCCAGCGGCGAAAGCAGCTTGGGATCATAGGCGGCAAAGCGGGCCAGCTTCTCCGCATCGTTTCTGTCGTTCTTCGATTCAGAGCCGGTGATGGCCGGGATCTTGCGCGCGTTGGCCACGATGACCTGGTGGCCCAAGGCTTTCAAGAGGCGGCTGACCCAGGGCGAATGCGTGCCGCATTCCAAGGCGATGCGCATGGGCGGCTCGGCCTCGAAATGGCGTCTGAGCGCGGCTTCGGTACTCTGCATGCGCCCTTCCTCGACCACGTCACCGCCGGCGTTCAGCAGGCAATAGTGGCTGTATCGATCGCCCATATCGAGGCCGAGGGTCATCTCCGGTTTGTCGGCCACTTCCATCTTTCGCATTTGTTTGCTAACCTTCTTCATTGGCTGGTCTCCTTTTAGCACCTCGAGTGCGTTGCGTACAGCTTAGCTGCCCGCGAGACCAGCCGTCTCATCCCATCTGTGGCGTGGACCTCCCGGTCAACGCTTGTTTCTTATCAATCGACCACCAGCTTCATCACTCCGCACCGAAGGCCTGGAAGCTGTTAGTCCAGCGCTGAATTCTGGTCGATGTTGGCCGCAACACAGACGCCCGGTACACTGGAGGTATGCATTCTCCCATTCGGCTGGTGGCAATCGATGTGGATGGCACTTTGCTGCCGGGCTTTGCCAAGGCGCTGACGCCGCGCACAGTGCTGGCGTTGAAGGCTGCGCAGCAGGTGGGCATCACGGTGGCGGTGGCCACGGGACGGCGCGTGGCTTTTGTTGCGCCGCTACTACAAGGCCTGGGGCTGCGAGCGGATATGCCCCTGATTGCGTCCAATGGTGCAGTGGTCCGCACATTGGGAGGCGAGACAATCGAGCGCACCCTGCTGGATTCTGAGATCGCGCGCGGGCTTTGCGGGCTTTTGCGGCCCTTTGGAGCGCTGGTCTTTACCTTTGACCGTCCGGGGCCCGGTGAGCTGGTGCTCGAGGATATGGAGCAGACACACGCGCATATCGCTTTGTGGGTCGAGTCCAATCGCAGCGCCATTGAGGTGGTCAAGCCGCTGGAACTGGCGCTTGCGAACGGCAGCGACCCCATTCAGGGAATGGCCGCCGGCACTCTGAGCCAAATGCGCGCGGCCGAAGAGGCAGTTAAGAAGAGCGAATGGGGCGGTCTGTGCGAATGCGTGCCGACCGGCTATCCGGGGCGCGATCTGGCGATTCTGGACTTGATGCCAGTAGGTGTCACCAAAGGGCGATCTCTGGAGAAATTGGCGGCCCGGCTCGGCGTCGAGCGAAATGAGACGATGGCCATTGGCGACAACTGGAACGATGTGGATATGCTGGAGTGGGCTGGGCAAGGCGTGATCATGGGCAACGCGGCGCAGGAGTTGCGCGCCATGGCCCAGACGCGCGGTTGGATGCAGGCTCCGTCCAACAATGAAGACGGCGTGGCCGTGATGCTGGAGGCGGCTGTTGCCAAACGCATCGAGTCTGGAAGATAGTGGCTGGTAGGCTAGGGCTTTAAAGGCTGCGGAAATACTCTGCTTTAGAAACTGTTTTGAAAGGGCGCGACTTTAGTCGTGCCGTAAATGCAGCAAAGTAAATCCGGGGCTTTAGCCCTTGAGGCACATTTTTTTGAAGCTTCGCCGCACAATTCGCCTTTCCCTTTGCGCCGGTGCGGCTATGGCTGCCCTGACTCCATTGGCCCAAGCTGGCGAACGCATCACGCTGCGCAATGGCTTTGAGATAAGCTGTCACCATCACGCCGTGTTCGAGGGCCGCACCCGGCTCTTTCTTGCCCCCGGCGAGGACAATTACATCGAAATCAAGCCGGAAGAGATCGCCGCCTTCGAGACGATTCCCGACGCGCCCGCGCCGCCAGAGATGCAGCAGCCTCCGCCCACGGCTTTTCCGTTAGCCAGTGCGGACGGCAAACTCTCAGCCGCCGATCTGCGCGAGATGCTGAACAAAGCCGGGCAGGCGCACAATCTGGATGTGGACCTGCTGGCCAGTTTGGTAAAAGCCGAGAGCGGCGGCAATGCCCATGCCGTGAGCCCGGCAGGCGCGCGCGGGCTGATGCAACTGATGCCCGCGACGGCCAAGGGCCTGGGCGTTGCCGATAGCTTCATGCCGGTGGAGAATGTGCGCGGCGGGGCAACTTATCTGGACGCTCTTCTGACTCGCTACCACGACAATCTTGCGCTTGCGCTGGCCGCTTACAACGCCGGCCCCGAGGCGGTGGACAAATACCACGGCATTCCGCCTTACCACGAGACGCGGGCCTACGTGGCGCGCGTAATTCATGAGTTCAATCGCCTTGTGCTGGCCCGCGAGGCCCAGGCCAGGGAGACGGCGAACAATCCATCGCTGGCGGTTGCATCCCGCTAATGAATCATCGAGTCCGCGGGTGAGAAACTAGAGAAAGCAGATATTCATAGGTTCAGGAACGGAGAATTCTTGAAGAAACATCAACTGATTCTGGGTTTGGCGGTGCTGGCGGCGTTTGCGGTGCTGGCGGTCTATGGGCAGCACCGGTATCCCTTTCATTGGCAGGCCTTTCTGGAAGAGTTTCAACAGGCGAGTTGGGGCCGGATCGCGTTTGCGCTGTGCCTTATTTATTTTTGCTACACGCTCCGGTCCATTCGCTGGGCGCTGCTGCTGCGGCACATCAAGAAAGTGGGGCCGTTGTCGCTATTGGGCACGCAAGTGATTGGGTTTACCGGTGTCGCTTTGCTGGGGAGGATCGCCGATCCGGTGCGGCCTTACCTGGTGGCCCGGAAGACCGGGTTGCCCCTTAGCAATCAGGTTGCGGTTTATATTGTCGAGCGGCTTCTGGACGCGGGAACCATGGCGCTGCTCTTTTTTTCCGTGATTCTGCTGGCTCCCAAGGGCGCGCTTCCCCATCCGGAGATTTTCAAGATGGTGGCGCGGAAAGGACTGATTGCCATTGTTGCGGGCGGGATCTTTCTTCTGTCGGTTCGCATGGCAGGCGAGAGAGTGGCCTGGTATGCGGAACGGCTCTTGGGAAGGGTTTCGGTCAAGCTGGGGCTTGCGGTCAGTAACAAGATTCGCGCCTTTCAGACCGGTCTGGATACGATGCGCAGCTTCTCGGACTTCGCCGCGGTCAGTATGCTGTCCTTGCTGATGTGGGGACTGATTGTATTGGCCTATATGGAGATCATTCAAGCTTTTGCGCCCGATCTGACGCTGGCCAAGTGTATGCTTCTGATGGCCTGGGGCATGGCCGCAAGCGCCCTTCAATTGCCGGTGGTTGGCTGGTTCACGCAGATTGGCTTTGTGGCTGCGGCGTTGAGTGGCTTCTTCGGCGTTGCGGCTGAGCCGGCCACGGCTTGCGCGGCAACGCTGCTGGTGGTCAGCTTTCTCGGAATCGTGCCCGTGGGCTTGATCTGGGCGCGCTTTGAGCATGTGAGCCTGCGCAAGGTGGCTAAAGAAAGCGAACGTGCTGAAGAGGCGATGACGGCGGAGGAGCCGGGACGGTAGATCGCATCCCGAAAATCATTCAATCTCCGCTCACCGCGCTCTTCGCGCCAGATGCTGCTGATCCAGTGCATGGCGCAACTGCGTCTTGATGACGGCCTGGCGGCTGATATTCAACTCCATTGCCGCCTGATCGAGTTCTTGCAGCATCGGCTGCGCAAAATCCACATTGACACGCTGAATAGGCTGCATCATCTTGCCCTTCCTGGTAAAGAAGCGCGAGATGCTTTCGCCGCTGTCGGCGAGTTCCGCGATCTCTTCGGCGGTATGCGGCTTTGGGGTCTCAAGAGTTTTCGGCATAGAAAACGTGTTTATGTATAACAGTTATACTTTTCACCTAAGATTGCAAGCAAAAGATGAGAGGTCCATGAGCCGGGCCTTTAAGTCCGGACTTAATAACGATTGCCGTTCTTAACGATTCGCGTTATGATTCGATTGTGATCAGAAGCTTCGCGGACGCCGATACGGAGCTATTATGGGACACCGGCAAGAGCCGGCGCATTCCAGCGAATCTTCGTTCATCGGCGCTAAAGAAGATTGCCTCGCTTGATTCCGCCGAGCGTCTGGAAGATCTCTGGTCTCCGCCAGGAAACCGCTTGGAAGTCCTCACGGGAGACCGCAAGGGCCAACACAGCATTCGAATCAATGCTCAGTTTCGTTTATGTTTCACATGGAGCGACGGAAACGCCTACAAAGTTGCAATCGTCGATTACCACTAGGAGACGCCATGGAAAAGATTCCGTTCGGATATTCGATTCATCCCGGTGAGATTCTCAAAACAGAGTTCATGGAGCCGCTGGGGCTCTCCAGCTACCGGTTGGCCAAGGAGTTGTTTGTCTCCGCGCCGCGGGTGAACGATCTGGTGCGCGGTAAACGATCACTCACCGCAGATACCGCCATGCGCCTCAGCGCATATTTTGGCTGCTCCGCGCAATTTTGGCTGAACCTGCAAAACAAGCACGATATTTGGATTGCCGCGAAGAATAAGACCCTTGCCAAGATCAAGCCGAGGGCGCAGGCGGCATAACAAAGTCTGGCGCCGTGTTCACGGGCCGCGAGAACCGGATCGCATCCGGCCCGACGGCGCCGCCGGTCATAATCATGCTCATCGCCTGCTCCATGCTCAGATCGGTCTCCGTCACTCTTTCCATGGGAAGAATTTGCAAAAAGGCCGAGGTCGGATTGATGGCGTTGGGCAGCAAAACCGCGGCCAGCGTTTCGCCCGTGATCGAGTCGGTCATGGCGCGCGTCAGAAATCCAATCGATTTCTGACCTTGGATGGGAAAATCCACCAGCACCACGCGCTGGCTGGATTCCTTTTTGGCCATCATGCTATCCAGCAGTTGCCGCACCGAGGTATAGATCTTGGCGACAACCGGCAGCCGCTCCAGCGCGGCCTCGAAGAGCTCGAAGGCCTGGCGGCCAATCACCAGCGAGGTCACCCGGCCAACCACGTACAACATCACCAGGGTGAGCACAATCGCCAAGCCGGATTGCAGCCAGGGCTGACTCAGCCAGTTCTCCGGAAAGATCACCGCAAAAAGCTTGATCACCGGCAGTCCGGCCTTGGCCAGTGTGCTGAGTAGAAAGCTGAAGATCAGGTAGGTAACAAAGAGCGGTCCAATGGTGATGATGCCGGCCAGAATATTGTGCTGCAAGCTGCGTAGCGCATGAGCAAGGACGGGTTTCACGCGATTCTCCTATCGAAGAGGATACTGGAAGCAGCCTCGGCCGGTCTGTGACAAATGCACCGTGAAGGTCTCGGGGCCTGGATCACCGATTTGTATCAAGGCGGCGCTCAGAGAAGTTTTCCTAGTATTGGCGTTTTTTGGTCCAAATTGCTATATTTGTTCAAATAAGACCATATATTGGTATTGTCAATACTGTTTTAACTCTTGCGAATAGTAATTTGCAAAGGACTGCAACCTTTTCAATTGCCCGTGATGTGGGACGTTGCCAGTTGTCTTTGCCAAGGGCTAGTATTTGCCATAGATCATTCTGGTCGGCTTTCCAGCGGCCAACGCCATGCTTGCTTTGCAGTTGTATCCACGTTCACAGAGCTTCACCAACGAGTGGCGCTTTCCGGCGCACGCAGACGGAGTGTCTCGTTATGGCATGGTATGCCTACTGCATCGGTGAAAAAAAAGCCTTTCCTGTGTT